>Ga0209380_10002198_pt1 | contig 12633 bp, 12 predicted proteins | sample HubBroMetageWFT6_FD_188347 | JGI IMG/M metagenome (GOLD analysis project Ga0209380, IMG submission 188347) | Warmed and freeze-thawed soil microbial communities from the Hubbard Brook experimental Forest, New Hampshire - Hubbard Brook CCASE Soil... | ecosystem: Environmental > Terrestrial >...
TCCGTTATCGCAATTTTTTGCCAACAATTCATGTTCGCCCGATTGGCGTGACTTTATAATGTTGCAATGAAAAAAGGACGAACCAACATGTCCTTGCGGAAGATAGCGACGTTGCTCGTTTTCGCCGTCGCCACAATAGGAGTCAGCGACGCTTCCGCAGCGACCTGCGAGAGTCTAGGCTCGCTCAAGCTGCCCGACAGTACGATCACCGCAGCGCAGTCGATACCCTCGGGCACCTACACCGCACCGAACGGCGAAGTCTTCAAAAATATGCCGGCGTTCTGTCGCGTGGCAGCCACGCTGACGCCCACCGGCGATTCGGAAATCGGAATCGAAGTCTGGATGCCGGCGTCAGGCTGGAACGGGAAGTTCGAAGGTGTCGGAAATGGCGGCTTTGCAGGAGCGATAGCATACGCCTCGTTAGCGCCAGGCGTCTCGCTTGGCTACACCACTGCTAGCACCGACACGGGTCACGTTGCGACTTCCACCACGGATGGATCGTTTGCGCTCGGGCATCCGGAAAAGATCATCGATTTCGGATATCGCGCCGTCCATCTGATGACTGCCATCGGCAAACAGATTACGTCCGCGTTCTACGGCGAAGATCCGAAGCATTCATATTTTACAGGCTGCTCGACCGGTGGCCGGCAGGCGCTGATGGAAGCGCAGCGTTTTTCAGATGATTACGACGGTATCGTTGCGGGAGATCCTGTTGCGTTCTACACGCACCACCACGTGGGAGGGAATTTGTGGGTGGTGTGGCAGATGTTCAACAACCCCGCGAGTACGGTTTTCACCACTCAGGATACGCTCCTCGGCAACGCGGTGAATGCCGCGTGCGACGCGCTTGATGGCGTAGTGGATGGAGTTCTGAACGATCCGCGGCGCTGCCACTTTAATCCCAAAGCGCTGCTGTGCACGGGATCGCAAACACCTCCGAGCTGCCTTACGAGCGAGCAGGTTGCAGCGGTGAAAAATATCTGGACGGGGCCGGGCCAGTTGGTGCACCAAAACGGGTATTACCCGCCGTTTGAACGCGGGGGCGAAGCGTTTGGCTGGCCTGCGAGTATCTCTCCGCAACCGCCGCCTGCGACACAAACGGATAATCACGCGGCGATTGGCCTTTCTTTTTTCGAGAATTTCGTCTTCGACAATCCGAGCTGGGACTTTCGAACTTTCGACTGGAATTCGGATCCAGCTTATGTGGAAAGCAAAGTAGTGGTTCCCGGTCAGACTCTGGCGTCGGTTCTGAACTCGATCAACCCCGATCTCGCAAAGTTTCAGGCGCACGGCGGCAAGCTGATCCAATATCACGGTTTCAGCGATCCTGAGGTGCCTCCGCTGACGAGCATCAACTACTTTACGAGCGTTGTGAATTTTCCGGAGTCGTCTGGAGCGAACTCGCAGTCGGAGGCGCCGGAGCAGACGCAGGAATATTATCGGCTCTTCATGGTGCCTGGGATGGACCACTGCAGCGGCGGGCCCGGCGCGAATGTGTTCGACATGCTCACTCCGCTCGCGCAGTGGGTGGAGCAAGACGTGGCGCCGGAGAGCGTTATCGCGACGCACTATGTGAACAACACGCCAGCTCAAGGCGTGGCGTTTACACGGCCTTTGTGTCCTTACCCGCAGGAAGCGATGTACAACGGAACTGGCGACACCAACGACGCCGCCAACTTTGTGTGTAAGCTGCCCTAAAGCGTCTGCAAGCTACTCTAGCGTCCGCAAGTAAAACCGCCCGCCTGAAGGCGGCCGCTACAAAGGCAGAATCCACGGCCGCTCGTTGCGTTGCAAGATGTGTGAAACTGCGCCGCCGCAATCGATCGGCGCGATCGGTGCACCGCGAACGTCCCCACACTCCAGTCAGGCGACGCGATCGGTGCACCGCGAACGTCCAACTTCAACGAGTCGGCCCAAACACCTTGATGCTGGCTAGCCGGCCAGACACCGGAAAGTTGGCTAGTCGGTATCCGGCGGTTCTACCTCCGTGGTGATCGTGTCGGTGAAGAAGGTTGCAGCCAGCGGAGCCGGAATCGTTTTGTACACAGTGGGGGCCCGGTGAAAGTCGAAGAATTCGTGGAGATCATTGGTTGCGCGTTCATCCGCAAAACCAAGACTGCCGAGGCCAAAAATACCCTCGATACCTTTTAGGATGCTGCCGAAATCGCATTTCTCATTGCTGATGTAAGCAGTTTTCGGTGAATAGGCCGAAACCACAACGAGCGGCACACGGAAACCGAGTTGATAGTCGCGCTGATTCGCGCCGGTCTGGAAAACCGGCAGGACGTGATCGTACCAACCTCCCCAATCGTCCCAAGTAATGAATAGGGCGGTATCTTTCCAATAGCCGGTAGCGTCATCGCAGCTTGTATTATTTCCGATCGCATTCACAATGGCGGCTATCCATGACGGGCCCTGCCCGCTGTTGATCGGATGGTCTGAATACTGGCCAGCGGGCGTTATCCAACTTACTTGCGGAAGCGCGCAGTTGGCGATGTCGATCAGAACGTCGGGCGGTTTCGTGTCCACGTAACCGTTCGATTCGCCCTTAACCCAGTCTGGTCCGGTGCAAACCCCATTTACCGGCATGCAGATATTCGCGAGCGAGTTCGGCGCTACCCACAGGCTGCTCTGTCCTGCTGCGTAGTAGGTCCATGTGATTGGAGGGTTGTGCTTGGCAAACAGATAATCCATGGCGTTGCGGTCGAAGCATTCCACCGTTTTGTCGCCGGGCGTTTCGGTGCCGAAAGGGAACTCGGCGCTATCGTTGGGCCTGATCAGTTGCACAGATTCTCCAGACCCACATCCGTAGTTCGTATTCGCATTCTCGGCGACAAAGATACCGAGCATGTCGTCAGTCGCGGTAGGTGCAGAAGTAGCGCCAAAAATAAACTGGTGCGCCGGATAGCTCGGCCCCTGATTGGTCTGAAACATCAGGTTCGCCCACCCATACGTAGTAGCTAAGGTGATGTAAGGGTCGAGAAGGCCGCCTCTTGTCCCATTCGTATTTGTTACAGGAGTGTTGTACACATACATGAACTGAGAATAGTTAAAGGCTGGCACGACGCAGCCAAAGATATTGGCGCCACAGACTTGTGGAACGACCGCTGCCGGTTTGTTGGTGATTCCCTGATTCTTGTATTCGAAATTAAACCCGCTGATTGTTCCGTTAAGATCTGGCCCGCCATGACTGTGGTCCAGGTCAAAATTGGTCGCCAAGCCGACGGGCGTCAGTGGCACGATCTGACTGTCGGCGTTCACATAGGTTGACGCGATGTCGTATTTCCCCGCAGCAACTGACGTGCTACACCCCGGCACGCCGCCGTTTGCGATACATAATCCCTGAAACAAGTTATCCGGCGTGCGGTTTTCCTGAAAGATCACAATAACGTGCTTGATGGGAGTGCTGCCGTACTGGGCCTCGGTGGAAGTTGTTACGAAAAGACCGGCGATGAGAAGAAACAGTACCATGAGACTGGATTTCATAGCGATTCTCCTTCTAGAAGTGGCGGGGACGAGGTGCGCTACGTAGCGCCAGCGCGACGCACCTACTATCTTCCACTTTGCGATATTTGGTCAACCGCATAAAGCTCTATCTCAGACGGGAGTCGGTACTATTACCGTGTTAGCGGATTAAAACACCCCTAAGGCTTGCAGCGCATCTGCTCGTTGCAACCTTAGTTCAACGTGTCGGCGCTAGAAACACTGAGGAGGCGGGAAAGTTGCGGGGTTTCTTAAAGCGAAGAGCTTCGTCGGCCTTCCACAAAATTGTTCCACAGGAATTGAGGGACCGGGGCAGATCCATAAAGGATCGCTCCCGGCCCGGTTGGTCTGAAGGAATCCAGGCCTTTGCGCTAGTGCGCAAAGGATTAGAAGCCCGCTCCGAAGCCGCGCCCGCGGTGGCGAACCTCGGTTTCAAGCTGCGCCATTTTGGCTTGTTGTTCGGGCGTAAGTATTTGATAGATCGCAGCTTCCACCTTCGCGCGCGCTAGCATCTTCTGTGCGATCAAGCTGCTCATCGAGTTGGCCGCTTGTTCCATTGCAGCGGCGTCGTTTGAATGAATCGCATTCTGAAGATTGGTACGCGCGGTTTTCATACTGCTGGACGCGTTGGATTTGCTCGTCGCCGTGCTGGAAATAATATTTGTCACCTGAGTCTGCTGTGCCGGAGTCAACGACAATACAGTCGTAAGATAGTTGACCCAATGCTGCGCCATTTTCGTCGAGCGTGTCGATTCTGTTGGCGCTGAGGACGTCGTGTTTGCTGTCTGTGCGAAAAGCGCTGGCGTGGAAAACGCAAAAGTTAACGCCAGTGCAATGATTGTCTTTTTCATCTTGGTAACCTCTCCCTTGTGCGATGATCGTTTCATCAAGCGTTCAGCGCTTGACTCTGAATTCACGCGACCTACAAGCATAGTTGCCGATTATGGGGCAAAAAGTTCCTGAAATTTCTTCTCCGTATCCGGAGAGATTTCTGAAACTTTCAGGGAAACCTCACGTCTGATTAAGTGAGCGGTTACATTCGCACAATTCGTTGTGCAACGCTCACCCACAGGAAGTCGGGGGGGCCGCCGAGTTTTCCGCGGGGAATTTCTGATTTTTAAAGGAGGTATTTGCATCGATGCGTCCGAAAATAAATCAATTATTTTGTGCGATCGCTCTACTCACTCTGGCCGTGCCAGTATGGGGACGCACACATTCCACCACCGCATATTCCGACGGTACCACCACCATCGCCGGAACCCAATTGAAGGCCGGCGATTACCAACTGAAGGTCGAGGACAATGGAACCGAGCTTCAAGTAATGCAAGGTGGCAAACTCGTAGCCCACGTTCCAGTCCAATGGGTTCAGCTTCCCAATAAAGCCAAGACCACCGAAGTAATGCTCGACAACAACCAAATCACCGAAGTGCAGTTCGGGGGAGAAACGCAAGCAGTTCAGATCCGCTCGAACCAGTAAGAAAGAGGCAGCCGGGGAGGGCGAGCTGAGTCTCGCCCTCTTAGATTTTTTCTCGATCCTGGCAAGCGTCAGGAGGTGTGATTTGAACCAAGCTGAATGGTACGCCCTTTACTGCGACGCTCTCCTTGAACACGACCCGGTAAAACTTTGCACGCGAATCCAGATGGCAGAGGTTGCCATATTTTCACGAATCCAAGACTTGGTCCAAGACCCCGACTCAAGCCACGAAAGAGAGATCATTGCAAACGCACTGTCTGCTCTCCGCGCTTTGCAAAGAAACCTGCAGCGTTATCAAGACGACCGGCAGATCGCCTCGTAGCTTTTAAGCTTCTTGAGTGTGGTGCGATTTTCTGCGTGTGAGTTGGAGGAAACCGCTAGCCAAACCTGAATGCCGTTTTCTATTTGAGTTCCAGCCCGCAGCAGCAGGGAGGATTCGTCGGAGGAATTCATGAGATATAGTGGAATGAACGTGCTTTTGGTGGGAGAGGATTTCCAGGCGGCCGCGCAATCTTTGAGGGATCCACTACACCGGTGGGGATTTCGATGTCACCTAGCCGGCACAAGGCGAGCCACATTGGAATTTTTGAAATCGCGTGGCAGCGACCTGGTGCTCAGCCAGATGCATCTTCCAGACGGAAGCGGTTTCAACTTGCTTTCGACTTTGACGGGGTTGCCGGTCACCGCGTTCCTTTGCGTGCCGGTGGAGGACAGCTGCCTTTGGCTACGAGCCATCGACGCCGGGCGAAATTGTTGGGGAGAGGAGATGTTGCGGCCCGCCGATTTCGCGCGAGCACTCGAGGAACTCGCCCAGCGAGGACCTGCTGGAACGCGGGCGAACCGGTCGGTCGCGCACGCCCACGCTGCGTAGCTTTCACATGCGAAGACGATATTACTTCCTGGCCATCATTGCTAGTGCATCGGTGGCGCTTCCAGATGCTTCGGTGGACGCTTCATGATGAAGCACAGCGGCACCAGGGGAGCCACGATGATCGCCAGTCCCGACACTACGTCGGTGTAAGCCAGCGTGGTAGCCTGCTGCTGCAACAGCGCGGATGTTGCGCTCGTGCGCGCATTCAAGCGCCTCGGCGATTTGTTTGGCGATGGGCAATGCTTCGTCGGGAGGAAGCGGTCCCCGCTTGCCGAGTTTTGTCCCCGGGGCAAGCGTCATAATTGAGCGGGATTATAACTCTCGTGAAGCCCCGAATTCGACTCTCAATAGTTTTCAGGTTGACATCTTACCCATAAATCTGTATCTTCGGGTCATATGTCGACCCGAGAAACCAAAGACCGCCTGGAATTGCTTCAAGGCACGCTGGACCTGCTGATTCTACGCACGCTGATTTTTGGATCGCAGCACGGGCAGGGAATCGCGCGGGCCATTCAGCAGACGTCGGATGAAGAATTGCTCGTCGAGCACGGAGCGCTTTATCCTGCGCTGCAACGGCTGGAAGAGCGCGGCTGGATTTCCGCGAAGTGGGGACTTTCCGCAAATAACCGCAAGGCTCGTTTTTATTCACTGACCTCGGCAGGCCGCAAGCAACTGGTGCAAGAGACCACCAAATGGAACAGATTGACGGCAGCCATCGGGCGCATTCTGGAGGCCGAGGAGGGCTAGAGTTATGTTCCGACGCAAGCGGAAGGCTAGTGACTTCGGCGCTGAAATCGAGGCTCATATTCAGCTGGAGACAGAACGCTTGCAGGAACGAGGCCTCAGCTATGAACATGCCCGAACCGCGGCACGCCGTGTCTTCGGCAATGTAACGAACGTGCAGGAACACTTCTACGAATCCAGCCGCCGGCTCTGGTGGGACAACTTCTGGCAAGACATTCGCTACGCCGCGCGCATGCTGCGCAAGTCTCCGGGCTTCACGGCCATCGCGGTCCTGACGATAGCGCTGGGGATTGGAGCAACCACAGCAATCTTCAGCGTGGTGGATGCAACGCTGCTGCACCCGCTGCCGTATCCGCACCCGGAGCAGCTCGTAACCATCGAGGACGATCTTCCCGGCGTGGGCGCGCGCGACGTGGGAATCTCCGTTCCCGAATGGCACGATTTTCAGCGCTCCGGCATTTTTCAATATGTTTCGCCAGTAGGTGGCGGCGACGTGAATCTCACAGGCTCGTCCGAGCCTGCGCGAATCCGCCTTCTTACCATACCGCCGAATTATTTTGCGCTGCTAGGCGTGAAACCGCAGTTGGGCCGCTCGTTCGATCCCGAGGATCAAACGCCCGGATTCAATCTGGAAGTGCTCATCAGCGACGGATTATGGAAGCGGTCCTTCGGAAGCGATCCGCGTATTCTGGGCAAAAGTGTCCGGCTGGACAACGATTTGTATAACGTGGTTGGCGTCATGCCGCCTGGATTTCACGACCCGGGAGCAACAGTGGAGGAAAGCAACATCGACGTTTGGGCCGCAGCAGGTTTTGCCGGTCCGCCTGCTCCGCCTCCTCAACGCAATTTGCGGATCCTTCCGCAAGCCATCGCGCGAATCGCACCTGGGCTGACGATTGAGTTGGCACAAAGCCGCTTAGACGCACTGGTGGCATCTTTGCAGAAAGAATATCCCAACGATTATCCGTTGCAGAGCGCATGGACGGTGCGCTTGGTGCCGCTCACGGAGACCGTGGTCGGCAACGTTCGCCAATCCTTGATACTGCTGCTTGGCGCCGTGGGATTGGTTCTGCTGATCGGCTGCGTGAACGTCGCGAATTTGCTGCTGGCTCGCGCAAGCGCGAGAGGACGCGAAATGGCTGTTCGCCAAGCGCTCGGAGCCGCACGCACACGCCTGATTCGCCAGTTGCTCACCGAGAGCGCGCTTCTTTCGTTGCTCGGCGGAATAGCTGGTTTAGCAATTCTTTTTTGCGCCAAAGGGTTTCTGCTGCAAATTATGCCCGACAGTCTGCCGCGGCTCAACGAAGTATCCATCAACTGGTCCGTCTTACTTTTCGCTCTCGCCGCTTCTCTCGTCGCCGGGATGATTTTCGGCTTGGCTCCCGCGTTGCATGCCGGCCGGGTGGATTTGATTCCGACGCTCAAACAGGAAGCGCGCGGCTCCACTGGTTCGGGAGAGCAGGCGCGCACGCGTCGCGTGTTGATGGTCACGGAATTTGCCCTCTCTCTTGTGCTGATGATTGCCGCCGGCCTTTTGCTCCGCAGTTTTTGGGATTTGTTGAATGTGCGCCCGGGATTCAATCCGCAAAACGTAATGGCGGTGCGTACGTGGTTGCCCGTGCCCAATGATCCCGACACTGACATTTACAAAACGTCGGCTCAGGAAGCGCCGTTCATACGCGAAATACTTCGTCGTGGCAGGACGCTGCCAGGCGTACAAGAAGTCGCCGTTGGCGACATGGCTGCTGTTCCATTGGGCCACGGTCGGAACGATCTAAACCCGTACGCGTTGATCCTTGAAGGCCGGGAAAATCAAAGTGACCAGGCTCCTTTGGTGAACGCCACCATGGTCACGCCATCCTATTTCCGCTTGCTCGGCATGACGCTGCAGCGCGGCCGTTTGCTGAGCGAGTTGGACAACGAAAATGCTGCGGCCGTAGCCGTGATCAATGGAAGCTTCGCGCGAACGTACTGGCCAAACGAGGGCGCTGTTGGCAAACATCTCAGGCTAAGTAACGCCCGCGGAACCACCATGAACCGTTCCTGGACCACGGTGGTCGGCGTGATCGGGGATGCTCGGACAGAATCACTCGCGGAATCGAGCATTCCGCAAATCTATCTGAGCTTGTATCAGCACGGGCCTAAAGATCTGGCGATATTCTTGCGCGGAGGCCTGGACTCCGCCGCTACTCCCGTAGAGTTGCGCGAGCAGGTGCAGTTGATCAATCCCGAGCTTCCCGTTTTTGGCGCGCAGATGCTGAACGACATGGTGACCGCGTCTCTCTCCGAGCGGCGATTTTCGTTGGAAATGGTTGGCCTGTTCGCACTGACGGCCTTGTTGCTCGCTGGACTTGGAATTTATGGAGTGATTTCCTACATTGTAAGCGAGCGCACGCACGAAATCGGCGTTCGCCTCGCGCTCGGCGCGCAAAGCCGCAACATCCTGCGAATGGTTTTGCGTCAGGGATTGGGGCTGGCCATTGCCGGCGCTGCGGTAGGACTTGTTTGTGCGCTGGTCGTTTCGCACTTGATGGCGGGACTGCTTTACGGCGTCAGGCCGACGGACCCTCTCACATTTGCGGGTGTCGCTGTTCTTCTCATCGGCGTCGCTCTTCTCGCTTGTTACATACCGGCGCGGCGTGCGATACGCGTCGATCCACTCGTCGCGCTCAGACACGATTAGCTACCCGAGATACGCACCAAGTAAAAAAGGGCGCCGCGGTGAGTTGCACCGCGACGCCCTTTGTGGATCTGATCCGTCCGCTCAGCAAGCGCCGAGCCTCGGGATGGATAGCCCTGCGGGCGATTTAGTACATGCCGCCCATACCGCCGCCGCCCGGCATTCCGCCACCACCGCCGGCTCCTGCGCCCTTCTTTTCGTCTTCCTTGATGTCGGCCACCAACGCTTCAGTGGTGAGCATCAAGCCGGCGATTGAAGCAGCGTTCTGGAGAGCGAGACGCGTAACCTTGGCTGGATCGATAACGCCAGCCTTGACCAGGTCACCGTACTCGCCAGTGTCGGCGTTGAAGCCGAAGTTGTCGTCTTTCGATTCGCGAATGCGGCCAACCACCACCGCGCCTTCGTTTCCGGCGTTGTGAACGATTTGACGCATGGGCTCTTCGAGAGCGCGCTTCACGATGTTGACGCCAATGGCTTCGTCATCGTGCAGCTTGAGCTTTTCGAGCGCCGAGATGCAGCGAACCAGCGCTACGCCGCCGCCGGGAACAATGCCTTCCTCGACCGCCGCGCGTGTGGCGTGCATGGCGTCCTCAACACGAGCCTTCTTTTCCTTCAGCTCGGTCTCGGTGGCTGCGCCGACTTTAATTACGGCGACGCCGCCTACCAGCTTGGCCAAACGCTCTTGCAACTTCTCGCGGTCGTAATCGGAGGTAGTGTCTTCCACCTGTGTGCGAATCTGTCGAACGCGGCCTTCGATCTCGCTGGATTTCCCGCCGCCTTCAACGATCGTGGTGTTGTCCTTGTCAATGGTAACTTTCTTGGCGCGGCCGAGATCTTCCACCTTCACGTTCTCGAGCTTGATGCCCAGATCTTCGGTGATAGCCTTGCCGCCCGTCAGCGTAGCGATGTCTTCCAACATGGCTTTGCGACGGTCGCCGAAGCCGGGAGCCTTAACCGCTGCGCACTGCAAGGTGCCGCGGAGCTTGTTCACCACCAGAGTCGCGAGCGCTTCGCCCTCGACGTCTTCTGCGATGATCAATAGAGGCTTGCCCATCTTGGCGATCTGCTCGAGCAGGGGAAGCAAGTCCTTCATCGAGCTGATTTTCTTTTCGTGGATTAGAATGCGGACGTCTTCGAGCGCGCATTCCATTCTTTCGGGGTCAGTGACGAAGTAAGGCGAGAGGTAGCCGCGGTCGAACTGCATTCCTTCGACCACTTCCAGCGTCGTTTCCATCGTCTTGGATTCTTCAACGGTGATGACGCCGTCCTTGCCGACCTTCTTCATCGCTTCGGCGATGATTCCGCCGATGTGCTTATCGTTGTTGGCGCTGATCGTGCCGACTTGTGCGATCATGTCGCCCTTCACGTCCTTGTGGAACTTCTTGATTTCCTCGACGCAAACTTCCACGGCCTTTTCGATGCCGCGCTTGAGTGCCATGGGGCTTGCGCCGGCTGCCACCGTCTTCACGCCTTCGCGGAAGATGGCCTGAGCCAACACGGTCGCTGTGGTGGTGCCGTCACCAGCCACGTCGGAAGTCTTGGAAGCGACTTCGCGCACCATCTGTGCGCCCATATTTTCGAGGGGATCCTGCAACTCGATTTCTTTTGCTACCGTCACGCCGTCTTTGGTAATGATCGGCGCGCCGAATTTCTTTTCGATCACCGCATTGCGGCCCTTGGGGCCCAGCGTGATCTTCACGGCATCCGCCAATTGGTTGACGCCGCGCAAAATGGCCTGGCGTGAATTCTCACCAGTCACGATTTGCTTTGCCATAATTCTCCTTCCTCCTGATTTCTAAGTGTTAGTCCGGCTCAGCCAGCCTCGCGTTGCGTTGAGGCCCAGCCAATTCCAGAAGTTACTTTTTGCCGCCAGCCGCTTTGGCCTGGCCGCCGATCTTGGCGAGGATTTCATCTTCTTTCATGATCATGAATTCTTCGTCGTCGATCTTGATGTCGTTACCGCTGTACTTGCCGAACAGAATCTTGTCCCCAGGCTTCACATCGAGCGGAATCCGGGTACCCTTTTCCATGCGGCCTGCGCCTACGGCAACCACTTCGCCTTCTTGAGGTTTTTCTCTGGCCGAGTCAGGGATGATAATTCCGCCCTTTACGGTTTCTTTCTCTTCCAACCGCCGCACTAGCACGCGGTCGTGTAGTGGCGTAATGTTCACTGCCATTTGTGCTTTTCCTCCGGTGAAAAACTTAGGTATCGTTCGAAGGGAGGCTACAGCCGAGGCCTTAGCACTCCTCATGAACGAGTGCCAATAGTATCAAATGCAGGGATACAGTCAAGGCAGTAGTTGACAATTATTCGCTCACATCTTTGCAATGGAATTAAAGGGCTTATTTTCTGATATATAGGTCGTTGATTGGGCGCGCCGATCATGTTAGTTTAGCGCGAAATCATGAGTAAGAAAAACGTGGGCGGATATGTTCTGGCGGGAGGCAAAAGCTCGCGCATGGGGCGCGATAAGGCGCTGTTGGAAATCGACGGCGAGTCATTGCTCGTGCGCGCGACGCGGCTAGTGCGGGCCGTGCTGAGCGAACCAGTGGTCATCGCCTCCACTCCCGGTTACGAGGCGCTAGGGTTGAAGATTGTGGCTGACGATTTTCCTGGGTACGGGCCACTGGGAGGAATCGCGACGGCTCTGCACGTTTCTTCGAGGCCCTGGAACCTGGTGATAGCGTGCGATCTTCCATACCTTACCAAGCCCTGGCTGGAATATTTGATTGAGCGGGCGCTGAAATCGGAAGCGGACGCGGTGGTGCCTATGAATGTGCGCGGGCCGGAGCCGCTTTGCGCCATGTATCACAGAAATGCCCAAGTGCGAATCCGCACAGCGGTGCAAGGCGGAATGCGCAAAGTGACGGACTCGTTCGCAAATCTGTCTGTGGAGCATGTGGAACCGGATGAGTGGAAAGCCTTTGCTTCCGACGGCGTACTATTTAAGAATGTCAATTCGCCCGCGGACTACAGAGAAGCGACGGCGCGGCTAAGCAAGCAGAAAAATTCATGAGTGAACACTATTTCGAATTTCGCAACGTCTTTAAAGCGTTTGACGATAACGAAGTATTGAAAGACGTGAGCTTTTTCGTCAATCAGGGCGAGACTGCTGTGATCATGGGACGCAGCGGAGTGGGTAAATCCGTTTCGCTGAAACTGCTGCTTGGTTTTCTTCAGCCCGATTCCGGGCAAATTATCGTGGCGGGAAAAGATGTAGCTGGTTGGACCGAAAAACAATTTTCGGAAACACGGCGGCGGGTGACCATGGTTTTTCAGTCCGGCGCGCTGTTCGATTCGCTGACTGTGAAGGAAAACATCGCGTTCCCGGTGGAAACGCGCGGCGTCGCCGAAGAGCAGGAAAAGGCTGAACAAACTGT
>Ga0209380_10002199_pt1 | contig 12632 bp, 9 predicted proteins | sample HubBroMetageWFT6_FD_188347 | JGI IMG/M metagenome (GOLD analysis project Ga0209380, IMG submission 188347) | Warmed and freeze-thawed soil microbial communities from the Hubbard Brook experimental Forest, New Hampshire - Hubbard Brook CCASE Soil... | ecosystem: Environmental > Terrestrial > Soil...
GCGGGATTTCGAATCGTTGAAGTGCCGGTGAGCTATTTTCCACGCATTGGAAAATCGAAGATTAGCGGTACGTTGAGGGGCACAGTCGGAGCAGCGTGGTTCATCCTCTTCCTGATAGTTCGCTATTCTTTTCGGCGTCGAATAGCCGGAACACCACGGCCGGCGTAAGTCGTGGCATAGTGATCTCCGATGGAACCTTCCTGCGAAACTATCAAGAATTCGCCAAACGGCCGCACGCTGGTTGTGATGGCGAAAGCCCCCAGGCCGGGAATGGTGAAGACCCGCCTAGCTCAGAGGCTTCCAGTTGAAGCGGTCACCGAACTCTATTGCTGTCTTTTGGACGACACAATAGCGCTCGCGCGCTCGTTGGATACTGCCGAAGTTGTCGTAATGTGCCCTGCTTCGGATGTCGAAGAGTTAAATCGGTTTGCGCGAGGTGTGGCGGACGTCGTGGCGCAAAAAGGTGAGGGCCTAGCGGCAGGGCTGACTTCCGTGTTTGCACAATTCGCTGCGCTCGGTCGGCAACATGTGATTGCGTTCAACAGTGACAGCCCGCATCTGCCAGCTTCGGTTCTCGCTAGCGCGTTTGAGGCGCTCAACGATCACGACGTGGTTGTCGGGCCTACAAATGATGGCGGATATTATCTCGTCGGGGCCAAGACCGCTCATCCAACGCTTTTCTATGGCGATGGCATGGGTACTAAGAGTGCGCTTGAGGCTCTACTGGCGCGCACTCGAGAACTACGGCTTTCCACTGCCTTCACGGAGCCTTTCTACGACATCGACGAGGAGCGCGACCTAACTCGGCTTGCCGCGGAGCTGCGACTCGCTCCTGCCAGGGCGCCACGAACAGCGGTCTGGCTGGAACAGTGGGGACAGGCGGTGGCACAGTTGCCGACCGGCACGGACGACGCGTGAAGATCACGCCATCACACAGACTTTACGGGTTCGGGGCCATCTTGCTTGTGTCCCTGACGATTTGTTCACGCCAGCTCGGAAGCGTGGGTGAACCATCTTTCATAATTCCGCTGGCAGTGGCTGGCGTCGCGTACCTTCTCGCCATTCGTGAGTTGTTCTCCACGCCGAAATTCCCGCGACGAGACATCTTCATCGGGCTCCTGTTGGCGGTGCTGTGGCAAATTCCATTTCTATTGAAGGCGCCAGGTTCAGATGATGACATTCATCGTTATCTCTGGGATGGCCGCGTGCAACGGCTGGGCTATAACCCTTATGTCGTCGTTCCTAGTGATCCTGCGCTCGCCGGATTGCACACGCCCGAGACTCGTACACTAAACAACCCGGATGTGCCGAGCCCCTATCCAGCGGGAGCGCAGCTTTTCTTCCGCGGCGTGACAGCGATGCATGAATCCATCTTTGCGCTGAAATTAGCATTTGTATTTTGCGGCTGGGCGATCGTTCTGGTTTTGCTCGATATATTGCGTTGTAGTGGAGAAGGGGCGCACTGGGTTCTGGCTTACGCCTGGAACCCGCTGCTGGCGACGGAAGTGGCGGGCAGCAGTCACATTGATATTGTCGGCGTGCTGCTGGTGTTGGCGTCTGCCGCGGCGCTTGGGCGGCGCTGGCGTATGGTTGGAGCTTTAGCACTTGGACTGGCGGTTGCAGTGAAGTTGCTGCCAATTGTATTGCTCCCACTCTACTGGAGGCGCGTTCGTGTGCGCGATGCGACTCTAGCGGCAGTGGTGGTCGGACTTCTATACGTTCCTTTCTTCAAGCATGGGCGGATTCCGATTGGCTCGCTCGGCACTTACATGCAGAGATTCCGTTTCAATGATCCGGTGTTTGCAATGCTTGAGCGTGTGGCCGCTCCCCAGCTTGTAGTTGGGCTAGCAGTCCTGGTCGGTTTTGTTACGGCATTTTGGCTGAGAAGCAAGACTTCGGCGTGGTCTTCGGACGCGTTTGCATGGCCTATGGCAGCAACGCTTCTATGCGCACCGGTTGTATATCCCTGGTATCTTCTCTGGCTTCTGCCCTTCGTGCGGTCGGCTTCGACTGTGCCGCTCATCATATGGGCAGTTAGCATCATCCCAACTTATTACGTTTGGCATTTGCGGACGCTCGGTCGTCCGTGGTTGGTTCCTTGGTGGATTATGCTGCTTGAATACGGATCCGTGGCAATGGCCGGGGCGATTATTTTGTTTCGCTGGTTCACACGAGCCGCAGTAGGCCGGAGCTCAGCGAACTAGTTGCCGGTGCGGATGCAAACTTAGAAATGCGGACCGTGAACTTGTGACATATCAGGCGCGGCCGTATCAGCATACAAGAAGACGATCGGCCGGAGTGTGCTGTATAATGCGCGCCTACCTAGCAACGCGTGCGAATGGTTGTGGGTGAAAGTTACTGTTCCGACGTTCTCTTTTATATCCCGAAGCTTTTGCCACCATCCAACGCAACATCTGTTTAATTCACAAAGGAGCGAACTCCATGATCAATGCGAGCCATGTAAGGATGATCCGTCGTTTGACTTTCGGAGTGCTGGTCCTTGCGGCAACCTCCTGGGGACAGAGCCGTCCGCCAATTATGGAAAAGATTGCCAAGGCTTATGGTCTCGATTCGTTTGAGCAGGTTGAAGCGATCCGCTATACCTGGAATGCACAGTTCCCCGGAGTGAACGTTTCCCGTTCGTGGGTTTGGGAGCCTAAGACGGGTAAGGTCTCCTTTGAGGGAAAGGATAAAGAAGGCAAGCCGGTCAAGGTTACTTACGTGCGTTCGCAACTCAGCAGCCAGCCTGACAACGTGAAGAACGAAGTCGATCCGGGCTTCAATAACGATAACTATTGGCTTCTGTTCCCCTTGCATGCTTACTGGGATACCGGCGCCACCGTGACCGATCAAGGTATGCATAAACTGCCCATTGGCAGCGGCTCGGCAGAGCTGGTCTCAGTGAAGTATCCCAACGAAGGTGGTTACACGCCCGGCGACACCTGGGACCTCTATGTCGGCAAAGACTACCGCGTCGAGCAGTTTGTTTATCATCGCGGCGGACCCGTGAAGCCGAGTGTCGTCATCGCAACTTGGGCGGGCTACAAGAAAGCTGGCCCACTCCTTATCTCAACCGACCATCGCGGGACGGCGGACGGCAAGCCGCTGCATCTTTTCTTTTCGGACGTGGCCGTCAAGCTGACGGGGTCAGACACGTGGGTAAATGCGGAATAAACAAAGGAGGCGAGCAAGGAAGCTCGCTTCACTTCAGTGTTTGGTCCATCCTTAACAACGTGGAGATTGCACAACAAGCGGACGCACGGCAGGAGACCGCGTCCGCTGCCCAATGGCTCTTCTTGCATTCGGCTCGTAATTTATTGATTCGACGCTCTGAAATTGGCCAGCTTTTCCGCCCACAAACACACATGATTTTGATCAGCGACGCGCAGCGGTTGTAGATCTCAGGAGTTCTTCTGAACTTGAGAGACGCACCACGCGATCAAGACGGACCAGCACAAAACGAGAGGAGACCGGTAGCTAGAGAACAGCAGTGACTGCAGTACCAGCCGCCGCGAACACGGATGACATCTCGGCCCGTGCCAGCGGCAGGAAACTGTTCACCACGCGAGCGTCGAACTGGGTGTTACTCGCAGCCAATAATCGTCGTTCGGCTTCTTCGAACGGCATCCCTTGGCGATAGGGTCGCGTGGACACCATCGCGTCGAAAGCATCGATGACGGACACTATGCGCGATCCAATCGGAATTTCTTCGCCTTTCAGTCCACCCGGATAACCGGTGCCATCGTAATTTTCATGATGATGCAAAATCATCAAGCTGGCGCGCTCCATTCCGGGAACTTGGCGCAAGACTGCCCATCCGTACTCCGGATGCTTCTTCATGAGTTCGTATTCTTCGGCTGTGAGCCTGGCGGGCTTGTTCAAGATGGCATCTGAGATGCCGATTTTGCCGATATCGTGCAAAAGCGCCGCAACTTCGATATCGCCCAAACATTCACGATTCAGCCCAAGTTCCCCAGCGACATGAAGAGCCCATTCCGCCAAGCGCGTGCTGTGAACACCCGTGTTTAGGTCCTTTAAATCCAGGAGCTGGTTGAAGGCGCAGATCAGAGAACTACGCAATGCAGTCAGTTGCTCCTCCACGAGCTTAACCTGCAGAGATGGAGGAGCCCAGTCATGCGGAAGTTTCGGCAAAGCGCTCGACGAAATGGTGTGCACCGCCATGACGCTCGCCATTCGAGCAAGTCGCTCGGAGGTGCCCGTTTGTTCGATGTTGTCCATCGGCATCGACCGCTACTAGAGCAAACCCTGGATGGGATGTAAGGATGACAAAGTGCCGTAAACGTCCAGGCGTCCATTGCCCATGTTTAGGCCGATCCACTTCGCGTGAGAGATCGCCCAAGCCGTTTGATTTTCGCCAAATGCTGGTTGCAGGCTGAGGACCAGAGACGCAGTGCCGGCAACCATTGGCGAGCTGAACGATGTCCCCCAACCTGCGGCGTATGTGGCAAATGGATAAGTTGTGATTACGCCTTCGCCGGGCGCCGCGACCCAAACGATCTGATTCCCGTAGTTCGAGAAGCTCGAACGCTGGTCTTGGTTATTCGTGGAAGCTACGCCCATTACATTCTGCAAGCCGGCTGGATAAACCATCTCTTCCTTGCCATCGTTGCCGGAGGATGCTACGCAAATGACATTTTTGCTGTTGGCGAAGTTGATAGCATTCTTCAATTCAGTTGAACTGCTCGTCAGGTCAAAACTCATGTTGATGACGTTCGCGTTGTTCTGCACCGCGTAGTAAATGGCCGCCAGAATGTTCGAGAGGGATCCACTTCCGCTGGCGTTGAACGCTTTCAGAGGCAGAAGTTTTGCAGTTGGTGCGACCAGATGAATGACTCCCATCACCATGGTTCCGTGTCCGAAGGCCGCGTACTGTGAGCCATCCAACATGGCAGCGGTGTGTTGGTCGAGCATTGCTGCTGTGTGCTGATTTACATAAGCTGCAGCGCAAGTCTCACAGGGGGGTGGTGCAGACATGGAGATGTCATTCATTTCCGAACCGCCCGGCTGGTTGCGCGTGAAATCGTAGCCCTGGAGAAGCAGTCCTTGGAAAGCTGGGTGATTGGGGTCGACGCCGGTGTCAATATCCGCAACAATTCCTGCACCGGACACGTTGAATACATCCTGAGCCTGGTCGATGTGAATGATCTGAGCCGCGGGCTGGTTCACATATCCGTGACTGACGCTGTTGCCGTAGTAACTGACCGGGGTCGTGTCCCACAAACCCTGCGGAGGCGTGGAAGAACTCGTCTGATTGGTGTTGTTTGGCGGGATCATCAGGGCCTGATCGGGTTCGGCATCAAGTATTCCGTCGACAAGCCGAAGGAGACCCGCAAGGAGTTGCGGCAGAAGACCCTGAACGGGCCTGACCAAGAAAACTTGGTTCATGTTGCCATCGATATTGCCGACCACTGTACAGCCATTGGAAAGGCAAGCAAGCTGCAACCCGGCAAGACCGAGGTTCGTCCGGACGATAACCCCCGGTTGCGGACTAAGGACGCTGGACAAGACTTGCCCGACGTTTAAGAGCAAGCCACCAAGGAGCCCCTGGGCGCTGGCCACCTGGCCCCAGAATCCCAGCGAAAGAAGAGTTAACAGTCCAATTAGTCTAAGTCGCTTCATGATGGCTAGTACTCCTTTTGCGTGTCGGCCAGTAGCCCGATTACCGTGAAACTTCGTCTAGTGTCAGTTTGGTTCGGACGATGTTTCTAGGCAATGGTACAAGCGGCTACTTGTCGTACCGCTGGCATCAACCTTTCGTTCTAGTACGTTTTTTCGTGATTTTAGATCTACTACTAACCTTATTAAAATCAGGCGAATCCGGAATCTCCTCGCCATGGCTGAAGGTTGGCTCAATCAAGGGGAGGCTTACTTCTCTCCCCCCGGGCAGGGTCACCATTAGCCGGAAGCCCCCCTCCAAGGCACATTCCATCTGGAACTCGCCAAACAGTGTGGTTACCGATTGCGACAGGACTCGACGGCCCTTCAACAGCGCTACCTGCACCCGCGACAGGCGCTCGTCCGGATCAGTTGAATTCAGAATCTGACCAACAATAAGGACCTTTTCTGAGTCCGTCTGCGGTTCAATCCGGATATCGATCCGGTAAGAATCAGCGCCGTAAAGCAATTGGCGTGCGACACTTCCGGACGATCTCACGCCGGCGAATATGGGACTGCGGAAGCTATCGAAAAGCAACGCCCCGACTTCATGTTTCACAGAGCGTGGCCGACCGATACGCTGGTTCGCGAAAGTCGCATTTACCGTCCGAACAGCGTCGTCGGACGGTTCGTACGCCGATTCGCGTTGGGCGGTCTGTTGCAAACGCCGCCACAAGTTCAGCTCCCTCAGGCACTCCGAACAACCGCTTTGCAGGTGGCTTTGCATCTTGGCCTTTTCGTTCTCCCGAATCACGTTTCGTGCGAAATCAACCCATTTTTCCAGCGAAAAGTGTCGCATCCCTGTCCCCCCCGATTTGAATTCGTGGCCTCGACCGGCTGAAAGACCCCGTTGCCTATATGCACCACCAACTCATAAGGGTAGGCACACCCGCAAAAAATATAGGAGGTATTAAGAAAATTTCCTGCTGCTAAACGGAAGAAACCTTGCCAATTAGGGTGAACGGGCTCCAATAGTAGGGGTGCGGAAAGCGTTCGCGCAACTCAATCATCGCCTCTTGCAGGGCGGAAGCCTTGTCATTCATGCTCTGTAAGCGCCGATAGAAGCACCTCATAAAATCAGCGGTGCTCTGGTCGTGAACGTCCCACAGACTCAACAGTAGGGAATGTGCTCCTGCGAAAAGAAGACCGCGGACCAAGCCAAGTAATTCATCTCCCGGGGTGACCACATTCATTCCTGTCGCGCAGCCGCTCAGCGTCACCAATTCCGCATTTAGCTTGAGCTGGTAAAGATCGTAAAGACTCAGGTAAGCGTCGCCGAGGCGGATCCCGGAAAACATCGGATTATCCTGCCGAAATCTGCCATGTGTGGCGATGTGTATCACGCGGCTTTGCTGACCCTTTTCTCGCAAGACGTGCTCGTTAGCAGCGGGGCCTACGATCAATTCTGCTTCGGGCAATGTAGCTGCGACCGCACGGACTTCCTCCAGGATTAGTGGAGCCTGGGCATCGGGAACTCCCAGGATCAGTGATCTCCCGGTGGTTTGCGCGGGCTTTTCCTGGCAGTGAGCAAAGACACTAGCGCTCGGCGCGTAGGAAATTGTGAAGGAGTCAATGAGGTATCCCTTGTCGTCCAATAAAGCGTGAAAAGGAAGGTAATGCAGCACACCATGCGGCACTATAATCAAGTGTCTCACCGGCAAGTAAGCGCGAAGTGGCGCCAAGAGTTCTTCGTAAAGCTGGCGCAGGTGCGCTTGCACCACACCGAGCATAGATTTTCCAAACGTCTGCGTGTATTCCGCGCCCAGCTTGAATTTCGAAATCTGGAAGTGAAGCAATCGCAGCAGGTTGACCGCGCGCGAAACCGGCGTAATCGGCACAATTTTCAGCCCTTCGTGCGTCAAAACCACGGCAATAAATTGACCCTTCACACCGAAATACTCCACTAACGCAGCCTGCGCAGGTAAGCAGGCACGGATATTTTCCAGCGAACTTATCGCCGGACCGTGGCTCGCGTTGTCCTGCGACTGTGGCAATTCACGCAACACATGCAACAGTTCGTTTTCATGTGCTAGAGCTTGTTTCTGCAACTCTTCGATCCGATGGGGTGATGGGGCTTCCGCGCGCAATTGCTCAATTTCAATGCGACGGTAATACCAGTTGAGTTCCTCGCGCATTTCCCGGATGCGCCGCACCAGTTCGCTCTGGCCCGCGTCGGCAGGCCGAATCGAGGGTCCGGAGCGCTTCAGAAGTTCCGCCAGACTGCGCGATTTCGCCAGTTCGATATAACCGAAAGATTCTTCCGCCGCATTCGATCTTTCCGCGATCAAGCATAAATCGACGAGACTCTCGTAAACCTCCAGCCGATTCTTCATGAACGCTATCTTTAATTCTTCGCCTCGCAGGCTACTTCGAAGGGTTTCTAGGAACTCCCTGGCCTTTTGGAAAGAATCGTATGCGCTCGGAAGATCTCCGGAAACCTGCTGAATCTGACCTCTCAGAAAATGCGCCTGATAGCGAAGTACCGGAGCTTCCAAATGCGCGAGCCGATCAAGCGCCTGAGAGGATTCCGCTTGCGCAGCCGCTAATTCCCCGGTTTTCAGAGACAGCCGCGCGAGCAGCAGATGACAAAGGACGGCTTTGCTCGGGAGGAAGGAGCCGTCAAAAAATTGGGCCGCGCCCGAACAGAGCCGTCGCGCTTCAAATAGTCTTCCTTCATTGAAAAGAACTACAGCTTGGTACAAATCCATCAGCCAGGGCCATACCAGATTTTTTTCGCTGACAAACTTCGCGCGTGCACGCGCAAACAAATCCAGGGCGCCCAGCGCTTTCCCCAGTTGGCTCAAGGCCATTGCTTCATAGGCCTGGCATTTTGCTTCCTCGTATCCCATCCCTAGTTTCTGGAAACGCAAATAACCGTCATGAGCCGATTCCTGCGCTTCCAAGCTGAGGTTCAGTTCCAGATATATTTCCGACAGGTCGAGGTAGCAGAGTGCCAGCACGTGCGCATCCCCATTTTTCTCGCACTCCTCACGTGTTGCACGTAACATTTCGATCGCCCGGCTGTATTCACCCCGCAGGTAATAAAGGTATGCAATGTTGTAGTCGCTCTGCGTTACCAGCAGTGTCATGCCGTGGCTGACGCACATTTCTCTCGCGCGCTGGTAGGTTGCCAGCGCCCGTGGAAAATCATTCAATGTAATCAGGCAGACCGCCATGTTGTATAACGCGACGGCTAGGCCTTCGGAATCGCGAAAAGGTAGCAGCATCTCATACGCGCGTTCGTAGCAAGCTAGGCCCTCTTCGAAACGGTCCTGCCGGTGGTAAATGTTCCCAACGTTGACCTCGACATGTGCCCAACGTTTGTCGTCATTTAATTGCCTGAAGATTTTTTTGGCATCTTCCGCTGCGCCAAATGCTTTGTCGTATTTTCCCAGCAGGATGAGAGGCTGGATGGTGGGAATCAGGGTGCGGGCTTCTTCCTCGGGATTGTGGACTTCCTGAAAAATATGCAACGCCTGATCGTGAAAATTTAGCGCCTCTTGATTGTCTCCCAACATATACAATGCGTTAGCCTTGGAGCGCAAACTCCTGCCCAAGGCCTCTTTGTTTCGCAATCGCCGCGCAATGGCCACACCGGCTTCCGCTAGAAATAGAGCTTCGTGGGGGTTTTCGCGCAGCTTGGTGCGTACCAGTTCATTGAGCTGCCCAACTACTTCGTCATCAAACAGTCGCCGGTGGGTGGCAATGAATTTGTTGCGGCTGGATTCCGTCGTCAGACCTGCCAGTTCGCGGAGCAAACGTACGGAAAGAGGTTCCCTCTTCTTCTTCGCTCTCACGAGAAACCTGCTTCGAGCAACCGCTTCCGCAGTCGTTCCAGGCAACGCTGCCGTATGAAACCAATAGATCCCACCGCAATTCCAAGCGTCTCGGCAATTTCTTGGTAAGGGCGAGCGGGCTCGTCGTAGAAGAGCATGCGCACTAGTTGGCGGCAGCGGGGCGATAGTTCTGACATGGCCTGACGCAGACCCTGCTCGTCTTCCGCTTCCCTTAGAATTTCTTCCGCGCGGGCCGGAGTGCTCTGTTCGAATTGCTTATCATCCGGGTCTGAAACTTCGGTACGCCTCTCCTGTTGTTTTCTGTGGAAGCATTTGTGTGCGGTAATCTGCATGATCCACTTCGGCAATGCTTTCACTTTGCGCAGCTTAGGCAGCTCGGACAATAAGTCGAGACAAACCGCCTGAAAAATATCCGTGGATTCATCTGCGGAGAAGCCATACTTTAGAGGAATCGAAAAAATGAGGTTCTTATACTTGAAGATCAGCGCGCACCAAGCCTCTTCTCCTCCACCGAGGCATTCGCGGACAAGACGCGTGTCCGGCCACGCGACGCGCACCTCATCAAGCGTCTGATTTTTAAGGAGAATGTTGCGGCTGGCGTTCACTTTATTGCACGTAAAGTTGTTCAATATTCCACAGCGCGTAAGGGACCAAAATCCCCGGCCTGAAATTTCCTACTCGGTTGGCCGCCGCCACCAAAATGTTCGGACTCACAAGACAAATCACAGGAAGCTTTTCAGCCACGATTTCCTGAACGCGGTCATATAGACTCTTTCGTTTCGCATAATCCAGTTCGACGAGTTGCTGCTGCATCAGCCCATCCATTTCGGATTCCCATGATGTCGCTGGTTTGTCTTGATTCGGATGCCAGAGGTGAGTTTCGCCGCTTGATAGCCAGACGTTCATCTCCGACGTTGGATCGGCATCGCCGCTTACCAATCCCATCACCGCCGCTTCATAGTTATAGCTATTCTGCAGCCGGTCCACCATCGCGTGAAACTCCAGCGGAACCACCTGTACTGACATTCCGAGTTGGCTCAAATCGTCTTGAATGATCGTCGCCATCTTCATGCGTTGGGCATTGGAAGAGCTGGTAAGAATCGAAAATTCGACGGAGTTTCCGTGAGGATCTCGCAGGGCTCCACTGTTCCAGGAAAAACCAGCGGACTGCAAGATCTGGCGCGCGCGTTCAAGCGATCGAGCCGGATGGGCAATTTTCTCGTCTAGCCACAGTTTGTTTCCCGGCGTCACTTGGTCCCAGATTGGGGTCGCACGCCCACTGTAAACGAGGCGAACGATTCCCTCGCGGTCGATCGCAGCTGAAACAGCTTGCCGGAAACGCACATCCTGAAACCAAACCTGCTTTTTCGCAATCTCTGGAAGCCCCTTCGGCGCCAAGTCGTTCAGATTGAAAAATAAGAAGTTGTATTCGAGTCCCGATCCAAGATCGTCGAGGTGATAGCCCTTCACCGATTGCTGTTTCTGCAGCACGACGAAGTTCTCCGCACTGAAGCGGCTGAGTACGTCTGTCTCTCCTGATTGGAAGCGGATGACTTGCGCGTCCTCACTGGGAACGAACAGAAATACGACTTCATTCAGATACGGCAATTGGTTGCCGGCGCTATCTGCCTTCCAGTAATAGGGGTTCCGTTCTAGCACGACGCGCTGGCCGGGAACGTATTCCTTCAATCGAAATGGGCCAAGTCCAGCGAATTGGTTCGGCGGCATGGAAAGATTCCAGGCTTGTGAAAAGCTGCCGCTCCGATAACTCCTCTCCAACAGATGTCGCGGCAGAATCGCGACGCCATCGAACAATCGTTCGGCGGCGGCATAGGGCTGTGCCAATTCAAAGCGGACGGTGTACGTATCCACCTTCACGACGACGATTGGCTTTCCGCCCACCACCAGCAAGTCCCGCTGCGAAGAATCGACCTTTTCATCCAAATAAACCTGAAAACTAAAGATCACATCATCCGCGGTGAACGGCTCGCCATCGGAGAAATGCAACCCGCGTCGAAGTTCCAAGGTGTATTGCCGGCCGTCGCGGGAAACGTTCCACGACTTTGCCAAGGAAGGTTCCGTCTTCAACGACCCGCGATTGATGTGGATTAGATCAGCAGTCAGACAACGAATCACGTCTCGGGAGGTCTCATCGACTGCCCGCGCTGGATTGAGCGTCTTAGGTTCCGAACGCAACGCAACCACTAGTCTGCCACCCGCGCGGCCCGGGGCGCCGTCCGCGATCATACGTTCTTCGCCCGCTTGCCAGGACAGGGCCGGCGAGGATGAGCAAGTGCTCGCGATTATTATCGTGAGAAGGAGGCACTTCACCCAAGAATTGTTCTTCCCCATACGGTAAATTCTTACAGAGATTTAATCGTTTTTATAGCGTGACGGTTTTGTGAATTTCCTGCAGCGCATCGGCGGCAGTATAAAAAACAAGGAACAGGGGAATCAGAAGTAGTGCGGGCAAAAACATCCACCAATAGGAGGAAAGAACGTAATACTGCTGTAGAGCCGATAACTGACTGCCCCAGCTCGGCATGGGCTCGCCAACGCCAAGCCCCAGGAAAGTGAGGGTCACTTCCGCGAGCACATACAGCGGAATCAGCAGCGTCATTTGTGTGACCACTACTCCATAGGTTTGCGGCAGCACATGCTGGCGTAACAAGTACATGTCAGAAGCTCCGAATCCCCGTGCCGCGACTACAAAGTTGCGCTGTTTTGCGCTCAACACAACGCCGCGGATTAGCCGCGCCGGACGAGCCCAGCCGATCAGCCCCATCACAGAAACCAACAGCAGAAATACTTCCCATTGCGAAACGTGGAGAGGCAGCGCTGCGCGCACCGCAAACAAGAGATAGAGCCAGGGTAATGCGAGAAATAGTTCTCCTCCACGCATGAGTAGTTCATCAACCCACCCGCCGTAAAACCCCGCAATTCCTCCCACAACGATCCCAATCGACACCGAAAGAATCGCGGCAATTAGGCCGGCAAGCATGGAGATTTGGCCGCCAAAAAGAAATCGGGAGAATTGATCGCGGCCGTAAGCGTCCGAGCCCATCAGGAAAATGCGCCCGGGCGCCTCGACACCAAAGAGATGGAAGTGTGACACAAACACACCGGCAATCTTGTACGAAGTGCCACGCACGAAAAAAT
>Ga0209380_10002203_pt1 | contig 12628 bp, 8 predicted proteins | sample HubBroMetageWFT6_FD_188347 | JGI IMG/M metagenome (GOLD analysis project Ga0209380, IMG submission 188347) | Warmed and freeze-thawed soil microbial communities from the Hubbard Brook experimental Forest, New Hampshire - Hubbard Brook CCASE Soil... | ecosystem: Environmental > Terrestrial > Soil...
GAAGCGCACGCCGCCGGATTGCGTCTGTTCGGAGAAAACCGCGTGCAGGAATTTGCCGGGAAGGCCGCCGCGCTGTTCGACTTGGCTGCCACGGAGTGGCACATGATCGGCCGCCTGCAGACGAACAAGGCCAACAAGGCCGCGGAGTTGTTCCGCGCTGTGGATTCCGTCGATTCCGTGAAGTTGGCGGAGAAGCTGGACGCGGCAGCGCGGAGTCTAGGCAAGAAGTTGAGCATTCTGATTGAAATCAACGTCGGTGGCGAGGCGGCCAAGACCGGCGTAGCGCCGGATTCCGAAGAGCTGAAAGAACTGCTGCTGGCTGCGCCGCAGCTCGAGGCACTGGAGTTTCGCGGGCTGATGACGGTGCCACCGTTCACCCACGATCCGCAGCTGGCTCGCCCCTACTTCCGCAGGCTCCGCGAGTTGCGCGACCGAATCGCCACGGGCAAACCCGCAGCGGTTCACCATGACGTGCTTTCCATGGGCATGTCGCACGACTTCGAAGTCGCGATCGCGGAGGGCTCGACGTGCGTGCGCCTGGGAACTGCGATCTTCGGTACGAGACCGCCGGCTCGGCAGGAAGTTGGAACCTAGAACCTGGAAGCTCTCCCTGCTACACTCATCCGTTTGCTGTAGAGACGTTGCTCGCAACCTCTTGCCTGCGGCGAAGATGCTGCTGGCCGCAAGAGACGTAGCCGGCTACGTCTCTACGAATGGATTTCCAGGAGTGACCCTATGCGGCGTTTTTTTCTTTCCCTTCTAGCCCTTGCTTTCTCACTTCCCGCTCTGACCCAGACCAAGCATCCCTTCACCTTCGAAGACATGATGAAGCTGAAGCGCGTGGGTGAGCCGGAAGTTTCTCCCGACGGCAAGTGGGTGATCTTCAGCGTGGTCGATGTCGATGTCGACGCCAACACCAAGACACCGCACATCTGGATCGTTCCCGCCTCTGGAGGCCAGGAACGCGTCCTCATTGCCAATCAGGACGGAGACCGGCCGCGCTGGGCGCCCGACGGCAAGCATTTTGCATTTCTGTCTACGAAAGACGGTGGATCGCAAGTCTGGGTGTCGGAGTTCGACAGCGCCAACGGAACAGCGGCGTTCGCGCGAAGGGTCACTTTCCTCGCCACCGAGGCCGACGGCGAGCTCTGGGCGCCCGACGGCAAGCACCTACTTTTCGCCTCAAACGTCTATCCGGCCTGCGACGATTTGCCCGAGGCCGAAGCGAACTGCAACGAACAAAAACTGAAGGAAGTCGAGCAATCGAAGGTCAAGGCGATGATCTCTGATCGCCTTCTTTATCGCCACTGGAATGCGTACAAGGAAGGGAAACGCAGTCACATCTTTGTGATGGCTGCCGAAGGCCCCCGGTTCGTGAAGGACTATAGCGGCCCGCATGTGGACGAGCACCCTCGCGACCTCACGCCCGGCGACTATGATGCGCCCGTGTTCTCGCTGGGTGGGCAGGACAACTATGCCTTCTCGCCCGATGGGAACGAGATTTGCTACACCTCGAATCATGACAAGAACGAGGCCGCTTCCACCAACAACTCTCTGTGGATCGTCCCGGTTCACGTAGCGGCGGACGCCTCGTCCGGCCAGGTTTTGGCCCAAACCAAGAACATCACCGCCGACAATCCCGCCAGCGACTCGACGCCTCTCTATTCGCCCGATGGCCGTTACATCGCCTACCGCGCCCAGCAGCGTCCGGGATACGAGAGCGACCGCTTCCGCCTGATGCTGTACGACCGCAAGACGGAAGAGAAGAAGAATCTCACGGAGAATTTCGATGGTTGGGTGGGTACGTATGTTTGGACTCGAGATTCGAAAGGAATTTACTTTACCTCGGAAGAAAAGGGTGAAGCTCCATTGTTTAGGGTGAGCGTGGATCATCCGAGGGTCGTGCGTGTTATGCAGGGGACGTACGACGACCTTAACTTTGATTCCAGTGGGAACAAGCTACTGGTTACGCAGATGTCGATCGCCTTTCCGGTCCGAATTGACGCGGTTGATGTGAGTGCAGTCGAAGGCCTGGTGGCAAAGATGTTGAGCAAGGTTTCCAAGAACGCTGAAGGCGGCCTGGGCTCGATCACTGACGTCCTGCCGGGAGTGCTTGCCGACCCTAATGATCAAGTGCTCTTCCAGATTGGCATGTCTCCACTCGAATCTTTCTGGTTCACCGGCGCTCACGACGACAAAGTCGAAGGCTTCCTGGTCAAACCGCCGAACTTCGATGCCGCGAAGAAATATCCCATGAAGTTCCTCATTCACGGCGGGCCGCAGGGGGCTTGGGGAGACGATTGGAGCTACCGCTGGAATCCCGAACTGTTCGCGGCCAACGGATACGTCGTGATCATGATCAACTTCCACGGCTCGACCGGCTACGGACAGAAGTTCATCGATGCCATCAACGGCGACTGGGGCGGGGCTCCGTACGAAGATTTGATGAAGGGGCTCGACTACGCCGAGAAGACCTACCCGTTCATCGACAAAGACCGGGAGTGCGCGCTGGGCGCCAGCTACGGCGGATATGCCATCAACTGGATCCTCGGTCACACCGACCGCTTCAAGTGCCTGGTGTCGCACGATGGCATGTTTAACGCCGAATCCGCATGGGGCACTACCGAAGAACTCTGGTTCAACAACTGGGAGTTCAAAGGCACTCCCTACGACAACCGCGCCATGTACCAGAAGTGGTCGCCGCACCAGTACGCGAAAAATTTCAAGACGCCGACGCTGGTCATCCACGGCCAGCGCGACTACCGCCTCGACGTGAGCGAGGGCTTCCAGCTTTTCACCACGCTGCAGATGGAAGGCGTGCCATCGAAGATGCTGTACTTTCCAGACGAAGGCCACTGGGTGCTGAAGCCGCAAAATTCTCGCCTCTGGTACAAGACGGTGAATGAGTGGGTCGACCAATGGACGAAGAAGTAAGCTAGACCCAGGCAGAGTCTATGTGGGTACAGCCGCCCCGGGTGTTCGCCGAGCGAAGCTCGGCAGGTTCGTGTGGCGCGGGGCGCACCCGCCCGCGTTCCGCCAGATGGCTGCAGAATGGAAGCCAGCGTGGAGGAAGTCGATCCCTTTCCCTTAGTCCCTGCAATCAGAATTGCGGGGAGTCTCTTTTGCGGATTCCCGAGGGACATCGCCTAAGCGGAGTGCGAGTCGATTCAAAAAAAAGACTTGACTTGAAAACTACACATGTAGTAGTACTGCATACGTTGGTAGGAGATGAAATGGCCGGACCGAAATTAGCGAAACTCGAGTTGCAGATCATGGAGACACTCTGGACCCGCGGCAGCGCTTCTATCCGCGAGATTCAGGAAGCTTTTCCAGAAAAAAGAAGACCTGCTTACACGACCATTCAGACCACGGTATATCGTCTGGAGGGCAAGAAAGCCGTGCGCCGCGTGAAGAAGGTGGGCAATTTCCACATATTCGTGGCTGCGATTTCCCGCGACACAGCGCAGCGGAGGTTGATCGACGATCTGCTGGCGCTGTTCGGCGGGCGCACGCAACCTGTCATGGCACACCTCATCGAATCCGGACAACTCACGCTCGAAGATGTAAAGGAAGCCGAAAAGACTTTGCGGAAGCTCGCGAGAAAGGACAAAGACCAATGACACCAGAACAGTGGTCCTCGATGTGGAGAGCCATCCCGCCGGGCCTTGGCAATCACTTGTGGCAGTCGACGCTGTTCGCGATCGCAGCCGGGCTGCTGGCGTTGATTTTGCGAAAGAACCAGGCGCGGGTCCGTTATTGGGTATGGTTGGCGGCGTCGGTGAAATTTTTGATTCCGTTTTCCTTGCTCGTCGAAGTTGGCCGGCATCTGGCGTGGTACCGGGCTTCTGCGGGAGCACAAACCGGGTTGTACTTCGTGATGCAAGAGATGAATCAGCCGTTCAGGGAAGGCGCAATGCCGCCGGTAGCCCGGTCCCTGTCTTCGATCCCTTCTGCGAGTTCGATACACATGTTTCCGATCTTGGCCCTGGCAGCGTGGCTGTGCGGGTGTGGGGCGGTGCTTTTGGTGTGGTGTGTGGGGTGGCGGAGGGTTGCGGTGGCCCTGCGGGAAGCAGTGCCGTTGCGGGAAGGACGAGAGATCGAGGCGCTCCGTCGACTGGAGCGTACGGGAGGCATGAGAAAAAGAATCGAGATGTTCCTGTCGCGAGCTTCTTTGGAGCCGGGAATCTTTGGCATCGTTCGTCCGGTACTGATCTGGCCGGAAGGGATCTCCGAGCATCTCGCACAGCCGCACCTCGATGCGATTCTCGCGCACGAATTGTGGCACATACGCCGCCGCGACAACCTGGCGGCGGCGGTCCACATGGTGGTCGAGGCGCTGTTCTGGTTTCATCCTCTGGTTTGGTGGTTGGGCACACGGCTGGTGGAAGAACGCGAGCGCGCCTGCGACGAAGAGGTTGTGGAACTGGGCAGCGAACGGCAGGTCTATGCCGAAAGCATTCTGAAGGTGTGTGAATTCTGCGTGGCATCTCCGCTGGCTTGCGTGTCGGGAGTCACGGGATCCGATCTAAAAAGAAGGATGGTGGACATCATGACCGAGCGTTTTGTAAGAAAACTGGATTTCGGCAGAAAGCTATTGCTCACCGCAGTTGCATTCCTGGCCCTCGCTGCGCCCATCGTGGTTGGCATCGGGACGGTAAGCCAAGGCCGGGCTCAAGCGCAGACAGAGGACGCAAACGCGACTACTCCTGCCTTCGAGGTTTCCATCAAACCGAGCGAAATCTCAACTCCGACCTACGCCGGAAGCGGGAGGCATATGGTGAGAATGATGTTCTCGCCGGTCGGGTTCAAGACCGCGAACACCGCGTTACAAGCGGTCCTTCAAGAGGCTTACGGAGTCCAGGCCAATCAGATTGTGGACGCACCGGAGTGGCTGAAGACGACTGCATACGATATCGACCTGAAAGCCACGACGCCTGAGCCAAGCGCTACCATGGTGGAGCAACGCATGGATCGAAACCGGCTTATGTTGCAGGCGCTTTTGGCAGATCGCTTCAAGCTGAAGGTTCACCACGAAACCAAAGATCTTCCAACCTATAATTTGGTGGTTGCCGAGAGTGGGACTAAACTCCAGCCGGCAACCCCTCGAGACGCCAACAACGATGGAATCAAAGGCCCGGACGGACAAATCAAAGGAACTCGACGCATGATGATGCAGATGGGCGGCACACAAGCAACAGGCCTGGCCGCTCAGGCGACTCCCATCGCGGACTTGGCGTGGCTGCTGTCACAACAACTGGGGACGCCGGTCGTGGACAAGACGGGACTCACGGGCAGCTATGCCTTCAATCTGCAGTGGTCCACCGGCGCGTCACAACCCGCGAAGGGTGGTGACACCGCACCCGACGCCATACCGGCGTCTAGTGTCTCCTCTCTGATGGACGCAATTCACGAACAATTGGGGCTGAGACTGGAACCGCAACAAGCTCCCATGGATGTTCTCGTCATCGATCACATTGAGAGACCGCAAGAGACCTCAGCGACTACGTTCTAGCTTGCCGCACCCTCGACCGCTGATTTGTGCCACACCCCGCAAGGCAGATGCTACAAGCCTTGCAGGGTGCGGCGAAATAACGCTGACAAATTTCTGGAATCAACGGGGAATCGTAAGTTGCACCTGTAAACCGGGCAACGCATTCCGGGCCTCGATGGTTCCATGGTGCAATTGCACTGCCCGCTTAGCAATAGACAGCCCCAATCCGATCCCGCCAGTATCAGACTCCCGCGCATCTTCGACTCGGAAGAATGGTTCGAAAATCTGGGCGAGCAGTACCGCTGGAACTCCGGGACCGTGGTCCCGCACCGTGATGGTGACGTAATCAGCGGTCTCCGACAGCGTGACGTCGATGGCCGCATTTTCCGGGGAATAACGAATTGCGTTGCGCACGACATTCTCCACGGCGCGGCGAAGCAGTTTGGGGTCACCCGAAATGGTGCAGGAAAGTTGTCCTTCCACCCGTATGCTGCAAGCGCGGAAGAGTTGCGCTTCCACCCGGGAGTCGTCCACCGTCTCCCTCACAACCTGCCCCAGGCTCACCGGTTCCCTTTTTCCGGCCAGTGGATCGCCCTCCATCCGCGTCATCTCGACAATTTCCGCGACCAGAGAGGTGATCCGGTTGGTTTCGCGGTCCACCCGGTCGAGAGCGAGGTTTGTGTCGGCGGCTGTTCGCGTGAGCCGCACCGCGAGTTTGAGCCGTGTGAGCGGCGACCTCAGTTCGTGCGAGATGTCTTCGAGCAGTCTCCGCTCACTCGTCACTAAGGTCTGAAGCCGCGCGGCTGTGGCGTCGAAAGAACGTGCCAATCCTCCGATTTCATCCCTGCGCCGCATATTGGCGCGCGCCGACAGATCGCCTTGTCCTAAACGCTCCACGAGTCCGGTTAGCCGGCGAATGGGAGACACTACGGTGACCGCAACCAGCCAGCAAAGAACTCCAGTCACTCCCATGACGAGAAGATAGTAGGGGAACAACGTCCATTGGCTGGGCTGCCGTGGATCGACGGCCACCAGCCAGTAGCGACCGTCCGGCGCTCTGTGAGTGACAACATACAGGCCATGCACACGACCGCGCGATGCGGACTCCGGGGAGGGGGGAAGCAAATCTGTTCGGGGCTGTCCGGAAACCACATCGACACCATCTGCGTCCAAAATGTAGTGGGAAGGACCAAAGAGCTGATTCAATCGCTGCAAGTAGGACGACACCGCCGCGGCACCGCCCTCGGTCCATGCCTGCCGCGCGCTCTCCAACTCCAGTTCATCCATCGCCTCGAACACCGGATAGATATAGCGCTGCTCGACACGATCCGAGATGGCAACAAACGCCAGCAGCGAGAGCGAGAGGGTGACTACCATGGCGAGCAAGACCGCTGCGTAGAGAGATCTCATTCGCCCGCTCCGAGTGTCGCTGTGAACACGTATCCAACGCCTCGGACCGTGCGAATCAGCGTGCGTCCATGTTCGAGTTTTCGGCGGAGATGGCTGATGTGTACATCGAGCGCCCGGTCATACGGCGACGAGGCCCGTTCGAGCAGGCTCGTCGTGATCTCATCCCGGGACACGATCCGCCCCGCGGAACGGATCAGCAACTCGAGGATGTCGAACTCCAACGCCGTGAGATCGACTATCCGTTCACCCGCCCACACTTCGCGGGTCTGGATGTTGATTTCAATCTCTCCAAAGATCTTGAGGGAATCATCAGCCCTGTAATCCAGCCTGCCCGCCCGCCTGAGCACAGCTCGAATCCTCGCGAGCAATTCGTCCGGATCAAACGGTTTCGGCAGGTAATCATCAGCGCCCGCATTCAATCCCGAGATCCGGTCGTGTCGATGAACTCGTGCCGTTAACATAATGACAGGCACTGGTTTCCTCCTCCGCAACTGCTGCAAGACCGTGAATCCGTTCACAATCGGCAACATCACATCCAGGACGATCAGGTCGTAAGTAGTCTTCAGCGCTTGCGCCAGGCCATCGCGGCCGTTCAATGCGCAGTCAAGATGATGGCCCTGCTGGCCGAAGAATTCTTTCATCATGCTGCACAGTTCGGCGTCGTCATCGACGAGCAGCAGCGACAGCTTTGTCGTCTTGCCGGAAGCGTCCATCCTGCCTCATCTTGGTCCCAGTCTCAGCCCAACTCCCAACACTCTCTCACAGGTCGAAGCGGAGATTGTGGTTCTTAAGAAATCTTAAGGCTGGCGCTGCGCTTGTCGGGTTAGGGTGCCTCTATGGAGTGTGGCCCTACTCAAGTAGCCCGATCTTCGAGCGATCTGATCTCTCCGCTTTCGCGAGAGCAGAGCAACCGGCGTACCGACACCACTGCTTCGAATCCTCTCGTGGTCAATCTTTCCAAGCGCGAAATACCAAGCCTGCATGGATTGCGAGGCGCGGCGGCACTCGCCGTCGTGCTCTATCACTACCTGTTGGATCATGGGAAATTCGCCTCGCTGTTTCCCGGACCGTATGCCGTCACTGTTTTCTTCGAGCTGAGTGGACTGCTGATCACTTGGCTGCTGCTGACAGAAATCGATGAGCGCGGAACGGCCGACCGGCGCAGATTTTATCTCCGTCGTGCTTTACGCCTGATGCCGGTTTTTTATGTGGTCTGGGCCATGTGCCGGTTGGCGGGCCCGTTTGCGGGAAGCTGGGCCACGTTCTTCTACATGGGCGACTACTACCACGCTCTAACGCAGCGCTACAACATCCTGACGGTCGGCTGGTCTCTGGGAGTGGAGGAGAAGTTCTATTTGCTGTGGCCCTTCGTTCTGGTGCGCATGGAGCGAACCAAGCTGGTCAGAATCTTGATCGCAGTGCTGATCACGCAACCCATCTATCGTTCTGTTCTGACGCTGATGGGATATCGTGGCTACACCTGGTTCGCATTCGACACTCATCTGGATGCAATCGTGCTCGGCTGCGTGATTGCGATCGCGGCGAAGGGCGGCTGGGCGCCGCCGAGATGGATGTTCGATCCCTGCACTCCGATTTGCGCCTTGATTCTTGTATTCGCCCTTCAAAGTCAGACCGACATCGTGACCTATCTACTCGCGGTGATTCTGGTCGCGGTGGTTTGCCGGCCTCCCGCGATGCTTAACCATCCAGTCGCTCGGTACTTCGGCGCAGTCTCCTACTCCCTCTATCTTTGCCACACCTACGCGCGGGAGGTTGTGTGGCAATGGATTCTAGGAGGGGCGCACATCCACTCGTTCGCGCTCGCATTGGTGTCGCAGCTGATGATCGCGTTCGCTCTGGCGTCCATTCTTCACTTCAGCATCGAAAGGCCTTTCTTGAAACTGAAGAATCGTTTTCATGGGAAGACAAGCCAGACAGTGCCATCCTAAATGCGTCCATGCGGCATGGCTCGCTGGCAAACTCCGGCCCCGCGAATGATCGGCAGACGCTACAATTCTGCTGCGGAGCCGTATTCCGATGAACCCAACAAGATATTGGAGAACCATCCCTTGGAAGTCGCGCGCTGGTTTCTTGCTGGGCGTCTTCTTCATCTTCAGCACCGTGGGGTTCATCAGCGACATTATGGAAATGGGCCGCCAGCCGGCGCTCCGCTTTGTCCTGAGCGTCCTACTATCAGGCGGATTCGCGATGTTCTATGCCGCTTCGGGATTTGTGCTTCGCGGGCGGCTCTGGAAGGCATTCGTTCCCGCTTTCATCCTGCAGTTCATGTTGATGTACGGGCTGGGCAGGTCGCTTCCGGGACCTCGCCTGGTTCTGCCGGTGGAAGCCGCCGAAATCGCCCGGTTGCAAAGCCGTCTAACGCTCGATGGCATCGCCGCCATGTGTGTAGTAGGTCTGGGCTACGGTTGCTTCGTTTACGTCACGATTACCGAGAGCCGGCGTTATGTTCATATCTATGCCGAGATGGTGCTGGCCAGCGAGATCCACCGCGTGCTCGTTCCCTCCATCCATACCAGGATTGGCAATTTCGAATTCTACGGTCGCTCGTTACCGAGTGGCGAGGTAGGCGGTGACCTCATCGATCTCGCCGGGACAGAAGACCGTTGGGCCGCTTACGTGGCGGACGTGTCGGGCCACGGCGTTGCTCCCGGAATCGTCATGGCGATGGTGAAGAGCGCCGCTCGCATGCTGCTGAGTTCGGGCCATGATCCTGACCGTCTTCTCCCTCGGCTCAACGAGGTCCTATTTCCGTTAAAGGGACCAGAAATGTTTGTCACCGCCTGTTTTCTGGCCAAAGACGGAGACGGGTTGCGGGCCGGCCTTGCAGGTCACCCGGCGATTCTGCACTTTTCGCCAAAGACCAACGACGTGGTCCAGCTGGAATGCCCAAACCTGCCGCTGGGCATTCTTCCATCCGGAGAGTTTGTAAGTTCTGCGATTCGCGCCGAACAAGGATCGGTCTTCGCTCTTTACACCGACGGTTTGCTCGAGACCGCGAATGCCGGGGGTGAGGAGTTTGGTCTCAAGAGACTCCAGGCGGAATTCCAGAAACATGCCACCGAACCACTTGAAGTGATTTGCCGGTTGCTTCAGGAAAGCGTTGCCCGCCATGGAGCACAACGCGACGACCAGTCTCTGTTGTTGATCCGCCAACTCTAGAACGCCCTCCACGCCAGCAGCTACAATGCCGTGCGGAGGGTTCATGGCAAGATCGCGCCGACAATTTCTGGTTGAAACATCTTTGGCAACGCTTGGAGCTATGGCCGTGCTGCGCGCGCACGCGCAGAATCCAACGGGACAGAATCCAGCAGATCTGCCGCCTGGGACGCCGCCGGCGTTCGGAACCGGGCCCGCTGTCGGACCGGAAGTGTCCACAACGACGTTCGTCGAAGCCGAGAAGTTAGTGCAGTTTGAAATGAATGCCGGCGAGCGCGACGTGGCTGCCGCCAGTTGGCCGAAGACCATGGCCGCACTTTACGAGCGGCGAACCGGTCCACGCAAGGTGGTGCTCGAATCGACTCTTGCTCCTGCGTCGCGCTGGGATCCCGTCCTGCCGGGGCAGAAAAGCGCACCCTCGCGCGACCGCTTTGTGCGCAGCCATGTCGAACCCGGTCCCTTGCCGGCGCGCGACGAAGACATTGCGTTCGCCTCCGTGACTCGGCTTTCGCGGTGGATCGAAACGCGCAAACTTACATCCGAGCGCCTCACGAACATTTATCTAAAGCGCCTGGAGGAGTTTGATCCCAAACTGCATTGCGTCATCACCCTCACGCGCGACTTGGCGCTCGAGCAAGCTCGTCAAGCGGACAAAGAAATTGCCGCGGGCAGATATCTTGGACCGCTGCACGGCATCCCGTGGGGTGGCAAAGATCTGCTCGACACAGCGGGAATTCGAACGACCTATGGCGCAGAGCCGTTCCGCGATCGCGTCCCGAAAGAAGATGCCGTCGTCGTGAAGCGCTTGCATGACGCGGGAGCGGTACTGGTGGCCAAGCTCAGCCTGGGAGCGCTCGCTCTCAATGACATCTGGTTCGGCGGGCAAACGATGAATCCGTGGCTGCTCGAGGAAGCGTCGTCGGGTTCGAGCGCCGGACCGGGCTCGGCCACAGCTGCTGCCTTGGTCGGATTTGCGATCGGAAGCGAGACCGGCGGCAGCATCGTGAGCCCATCCATGCGTTGCGGCATTACCGGCCTGCGACCCACCTACGGACGCGTGGCGCGCACCGGGGCGATGACTCTTTGTTGGTCGCTCGACAAACTTGGCCCGATGACCCGCAGCGTCGAAGATGCCATGCTTGTGCTGCACGCGATCAGCGGCCCGGACGCGGGCGATGTGGCGAGTGTGCCCAGCCGGCTGGACTTCGACGCGGCCGCGAGCGTCGCAGGCTTGCGCGTGGGATATTTTCCTAAGTGGTTGAACGAGAATCCGTCCACTGCCGTGGACCGTGCCGCCGTCGACGTCGTCAAGAAAGTCGGGATGGTTCCGGTGGAAGTCTCCCTTCCCGACTGGCCCTATGACTCGCTCAACCTGATTCTGTTCGCCGAAGGCGCGGCGGCGTTTGAGGAGCTGACGCTCAGCGGTGGGCTGAGGGAACTCAAGGCCCAGGTGCCCGACGCGTGGCCGAACATTTTTCGGCAGGCGCGTTTTCTTTCGGCGGTCGATTTTGTGCAGGCGGACCGTTTGCGTCGCAAAGTGGCGGAAGAAATGGCAGTTCTGTTTTCGAGAGTCGACCTGCTGATGGTGCCTTCGCTGCGCGATGAGATGTTGACGATCACCAACTTTACCGGGCACCCTGCGTTGGTCGTGCGTGCGGGCTTCATTGAAGTTCGAAAGGCGCGCAGCGATTGGGCTCCCGATGCGAATCATCCCCTGCCGACTTTCTCGGCGCCGCGCCGCGTGCCCCATGGCGTGACGCTGATTGGACGGTTGTTCGAGGAAGGCACGATGGTCAATGCCGGGCTTGCGCTCGAGCGTAGTTTCGGAGTGGTGAGCGAGCGTCCGCCAGGTTTCTGAGCGCCAATTCGGCAGGCTGGCGGTTTTTCGATGCTTTGCTGACTGGGCGTCACCCGACCGGCATGCTCGAGAACGGCAACCTGGCGACGCAAAGTGACTTCTACTGTGTAAGCTCGATGGCAGTTGGTGGTAGGGGTCACTTCGTGGCATGGGTCTTTTTGCGTTCTGGCCGAAAAGGCAGTTCCTCGTTTTCCTGTTGGCTGTTCCTTTCGTTGGATGCGGCGGAAAAGCTGCATCTTCCTCACCGGAGCCTTCGCTTCCGCAAGTCGGCTTCCAGCTGAATCAAACGTCGGTTAGTATTCCCGCCCGGAGGGCAACAGCAGTTCACCGCAGTTGTACACGGAACGAGCAACATCTCCTTGAGCTGGTCTGTCGATAGTATTAGTGGCGGGAACTCGACCGTGGGGGCCGCAACTGCTGCAGGGCTCATACGGCTCCATCCCGGGGCGGGATGCACACGGTCACTGCGACGAGCGTGGCAGACACGACCAAGACTGCGGGAGCCACCAAGGTAGCGCCGGCGGAAACTGAGAGGCGGAATACGGCGATCGTGGCGCTTGACATTCTCGGCCAGATTCGATAGGTTCGCCGCAACCGTGTAGCTGCCGATCTGCGATGGTGCAGTGTAGAGTCCCTGGCCATCGATTGTCCCGACGGTTGCATTTCCGCCAGTGCCCCCATCGACCGACCAG
>Ga0209380_10002205_pt1 | contig 12623 bp, 12 predicted proteins | sample HubBroMetageWFT6_FD_188347 | JGI IMG/M metagenome (GOLD analysis project Ga0209380, IMG submission 188347) | Warmed and freeze-thawed soil microbial communities from the Hubbard Brook experimental Forest, New Hampshire - Hubbard Brook CCASE Soil... | ecosystem: Environmental > Terrestrial >...
TGCGCAGCGGACGCGCACGCGCATGCTCGGCGCGGCGAGCCGTCCTGCTCCTGCTGCTGGTCGTTCTGGCGCCAGGCGGCGAAGCCGCCCTCACCCTCCCCGATCCCCTCATCCCCGGCGCCACCCTCGAAGCCGCCAAAGTAGCCCAGCTCCTCGCCCGCGACGATATCAAGTACCTCAGCGAAATGATGAATTTCCCCGGCGTCCTGCACAAGGATCCGGAGGTCATGGCCAAGATCCACGCCGCCCAGCGCGTCGGCAAACCGATCGACGGCCACGCCCCCGGCCTCCGCGGTGAGGAAGCCCGGAAGTATATCAACGCGGGGATCAGCACGGATCACGAATGTTATACCGCCGAAGAGGCCCTGGACAAACTCCGGGCCGGGATGCAGATCCTGATCCGCGAAGGCAGCGCAGCCCGCAACTTCGATGCGCTCATCGACCTGCTGAATGATTACCCCAACCAGATGATGTTCTGCACCGACGACTGCCATCCCGACTACCTCATCGCCGGCCATATCGACCGCCTCTGCGCCCGCGCCGTCGCCCGGGTCTGCCGGATGGCCGAGAAGAATAAACAGACGGCGGCGGGCATCTTCCTGAGCGGCTCGATGCGGTCGGTGTTGGCGAATTCAAGAGGCCTGTTGGCGCGCTACGAGCAGACGCGCGCGGAATTCTCGGTCACCATTCTCGAAGAGAATTCTTCCGGCTGGGCCAAATCGAATTCATCCGATATCGGCCAGATCCATCCCGACGCGCTGGCGGAGAGTGCGAGCCGCAAAGCGGCCCGGTCGCGGCAGCCGCGCGAACTGGCACCGGGCCGGTATACGGCAATCCTTGAGCCATCGGCGGTCCTCGATCTGGTCGGATTTCTCTCCTATGATTTTGCGGGCACCGCCGTGCTCGACAAGCGCTCCTGCCTAACGGGCCGAGTCGGGAAGAAGATCTTTGGCGAGAACATCACCTTGTGGGACGACGTTTACCATCCGCTGCAACTCGGCTCGCCCTACGACGGTGAGGGGCTTCCGAGGCAGAAGGTCCTGCTCGTAGACCGGGGTGTGCCCAAGAACCTCGTCGAAGCATACAAGTGGATACGAATCTCAGCTCCCAAGCTGGATACCCATACCCACGACGTTTTGGCTACGCTCGCCAAGTCAATGACTCATGATGAAACTGACCAGGCCGAAGCGCAGGCCCAGGCTTGGATGACTGCCCATGGCAGCAGCGCGCCGTAACGTTCGTATTCGGAGGTGTGCCCATGTCCGCACAGGATGATGCAAAGAAGCTGGTAGACGATTTCGAGAAACGGACCTCTACCTTCTGGACTACTCTGAGTCGTGCCGATATCGCCGCGGATCTTAGGGTGCGAATCGACAATCCCGACAAGATCAACCAGGGGGAAACCAGCCTCTGCGGTCCCGCTGATTTTGTTCGGGACGTGGCAGAGGACAACCCCGTGGAGTATGCCCGGGCCGTGATTGAGCTCTACGAAACAGGAAGAACCCGGATCGGCACGCTGGACCTGAAACCGTGCCACGACCTGAGGGCACATGCGCTGCCGGTTCACCATCAGATTGCAGATGGCGACTGGATCATCCTTGCCACTCTGCGCGACGACGATAACTGGTGGTTTGATTATCAGTCGCAGTCCAACGACCTCGCTGCCATCACCATGCCTCACACCATGGAGAAGTGGCTGAAGGCTGGGGGCTACACGGACATCATTAGTGACACCAACATCATCGCCTGCAAAGATCTTCCCAATGCCTTGCGTGCCAACAAGCTTTATTCAAAAGGCTACAAAGTCACCCTGTTCATCAACGCATGGATGTTGGACGCCGATCATATGTGCGACGCATCCACCTTCCCCGATCACTGGGTAGCCTTGACCACGGCTATGAGCATTCATTCGATCAATGTCTCGAATCCGGGCGCGCTGACGGAGGACAAGAATTCCACGGTCGAGTTTGAGGTTTACACGTGGGGCGATCACAAGTCTGTCCCGGTAGGCAGCAAGCCCATGACAGACTACTGCTTCCTGTGCAACTACTACGGTTTTATTGCCTGCCGGCGTTGAGGAGAGTTTGCTCCAACCATCCGCATGCCTTAAGCTGACGGTTCATGTTTCGACGGATGCTTTTTCTCGTTTTGTTTATCTGCGCGGTTGCGGCGTCGACGATTGCAACGCCGCCGGCTGCGCGCCACAGCGAGAGCTACCAGGTCATTCATGTTTATCCACATGATCCGCATGCCTTCACGCAGGGATTGATTTACGTGGATGGGCACTTGTACGAAAGCACGGGACTCAACGGGCGGTCGTCAATACGAATGGAGGACCTGACAACTGGGCAGGTTCTACAGAAATACGACCTGCCACAGGAGTATTTTGGCGAAGGGCTGACCGACTGGGGCAGCAACCTGATTCAGCTGACGTGGCGAGGTGGCACCGGCTTCGTCTATGACCGCTTCAGCTTCTCTTTGCTGAGGACGTTTCACTATTCCGGCGAAGGTTGGGGGCTGACGCACGATCAAACGCAGTTGATTATGAGCGACGGGACTTCTTATTTGCGGTTTCTCGACCCGAAGTCGTTCAGGGAGATCCGGCGTATTCGCGTGACCGACGAAGCTGGCCGCGAGGTTGACCAACTCAACGAACTCGAATACCTGCACGGCGAGATCTATGCCAACATCTGGCAGACGGACGAAATTGTGCGCATCTCTCCGCGTACGGGGAAGGTTCTGGCGTGGATCGATTTGAATGGAATCATCGACAAGAATGAACTGGAGAGCGCGGGCGCGGTTCTGAATGGCATTGCCTATGACTCAGCTGGAGACCGGCTGTTCGTCACGGGGAAGCTGTGGCCGAAGTTGTTTGAGATTAAGGTTGACCGTCAGTCGCGGGGTCATTCGGTGCGGAGGGCCTCCATGGGTTCGATGGAAGCGGCGCGGCGCGCCGGGAGAAAGCCAGCTATGGTTGCGCAAAGCGCGAGCACCAGGGTTGCGGTGGCCAGGGCAAACGCGTCGTAACCAGCGACACCATAGAGCTGGCTAGCCATCAGATGCCCGGCAATGAGCGCGGCGGGAATGCCGAGGCCGAGGCCAAATAGAATTTGCCACAGCGCTCCGCGCAATACCATGACGACTACGCTCGACCGCGTGGCGCCGAGAGCCATGCGGATGCCGACCTCGCTGGTGCGGCGGGCCACGAAATAGGAAGTAACGCCGTACAAGCCCACCGAAGCCAGAATCAGCGCAAGGATGGCGAAGAGGCTGGTTAAGCGCGCGATCAGCCGATCGGAGATAAAGTTGTCCGAGACCTGATGATCGAGGGTGCGCAAGTCAAGCAAGGTGAGATTGGGATCGATGCTGGCGAGGGTTCTGCGAATCGGCGCCTCGACATCCTGCTGCGGACGACTGAAGTGCACGATCATCGAGTGAGCGAACATGGAGCGCGACTCGATGCTGAGGTCACCCGCCTCGTTATACCCGGCGAACTGCTGGGTGAAAGGGCGGAGGTAGATGCGGCGAGCGGGATCGCGAGGATTGTTGATCTTGAAGTCGGCAAACACGCCGACGATTTCAAAGGTGCCGCTATTGGAGGACTCGATCCCAAAATGTCTGCCGATGGGGTCTTCATTGGGAAAAAATCGCTTCACGAAGGCTTCGTCCACGACGGCGACCGGCTGCGAGGTTGCCGTATCCTGTTCGGTAAATCCGCGGCCGCGCAGAATTGGCACGCCAATGCTATCGAGAAAGTGAGGACTTACTCGGTCCCAGGTAGCCCAGGTTACATCATTCGGCCCCGGCGCAGGACGTCCCTGCACATAAATAGCCGTGCTCCAATTGTCGCCCTCCAGTGGGCTGTACATGGTCAGCGCTACGCTGGCCACGCTGGGCAGCGCCGAGAAACGATCCTCGATCTGCCGGTAGAGCGCGGGCACTCGGTCGACGGTGTAGCCGGCGCCCTCCGGCCTGATCTGCAGCACGTAGCTGTTGTCGGTAGCGATGCCAAACTGCTGGCGCTCGAGATTGCGCAGAGACTCGGTCATCAAACCGGCGCCGGCCAGGAGCACCAGCGAAAGGGCGGCCTGAAACACAACCAAGCTTTTTTGCGGGATGGAAGAGCGGTCGCGCGTGGAGCGGTTGGCGCCGCGCAGCGCCTCCACCGGCTTGGCGTGGGATGACAGCCAGGTGGGTGCTGTGCCGAAGATTACGCCGGTGCCAAGAGAAATCAGGAAAGCAAAGCCGAGGACGGCAGGCGAAGGGCTGGCTGCGATGGGCAGGGCCTTGGCGTCAGGAAAGGCCAGTGCAAGGATGACATGCGCGCCGCCGTAAGCGATGCCAAGGCCGGCGAGACCGCCCAGGCAACTGAGCAGGACGCTTTCGGTGAGCGCCTGGCGCATCAGACGCTTGTGCCCGGCGCCCAGAGCCATGCGCACTGCCACGTCAGAGCGGCGTGCGGTGCTGCGCGCCAGAAGCAGGTTGGCGATGTTGGCACAGGCGATCAACAACACTACGCAGGAAAGAATCATCAAGGTCTTCAGGCCTGTGCCGCTCTCCTGCTGCAGAATCTGGATGCCGCCGCCGCCGGGGACGAGCACTACGTGCTGCTTGGGGATTTCTGCGCTGCGTCCATTCGTGGTGAAATCTTTCCGGGTGTACATCCACTGTTGCATGGTCGCGGAGAGCTTGCCCTGCAAGGAGGCGAGGTTGGTTCCGGGGCGCAGCCTGCCCAGAGCATAAAGCCAGAGTGAGTCAGGATTGCGAAGGATAGAATTGGTTCCGGGATGGATGAGCGGCTCTTTCTCGAGGGGCAGCCACACGCCTGTCGGCGTGTCGGTCACGCGATCGCCGAAGAATCCGGGAGGGGTGACGCCGACGATGGTGAACGGCTGGTTCTGAATGTGGACGCTTTCTCCGATCATCCGCGGATCGGCGGCGAACTGCCCTTGCCAGGCGGCATAGCTGAGCACGGCGGCGGGCGCAGCAGCCTCAGTGTCGTCATTGGCAGTGAACATGCGGCCGGCATAAGCGCCGACACCGAGGGTAGAGAAATAATTTCCGCTGACGAACTCGGAGTGCAGCGGCTGGGGTTGTTCGTCTCCGCGGCGCACGCTGAAGGTTCCGCCTCCCGCCTGCATGGCGGCGAGTTGCTCAAACTCGGGCGCGGCGCTGTTCAGTTGCTGGTAAAGATCGTAGGAGAAGATGTCCATGTCCCCGTTATCGTTCTGGAAGCCGCTGTTGACACAGCAACTGTGGGCATCGCCGATGCGATAGAGCTGTGCCGGGTCGGCCACCGGGAGCGAGCGCAGCAGGATGCCGTGAACCAGGGTAAAGATCGCGGTGTTGGCGCCAATGCCCAGCGCCAGGGTGATTACCGCAGTCAGAGTGAATCCCGGTGAGTTGCGCAACTGCCGCAGGGCATAACGCAGGTCCTGAAACAAGGTGGACATAAGCCTCCACGCACACTACCGAATCCCATCTTGCAGGGCATGTTTCGCGCCAAACGATCTCTAGTACAAGTAGTTCATTTGGCAGGGAAATACGCTCGTGGAGTGACTGTGTCGAATGCGGGTTTTGTACGGGAATGAAAATCGTTGTCCGAAAGCGGACAGGCCAGATTCGAAGTACCGTCATGATTGTACTGCGCTTGTGAAGCAGTCCCTGAGGCTGAGCGGTTCGCTTAGGAAACGCGGCTCCGAGCATGGGCGCCGTCTGTTTGGACGCTCCGGGTGATGGCGCAGTTTGAAAAATCCGACGGCCCATCCTTTCCGGCGTCATCCCAAAGGCCCGCGTTTTCACGAGCGGGCCGAGGGATCTCCCGCTTACACCCTCGTTCGGGTTAGACTCCACCGGTACCGCGACCCGGAAACGCTGGACCCGCCCTACCCAATCGGCGTAAGGTTCGGCGATGAGCCGAGTCACGAACGCAATAATTACCGCTTACATGGACTGGTGGCATTCCCAGATAAATTCGCCGTACTATTTCTTGATTGTGGGGGTCATCTCATTTTCCGCGGCTGTAATATCGACATGCACCGGAAAAACGTATGGTAAGTACGGTCACGGTTTAGCCTCTCGCGCCAAGCAGCCGACCGACTTTTGGTGGACAGTGGCAATATATTACATCGGTGGTATTTGTTTCATCGGATATTTCCTGTGGAAGGTCTACGGACTCGCAAACTGAGCTCCGTTCAGCCCACATTCACCGCACGGCCCGGCTTCCCAGAAGATAAAACAGTAACTGCTCCAGGCCATTGGCCCGTTTCCTGAAGGGGTGGGATAACTTCAAGCTCTTACTCCACCGCTTCTCCCCACTCCACCGTGCGACGCTCGCGGCTGCTTTTATGCGCCAGCATCAGAGCGCGCATGGTCCGCAGCGCCTGCTGCGGCGTGACTTCAAGGGGAGCCTTCTTTTCGATTGCGTCCCGCACGTTGGCGTAGAAGCCGCGATAGTCGCCGCGCTCGGTTTTCACCTTCACACTCGGCTCGCCGACCGGGCTCAGGGTGCCCCACAGCGCTTCCGCTTCTTCGCCCCAATCCGGCCCCCAATCCGTTCCTTGCGGAAGATTGCCTGCACGCAGGCGTTCTTCCTGCGGATCCATTCCGTATTTCAAGAACGATCCTTTTGTGCCATGAATCATAAAATGCGGGCCGGGCGCAAAGGCGATGATTCTGGCCCGCGCCATCGCGCGCAGGCCGCTGTGGTATTCGAGGCAAACATCGAAGGAATCGTCGACTCGCGAGGTTTCGCGCTGGCAGAAGGCCGAGGCCGTAATCACATGCGGCTCTCCAAACAAAACCAGCGTCTGATCGATCAGATGCGGACCCAGGTCGAACAACACTCCGGCTCCGGGCTGATCCGGTTTTTCGCGCCACGCGTTTTCCTTCGGCTCCAGGCGAAAGCGATCGAAGCGGGTCTCAAACTCCACGACTCTGCCGAGCCGGCCTGAGTCCACGATTTTCTTGATGGTTTGAAAATCTCCATCGTATCTCCGGTTCTGGTAGACGGTGATCAGGCGCCCGCATTCGGCCGCCAGGCGTACAAGTTGTTCCGACTCAGCCAGAGTCGGCGCGAAAGGTTTGTCGACTACGACGTTGCGCCCAGCCAGCAGGCAAGTTTGCGCGACTTCGAAGTGGGAGTCATTCGGTGTCGCAATTACGCAGAGATGAATTTCCTTGTCGGCGAGCAGGTCTTCGAGGGTGCGCGCCACGCGCACCTCAGGATATTTCTCCTGGACGCGTGTTCCCCGGCGTTCGAGAATGCACGCCAGCTCCATCCCCGGAACGCCACGAATCACCGATGCGTGAAATGCCTGCCCCGCCAGCCCAAAGCCGATTAAGCCCACTCGTACCATGATTGCTCCTTGTTCTTGCCTTCGCCTGCCAGAGATTTCTTGCGCTCGTCTACCATACCGGAGGCAGCCATTTACAGGCTTTCGCCGATATGCCGCAGCCCCTGACCGCACTATAAACGAGATGCGTTCTTGATTTGGCAGTTGATTCTTGAGGCGAGCTTTTCAGGCGATGGGTTGGAGGCGCAAATGAGATTTGGAGCGTTTCTCGCGATTTCTTTGTCGTTGCTGATTCTGTGGGCGTGCGCCTTTTTGGTATTCCACGTGGCCAGCGCTCTGATTCATCTTCTGCTGCTGATGGCTGTGATTTTTTTCATCGGCCATCTCGTCAGGAACACCAGCACAACTTAGTTTTTAGCTTTTCAAGCGGGTTTTTAGAGGTGGTGGTGGGCTCTCATCGTACCCAGCTAACCGGCGGGAAACGGTGGGAGCCCGGTCCATCAAAGCTGGCGATCTTTATGTCTAGCGATCTTTGACCCGGCGCACGAACTTCAACCCAGACCATACCTCTGTCACGGCGCAAACTTTCACGTCGACCAGCCCCGCAGCCAGCCCAATCTCACGCACGCTGTTTCCGTTTAAGTCGGTGGCAATACCGGAACTCTGCTTGGGCCAGCTCACCCACACCATTCCTGCGGGAGCCAGCCGCTTTGCGATGCGCGAGAACTCTTTCGTTAACTCTGCGCGCGACCTGGTAAACAGCATGGCGAAATCGAGCGGGTCTGGCGCTTTCGCGACGGCGCACTCCGCCAGGGAGTCCCGTAGTTCCGAGCGCACCTCCGCCGGAGCGTTCGTCAACTGCACGCGGAAGCCCGGCTTGATGCCTAATTTCTTCGGAAGCGGCGTTCCTGAATATCCCGGCATTCGGTGTTCGTGAGAAAGAAGTATGTACGTGACTCAAGAGAATCCGGAAGCCGAAAGCCGGCCTTTCTACTGCGCCACTGGGGCGTAGTATCCGCGCCGCGCTCTTACGCGGTAGTTCTTGCGGTCGCTGGCGACGATTTCAATGGTGCGAAAGTGGCCGTCTGCCTTGAAGTCCGCGGGCTTATAGGAGACGTCATACTGGCTGCGCAGTTCGTCCTGAATCTCGGTGAAGGCGTTGGTCACATCGCGAATCTGAAAGGGAAAGAAGGCGCGGCCTCCGGTGGCATCCGCAATGCGTTCGAGCACTTTGTCGCCGGCCCCCTTGGTGCCGCTCACATTCGTGCTGATGGTGTACACGATGGTTTCCGCCCGCTGCGCCATTTCGATGGCTTCCTCGCGGGTCACATGGCTCAGGTTGTCTTCCCCATCGCTCAGCAGGATGATGGCGCGGCGCGTCGGTCCGGGCTGCGACTTCTTCAGCAGCCGTTCGCGGCAGGCATAGTACAGCGCATCGTAGAGAGCGGTTCCGCCTCCCGGCCGCAACTCGCGCACGCCGTGGCCTAACGCCTCAGTGTTGTCGGTGAAGTCCTGCGTGATTTCTGGAGTCGCGTCGAAGCCGACGACCATGGCCTGGTCATAGCCGCGCCGTATGGTCTGATTCAGGAATTCAATTGCGGACTCCTGCTCGAACTTGAAACGGTCGCGAACTGAATTGCTGGCATCGATCAGCAAACCTACCTGAAGGGGCAAATTGGTCTCGGCATGAAAGCTGCGGATCTCGACCGCGGGCTTGCTGTCGTCGACAACCTGAAAGTCGGCCTGCTTAAGATCGGTGACGCGCTTGCCGTGCTTGTCCGTGACCGTGAATACGACGTTCACTTCGTTGATGCCGACGCGGATTCGCGGGACGTTACTATTGTCGGCGCCATTGTCGGCGTTCGGCTCGGGGGGATCCTGCGAGGGCGGAGTGGGAGGCTGAGCAGTCGACTGCGGAGTCGCGCCCGCCGCGGGCGAAGTTGCCGCGGCTGCGGACTGTGCCATTCCAGGATGGCAAAAACTCGCGAGCAGCAGGGCCACCGCTGCTGAATTCAACGCTGAGCGCTTGAAGAAGATATGTCTCGTAAGAATGCCCCTTATTGGTGCTTATTATATCCGCAACCCGGCGGAATAGGGCGTCACGGCTGTGGCTCTTCCAACCTCTTGAGAAACTCTCGTAACTCTTGCGGCAACTGGCTTTTCAGAGCAAGGGTCTCTCCGGTTCGAGGATGGTGGAACTCCAACTCGGCCGCATGCAGGAAATTCCGAGCTAGGCCGATCACAGCATTTTTCCCGTGCGCCTGCCGGGGGGCGCCATAGGTTGTGTCGCCTACCACGGGATGGCCTAGCGCCGCCACGTGCACGCGAATCTGATGGGTTCTGCCGGTGTCGATTTTTATATCCAGCAGCGTGAACTTGCCGAACTTGGTATCCAGCCGGCGCACGACGTGATAATGCGTCACCGCTGCGCGGCCGCCTTCGAGGCGCGTGGTCATGCGCGTACGGCGAACGCGGTCGCGGCTGATGCTTTGGGTCAACGTTCCGGAATCTTTCTTTACCCAGCCGTGTACTAGCGCTACATATTTCTTGTTTACTTCGCGTGCCGCGAACTGGGCGCTCAGCTTGCGATGCGCGGCGTCGTTTTTTGCCACAATAATCAGCCCGCTGGTTTCTTTGTCGAGACGATGAACGATTCCTGGACGCAAATCTCCGCTTACGTTCGAAAGGCTCGTCATGTGATGCAGCAGGGCATTCACCAGCGTGCCGCGATTGCGGGCATCGTCGGTCGCACCAGCGCCGGCGTGCACCATCATTCCCGCAGGCTTGTCGATCACGGCGAGGTCGTCGTCTTCGTAAACGATGTCGAGCGGAATCTCTTCGGCGATGGCTTTGAGCGGCGGACGATGGGGTTCACCGAGGATGGTGATGGTTTCGCCGCCACGCAGTTTCAGCGAAGCTTTTGCGGGAGCGTCGTTGACGAGCGCTTTGCCTTCGGCGATCATCTGCTGCACGCGGGCACGGCTCACGCCTTCGAGCCGCGTCGCGAGGAACTGATCCAGACGCTTGCCGGCGTCTTCGGGCGCCACGGAAATTAGGATGGGGGATGCTTCCGGCATTCGCTGCGAAGGATACTACAAGCTATCTTACGAGATGCCTCGGCGCGGGTAATCTTGTACAAATAGCGGGTGAGGAACGATGTCTGCTATGAATAAAAATATCTGGAGAGCGGTGATCGAAGTAGCTTTTATCATGTTCCTGTTTTATTCGAATCTCCTGATGGGCGAGTTCGAGCGCTCAGGGATGGGGTCGAGGAGGGGTCTGGGTTGGGCGCTCGAAGATATCTTCACGGTAGGAAATTTTGGAATTGCGCTGATTGCGGCTTTGGTCGGGTACGTTCTGTTTGAGTTTTTCCGGAAGAAGTTTTAGTCAAACGCGGGACAGCAAGCTGAGCGAGAAATTGGTCTCAGCGGGCCAGTTTTCGCACCTATAACATAAGCGACCGCCGGGGAGCGATGACAATCGATGTGGGAGCAAGGTAGAGTGGCGCTGTGGAAATGAATAGTAGCTTTGATCGCAACGACCCGTTAAGTTGGTATCTGCGCGAACTCATTTCTATCCAGCCTTTGACGGAGGAAGAGGAAACTGATCTGTTGCAACAAGCGCGAGGTCAGGACGAGCGGTCTGAGTTGGCAAGTAGACGCCTTATTGAATCGAAGCTCTCCTTAGTTGTGGCCATCGCTGAGCGATACTCTTCACCGGGCAACGACATGCTGGATATAGTTGAAAAAGGGAACGAGGGTCTTATCCACGCGCTGAGGAGCTTCGGCGAAAGCTCTGGCAAGACCTTTACGATCCACGCCACTAGCTGTATTGAGGACGCCATCTCGAAAGCGATAGCCGACTCGAAATAACACACCGCCCCGCGGCCATCGCGGATGAATTCCAGAAAAAATCGCGCCACTCCGTTAGGATGCACCTGAGCGCGACTAACTCTTTCTTGCCTGCTATTGTCCGATGGAGCCGTTCCGGTGAAACCGCCCGCCCTGAAAGAAGCGGTGACGCACCATGCTTTGGCCAAGCAGAAAAAAGATGACTGCCAGGAAGACTATAAAGAGGAACTGCCCAATTCCGAACGAGGGCGGCTTTGGTTCTTCAGGGTCCGTCGGATTCATTGAACCGGCCATACACTCGATTCTAACCACCTCGGTCAATTTTGGTGCAGTCCGAAAGGGGTAAACTGGCGTACTACCGCAATTTCACCGGTAATTCTCAGTTGCTCAACGCGTCGCCCCCACCGGTTGCGCCGTCACGTTCTTTGTCCCCGGACGCAGCCACCAGATCAGGCCGCCCGCGATTACCAGGCCAATCGCAATCAACTGTGTGCCGGACATCGCGCCGCCGAACACCGACCCGCGGCCGGGATCGTCGCGGATGAATTCCAGGAAGAAGCGCGCCACGCCGTAGACGAACATGAAGGCGCCGAATATCTGGCCATCGAACTTTCTGCGCTTCAGCAGCCACATCAGGAAGATGAAATTTGCGAACTCGATCGCCGACTCGAATAGCTGCGTGGGCTCGAGCGGCACGTTCAGCGGAGTGCCGGTGATTTGATTCGCCAGCGGATTGTGAAAGATCACGCCCCAGAAATGATTCGTCGGCTTGCCGTAGCAGCATCCCGCGGCGAAGCAGCCGAGGCGGCCAATCGCGTGCCCCAGCGCCAGACCCGGCGCAAATGCGTCGCAAGTGCCGAGCGCGGGCATGTGATGTTTGCGCACATACCACCAGGCGGCCAGGAAGGCGGCAATCAGGCCGCCAGAAAAAACTCCTCCGGCTTGCAGCGTGGAAATGCTGAAAATGTCTGAGGGATGGGCTGCGTAAATGCTCCAGTCGTTGATGATGTAGAGAATCTTCGCGCCTACAATTCCGCACAGCACGACGAGAATTCCGAGGTTCCAGGCGTTGTCGCCGCTTATCCCCAGGCGCTCGGAGTTGCGCACGCTGACCCATAGGCCGATGAGCACTCCCATGGAAACCAGGAAGCCGTAAGTTGGCAGGAAGAAACGACCGAAATGAATTAATTGTGGATACACAGTAAATTGGATGCAGGAATTGGGGAATTTGTGCTGGAATCAGTGTAGCAGGGAGGTCACGTCACGGGGGCTAAAGCCCGTTGATTATCGACTCCTTACGCGGCGCTGAAGCTCCGCTCTTCCACGTCAGCCGAAGGGGTTGGACGACAGTCGCGGGCGAAGGCGCCCGCGTTACAAGAAATCAAGCCGACCCACTGTGCCGTGTGACGGGCCGAGAATGAACCGTCAGGTAGACGTTGGGAACCCGCCGAGACCCTTTAGGCATCTCCGCATGGCG
>Ga0209380_10002208_pt1 | contig 12616 bp, 7 predicted proteins | sample HubBroMetageWFT6_FD_188347 | JGI IMG/M metagenome (GOLD analysis project Ga0209380, IMG submission 188347) | Warmed and freeze-thawed soil microbial communities from the Hubbard Brook experimental Forest, New Hampshire - Hubbard Brook CCASE Soil... | ecosystem: Environmental > Terrestrial > Soil...
GGTCCATCTCATAAGCGCTTCTATCAGAAGGTCATAAAAGTCAAGGCCGACGTGGCGGCCCTCCATTGTTTGATCTCCTTTTTGGTTGCGTTTGGGTTGTCAGGTCCCTCCGTCTCTTGTTCTTTGTGGCTTTCGCCACATTTTCCACAGAAAATCTTGCGTCAGGATCGCGCAGCAGCGACGACTGGCAACTCGGTCGACCGAGAGTACCCCCCGTTTTGTCCCTCTTGCCGTGAAACCTTGCTTGTTTTCTTCCGTGCTGCATAAGAGCTCCGGGGTGACTTGCGGGGCTGTCAAGGGCGCCGCCGAAGGGCGGCGTTCATCTGGACCCTTGACAACCCCGCAAGTCACTTCACAATCGAGCTGGGAACGAAGCGAAACGCAGTTCAGTGGAACTTCGTTTCTTAGCGGAGTGGGTCGACTTTTTCTGGAGCGCCATCGTTGGCTTCCAAACTCCGCCTTTTGGCATTCGATCATCATCTTTGATCTTTGTCGTTTCGGCCACAGAACATTATTGATCCGCTTCGCACCAAGTGCTACGAGAAACTCTGGTCGACGCCGCCCACCTTTGCCGTGCTTCTATCCGCACTCTGAATGGGCTTCTGGGCCCGGTGCAAGTTGGGGTTCGATCCTAAGCCCAGGTCCATCACTAATGTGGATGAACCTGGGATTGTTGGGTGCTGCTATCTAGCGTGCGGTCATATGGACCTAGCGCTGTAACGTAGTCAACCCGAACAAGGCGGTGGATGTCGTCGCTCGCCAAACGTTCCCGAGAACCCTTGGTTTGGCGCCATCAACTCATGTCTGCTCCCTTGATCTTGCCTTCTACAGCAATCGCTCCGACTCGCCCGCTCGGATTGGACGGCGTGCTTCCCGCCGCACTAGGCCTCGCGGCTTTGCCCGCTTCATCGACCTTCACATCCCATCTAACTTAAGCAGGCGGCCTAGAGGTTGGCCGTTTTTCGGTGAGAGCTCGGCTTCGTTGACGTAAGTCCCAAACGCAACCTAGCATGGGCGGGGAGGCAGTGAACTGTGATCGGCCAGGTTCTTGGTCATTGCCGTATCGTCGCGAAGATTGGCGAAGGCGGAATGGGCGTTGTCTATCGCGCATATGACGAAGTCTTGCACCGCGATGTGGCAGTAAAGGTCGTTAATAAGGACGCTCGCCTTGATTCATCGGGGAGCCAGCATCTGCTTCATGAGGCGCGGGCCTCTTCTTCGCTCTCCCATCCCAACATTTGCACCATCCACGAAGTCGGTGAAACCGACGGCGACCTCTACATCGTGATGGAACTGGTCGAAGGTAAGTCTCTCCGCGCTATGAGCGCGGACGCGGGGCTCCCGCCACAGTCAGTTCTGCGCTACGGCGTTCAGATTGCCAGCGCACTCGCTCGCGCTCATGACCGCGGCATCATTCATCGCGACCTCAAGACGGCCAATATCGTCGTCACTTCCGACGGTCTGGTCAAAGTCCTGGATTTCGGTTTAGCCAAGCAAGTGGGTGGCGGCATCTTCGAGGGCACGACGCGCTCGTTCGCAACCGTTCAGGGCGCCTCCAGCGTAAGCGGCACCTTGCCGTACATGGCACCAGAAATCCTGCGGGGGGATCCGGCCGACAGTCGCAGCGATCTGTGGGCCCTAGGAGTCGTGTTGTATGAGGCGGCTTCCGGGCGCCTGCCGTTTGAGGGGCGCACCGGCTTCGAGATCAGCTCGGCTATCATGCGCGAAATCCCGAGCCCGCTTGGCCCTCCAGTGCCCCCCGGCCTCTGGGCCACTATTCAACGCTGCCTGACCAAGGAGCCGATGCAGCGTTATCAACGCGCAGGTGAAGTTCAGGCCGCACTGGAAGCCATTCAGTCTGGCGCAATTGTTTCCGCCGATCCCGGGGCAGATCAAAATACACCCAGGACCACGACCTTTCACAGCGTGCGGCATGCGCAGGTCAAGAAGGGAGACTCTCTTCTGTTAGTGGGAACCACAAAGGGAGCGTTCATCCTTCGCGCAAATGCCCAGCGCAACCGTTGGGAGGTTGGGGGTCCCTATTTCCATGGGCAAAGTGTTTACTCGATGGCCTACGATCCCCGCGGATGCCAACACCGAATCTGGGCCTCAACGGCGAGTTATTGGGGAACCCTGCTTCGATCAAGCGATGATTTTGGGAAGAGCTGGACCAATCCCAAACACGCGCCCATTCGATTTCCTTCCGATACCGGCGTTTCCCTGAAGAACATCTGGCAGATCGCGCTCGGTCGGCCGGAGGAACCCGACGTACTCTATTGTGGCGTCGAACCCGCCGCGCTTTTCGAAACCCGCGACGCAGGCCAAACATGGTCGTTAGTGCGTGGCCTGTTCGATCATCCACACCGGCCCCGCTGGGTGCCGGGCAATGGAGGCCTGGCCTTGCACACCATCGTGCTCGACCCAGCCGACAACCGGCGCATGTATGTGGCAATTTCGTCCGGGGGCGTCTACCGGACCACCGACGGCGGGACTACCTGGACCGCGCAGAACCGCGGTATCCGCGCCGTCTTCATGCCCGACAAATATCCCGAGTTCGGGCAATGCGTGCACAAAATCGCGATGCATCCCGCTCGCCCTGAACGCCTCTTCCTGCAAAATCACTGGGGATTGTATCGCTCGGACAACGGCGGCGAGAACTGGACGGACATTGCCAATGGAGTGCCCTCGGATTTTGGTTTTGCCATGACCATGCACCCGAGAAACCCGGACTGCGTGTATATCGTTCCCGTCGAGTCCGATGAGTTTCGCTGCGCATGCGACGGCCGTCTGCGAGTCTATCGAACCCGTAACAATGGAGCTTCGTGGGAACCACTCATGCGCGGCCTGCCACAAAAGCGTGCATATGAGACTGTCCTGAGAGACGCCATGACCGCGGATTCATTCGATCCCGCCGGGATTTTCTTCGGTACAAGGAGCGGCCAACTCTTTGGCTCGCGCGATGAAGGACGGACATGGGAAAAGATACTCGAGGGGTTGCCCTCCGTCGTCTGCGTTCGTAGTGCACTCGTCGAGCATGCCTCCGGCGTTGTCCCGCCAACCTCCCTTGGGGCCGCACCCGCATCTTCCCATCGGACAAAGTCAACGAGAACCATCTCAACCAGCAATACACGTCGAACGAAGAGATAATCCATGCCAGTCATTTTTCACATTCCGGGCGCTTTGCGCGAATTTACTGCTGGACGGCCTAGAGTCGCGATCGAGGGCTCTCCTGCAACTTTAGCCGACGCCTTGTCCGTTCTTTGGACACTCTACCCGGGCGTTCGAGATCGCGTTGCAACGGAACAAGGACAAGTGCGGGAGCATATCAATATTTTCATTGGGGACGAAAATGTCCGATACACAGGCGGGCTGGCGAGCCCCCTCAGCGCCGGATCGGAGATTTCGATCGTACCTGCCGTCAGTGGTGGCTGAGAGAATTTCCGTGATCTCCAAAAGTCAGGCTCGGCGGGCTTGTCTTCGTCGATGGAAATAGGCTGGCCCCCGACGCATTGAACACGCAGAGCACAACCGTCGTCGCCGGTCTGATTTCTGGCGAATCCTTCAACGCTGGCTGAATGACGGGCTACTCTGACGGAATTCTGCTTAAGCGCTTATGAGGGTCCATCTGGGGAGCATGGACCGAGATCTCGACAACATCGCCAGACACTTCGACAAGCATGCAAATTTCGCCATCGATACAGCGACGAGAATGCGCTACCTGATGTTGATGCCTCCGAAAGAAGTGCGCGTTTCTCATCAAGTATCAGGATCGTGTCCTCTATGGCACCGATCTCGATTTCCTCCCGGACGCCAGTCCCGCCGAAGTGGTGAAAGACTGGCAGTCCAGCCACGCGCGTGACTGGAACTTCCTGGCAACCAGCGAAACGCTTAACTTCAGGGGTAGGCAGGTACAAGGATTGAACCTGCTCAGGCGGTCTTAAAGAAGATATTTCGCGACAATGCCATCCACTGGATTCCAGGGTTGGCTGACAGTCCCCTGAATTAATAACCCTATCATTTGGCCTCATCTCCGCGTGGCGATCGTCGCTTTCACGCGATCAGGCGTAAACGGCACCCGCCGGACTCTGGCACCGGTCGCATCAAACATCGCGTTGCCAATCGCTGCCGCCACCGGGGTGATCGCCGTCTCCCCTGCGCCCGTCACTTCCGTTCCCGGCCGGTTGATGCGAACACTCTCGATTGAGAGGTACCTGGATTCCAAGCGATAGCGTTTTGTAGGTCCGCCAGTCAATCGAAGTCACCTTGCGACTCGCTCTGAAGCATCCCGGACTATTAGACCCTACAACAATTCCCTATGCACTCTTCCAAGCGGCAAGAAATAGGCCTAAGTTGATCGCCCTGGAATTTGCTTCAAGTTCCCATTTTGCCCGTGCCTTCATGCGGGGGCACTTTTTCCGGGGTGTCCGAAGCCGCCGGGCCGCTGGGTCATGTCTTTGGTGGTTGCGCCGATCGCTCCGGGGAACGCCAAGCCAGCAATCTACGCAAGGGTGACTTCGATGCCCGCTCTTTTCAAAGCTTTCATATCGGCCTTCGGAATGCCGTGGTCCGTGATGACGTGGTGCAAGGCGGAAGGTTCCACGATCAGCGAAAGGCTGCGGCGGCCGAATTTACTCGAGTCGCAAGTCGCAACCGTGCGCTTAGCGATCTCTACCATGACCCGATTCACCTTCGCCTCCTGAAGATTTGGAGTAGTGAGCCCGTAATGGACATCGAATCCATCCACGCCGAGAAACAAAATATCCGCGCTCAGGCGACGCAACGTTTCTTCTGCAATTGGGCCTACCAGCGAAAAGGAATTCTTGCGAACCGTTCCGCCGGGGAGAATGATTTCCAAGGATGAATTGGCGAGTTCTGCCGCGATATTGACGGCGTTGGTGACGATGGTCAAGTTTTTGAAATTGCGTAGGGCCCGCGCGATCTCGGTCGTCGTAGTACCCGAATCCAGAATCACGACTTGGCCTTCCGCCACCAAGCGTGTTGCTGCTCTGGCAATGGAAAGCTTCTCCTTGCGGTAAAGCTTCTCTTTTTCGCGCAGCGTGGGGTCTTCGAGCGCACCCTGCCGCATCGGCAGCGCGCCTCCATGGGTACGGTGAATGAGGCCCCGGCCATGAAGAATCTCGAGGTCCTTGCGAATGGTAACTTGCGAGGTCTGGAACTGCTGGGCTAGATCGGCTACGAGGACCCTTCCCTCATGCTGCATCATATCCAGGATCGCGCGCCGGCGCTCCTCGTTGAGCATATTGTTTCCCATAGCTGTACGCATGGTTCTGCCAGTCGGTAGTCGATTTCTTCTTATACAGCATGATTTTGTTTTGTCCATGGCAAATAGCCCTTGTTGGCCTGACGAAATTTCGTTGTGATAAGGCGCCAGGACGCGGGAAATCTTGACAATCCCCACAAAACGGAAGTAAAAGTAAGGACTCGTAACGATTTTGAACAAGCTCGTTCTTGACGGCAGCTGCATGGCCTCTCCGCCGAAATTTCCGCAGGTCGCATCCTTCTCAACCCAAGGGAGGAACAATGGTCGGCTACCGGATCAGGCAAATTAGGATGGTGTATCTGGTCGGACTGACCGCGCTGCTGCTGGCTGGCAGCGGTGTCAGAGGGTTGGCAGCTCAATCGCCTGGCGAAGAACACGCTTTGCGAATCACGGTGAATCCGGCTGATGGCAGATACGAGATCGCAATGGCGGAATCACGTTCTTATGCCTTGCGGGCGGGAGTGGGGGTTGAGCTGGATGGCCGCTGGCTTCATGCGTCCGATTATCCCCGGCATGTCGTAGAGCGCTCGCAAGATCAGGGATATCTGGGCGAGGCGACAGACTGGCAAGTGACCTACTCGGGGTTAGGCGGGCAACCCGACCTGGTGTATCACCTGCGCGCTTACTCGCACCAACCTTTCGGAGATATTCAGGTAACCGTTCGGAATACGACGGGAAAGGAAATTCACCTCGAGAGCATTCGTTGCGTGGATGCGACCGAAGGACCGACGATCGATCTGGGGGGGCCAGTCCTCGACGACCGAGTTCTCTCCGACAGTTTCAGCGAGGACCGCCCGGCCATTGTCATCCGCAATTTCGCCGATGCCAAACAGCAAATGTATCGCGCTGTCGGTAGCCAGCTCGTCTACAACCGCCAGAGCCATGAGAGCTTGTTTGTTGGGGCGCTGACGTCCGACCGGTTTATCACCATTCTACGGCTTCACCTCGGGAACTCTGGCGGCAACGGACCTCGGCCTGCGGCCTACGAGGTCGATTCGACTGGGACAACCGAAATGGAGAAGGACAATTCTCTGCGGCGATCCCCGCTCGAGGATCAGGTGCAGTTAAGTCTGCCGGTCGCCCCCGGTGCCGAGCTGTCCTCAGAGCGGGTACTCGTCAGCCTGGCCACGGATTATCATCGGCAGCTGGAAACCTATGGTTCGTTGATCGGGCAGATTCATCATGCTAGAACCTCGGCACCCGCACTAATGGGGTGGTGGAGCTGGACGGCATACTACTTCGGATTAAATGAGGGAGCAGCCCTGACCAATGCCGAGTGGGAAGCGGAGCATCTCAAGCCGCTCGGTTATAACGTTTTCCATATTGACGAAGGCTATCAATATGCCCGGGGCGAATACAGCACTCCCAATGCGACTCTGTTTCCTCAGGGTCTCGCTACCCTTGAGTACGCAGCGCGCGGCCTGGGTTTAGTTCCCGGTATCTGGACTTCTCCCTTTCAAGTATCGGAGCGCTCCTGGGTTTATGAGCATCACCCGGATTGGCTTGTAAAAAATGCAAAACACCAGCCAATCCATGCCGGATCCGTGCACAACCAAGATCAGCTGTTTGTACTGGACACTACGAACCCAGCGGCCCAGGAGTATTTGCGAAAGACCTATTCCACTCTGGTGGATGAGTGGGGCATGCGCTACATCAAGATGGATTTTATGGACGATAGCGCGATCGAAGGGTACTACTTCAAACCGAACACAACTGCCATGGAAGCCCAGAGGCTCGGGCTGAAAATCATCCGCGATACGGTTGGGGACAAGGTCTATTTGGATAAAGATGGGAGCGTCATGTTGAACCCCGTAGGTTATGTGGATTATGGCCGGATATCAGTGGATACAGGACACACATTCGATGCCAGTAAAGAAGCGGCGTCAGGAATTGCCGCGCGGTACTTCATGAACCGCAATTACTTTGTTGCCGATCCGGACGCATTTACGGTATCCACCCAAACGATCGAGGATCGCGCATGGCACGAGAGCAGTAAGCCAGCCACCATGGATGAGGCGCAAGTCTCGATTGCGCTCGCCGCCGTATCAGGCGGCATGTTCGAGATCGGAGACGATCTTCCGTCGTTGTCGAAGACCCCTGAGCGCCTTGCCCTAATTGAGAATCATGATTTGGTTCAGATGGTTCGACTAGGGAGGGCTTCAATTCCGTTGGATCTGATGACTTTTACCGCTGAGGATCTGCAGCCTAGCGTGTTCTTCCTCAAAGAAGCGGACCGGCAAAGCATTCTGAGTGTCTTTAATTGGACAGACAGGGAGAAGGAACACTCTATCGATCTTGCCACCGCCGGATTGCCAGCGACGGGCAAGTACGAAGTCACGGATATGCTGGACCATCAGGTAGTCCCCAGTCCAACCGCCGGCGTATTGGTCTTTCGTCAGCCGCCCCATTCGGTGCGGATGTTGAAGATAATCGACACACACATCCCCGCAGTTGCTCCCTTATTCTCGACCGATCACCCTTCCACTGCAAATGCGGGAGTCACGCTTGGGTTTGCGGCCCACAGCAGGGGCGGCGATCCTGCGCTCTCCTATCGCTGGGATTTCGGCGACGGCGTAAACCAGGAAGGCAGCGAAGTGAATCATGCCTATACCGGGCCCGGCGAATACGATGTTCATCTGACCGCAACAGGTCTCAGTGGGCTTACTACGGAAGACCATTTCCAGTTGCGCATCTCAGGGCACATGCCGACAACCTTTAAGCCTCAAGACAACAAGCGCTACCAGTCTTCCAGATGAGAGTCCCCAGACTGGGTGAGAGACCGACAGCATAAACTGATCGCTCGCAGGCGCCCGAAATGTCCTGACAAAAATGAACTTTCCAACCAAACACGAAAGGCATGCGGCAGATACCACGGAGAGGTTTCGAAGCGTCCTCGAGGAGAACCGCCGCGGGAGTGCCGTCGGCATCTATTCGATCTGCTCAGCCAATCGGTTTGTCCTGGAGACGGGAATACTGCAGGCGCAGCGCGACGACAACCTGGTCTTGATCGAATCAACTTCCAATCAGGTCAATCAGTTTGGCGGCTACACCGGTCAGACTCCCGCGCAGTTCGCATCCTTTGTAAGCGAGATCGCGGCCGCCATGAATTTCCCGGGTGAGAGAATCGTCTTAGGCGGCGATCATTTGGGACCCCACCCGTGGCGTGCTGAAGGCCCATCCTCTGCGATGGCAAAGGCAACAACACTGGTACGCGCTTGCGTGCTGGCTGGTTACACCAAGATTCATCTGGATGCAAGCATGCATCTCGCAGGCGATGCCGGCGATTCCTTCAGCGCGCTCCCGGACGAAATCGTCAGCCGCCGCGAAGCGGATTTGTGCAGGGCCGCCGAAGACGCGTACGGGGAGCTTCCGCCCGGATCGCCCAAGCCCCTTTACGTCATCGGAACCGAAGTGCCAATTCCGGGCGGCGAACTGCTCGATGCGCAAGCGCCAGAAACCACGCGAACCGAAGATGTGGCGAGATCAGTTCGTCTGGCAAGGCAGGCCTTTGAGGCGCGCGGCATGCAAGCGGCATGGGAGCGAGTAATTGCCGTGGTGGTGCAGCCCGGCGTGGAATTCGGTGATAGCGTTGTCTTTCCTTACGCAACCGAGAAGGTGCGGGAGCTGTCTCAATTTGCGGAGAACCAATGGCAGGGCGTTTATGAGGCACATTCGACTGATTACCAAACCCCTGTCGCCTTGAGGCAGATGGTGCGCGATCACTTCGCGATCCTGAAGGTGGGTCCATGGTTGACGTTTGCATTTCGGGAGGCTGTTTTTGCCTTGGCAGCCGTGGAACAAGAGTGGCTGGGTAATCGGAAAGGAATCGAAATCTCCCGCGTACGGGAGTCTTTGGAAGAAGCGATGCTTGCCAATCCGCAATATTGGAAGAGCTATTACCGCGGCGACGATGCGGCCCTGCGCCTTGCCCGCAAGTACAGCTTCAGTGATCGCTCCCGGTATTACTGGCCGCAGCCAACCGTGGCAGTGGCTCTCGAGAGGCTACTAGCGAACTTGAATGCTCATCCTGCACCTGTTTCCCTGCTCAGCCAGTACCTGCCCAACCAGAGCGCAGCCCTGCGTGCGCGAGTCGTTTCTAACCACCCCGTTGAGCTCATTCACAGCAAGATCCTGGAAGTGATCGATCAGTATGCATATGCATGTGGAAAAGGCCCTCCAGGTATGAACCAGATGATTGGGTAGAGACAGAAGAGACTGAAACGAGGTTCCTGGGGTTCCTCTGTCACCCATACCTTCACTCACGCGCCGGCATGGATTTGGAGATTTTTACAGATGATTCTGCGGGTCTGGGTCAAAAGCTCTTGCACGATGTGGCGAAAACTTCTGCGGTAGAGTTTTCCAACTCCGTTGACCATGCCATATCGGATCTTCTTATAGCCAGAGCATCTGAGAGCGCAAGTCGCCGCAGTCCGAGTTCAGCCGAGCGGAATAAGAGAGTTGATATAGCCTTGATGAAATGCCGGGCAATGAATGCCGACCACGACAACGGAGTTGACCTCTTATGCGCAAGATCATTTCGATATCAGCCGTTTCCCTCTTTTTACTCGCGCCCTTCGCTTGGCCGCAGGCCACCGAAACGCCGGTTACCCCGCGGGGACCGAGTGTCGCCGCCGGCAACCAAGGCGTGATTGTTTCCGGCAAGCCTGCCGCCACTGCGGCCGGCATCAAGATTCTGGAACAGGGGGGAAACGCCGCCGATGCAGGCGCCGCCACTCTGCTGGCACTGTCCGTAACCTATGTAGGCGCGTTCTGCGTGGGAGGAGAGGTTCCCATTCTGGTTTACAGCGCCAACCAGAAAAACGTGAAGCTGCTGGAGGGACAAGGGGAGGCCCCTCGCGACCCTAAAGCGATCGCCTGGTACATGGAACACGGAATCCCGGACGGTGACGTCAAGTCGGCCGCCGTGCCTGGCACCATAGATGCGGTCGTCACCCTGCTGAAACTTTACGGAACCAAAAGCTTCGAGGAGGTCGTGCAGCCGACGCTGGCCATTCTGGACGCCGGCGGCCCCAGTTGGTATATCGATACCGGCAGCCGGAAAAGGATCGAAACCGGCGTGAACTGGCAGGCGGATATGGCGGCGACCTTTCGCAAATTGGTGGATTCCGAAAAGGCCGCGAAAGGTACACGGCAACAGAGACTGCAAGCCGTCTCGGACCGCTTCTATCGCGGCGACATCGCCGATGCCCTGGAAGCCTGGTATATCGAAAAGGGCGGTTTCCTTCGCAAGGCGGATTTGGCCGCGCACAAAACTCCCGTGGTGGATCCGCTCCAAACCACGTACCGTGGCTACACGGTCTATAAGGCCGGTCCGCTGACCCAGGGTCCTTACCTCTCACAGACGCTGCGCCTGCTGGAAGGCTTCGACCTAAAGAAGATGGGCTTCAATTCGGCGGATTACATCCACACGGTGATTGAAGCGGAGAAACTGGGGCTGGCGGATCGCGACGAGTATTACGGCGATCCGAACTTTGTGAAGGTGCCGATGCAGCAGTTGCTTTCCGATCAGTACACCAAAATGCGGCGCGAGCTGATCAATCCGAAAAAGGCATCTCTCGAGCTCCGGCCGGGCGACCCTTACAATATGAAACCGAACAAGCCGCCCACCATCACTGGCCCTTGGCATGGCGGGACCACTGTCATGTGTGTGACGGATAAGTTTGGGAACATCATCGCGGCGACTCCCAGCGGCCTGTCGAGCACAGCTGGCGTGGCCGGACGCACGGGCATTATTCACGGAAGCCGGCTCAGCAGCCTGAACACGTTTGCGGGAACTCCCGACGTCATTCAGCCCGGCAAGCGGCCGCGGATCACGCTGAGCCCCACGCTGCTTTTCGATGACAACCATCCCGTGATGGCGATCTCGGTAGCGGGCGGCGACCAACAGGATCAGGCAGCCATCCAGGTCATCCTCAACTACGTGGAATTCGGCATGAGTCCCGAGGAGGCGTTTAAGGCACCGCGCTTCTCCACCACGCATTTCATCAGTTCCTTCGGCCAGGACCGCGCCAGCCTGGGCAGCCTCTCTATCCCCAACACCCTGCCCGAAGAAGTGCAGGCTAACCTGAGGGCTCGCGGCCACGTGGTTACCGCCAGCCGCGGCGGAGTGGGTGGAGTCGCACTGATCGGCATTGACCCCAAGACCAAGCAGGCCACCGCCGTGGGTCCGGCCGCCGGCAAAATGGAATAGACCCCGGGTACCTTGGGGGTAGCGCGCGGCGCTGGCACTTGCGTAGCCGTTCCTGGGCAAGGGTCGAGATGAGTCTGGACCCGGTACGCCGGGAGACACGGCACGCAATCAAGCAGTTCAGCGATACCCAGCAGCGGGTGCGCGAAATTGACGAGAAGATAAAACAGATAGAGGAGGGCGACGGACACCGAACTCCTCGAATTCGAGCTTCGACAAGAAACCATCCACGAACTGTGCAATCAACTGGCGCACTCCGCTGTGGCATAGTGACAAATTCGGCGTTAGGCGTCTTCTGGGGTTTTGAAAGAAGTGGGGACTGCTGCGAGGGAGTGCCGGTGCATTGGCCATTATGACCGCCGCATGGTCGTTGTCGGAGGCGAATTTTGCTTGGAGCGAATCCTCCATCGTTAACAAATAGCGATCTATAAAATCTTCTTCTGTATCCGGTGTTTACTATTCGCAGAAGGGCGGTCGCTGACCTCTTCGGGCACGTTCTGAAGGTAGAATTCGCGGAGCTTCGACCGAAGTAATTTCTTGTCCGGCAACTGTGTCTGGTACTCGGCAATCAGTGTTGGAGACAAGGTACGGCTTAGCGCATACTCCACTACCTCGTCGTCTTTGCTGGCGCAGAGCAGCACGCCGACAGATGGCTGTTCGTGCGGCTTGCGCACATCCCGGTCCAACGCCTCTAAATAGGAAACAAGTTTCCCAAGATATTCCGGCTGGAACCGGCCCACTTTGAGTTCAACCGCCACAAGGCTCGTCAGCCCCCGGTGAAAGAACAGCAAATCGAGCGCGAAGTCTTGGCCGCCAACCTGCAGTGGATATTCGGACCGACAAAGCAGAAGTCACGCTCCAACTCGATGAGAAAGTCCTTCAGCTTTTCCAACAGGCCGCGATGCAAGTCAGTTTCCGCATGGATGCATGGCAAACGAAGAAATTCCACAGTATACGCGTCCCGGAAGACACTCAGAGCTTCGGGATACATTTGTGTCGCCAGTGGCGACACTTTTGAGTCGTTTCTGTAGGCCTCGTAGAACTGCCTCATTCTGAATAAATTTCGGCGGGTAAAACCACGCAAACCCGGTTCTGTGCGCGCGATGAACTGTGCCAGCCGGTCCACA
>Ga0209380_10002209_pt1 | contig 12607 bp, 13 predicted proteins | sample HubBroMetageWFT6_FD_188347 | JGI IMG/M metagenome (GOLD analysis project Ga0209380, IMG submission 188347) | Warmed and freeze-thawed soil microbial communities from the Hubbard Brook experimental Forest, New Hampshire - Hubbard Brook CCASE Soil... | ecosystem: Environmental > Terrestrial >...
TATCGTCGACCAACAGGACATCCATATTGCGGTACTTGTCGCGGAAACTGGTCATCTTGTTGTTCCGCAACGCATTGATCATCTCGTTGGTGAACTTTTCGCCAGACAGGTAGCAGATCGCCATCTGCGGTTCGCGCTTCTTGATTTCGTGCCCGATGGCCTGCATCAGGTGGGTCTTGCCCATTCCCACGCCGCCGTACAGGAAGAGCGGGTTGTAGGCCTTGGAGGGCCGCTCGGCGACGGCGCGTGCGGCCGCGTGCGCGAATTGGTTGCCCGAGCCAATGACGAATCCGTCGAAGGTGTACTTGGGATTGAGTTGCGCCGCGCCGTCCCAGTCGAAGCGTTGCTGGCGGACAGGAACCGCGCCACTACTATCAACGGGCATATTAGATTCCACGGCTGCCTCGTTGTTCCGGTCGTCGCCATTGCGACGATCACGCTTCTCAGCGCGCTTCTCCGGATCCGTGACGAACTCGACGTCCTGGTACTCAAGGCCGAGGTTCTCAATGGCTTCACTGATCAGGTCGCCGTACTTCTCCCCGATATGGCAAAAATCGGGATTCGGCACCTTCACGAAAAGTGTTGGGCCCTGCGAATGGCTGAAGCGTGTCGGTTTGAACCAGGTCTCGTAGGAATGGCGGTTGACTTTCTTTTCCAGCGCATCGAGTACGAGCACCCACGGATTGGGAGAGGAACTTCCGAAATAGGACATAGCAAAATTAACCCGGAGGCAAGCGTTGCCTCGAATCGCTTCAACTAAAATTCAAGGGGGACAGAAGCTACAAAAGCCACAACCCACCACACGATTCAGGAGAAAGTTTAGATCCGCAACCGAAGAGGCCACAGTGAGAAGCGGCATTCCACGAGAGAGTGCGTGAAATGTTTTCTCGTGGCTGCATGGCATCCTAGCACGAATAATTCACAGCACAAGATGTTGGTTGCCCTTGGAAGGTGCAATGACGACGCGAGTGATTGATTTCGCGAATGTTACTGGCACAAAAATATTTTGTTGCAGCGATCAAGGTGCAAGTTGCAATTCGATCCATTTTTCTGCACCAAAATCGGGGAGGTGTGAACCCCAGAGCACGCGCTGCCCGCACTCTGTGGCCGCGGTTGCGATCGACGCCGGGTTTGCCAGCAAGGCCAGTCGAACGGTATACTTTTGGTTTGCCCTATCTAACTTTTCGCTAGTGAGGAGCGCAGTTTCGAATGCCGAAGCGCACATTCCAACCCAACCGTCGTCGTCGTTCCAAGACGCACGGGTTTCGTTCTCGTATGAAGACCAAGAGCGGACGTGCGGTGATTTCCCGCCGTCGCGCCAAGGGGCGCAAGCGCGTCTCCGTAAAGCCGGGCTTCCGCGAGTAATTGACCTTAATTCCGATTTCTGCGTGCAGTGCCGCATTTCCAACCCAAGGTAGTTGCCGTATTAGGAGCCGCCGACCGGTCGCATTGATCGCTTTCCATTGAAGAATGCCGGGACCGGCGCCGTATGCAAGTTGTGATTTCCGCCAGTAATGAGTTTCCGAAATCGAAGCACTTGTTACGGCATGCGGATTTTCAACGGGTTTATCAGGCGGGACGCCGGCAGTTCACCGGCAACATGACCGTGTTTTTCCTGCGTCGTGCGGTGGCAACCGAAGGCGCTGTTACCGGCAACTCGCTGCGTGTAGGATTCACGGTGGGCAAGGTGCTGGGCGGATCGGTCGAGCGCAACCGTATCAGGCGCCGAATGCGGGAGGCCGTGCGGGTTTCCTGGCCGTCAGTGGAAGCGCCGGTCGATGTCGTATTCCATCCCCGCAAGGCGGTTTTGGAATTGCCGTTCGACCGGATCGTGACGGAAGTTGCGCGCGGATTGCAGTTGGCAGTCGAGCGCGCTCGTGAGGCGCAGCAACAACAACCGGCGAGCAAGGCAGAACGGAAATGATGACGTCAGTGATTCAACTCGCGCTGCGCGGCTACAAGCGCTGGATCTCGCCGCTTCTGCCCCATGCCTGCCGCTTTGTGCCGACGTGTTCGGAATACGCCATGGAAGCGATTGAGCGGCATGGCCCGCTGCGCGGTACGTGGCTGGCTGCCAGCCGGCTGTTGCGCTGTCAGCCGTTTGCGCGTGGGGGCTTTGATCCTGTGCCGACGGAGATTCGTAGTTTGCAACACCGGAATTGCCGTCCGCTTGCGGATGGGGTAGAGAAGTAAGTCTGGCCTTGCTGCCTAAAACCATGAGTCGCAATCACCGAATGGAACGTCCACTTGCCTGAGTATCGTAATCCCCAGCAGGAAGAGTCCGGCGGCCAAAGCCGCATGCTGCTCGTCATGGTCGCGGCGTTCGCGCTGATTCTCATCAGCCAATTCCTGTTCTTCAAGAACAAGCCGAACGCTACGCCTGGCACACAGCCGGCGAAAACTGCCAAAGCTCCTGAAGCCGCACCGCCCACGACCGCAGATGCCGCGGCGGTAGAAGCCGCGACGCCGAGTTCAGCGCCGGTGAAGACAGCCAGCGCCGAGACTGAAACGGTGGTCGAGAACGACCTTTATCGCATCGTTTTCACCAATCACGGCGCACAGGCGAAGTCGTGGGTCCTGAAGAAGTACAAGGACGAAAAAGGCCAGCCGCTTGACCTGGTAAATCCCGCGTCAGCCAACTTTGGGCTTCCCTTGGGGCTGTACGCCTACGACGAGGCGCTGCGCAGCAAGATCAACTCCGCACTCTACGTCGCTACTCCAACGGGCAACCTCACCGCCCCCACCGAATTGACCTTCGAATATTCTGACGGGGCCGTAAGTGTCCGTAAGACGCTTCGATTCGACGCAACGTATGTCGTCTGGCTCGAGACTGTCGCGACTGTGAACGGCAAGCCCATTCAGGCTTTCCCCATGTGGCCTGCAGGATTCGGCGACCAGGCCAGCGCGCCGTCGTACGCAGCCGCTCGGATCGATTACTATGCCGGCGATAAGGTCGAGCGTCTGGCCGCCAAGAAGATCAGCGGCGGCAACACTCTGCGCGGACCGTTGCAGTGGGCCGGAGCGCAGGACCAGTACTTTGCGGCTATCTTCCTGCCCGACCAACCCGGCCAGGCCGCGATGGTCACCTTCCGTAATGAGGTGCAGGTTCCGAAGGACCCGGCCAAGCCTGATCCGAACAATCTCACCAAAGTGGAACTGCTGGGCGCCGCAGTCGGCGGTGTCGATGGCGTCTCCCGCGAACGTTTGTTCGTGGGCCCCAAGGCACTCGACGTTCTGGACAAAATCCACTCGAACCTGCTGAATGGCCAGCCCGGCGGTCCCGACCTCAGTCACGTGGTCGACTTCGGCTTCTTTGGCCTGATTGCCAAGCCGCTGTTCCTCTGGCTGTTATGGACGCACGACCACATGGCCTCCAACTGGGGCGTGTCGATCATCATCCTGACGGTAATCATCAACCTGGTCTTGCTGCCGCTGCGCGTCACCAGCATGAAGTCGGCGCTGAAGATGCAGAAGCTGCAGCCGCAGATGAAAGCGATCCAGGAGAGGTACAAGAAGTATCCCTTGCGCGACCCCCGCCGCGCCGACATGAACGCCGAGGTCTCCGCGCTCTACAAGGAGCATGGCGCGAATCCGGCGGGTGGATGTCTGCCGCTGGTTATCCAGATGCCGTTCCTGTTCGCGTTCTATTCCATGCTGGGAGTCGCGCTCGAACTCCGCCAGGCGCCGTTCCTCTGGCTGCATGACCTGTCATCGCCCGACAAGCTGTTTATTCTGCCGGTGCTGATCGTGCTCAGTACGTTATTCGTGCAGAAGATGACGCCCAGCGCGGGCATGGACCCGGCTCAGCAGCGCATGATGACCATCATGATGCCGCTGATGCTGGGCTTCTTCAGTTGGTCGCTGGCATCCGGACTGAGTCTCTACTGGGTCGTCGGTAATGTCATCGCCATCATCCAGCAATACGTGATGAGCCGCACCGGGCTGGGTAAGGAAATGCGCGAAGAGGCGGAGAAACGTGCCCGCAAGGCCGCGAAGTAGCCGAAGGACCGGAATTCCGGCGGAGTTGAGAGGGAGAACTAAAGGGCCGCGCAGACGCGGCACGAGTTGATCTGCTATGCCGATAACCGACAAAATTGCAGCGGCCAAGAAAATTAGCGAACTGCTGAATGGCATTATCTCCACTGGCGACTTCCGTCTTCGCTACAAGATCTTCGTGGATCCACCGGTGGCCGAGAGCGATTTCGACAAGCCCGTCATCAAGGTGGAACTCTCGGGCTCCGACAGCCCTCTGGTGCTGGAGCGCGGAGGAGAATTGCTGCGCGCCTTCGAGCATGTCGCGCTCGAGATGCTGCGGCTTGGTGCCGACGAGCACGACCAGGTCATCTTCGATTGCCAGAATTTTCGCTCGGCGCGCCAGAAGGAACTTCGCCTCTCGGCTAATGTTGCCGCCGACCGCGTGCGCCAGAGCGGCATGCCATACGCCTTCGCTCCTATGTCGTCGCGCGAACGCCGTCTGGTGCATCTCGCTCTGCGCGATATTCCCGATCTACGTACCGAAAGCGCCGGCGAAGCGCTGCAGCGCTACGTTGTGGTTTATCCCAAGGACTACACCGGCAAGCCGCCCGCACCGCAGGCCGCACCGTCGCGTCGGCGGTAGCCAATCTCTACTGTAATGCTGAGCCAGGCCGCGTCTCCTGTTAGTTGTCATCCCGACCGGAGCCGCCGCTTCGGCGGCGGAGTGGAGGGACCTGCATTCCCTCCACCAACCCCAGCCACTTCGTGCTTTGTCATTCCGGCCGCGGCGACCCCGTCTTACTTTGTCATCGCGAGCGCAGTGAGCGCTTTGCTTGTCATCCCGACCGGAGCCGCCGCTTCGGCGGCGGAGTGGAGGGACCTGCATTTCTCCCGCCGAACTGCTGCAACTCGCGAATGGCGCTCCACACGATCCATCGCAGGGCCTCACTTTCTCCGTGCCCTCCGTGTCTCCGTGGTAATAATTCTTAAGTGCACCTCGATGACACCATCGTGGCCATCGCCACGCCTCCCGGACGCGGCGGCATTGGCGTAGTGCGTCTTTCCGGTCCGGAAGCAACCACGATCGCCCGTCCAATGCTGCGCTTGGCGCATGCCGACGAACGACTACCCAATCGCGCTCACTTCGGCGAGTTGATCGATCCCGCGACCGGCGATCGCATCGACGAAGTTGTTGTCACCTTCTTCCCTAAGCCGCACTCCTACACCACGGATGATGTAGTCGAAATTTCCTGCCACGGTTCACCCGTGGTGCTTCGGCACCTGGTCGAGATGGCGCTTTCCCGAGGAGCCCGCCTGGCCGAGCCCGGCGAGTTCACCATGCGCGCCTTTCTTAACGGGCGCATCGATCTCACTCAAGCCGAAGCCGTGCGCGATCTCATCGACTCGCAAACGCTTTATCAGGCGCAAGTCGCCGCCCGCCAACTCGAAGGCGCTCTCTCCAAACGGTTGCAGCCTATCAAGCAGAAGCTTGTCGAGCTGATCGCCGTCATGGAAGCCGGCGTGGATTTCGCCGAAGACGATGTCTCCGTCATTCCCGACGCGCAGATTCTGGCACGCATAGCCGACATTCGCGCCCCGCTCGAGCAGCTGCTCGCCAGCTTCTCCTACGGAAAAGTTGTGCATGAAGGGCTGACCCTTGCCATCGTCGGACGCCCCAACGTCGGCAAGTCGAGTTTGTTCAATCGCCTGGTTGAGCACGAACGCGCCATCGTCACCGCGACCCCCGGCACCACGCGCGATCTTGTCAGCGAGACGGTTTCAATCGGTGGAATTCCTGTGCGCCTGGTAGACACCGCCGGCATCCGCGACGCCCTCGACGAAGCCGAAACCATCGGCGTCCGCAAATCGATGGAGGCGCTGGCCGACGCAGACATTGTCCTGGTTGTGCTCGATGCCTCGCAGTCAGCCGACGATGACGACGCCCGCCGCGGCGACACCGCGCTGGTTTCGCTGGCCGCTAGAAGTCTCGGCATCGTGGTGCAGAACAAGATCGATCTCGCCACCTCCGCCCGCCTGCTTCCCGACGGAGGTCTGCCCGTAGTGATGACCTCTGCGCTGACCGGTCAAGGCATCGCCGAGCTGCGAGGTCAAATCATCCGCTTGATTGGCGGTCACGGGCCGCAACAGGAAACCGGCTTTCTGACCAACATCCGCCAGCACACGCTGGTGCAGGACTCGCTCGTGGCTCTGGATCTAGCCGCCGCCGCGGTGCCGCTCCACACGCCCCATGAAATGGTCCTGCTCGACCTCTATAGCGCCCTGCGTCCGCTGGACGAAATCACCGGCGCCACCACCGCCGATGACATCCTGAACCTGATTTTCAGTTCGTTCTGCATCGGGAAGTAACGTCGCCTTCCATAGGATCTCGTAGATTCCCTATTGACCAGAAGTGAGCGATTTGAGATACGTCACTACTGCCTCCGCATCGGCGGGCGTCATATGAAAGTGCGGCATGGGGTCGCGAAGGGGCTTGCCCGTGACCCACACTCCCGTGGTGAGCAAAGTAACCATTCCAGCGTTGCTGGTGGGCGGTAGCCCGGCGAGACGAGGCGCAACCGTAGGCCAGTCACTTGTGGCTTGGGCCGGCAAGTAGGGCACAGACGCGCCGGCCAGCCAGCGGCTGCGGTCGAGCGCACCATTCGGCTTGCGCGGCGTGTGGCAGTTCCCACAAACCGCGACACCTTCCACGATGTACTGGCCCCGGGTGACGAGAGCGGTATCACCGGTCGCGACTGCCTTCTTGGCGTCTTGGGCAGCGATGTGTTGCGACCCGCCGAGGATGATGATCGCGAATGCAGCGATCAATGGTCGAGTGATTAACAATCTCAGAAATCCAGCAGCACTCCTGCCTCGCGACAACATCGGACTATCCTCCGCTTTTCGTCATGAACTGGACCTCAATACCTGAACACCGGCGCGGTTCCGAAGAAAGCCCATAATACTACTGCGCGAAAAAGATCCTGCAGTTAGCGTGCGAACTGCTGGTGAGTGCCATGACGATGAGTTGGCGTTGCCCATTTCAGAGCGGATTCCACGATGACTGACCGTGCGGCGTTGGATGCCCGGTCTACGACAACCGTCGTTGCGAAGCATATACTCGTCGCAACCACAGGAGACCCGCCATGGCGCACCTGAATGTCTACGTCTTTCGTTGCTTGCGCTGCGGCGAGCCCGCCGTTTCGCTGTTCAAGGAAAGAACTCCCGGAGGCACGGAGTCGCAGGACGCCATCTTCGCGCCCATCGATCTCAAGTCGATTCGCGCCCAGTGCTCAGCCTGCAAACACACGCAATTTCGCGATTCGGCCGACGCCGCGCATCACCAGCTACTCGACTGGAACTAGGAAAGGTTGTTCCGAAGCCGCCGCCCCTGCATCGACACGGCTCGCGGCGACTTCAGAGACCTAAAGGATTGACATTTACTGCTTAGCTAAGTAAATTAGCTAACGTGAAGATTCACACCATTCACGAGGCCAAAACCAACCTCTCGCAGTTGATCAAGAAAGCCTGCGAGGGCGAAGAGGTCATCATTGCGCGGGGCGACAAACCGGTCGTTAAGCTGGTGCCGGTAGGAGAACCGGCCGGGGATCGTGTGCCCGGCGGGTTCGAAGGACTGATCTCCTGGACCGAAGACGCGTTCGACCCGCTCACCGATGAAGAGATGCGCGAGCTGGGATTCGAGTGAACCTGCTGGTCGATGGTCACGCCTTGCTTTGGTGGTTTGGGGCCTCGAAGCGACTCTCTCCACCGGCCTGTGACGCACTGAAGGCGTCAGGCAATCGGGTGTATGTATCGGCTGCGGTGGTGTGGGAGTTGTCGATCAAAGAGAATCTAGGCAAGGTGGATGCGACTGCCTTATTGTCTGACGTGCAGCGGGTTCTTTTCGCGCGCGGCTTTCGGAAGCTGGCAATTTCGATGGACCACGCACTCAGGGCGGGACAGCTTCCGCTGTATCACAAGGACCCATTCGATCGCATGCTCGTCGCTCAGGCACAGGCTCACAACTTCGCGGTTGTGAGCGCCGACAGTGTGTTCGACCGATACGGTGTGACTCGAATCTGGTGACAAATGAACGTGCGGCTAGTCCGTTCCTTCTACGGCCTGGCCGGAAGCTGAACCGTCTTCCCCGACGCCGCCGATTGCCGCGCAGCATCCAGTATCTCGGTGACGACCATGTTGGTCTCGAGCGACGAAAGTCCCTGCGGTTTCAACCCTCCCAGCACGACGGCCCGCAGGTAATTGATCGAGTCGTCATCTGGCGGAGGAATCGCCGGCGCCGCGACTCTCTCTTCGTCGCCACCCGCGCGCCGCACCCGTAGCTGGTCGCGCTGCACGGTGATCACATATCCGGTTTGCCCGTAGACTTCCATATCTTTGTGATCGAACGGCCAGTTCCAAGAAGCTTGTATGATCGCCTGCGCGTGCGGATACGTCAGGATAATCGTTGCCTCGTCATCGACCTTCGGATAGACATCCGGCTTGATCTGCTGCACCACCGCCGTGACCGCTGTCGGCCGACTCCCATTCATCAGCCACGTCATCAGGTCGGCTCCGTAGCATCCGAAGTCGAAGAGCGCGCCACCACCGTCGAGCTTCGGGTCGGTGAGCCACGCCAGGAACTCGGGCTGGACGTTGATCTCTTTGGGACCGCGATGGCCGTCGTGCACCACGACCTTGCGCACGTCGCCGAGCGCATTCTTCTGTACCAGCTCATAGGCGGCGCGATTGCTCCGGTACCACGTGGTCTCGTAATTCACCAGCACCGGAATCTTCGCCTTAGCAGCCGCCTGCTGAATCGCCAGCGCATCTTCAAAGCTAGTGGCCAGCGGCTTCTCCATCATCACGGCGACACCGTGTCGGGCGCTGATCTCAACCACCTTGCGATGATCGTAGGTGCTGGTGTACGCCAGCACTGCCTGCGGATGCGTCTTCTCCAGCATCTCTTCCAGGCTGGTGAACAACAGGGCGTTGTCGATGTGATACTGCGCGGCATACTTGGCCGCCAGTGCGCGATCGGGCTCCGCGATGCCCACCAGTTCGATGTCAGAACGATGCAGGTTCGCTTGCAGGAATCCCGAGACGTGCCCATGGACTAGGCCTGCAATCGCAACCCGCAGGGGAGCACCGTTCTGCGAAGGCGTGCTCTGACCATCGGCTAACGGCGCTAGCAATAGGGCGGCTGCTACCACAAGAATGAATCGTGAGGTGGGCATAATGGAGTCTCCGCTGACTCTGGGATTATCCATCACCCCGGGGGACCGCGCACGCTACTTCGACATCGCCCCCAGCGCTGCCCGGAAGATCGCGTCGAAGTTTTCCCGTCCCGCCGTCGCGCAGGCCCGTTCGACCGCTTTCTCTGCGATCACCCGCTGATAGCCCAGGTTGGTGAGCGCCGAAATCACATCTTCCTCGATCGGCGAGACCGTCACCGCCGGTTGCGGTGCGCCGAAAGCATCCAGCTTGTCGCGCAGTTCCACGCACATGCGTTCGGCCGTCTTCTTGCCGATTCCGGGAATTCTTGTCAACCGCGCGAAATCATTGCCCCGGATCGCTCCCACCATGTCAACAGTCGCCATGCCGCTCAAGATGGTGATCGCCAGCTTCGGCCCAATGCCGCTGACCGTAATCAGTTTTTCGAAGAGTTGCTTTTCGTCAGCGCGCAGGAATCCGAACAGCGCGATCGCGTCCTCTCGCACGTGCGTATGGACATGCAGCGACACCTCACTGCCCAGAGCTGGCAGATCGGAAAACGTAGGCACCGTGATGGTGACGTCATAACCGACGCCCGCCGCCTCAACGATGGCCTGGTTGGGATGCTTCGAGATCAGCTTGCCGCGAAGGTGCGCAATCATGTCAGTGGATAGTGGATAGTGGGTGGTGGACAGTTGTCAACGTGCAATGGCGCAACAAATTCCCCGGTTACGGGACAAACCGGACGGACTTCGCATACTCACAGGGCACGCATCGCGACTTCCCGTTCACTGGGTGCTACGACGTGATGGCACTCAACGAAACGGTGACATCTTTGCTCGCCCCGTAGATGCGGGTCGTAATTGAATTGGGAGCTGTTAGCTTGAAGTCTGGAGTCGTGATCCCCGGATCGTCGAGGTACGAATCGAGCAGGCAAACCTGCTGTCGGAATCCGGGGCTGTATTTCCCGAAAGACACGAACTCGATAGGAGTATGCCACGGAGCATGTCCCCCTGAATTCTCCAGGCTGAAGACAAAGAAGTTTTCATCGGCGGTCCAGCCTGCCTTGGCTACGGCATAACCGTGCTCCCATCCTCCGAGGAGAAATCCAGTGAGCACACCTTCTCCAGGTGCGGAGTGTAGATATCAACGCGGCTCTCGCTGCTCGAACCAATGGGGGTGATCACGGCCCGACTCCCGTCGCTTGCCCTGTATTGACGTACGGTGGGCTTTGATTGGGATTGCGCAAGAACTACCGTGGTCGAAAGAATCACCGCAAGACATGCCACGAGAATGCCATTCATGGCTTGGAATCCTTCGCGTCACCCAACTAACCACTATCCACTACCCACTGTTTTTTACTGCCTTCTCCGGTGGTACACCGCAAACTCGTACCCCGGATTCGGCGGGAACAGCTCATTGATCTTGCGCAGCCGCTCAGCCAGCGCCGCCGGAGCCAGCAGCGGATAGTCACGCTCGCGCAACTCCTGGTAATCCACGTCGAGAAACAGCGTCAGCATGTACACCGCGATCGCATCGGCAAACGCCGCCATCAGGTATTCGTGCTTCGCCTTCTCCGCCTCGGGACCATTGCTGGTGGCGATTTTGCGCAGCTCGTAGGCGTCCATCGAAGTTTCGCCGCGCGCTTTGTCTTCTACCTGCTTCCACACCAGGTCGCTGAACTCCTGCGCCACGCCGACCTTCTCCACGAAGTTGTGTCCCACGTTGATGAAGAACTCGAAGGCAATGGCGAAGCTGTCTTCCATCAGCCGGGTGGAGATGAACACGCACTGCGAGTCGCCCAACGTGTGGTTGCGATGGCAGATCGCGCTGTCAGCCAACTGCACGTCGTAGCGGTCAGCGATCATCGTCTCTTCATCGAGGTTGAGCGTCAGCGGAACGAAATAGTACGCCTTGCGGCTCAGCGCCGCGGCCACAGTGCGGGGCACGGCCGTAACCATCCGGTCCACGTCGCGCGCGCCATTCGTGACCTCGCCCATCACGGCATAACAGATGCCGTTGCTGGCCTGGGAGACCGGCGCCAGCCGCACTACCTCGGCTGGGGTCCGCGTAATCGCTTGGGACGCTTGCGACATGAATGGTTTGATTGTAACGCAGCGGACACATCCCGAATTGCTTCGCTTGCCTGATGCGGGGACATTCTGGGCCTGCCGCAAAAGGTCTAACAACCAGCGGCTCAGTGCCATACGTGCTTCAAACGGCCAGAAAATCACGTTGCAGCGATCATCAAGAATACCGACTCCCGGCCTTTGCCGAAGTTGACAATCCTTTTGCATCGCCCTGACCGAACCATGACACGTGCGCGACGTAACAGACTTACGCTGACCGAGTCGGCGCAAACCCCTCACCTGGGTGGACCGCCGAGAGTCATTTCTGAATTGGAGTATGCAGTATGGCAAGCGAAGATCTCTATCCAACCCTAATGTCGCCTGAAGCGTCAGGTGAAACCCCTGAGTCCCAACCCAAATCCGCTGTCCCGCGGCGCTCATTCCTCAAAGGCATGGGCGTGGCAGGAGTGGCACTCTCCGCAGGATCGCTCCTGCCCGCTGCCTTGGAAGCTCAAGCGGGCGGCGCCCCAGGTATTACCAAGGGCGATGCAGCTATCCTGCGTTTTCTGGCCGCGGCCGAGATCATCGAGTCTGACCTGTGGCTGCAGTACCAGGAGCTTGGCGGTGTGCAAGACGATGAAGTCTCCAAGCTCGCCAGCCAGCTCATTCCTGGATATCCGGCCCAGCCCACCGGCGGGAACACCCTGTACATGCAGGACCTGCTACCGCTCGACGGCGACATGTCACAGTACATCCACGACAACACCGAAGATGAACTGACCCACGAGGTCTTCATCAATGCGTATCTCGCTGCCCATGGTGCACAGCCCGTGAATCTCGAAGCTTTCCGCACTCTACCCAGCAGCAAGGCCACGGGAGCCAACCAATTCGGGCGGCTTACCAACTTGATGCAGCTCACGGTCGACACTTCGTGGTGGACGCGTTACCGCAGTCGCACCAAGAACCCTGACTTCGGCGACACGTTCCCTCCGGCTATCCCAACCTTGGCGGTAAACCAACATCCGGCGATTCCGCGCACCGATGCCGATGCCAACCACGCTGATTTCTTTCAGGCGATCGTCAACACCGCTGGTTTTCACTTCGCCACCATCGAGCAGGGGGGAACCAGCCTCTACCCGAGTCTCGCGCAGAGAGTAACCAGCGTTGAGGTCTTGCGGATCCTGCTCAGCATTGGCGGAACAGAGATCACGCATTTCCAGACCTGGCATGACAAGGCCGGCAATGCACCTCACTTGACGGATGTTGTGGACCCGGTCACCGGCGTGAAGGTCACGTTCCCCGATCTCAACTCACCTCCATTCGGCGGCGAGGATTTCCAGACCAACCTGATCATG
>Ga0209380_10002212_pt1 | contig 12593 bp, 11 predicted proteins | sample HubBroMetageWFT6_FD_188347 | JGI IMG/M metagenome (GOLD analysis project Ga0209380, IMG submission 188347) | Warmed and freeze-thawed soil microbial communities from the Hubbard Brook experimental Forest, New Hampshire - Hubbard Brook CCASE Soil... | ecosystem: Environmental > Terrestrial >...
CGGCGTTTTCGACATCAGCGCCGCGTTTCCGACCATGCGCGATCTTTGCGAAACGCCCTCGCCTGGCCAGGCGCTGCGTGCGGCGGAAGGTCCGCGCCTTAGCGCGCTCAGCGAGATTCTCGCCCACTCGCCGCGCGACAGCGGAGGATCGAACACCACGCGTTTTCTCGCGCCCATCGATCTGCAGGCGATCAAGGCGGCGGGCGTCACCTTCGCGGAATCGCTGCTCGAGCGCGTGATCGAAGAGCGTGCGCGCGGCAGCAGGGAAGGCGCGGCGAAGGCGCGCGAGGAGATTGTGAGCGTTCTGGGCGATGATCTCAGCACGCTCAAGCCGGGCTCGCCCGCGGCGATGCGGCTCAAGGATGCGCTGGTCAAGGCCGGCGCCTGGTCGCAATATCTGGAAGTCGGCATTGGCCCCGACGCCGAGGTGTTCACCAAAAGCCAACCGATGTCGGCCGTCGGAACGGGCGACGACGCCGGGTTCCACAAGGCCTCGCTCTGGAACAATCCCGAACCCGAGGTGGCGCTCGCGGTCGCCTCCAGTGGAACGATTGTCGGCGCGACACTCGCAAACGACGTCAACCTGCGCGACTTCGAGGGACGCTCGGGGCTCCTGCTCGGCAAGGCCAAAGACCAGAACGCGAGTTGCGCGATCGGTCCCTTCCTGCGCTTCTTCGACGAGACCTTCACGCTTGACGACGTCCGGAAGGCGACGATCTCACTCGTGGTCGAAGGCGAGGACGGCTTTCGTCTCGAGGGCGGCTCGTCGATGGCCAAGATCAGCCGCGACCCGAGCGATATAGCCGCGCAAACGATCGGCGCGAGCCACGCCTATCCGGACGGGTTTGTCCTTTTGCTCGGAACAATGTTCGCCCCGGTGGCCGATCGCGGCGCTCCCGGCATGGGTTTCACGCACAAGACAGGCGATATCGTCACGATCAGCGCGGAGAAACTCGGACGGCTCGTCAATCGCATGCGGCCATGCGAAGAGTGCGAACGATGGACGTTCGGCGTTGGAGCGCTGATGCGCAATCTTGCCAAGCGGGGCTTGATTTAGGCGCCCACACACCAGAAATTTGGTCGTTAACTTAGGGACAGAGCATGGGCGCGCACCAGAACTTTATCGCCGGAGAATGGGTCGACGGCTTGAGTGTCACTCGCGACATCAACCCGTCGAACACAAACGACCTTGTCGGCGAATACGCGCAAGCCGACGCCGCCCAGACGAACGCCGCGATCGAAGCAGCGCATGCCGCATTCCCGGCGTGGTCGCGGACGACGCCTCAGGAGCGGCATGACATTCTGCTGCGAGCCTCGACCGAGATTTTAGCCCGGCGCGAGGAGCTCGGGCGCCTGCTCTCGCGCGAAGAAGGCAAGACTCTCGCGGAAGGCATTGGCGAGGCGACCCGAGCCGGACAGATCTTCGACTTCTTCGCCGGCGAAGTTTTGAGGCTTCCCGGTGAGAAATTCGCCAGCGTGCGGCCGAATATCGACATCGAGGTCACGCGCGAGCCGCTCGGGGTCGTCGGCATTATCGCGCCTTGGAACTTTCCGCTCGCGATTCCTTCGTGGAAGATTGCGCCGGCGCTCGCCTATGGCAACACGGTGGTGTTCAAGCCCGCGGATCTGGTTCCCGGCTGCGCCCACGCGCTGTCCGAAATTATCGTCCGGGCCGGTGTTCCCAAAGGCGTGTTCAATCTCGTCGTCGGGCGGGGTTCGGTGGTTGGCCAGGCCATCCTCGAGCACAAGAAGGTCGACGCGGTTACGTTCACAGGCTCGGTCGCGACCGGCGCCAAAGTCGCAGCCGCCTGCGCCAAAGCCATGCGTCGCTTCCAGCTCGAAATGGGCGGCAAGAACCCGCTCGTCGTGCTCGCCGACGCCGATCTCAAGAATGCGGTCGAATGCGCGGTCAACGGCGCCTATTTCTCGACCGGCCAGCGCTGCACCGCGTCGTCACGCCTCATCGTCGAGGAGCCGATCTACCGGCGCTTCGCGGACGCGCTCACGGAGCGGATGCGCGGACTCGTAGTCGACGACGCGCTAAAACCCGGAACACACATCGGGCCGGTGGTCGACGCGTCGCAGTTCGAGCAGGATCTGTCCTACATCGGGATTGGCCAGGGCGAAGGCGCCAAGCTGGCGCTCGGCGGCGAACGGCTCAATCGAGCCACTCCCGGCTTCTATATGGCCCCCGCCCTCTTCCTTGACGCCGACAACACGATGCGCATCTCGCGGGAGGAGATCTTCGGACCCGTCTCGGCGATGATCCCAGCGCGCGACTACGATCACGCGCTGGCGATCGCCAACGACACCGAATTCGGCCTCTGCGCCGGCATCTGCACCACGAGCCTGAAGCACGCCTCTCACTTCAAGCGCAACATTGAAGTGGGCATGGCGATGGTCAACCTGCCGACGGCGGGCGTGGACTATCACGCGCCATTCGGCGGCCGTAAGGCTTCAAATCTCGGGCCCCGCGAACAGGGACGCTATGCGGCCGAGTTCTATACGACCGTGAAGACTTCCTACACGCAGCCGTGAGCGGGCGAGCGACGGCTCGCTGGGACGATAACGACGATGATCATGATCTCCGGCGAGGCGCTGATCGATCTCATCCCCGATCCGGTCAAGGCCAACGCCTATGACGCAGTCCTAGGCGGCTCGCCCTACAACGTAGCTATTGGGCTGGCTCGGCTTGGCGCCCCGACCGCCTTCGTCTGTCGCCTTTCCGCGGACGGGAACGGCGAAGCGCTCGCCGGCGCTCTCGCCGAGAATGGGGTCGACCTGAGCTTCGTCGCGCGCGACATGCGCCCGACATCGCTCGCCTTCGTCATGCGCGGCACCGCCAAGACGGGCTCGCGCTATTCCTTCTACCTCGACGGAACAGCTTACGATGGCCTGTGGCCGTTCCCGGCCGAATGGCCAAGCGCGGCGCGACACCTGCACGTTGGATCCTTCGCCGCCGTGGAGCGCCACGGACAGACGGTGGTCGAAGCGATGCGGCGTGCGTCCTCGCGCGCTACTGTGAGCTTCGATCCCAACATCCGCCCGTTTGTGACCCCAGACCGCGAGGCAATCGGGCCGCTGGTGGAACGTCACGTTTCGCACACTCGGGTCGTCAAGGCGAGCGAAGAGGATCTCGAATGGCTTTACCCAGGCCGCGCCGTTGAGGAGAGCCTTGCCCTGTGGGCGAAGTCCGGCCCGCGATTTTGTGTCGCGACGATGGGGGAGCGCGGCGCTCTGGCAATGCTCGGGAAGGAACGCATCGCGGTCCCCGCGCCACAGGTCGAGGTCGTCGACACCGTCGGCGCGGGGGACAGCTTCATGTCGGCGCTTCTATCGGCGATGGACCGCGACCACGCGCTTGGTGCTGACGCGCCCACGCCATCTCGAAGCGAACTCGAAAAGTGGCTCCGCTTTGCGGCGGCGGCCTCTGCAATCACCTGCACGCGCAAGGGCTCCGATCCACCGACGCTCAAGGAAGTCGAGGCGGCGCTCGCGGCATGATTGGAAATCCGCGTCAGCGGTCACTAAGTAGAAAAACGAAGATAACGAGCGTTGCGGGCGCTAACCGACCGGTCTAAAATCGAAATCGTTCACGAGTAGGAATCAACCTGATGGCGTCGAGCGACGCTCTGCCTGGTTCGCGTCGTCCGCGACCGTTGTCACCGCATCTCAGTATCTATCGCCTGACCATGACGATGGCGATGTCGATCGCCCATCGGATCAGCGGCGTCGCCCTCTACTTTGGCGTCCTGGTGCTGGCCTGGTTTCTCATCGCCGCTTCGGCCGACGCCTCGACCTTCGCCGTCTTCTCCGATTTTATCGGATCCTTCATCGGGCGTGTCGTCCTGTTCGTCGTCACCTGGGCGCTCTTCCACCACCTCGTCGGGGGCTTTCGTCATATCATTTGGGACGCGGGCTATGGCCTCGACGCGCCGTTGCGCGATCAGATGGCGTGGGCGACCTTGATCGGAGGCTTCGCGCTGGCAGTCCTCGTGTGGATTATAGGCTTGGCGGTTCGGTAGGGGGAGTAACGCAATTGGCCGATCATCCAAGCGATCTGCGCACCCCCCTCAGCAGAGTCCGGTTTCTCGGCTCCGCGCGCATGGGAACGAACGAGGCGTGGCTCATTCACGTGACCTCGCTCGCGCTCGTGCCGCTCACGATCAGCTTCGTCTGGCTGATGCTCGACCTCTTGCGCAAGGACTACAACGGCGTACGAGCGGAGCTCACGCATCCAATCCCGGCAATCCTGCTGTTGGCTTTCATTTTCGCCGGCATTGTCCACATGGAGCTCGGTATGCGCTCCGTCATTGTCGACTACGTCGGCGGTCGGTTGCGCGCTTGGGCGCTGGCGGCCAACACCTGCTTTGCCGCGCTTCTGGCGCTCGCCTGCCTCTACGCAACGCTGCGGGTCGCCTTCACCTGAGCAAACCTTAAGAAGACGGACATCATGGCGACCAATGGCTCTTCGGTGCAGAGCGCGCCGGCGCTCGGAGGCAAGGCCTATCCGATCACCGACCACACGTTCGATGTTGTTGTGGTTGGCGCGGGCGGGTCGGGCCTGAGGGCGAGCGTCGGCTGCGCCCAGGCCGGCTTGCGCACGGCGTGCATTTCGAAAGTGTTTCCCACGCGTTCGCATACCGTCGCGGCGCAGGGTGGGATTTCAGCTTCGCTCGGCAACATGGGGCCAGACGATTGGCGTTGGCATATGTACGACACCGTCAAGGGCGCCGACTGGCTCGGCGACCAGGACGCGATCGAATACCTCTGCCGCAACGCACCGTCCGCGGTGTACGAGCTCGACCATTGGGGCGTGCCGTTCTCCCGCACCGAAGAAGGCAAGATCTACCAGCGCCCATTTGGCGGCATGACGACCGACTATGGCAAGGGCATCGCGCAGCGCACCTGCGCCGCCGCCGACCGCACCGGCCACGCCATCCTGCACACTTTGTATGGTCAGGCGCTGCGGGCGAAGTGCCAGTTCTTCATCGAATATTTCGCCATCGATCTCATCCGGGACGCCGAGGGCGCGGTGCGCGGCGTCGTCTGCCTCAAGCTGGATGACGGAACGATCCATCGGTTCCGCGCTCAGACTACTGTGCTGGCCACCGGCGGTTATGGCCGCGCCTATTTCTCAGCCACTTCTGCTCACACTTGCACCGGGGATGGCAACGCGATGGCGCTGCGCGTGGGCCTGCCGCTGCAGGATATGGAGTTCGTGCAATTCCATCCGACCGGCATCTATGGGGCGGGCTGCCTGATCACCGAGGGCGCGCGCGGCGAAGGCGGCTATCTGGTCAATTCGGAGGGCGAGCGCTTCATGGAGCGCCATGCGCCGTCGGCCAAGGATCTTGCTTCACGCGACGTGGTCAGCCGGGCGATGACGATGGAGATCCGCGAGGGCCGTGGCGTCGGCAAGGACAAGGACCATATCTACCTCCACCTCGACCACCTCGACCCCAAGGTGCTGCATGAGCGGCTGCCCGGCATTTCCGAGAGCGCCCGGATCTTTGCCGGCGTCGATCTGACCAAGGAGCCGATCCCCGTCCTGCCAACCGTCCACTACAATATGGGGGGCATTCCGACCAACTATCACGGCGAGGTTCTGACGAAGATCAACGGCGATCCCGATGCGATCGTGCCGGGACTGATGGCGCTGGGCGAAGCCGCTTGCGTGTCGGTGCATGGCGCAAACAGGCTCGGCTCCAATTCGCTGATCGACCTCGTCGTCTTTGGCCGCGCGGCGGGGCTACGCGCCTCCGAGATGCTTAAGCCTGGAGACAAACAACCCGAACTCTCCAAAGACAGCGCCGATTTCGCGCTCTCGCGGCTTGATCGGTTCCGCAACGCGAAGGGCAAGACCCCGACCGCGGCGCTTCGGCTCGACATGCAGCGCGTCATGCAGGACAATTGCGCCGTGTTCCGTACCGGCGAAGTTCTCACCGAGGGCAAGGAAAAGATTCACGCCGCCTGGCGCAACGGCGCCGACGTCTCCGTGACCGACCGTTCGCTCATCTGGAACTCCGATCTCATCGAGACGCTTGAATACGACAATCTGATCGCTCAAGCGGTGGTGACGATGGAGGGCGCGCTCAACCGCCTCGAAAGTCGTGGCGCGCATGCGCGCGAGGATTACCCCAAGCGCGACGACGTCAACTGGATGAAGCATACGCTGGCTTGGATCGATCCTGACAAACAGACAGTCACGATCGACTACCGGCCGGTTCACACCTATACGATGAGCAACGACATCGGCTACATCGAGCCGAAGGCGCGGGTGTATTAAGGCTTCGCTCGCCGGTCGAGAGATCTTTTCGGGAATTGGATAAGCCTCTATGGTTCAGCTAACGCTCCCCGAAAACTCGCGCATCAAGCCCGGCAAGACTTGGCCGAAACCCGCCAAGGCGAAGCGGACAACGGAGTTCCGCATCTATCGCTGGAACCCGGACGACGGCGCCAATCCACGCATCGACACCTATTTCGTCGACCGCGACGATTGCGGGCCGATGGTGCTCGACGCGCTCATTTGGATCAAATCCAAGATCGATTCGACGCTCACCTTCCGCCGCTCTTGCCGCGAAGGCGTATGCGGCTCGTGCGCTATGAACATCGGCGGATCCAACACGCTCGCCTGCACGCGCGGCATCGACGACGTCGCGGCGACGGTCACCCTCTATCCGCTGCCGCACCAGGAAGTGATCAAGGATCTGGTGCCCGATCTCTCGGTCTTCTTCGCCCAGCACGCCTCAATCGAGCCTTGGCTAAAGACGGTGAGCCCGGCGCCTGAGAAGGAATGGTTGCAAGCCCCGGAGGATCGGTCGAAGCTCGACGGCCTTTACGAGTGCATCCTCTGCGCCTGCTGCTCGACGTCGTGTCCGAGCTACTGGTGGAACGGAGATCGCTATCTCGGTCCCGCGGTGCTGCTGCAAGCCTATCGCTGGCTCATCGATTCTCGCGACGAGGCGCAGGGCGAGCGGCTCGACAATCTCGAGGATCCATTCCGCCTCTATCGCTGCCACACGATCATGAACTGCGCTCAGACTTGCCCCAAGGGTCTCAATCCGGCAAAGGCGATCGTCCGCATCAAGGAGATGATGGTCGAGCGCCGGCAGTGAGACAGCCTTGGAACGCGGCTCGCGCCCCCTGGGAAACCCAAGTCAAAGACTCTGATTTTCGTTGATTTTTAAGGTCCAGTTCGGAACTCTTCGACGGTTTACATCGTTGACAGACGATACGGAACGGCAGGGCGTCGGCTGGAATCGACTGGCGAGGCGTGCGATCGAGTGAGGTGCACCCAGGCGCCCGACGCTTTTTCTAAGTTGGTTCGGAAGCGACTTTAAGGGAGGCTAGAATGACGAAGACGACAGCGGCAAAAGAAACCGGCGCCCGAACGAGCAAGGATGCGCACATGCGCGAGCGCCTGGGCACCCCGACCGATCTCAAGTCGGAAGCGACTCGCGATATTTCGGCCGCGCTCGCTGGATTGCTGGCCGATGTCTTCGCGCTCTACATGAAGACCAAGAACTTCCACTGGCACATGAGCGGCGCGCATTTCCGCGACTACCATCTGCTTTTGGATGAGCACGGGGATCAGATTTTCGCCATGACCGATCCCATCGCCGAGCGCGCACGTAAGATCGGCGGAACGAGTTTGCGCTCGATCGGCGATATCTCCAGGCGCCAACGCCTTCTCGACAACGACGCCGACTATGTCGATCCAAAAGACATGCTGGCGGAGTTGCGCGACGACAACAAGAGCCTGACGCAGGAGATGCGTGCGGTCCATAACGTGTGCGACGAATACGGCGACGTCGCGACCGCAAGCCTGCTCGAGGTCTGGATCGACGAGACCGAGCGGCGGACGTGGTTCCTGTTTGAAGCGACCCGCGGCGGCCCGGGACAGAACGACTGACCGCGCTGGAGGCGCGACGGGCAACCTACTACACCAGAGGCAGCCGGACCCCGCCCGTGACGCTCGACTGCTGAGCGGCGTCGATCAGGCGGGCGCATCGGATCGCCTCGTCCAGATTGCCTTTGCTGCCGCCCGTCGCGGCGCCCATAAAATCGGCGGCGACTCCGCCGAACCAGTCTGGATGGTGCGACCCTTCCGACAGGGATGGCGGGCAGGACCAGCGGCGCTCTTGCGCGTTCGACTTCATGACCACAGCGTCGCCTACGACGCGGATCTCGCCCTCTTCACCTTCGATCTCGATCGCGTTCGAGCGCTCGTTGGCGGCCCAGGTCAAAAAGATGTTGCTCACGCCGGCGGCGGTATCCAGGTCAACGCTCGCCGTGTCCTCTAACGGATGCTCGTGGAAGCGGCGCGTTTCGAGCCGCGCAGCAACCCCAACAGGAATGCCGGCCCAGCGCATAACGCAATAGAGCGCGTGCCAGCCGTGATCGAACAGGATGCCGCCGCCGGCCATCGCGGGATCGACCCGCCAGTTTGTAACTCCGTCCGCGCTGACGGCGATCGCCGGTTGCGTTCTCAGCGTCCGCCAGCGGACGGATTGGACGGCGCCGATTGCGCGCGCGTCGATCAGATCCGATATCTTGCGGCAGATCGGCGCTTCGAGCCAGTTATGCACCGTGTGCAGGACACGTCCCGTGCGCGCGGCGGCCCCTGCCACACGCTTTGCGTCCGCGATTTGCGTGACAAGCGGCTTTTCGCTGAGCACATGAAGGCCGGCGTCGAGCGCCCGCTCGATGAGCGCCGCATGGTTGCCCGGCGGCGCACAGATGTCGACAAAATCGAGCTTTTCGCTGGCCAGGAGATCGTCGACGGTTTCATACCACCGGCCGTCGGGACAGGCGCCGAGAAAGGCCTCGCGACGTGACGCGGCGGCGTCCGTCGCAGCGACAATCCTCACGTCGTCCCGGGCGCGCCAACCCGGCAAGTGGCCGTTGGCCGCGACGTTGCCGAAGCCGATGAAGGCGCCGTTGAGCACGCTGCCGCTCAGTCGAGCGAAAACCGGCGCGCGATCGCGGCGAAGGATTGATCGAGGATATCGACCCCTCGCAGCGCTTCGTCTTCAGTAATGACCAAAGGCGGGTTGATGCGAATGACGTTCGAATAAGACATGGTGATGAGGCCGCGCTCCAGCGCCTCATGGAAAAGCGCGCGAGTGATCGTCTTGTCCAACGGAGCTTTAGTCTTGCGGTCGGCCACCAGCTCGACGCCGATGAGCAGACCGCGCCCGCGCACATCGCCGATGAAGCGGTACTTTTCCTGCACCTTCTTCAGGGCTTCGAGCATGAGCTTTCCGACGCGCGCCGAATTCTCGACGAGCTTGTCCTCAAGGATCGCCTCGACCGCGCCGAGCCCCGCTGCGGCGGCCAGCGGATTGCCGCCGTAGCTCGACGAACTGCCGCTTGGCTCGCCGAAGGGCGTCGCCGACATGCGCTCAAGCGACGAAGCAACGGCGCTCAAGGGAAAGCCGCCGCCAATGCCCTTGCCGATCGTCATGATGTCGGGCTTCAGCCCAAAGTGATCGGAGGCCCACATCTTGCCGGTGCGGCCGAAGCCGACCAGAATTTCGTCGGCGATGAGAAGCGCGCCGGCCTCTGTCGCGATCTCGCGCACCGCGTGGATGAAGTCGTCGGGCGGAATCACGTTGCCGGCCGTGCCCTGCATCGGCTCAATGATGATCGCTGCGAGCTCGCCCTGCGTGTCGTTCTTGATGACGTTGCGCAGGTGCTCGGCGCAGGCCAAGCCGCACGACGGGTGCTGCAGATTGAACGGGCAGCGGTAGCAGTTCGCATAAGGCGAATGATGCATGCCCGGAGGAAACGGCCCCTGATGGTTGCGATAGCCGCCGCCCAGCATGCCGATAACGCCCTGGCTCTTGCCGTGGAAGCCGCCCCAGAAACCGATGAACTCGAACTTCTTGGTCACCGACTTGGCGAGCCGGAACGCCGCCTCGACCGCCTCGGCGCCGCCAGAAAACAATTGCAGATGCGTGAGCCCCTGCGGCAGGAGCGAGGCGACGAGATTGAGGAAGCGCGCCCGCGTCTCGGTCGTGAAGCTGCCGAAGGTGATCCGATCGAGCTGCTCCTTGAGACGCTTCACATAGTGCGGGTGGCTGTGGCCCACGCTGCCAACCGCGATGCCCGCTATGAAGTCGAGATATTCGTTGCCGTCGACGTCGGTGATGGTGCAGCCCTCGGCATGGTCGACGACGATCTGCGAGAAGAGCGCGATCGATTGCAGGCCGGGCGCCATCGCCTCTGCCTCATGATCGAAGATCGCTTTCGATTTCGGCCCAGGCACAGTGCGCCGCTGAAATGCGCTGTTCGGGGATGGGACTTCGTTCAACAGATCAATTCCTTGCTGAGGCGACCAAGCGCGGGCGCCGCTGGAAGCGCTGGGTCAGGCAATCGGCGATCGCCTCCGCGGCGCGATCGCGGTAGAGCGCGTAGCTCGGCCACGCGTTGAGGTCGATGATCATCGGCTCGCCGTTGGCCTTGATGACGGCGTCGCCGCCGAAGACCTCGAGTCCGAGCGCCGTGGCCGCGTCGAGTCCTGCCTTGCTCAAACGAGCCGGGTCGAACGAATGACCCATCATTCCTTTGTCGCGATGATAGAACCATTGGAACCAACTGGCGTCCTTGGTCCCCACGCCGTTTCGCACGCCGTAGAACTTGACGAGGTCGCCTGGCACGTGCTCCTGCGCGACGACAAACGGGATGTTCCGCTCGGCGAAACGGCTCAAGGCCTCCCGCCACCCAACTTCGGACGCCGCATAGATCACATCGTCGGTTTGGGTCGCGTGGAAATCGTAGCGCTTAACCCAGGCGCAGTCGGCCGGCCGCGGCTTGTTCGCGTCGGTAGCGACAACCCAGCTGACGGGAGCCGACACGCGATTGCGCGCGAACAGCTCGACCATGCGGTGGCGATACGTGTTGCGAATGGCGGCTGACGCGTTGACGACGATTGACCCCGCCTTCTCCATCGCCGCCAGGCGGTCGAGAACCGTCCCGCGCTCGCACATGACAAACAGGTTCGCCGCAGACGCTTCGATCACGGCGTCGGCGGTGATCAATTCGACCTTGAATCCCCGCTCCGTCAAAGCCTCGCCGACGCGCCTCATGATCGCGGCGTCATCATCGATGCGCCCAGGCGAGTGGCTCGGCTCGCGCAGCACGCCAAAGCAGGTGGATCCAGTATTCATGCGCCGGTACTCTCGCGCCAGCGAAACCCGGCCTGCTCGGCGGCCTCGACGTCGTGCGCCCGATCGATGTCAAACACGAGAGGCAGAACGACGCCATAGACGGGCCGTCGTTCGTCGACCAGCCATTTGAGATAGTCGCGCAGACGGTCGAAACGCGCTGTCGGCTCCGCGCCTCGATATGCCGGAAGCCAGTAAAGGCCGGCCGTGACATGGCTGCCTTGGTCGCCGCCCAACCGAAGAACGCGCCCCTCCCCGTTCAGAGTCGCCCACAACGGGTTGTCGTCGTCCACGTGGTCAGTCAGGCCGAGCACGACCGCGTCATCCGGGAAGCTCGCGGCCGAGCTTACAAAATGCTGAAAGGCGCCTGCCGGCATGATCGCATCGACGGTCGTGATGAGCGCGGGAGCGCCGGTAAGCCGAGCGGCGACAATCTCAAAGCTCGCATAGGATGACGGCGTCGTGCGCACGACGAGGTCGAGATCCAAGTCGCGGCCGTGATCGTTAAGCCAATGCCGACAATCATCGCTGCCTTCGTTGATGATAACGGTCGCTTGGTGAACGCCGACCGCGCGAAACCGGTCAAGAGCATGGCCAATCAGGGGCCACCCGCCGATTGGCGTCATCGGTTTGCTGACGCGATAACCGTCCGCCCGCAGGCGAGTCCCGTGGCCGGCCGCGATGATTCCCCCGCGCAGGACAAGAGATTCTGGCGCGCCGATCATGTCAGGATATCGAGGAGATCCGGCAGCTCGGTGACAGAGGCGAGAACGGACCGATTTTCAGCGCCATCGCGTTCAGTGGCCTGGACGTCCTCGGGCGCGATCCAGATGAAGCCCATGCCAGAACGGCGCGCGCCTTCGTAGTCGCGACGCAAGGAATCGCCGACCATTACAGTCGTCTCGGGCGCCGCATCCAGCGCCGTGAGAGCGGCGTGGAAAATCGCCGGTTCGGGCTTCTCGGCGCCCACACGCTGACTGTCCACCATAACTCCGAACAAGCGACCGAGTCCGGAACTCTCGCACGCCGCTTCAAGATTGCCGTAGAAATTCGACACCACGCCAAGCCGATAGCGCTCGCTGAGCGCCTCGAGCACCGGCCGATTGCGAGCGAAGGCGAAAGACATATCGGACAGGAAGCGCGAAGCGACGCGCTGGCCGCGAGCGCGATCGGTCTTACGGTGGCCCGTTCCGCCGCCACGTCGCGCTAATTCGGCCTCGAGATTGGTCGTCAACGCGTCGACCGTTTCCTCAAGGCCCGTCGTCGGCGCAAGCGCACCGACAAGCGCGTCATCGGCCGCATAGAAGGCTGGCGCAAACGCATCGGCTGAAAGGTCCAGCCCCTCGCTCTGATAGAGGGCGTGGAAACGCTCCTTCCACGCCACCCCGTCGGAGTCAAGCGTGCCGCCAAAATCGAACAGCA
>Ga0209380_10002214_pt1 | contig 12592 bp, 5 predicted proteins | sample HubBroMetageWFT6_FD_188347 | JGI IMG/M metagenome (GOLD analysis project Ga0209380, IMG submission 188347) | Warmed and freeze-thawed soil microbial communities from the Hubbard Brook experimental Forest, New Hampshire - Hubbard Brook CCASE Soil... | ecosystem: Environmental > Terrestrial > Soil...
CACCGCCGCGGACCGCGGCAAGCCGATCGAAACCTGGGCGGCTTGCGAATTTTTCCGGTCTGAACTTCTTGCCGCACCACGAGCCGATGATGACGTCGGGCTGCCGGTCAATGACTTCCGCCGCGCTGACGATGCGCTCCTTTGCCGACTTGCACCCTGCCCGGTCGGCGAAAATATCCATCCCGCCCGCAGCCCCGATCAATTCCGATACCCAACCGATGCCGGAAATCATTGGATCGTCCCATTCCTCGAAATAAACCTTCGGCCGCCACGGCAGCTGCGCGGTGCGGCAGCGCGTTGCGCTTATCCCCTGCTCGAGTTCCAACGCCAAATAATCCGCACGGTCAGTGGCGCCGACCAAGCTGCCGAGTAAACGGATCATGTCGAGAACTTCGGCGACGGTACGCTGGTTGAAGGCGTGCACGCTGACGCCGGCGCGGATCAGAGCCGTGGCGATCTCGGCCTGGAGATCGGAAAAGGTCAGAACGAGATCGGGCTCAAGCGCGAGAATTTTCGGAATGTCGGCCGACGTGAACGCGGAGACGCGTGGCTTTTCGCGCCGCGCCCGCGGCGGCCGGACCACATAGCCGGAAATGCCGACAATGCGACGCTCTTCGCCGAGCAAGTAGAGCGTCTCAACGGTTTCTTCGGTCAGGCAAACGATTCGTTGTGGCGGGAACACGATGCGCTCCGCTAGATAACGCAGCAACGACGGAAGTTTACGCGGCTTTTCGGACGCTGTCCTTGAGCAAGCCCAATCGCAGAAGACTTTCTGCAGTAGCGACCAGCGCATCCTCACGGGAATGCGGCGCCCACCCGAGCAAGCGCGTTGCCTTCTCACTTGTCGCGTTCCTATGCTTGCCCAGTTCGCCGACAATTTGCCGAATGGAGGGATCGGCCAGGGCCGCAAGGCGCACCAGCCAATTTGGCAGGCGCCGCGTCGGCACACGACGCGCCGCTGCGCCAAGCCGCATTCGCAGTGCGTCGGCTAATTCGCCGACCGACACAAAGTCGCCGGCAACGGCGAGGAAGCGTTCGCCGTTGGCCGCAGGATTGGTCATGGCGCGCAGATGCAAATCAGCGACATCGCGAACGTCGACTACGCCGAAAGATATTTGCGGCAGTCCCGGCATGGCGCCGTCCAAAAGCCGCTGCGTGATCACAATCGACGCCGACAAGTCGGGACCGAGCACCGGGCCGAATATCGCAACCGGATTGACCACGGATAATTCGAGTGAGCCGCCGTCACGCTCGACAAAGTCCCAGGCGGCGCGCTCAGCGATGGTCTTGGATTTCGGATAGGCGCCGACATCGGCGCCGGACAAATTAGTCCAATCCCGCTCATCGAACGCGGTCGCGCGCTGCGGATGGCCGTAACCGATCGCCGCAAAGGAAGACGTCATCACGACACGTCTGACGCCAGTGTCGCGCGCGGCCCGCAGCACGCGCAGTGCACCATCACGCGCCGGAACGATGAGTTCGTCCTCATGTTTTGGCACGTTCACCGGAAATGGCGACGCCACGTGCAGAACGAAATCGCAGCCGGCCGCAGCTTCGCGCCAGCCGGAGTCTTTTTCCAGATCGGCGACGAAGAAGCTCAGGCGGTCCCCTGCGTCGGCGCCTCCGGCACGGAGCAGCGCGCGCACGTCAGCCTCGCGCTTGAGATTGCGGACGGTGGTGCGCACCCGGTGGCCAGCGGCAAGAAGCTGCAAAATGCAATGGCTGCCGACAAAGCCCGAACCGCCCGTTACCAGAACTGTGCTCATCTCCGCCTCCCGACGTCAGGTCATTCAGTACAGCCGAAACTACATAGGAATGGCGCATAAAACGAAAAGGCCGCCTTGCGGCGGCCTCCTCGTCGTTTATGCGGCCGGGCGGGTTTTATTCCGCCGCCGGCAGCGCCGCAGGCTCTTGCGCGGCCTCAGCGGCCTTAGCCGCCTCCTTCTCGCGTTCGGCGAGAATGAGCTGGTCGCGCTTGACCGCCACTTCGCGTAGCCGGTTCATCATCGCACCGGTACCGGCGGGAATGAGCCGGCCGACGATGACGTTCTCCTTGAGCCCATCGAGCGTGTCCGCCTTGCCCGAGACCGCGGCTTCGGTGAGGACACGCGTCGTCTCCTGGAACGATGCCGCGGAGATGAACGAGCGCGTCTGCAGCGACGCCTTGGTAATACCGAGCAATACCGGATGCGCGACCGCGGGCTTTTTGCCTTCGGCCACCACGCGGGCATTGGTCTCGTCGAATTCCAGTTTGTCGACCTGATCGCCCTGGATCATGTCGGTCTCGCCGGAATCCGTGATCTCGACCTTCTGCAGCATCTGCCGGACGATCACCTCGATGTGCTTGTCGTTGATCGCCACGCCTTGGAGCCGGTAGACCTCCTGGATTTCATTGACCAGGTAGCCCGCAAGCTCTTCCACGCCCTTGATCGCCAGGATGTCGTGCGGCGCCGGGTTGCCTTCGACAATAAAGTCACCCTTCTCGATGACGTCGCCATCCTGCAAGTAGATGTGCTTGCCCTTGGGGACGAGGTACTCGCGCGCCTCCTCCTCGCTGTTGCTCGGCTCGATGGTGATCCGCCGCTTGTTTTTGTAATCGCGGCCGAAACGCACCGTGCCGGAGATCTCGGCGATAACCGCCGATTCCTTCGGGCGCCGCGCTTCGAACAATTCCGCGACGCGCGGCAAGCCGCCGGTGATGTCGCGGGTCTTGGCGCTTTCGGTCGGAATACGGGCGATGACATCGCCCGCCTTCATCTTGGCGCCGGGATCGACCGAGATGATGGCGTCGACCGCCAGCGTGTAGCGGGCATCGCTGCCACGAGAGAGCTTCAGGATCTTGCCGTCCTTGCCCTTGATCACGAGCGCCGGACGCAAATCCTGCTGGCCCCGAGCCGAACCCGAACGCCAGTCGATCACTAGGCGCTTGGCGATGCCGGTCGATTCGTCGAGCGTCTCGGTCATCGACTGACCTTCGACGAGATCCTCGAATCCGACAGTGCCCTCGACTTCGGTCATGATCGGCCGGGTGTAAGGATCCCACTCGGCGATACGCTGGCCGCGCTTGATGTGCTCGCCATCTTCGACTTTGAGCCGCGCGCCGTATTGGATGCGGTGCACGGCGCGTTCGGTGCCGTCCGGATCGGTCACCGCAACGATAAGATTGCGGCTCATCACGATTTGATCGCCGTCCGAGTTGCGGACGACGTTCTTGTTCTTGATCCGGACGGTGCCCTCGAAGTTCGACTCGACGAACGACTGCTCCGAGATCTGCGCCGCACCGCCGATATGGAACGTGCGCATGGTGAGCTGGGTACCCGGCTCACCGATCGACTGTGCAGCAATGACGCCGACGGCCTCGCCCATATTGACCGGCGTGCCGCGGGCAAGATCGCGTCCATAGCACTTGCCGCAGCAACCGCTCGTCGTCTCGCAAGTGAGCACGGACCGAATCTTGATTTCTTGGACGCCGGCGGCGACGAGCCGCTCGACATGCGGCTCCTCGAGCAACGTGCCGTTCGCGACCAGCACCTCGTTACTGTTCGGGTCGCGCACGTCCTCCGCCGTGGTACGGCCGAGAATACGGGTCGCCAGCGATGCAACCACCTGCCCGGCGTCGATGATGGCGCGCACCTTGATACCGCGCGAGGTGCCGCAATCCTCGAAGGTAATGATGCAATCCTGCGCCACGTCGACCAGGCGCCGGGTCAGATAACCCGAATTCGCCGTTTTCAACGCGGTATCGGCCAGCCCTTTGCGCGCGCCGTGCGTCGAGTTGAAATACTCAAGCACGGAGAGGCCTTCCTTGAAGTTCGAGATGATCGGGCTCTCGATAATCTCACCGGAAGGCTTCGCCATCAGACCGCGCATACCGGCGAGCTGTCGCATCTGTGCCGGCGAACCGCGGGCGCCAGAATGTGCCATCATGAAGATCGAGTTGACCTGAGCCTCGGCACCCTTCTCCGTCGCTGGCTTGCTCGCGGAGATTTCCTTCATCATCGCTTCCGCGATCTTTTCCGTGCACTTCGACCAGGCATCGACGACCTTGTTGTACTTCTCGCCCTGGGTGATCAGGCCGTCATTGTATTGCTGCTCGAAATCCTTGACCTGCTCGCGCGTGTCCTCGACGATCTTTTTCTTGGTGTGCGGCACCACCATGTCGTCCTTGCCGAACGAAATGCCGGCCTTGAAGGCATGATGGAAGCCAAGCGCCATGATGCGGTCGCAGAAGATCACGGTCTCCTTCTGGCCGCAGTGGCGATAGACCGTATCGATCATCGAGGAGATTTCGCGCTTCGTCATCAGCTTATTGACGAGGTCGAACGGGACCTTCCGGTGCTTGGGCAACACTTCGCCCAGTAGAGCGCGGCCCGGCGTTGTCTCGTACCACTTGCGCGCTGGCTTGCCTTCCTCGTCAATACCTTCCCAGCGATACTTAATTTTGGAGTGCAAGCCGACGATCTTCTCGTGCAACGCATGCTCGACTTCGCTGATGTTGCGGTAGAAGCCCTGCACGACGTTCTTCTTCTTCCGGTCGCGCTCGATCTCCTTCTCCGAATGGAGTTCCAGCTTCCACTGCCCGGGACCGGTTTCGCTCAGGAGCGAAAGGTAGTAGAGCCCGAGCACGATATCTTGCGACGGCACGATGATCGGCGAACCGTTCGCGGGATGCAGAATGTTGTTGGTCGACATCATCAACACCCGCGCCTCAAGCTGCGCTTCCAGCGACAGCGGCACGTGGACGGCCATCTGATCGCCATCGAAGTCGGCGTTGAAAGCCGCGCAAACCAGCGGGTGCAGCTGAATCGCCTTGCCTTCGATCAAAACCGGCTCGAACGCCTGGATGCCGAGGCGGTGAAGCGTCGGCGCGCGATTGAGCAGCACTGGATGTTCGCGAATAACCTCGTCGAGAATGTCCCAGACTTCCGGCTTCTCCTTCTCCACGAGTTTCTTCGCCTGCTTGACCGTCGTCGAAAGGCCCTTGGCGTCGAGCCGCGAATAGATGAACGGCTTGAACAATTCGAGCGCCATTTTCTTCGGCAGCCCGCATTGATGCAGCTTGAGCTCCGGGCCGACCACGATGACGGAACGGCCGGAATAGTCGACGCGCTTGCCCAGCAGGTTCTGGCGGAAGCGGCCCTGCTTGCCTTTGAGCATATCGGCAAGCGACTTCAACGGCCGTTTGTTGGCGCCGGTAATGACGCGGCCGCGGCGGCCGTTGTCGAACAACGCGTCGACCGCCTCCTGCAACATCCGCTTTTCGTTGCGGATAATGATGTCGGGAGCGCGCAACTCGATCAGCCGCTTCAAGCGATTGTTGCGGTTGATGACCCGGCGATAGAGATCGTTGAGGTCGGACGTAGCAAAACGGCCGCCGTCCAGCGGAACGAGCGGGCGCAGATCCGGCGGGATCACTGGCACGTGGGTCAGAATCATCCATTCCGGCTTGTTGCCGGATTGGATGAAGGCCTCAATCAGCTTGAGCCTCTTGGCGAGCTTCTTGGGCTTTAGCTCCGAGGTCGATTCGGCGATCTCCTGGCGCAGGTCGACCGCCATCTTCTCAAGGTCGAGCGCCTTGAGCAATTCGCGGATCGCCTCCGCGCCGATCATGGCGGTGAAGCTGTCGGCCCCAAGCTCGTCCTGGGCCTTCATGTATTCCTCTTCGCTCAGGAGCTGACGATCCTTGAGCGGCGTGAGGCCGGGCTCGAGCACGACGTAATATTCGAAATAGAGAATGCGCTCGAGGTCCTTCAGCGTCATGTCGAGCATGAGCCCGATGCGCGACGGCAACGATTTCAGAAACCAGATGTGCGCGACCGGCGCCGCGAGCTCGATGTGTCCCATGCGCTCGCGCCGCACGCGCGACAGCGTCACCTCGACGGAACACTTCTCGCAGATGATGCCCTTGTACTTCATCCGCTTGTATTTGCCGCACAGGCATTCGTAGTCCTTGATCGGCCCGAAAATGCGCGCACAAAACAACCCATCGCGTTCGGGCTTGAACGTGCGGTAGTTTATGGTTTCCGGCTTTTTGATTTCGCCGTAGGACCAAGACAGAATCTTTTCCGGGCTCGCGATCGATATGCGGATCTGGTCGAAGACCTGAGCCGGCGTCTGCGGGCTGAAGAGATTCATAATCTCTTGGTTCATGATATTCTCCGTATGAAATTCTTGGTTAGAAGAGAACGGACGACAAACGACGCACGACAGATGCAGCTGTCCCGTCGTTCGATGTGCATGCGGCCTCTTTCACTGTCCTTTGTCTTCCGCTCACTCCGCCGCCTCGGCGACACCACCGTCGCCGCCGCGCTGCTGCTTGGAATTGTGTAAGTCTACGTTCAAGCCGAGCGACCGCATTTCCTTGACGAGCACGTTGAACGATTCCGGAATGCCGGCTTCGAAGGTGTCGTCGCCGCGCACGATCGCCTCGTAGACCTTGGTGCGACCGGCCACGTCGTCGGATTTTACCGTCAGCATCTCCTGGAGCGTGTAAGCGGCGCCGTAAGCTTCAAGCGCCCACACCTCCATTTCGCCGAACCGTTGCCCGCCGAACTGAGCCTTGCCGCCCAACGGCTGCTGCGTGACCAGGCTGTAAGGTCCGATCGACCTGGCGTGGATTTTGTCGTCCACGAGATGATGCAGCTTGAGCATATAGATATGGCCGACCGTGACCTTGCGGTCGAAAGTGTCGCCGGTACGCCCATCAAATAATGTCACTTGTCCAGAATGATCGAGGCCGGCGAGATCAAGCATGTGCTCGATGTCGGCTTCCTTCGCTCCGTCGAAGACCGGTGTCGAAATCGGCACGCCGTGGCGCAAGTTGCTGCCGAGCTCCATCAAGCCTTTTTCGTCAAGCGACTTGATGGTTTCTTCGTCGCCATAGACCTTCTTCAACAGCTCCTTGAGCGGCTTTGAATCCTTCTTGCTGTTGTAGAGGTCGACGGCGGCGCCGATCTTCAATCCCAAGCCGGCGCAAGCCCAGCCGAGATGGGTCTCGAGGATTTGCCCGACATTCATCCGGCTCGGCACGCCGAGCGGATTGAGCACGATATCGACTTGCGTGCCGTCGCCGAGGAACGGCATGTCCTCGACCGGTACGATTTTCGACACCACGCCCTTGTTGCCGTGACGGCCGGCCATCTTGTCACCGGGTTGAATCTTGCGCTTAACGGCCACGAAGACTTTCACCATCTTCATGACGCCCGGCGGCAATTCGTCGCCGCGCTGCAGCTTTTCGACCTTGTCGAGGAAGCGCTGCTCGAGCCGCTTCTTCGATTCATCGTACTGCTTACGGATGGCTTCGATCTCCGCCATCACCTTGTCGTTTGGCGAAGCGAACGACCACCACTGCGAACGCGGATATTCGTCGAGTACCGCACGGGTGATCTTGGTGTCTTTCTTGAAGCCCTTCGGACCGGCGATGCCTTGGCGGCCCTCAAGCAACTCGGCCAGACGGCCATAAACGTTGCGGTCAAGGATGGCCTGCTCGTCGTCGCGATCCTTGGCGAGCCGTTCGATTTCTTCGCGTTCGATAGCGAGCGCACGTTCGTCTTTTTCGACGCCATGTCGATTGAACACGCGCACTTCCACCACGGTGCCCTGTACGCCGGGCGGCACCCGCAGCGAGGTATCCCGCACATCGGAGGCTTTTTCGCCGAAGATGGCGCGCAGAAGCTTCTCTTCCGGCGTCATCGGACTCTCGCCCTTGGGCGTGATCTTGCCGACGAGAATATCCCCGGCACGCACTTCGGCGCCGATATAGACGATACCCGCCTCGTCGAGATTCTTCAGCGTCTCTTCCGAGACGTTCGGGATGTCGCGCGTGATCTCCTCCGGCCCGAGCTTGGTATCGCGGGCCATGACCTCGAATTCCTCGATGTGGATCGAGGTGAAGACGTCGTCTTTAACGATGCGTTCGGAGAGCAGGATCGAGTCTTCGAAGTTGTAGCCGTTCCACGGCATGAACGCGACCAGCACGTTCCGCCCGAGCGCCAGCTCGCCGAGATCGGTCGAGGGACCGTCGGCAATGATGTCGCCCTTCTTCACCTGATCACTGACCTTCACCAGAGGCCGCTGATTGATGCAGGTGTTCTGGTTGGAACGCTGGAACTTCATCAGCCGGTAGATATCGACGCCGGGCTTGGTCGGATCCGGCTCGTCGGTGGCGCGGATGACGATACGGGTCGCGTCGACCTGATCGACGACGCCGGTCCGGCGAGCCGCAATTGCGGCGCCAGAGTCGCGCGCCACCACGCCTTCCATGCCGGTGCCAACAAATGGCGCCTCGGCATGGACGAGCGGCACCGCCTGCCGCTGCATGTTCGAGCCCATCAGCGCGCGGTTGGCGTCGTCGTTCTCAAGGAACGGGATGAGCGCCGCCGCCACCGAAACGAGCTGCTTCGGCGACACGTCCATGAAATCCACCTTGTCCGGCGGAAGAAGCTGCACATCGCCGGCGTGCCGCACGACGACGAGGTCATCGGTGAAGCGGCCCTTGCCATCGATCGCGGAGTTGGCTTGCGCCACCGTGTAGCGGCCTTCCTCCATGGCCGAGAGGTAAATCACCTCGTCGGTCACGCGGCCGTCTTTGACCTTCCGGTAGGGCGTTTCGACAAAGCCGTATTTGTTCACCCGCGCGTAGGTCGCGAGCGAATTGATAAGGCCGATATTCGGACCTTCGGGCGTTTCGATCGGACAGATCCGGCCGTAATGGGTCGGATGCACGTCGCGAACCTCGAAGCCGGCGCGTTCGCGCGTCAGACCGCCCGGCCCAAGCGCTGACAAACGCCGCTTGTGCGTGATCTCCGACAGCGGGTTGGTTTGGTCCATGAACTGCGAAAGCTGCGAGGAGCCGAAGAACTCACGCACTGCCGCGGCCGCGGGTTTGGCGTTGATCAGGTCCTGCGGCATCACGGTGTCGATATCGACCGATGACATGCGCTCCTTAATCGCGCGCTCCATGCGAAGCAGCCCGATGCGGTATTGGTTCTCCATCAGCTCGCCGACCGACCGCACGCGGCGGTTTCCGAGATGGTCGATGTCGTCGATCTCGCCCTTGCCATCGCGCAGATCGACCAGCGTCTTGATAACCGCCAGGATGTCTTCCTTGCGCAAAATGCGCACCGTGTCCTCGGCATCGAGGTCGAGCCGCATGTTCATCTTCACGCGGCCGACTGCCGACAGATCGTAGCGCTCGGAATCGAAGAACAACGACTGGAACATCGACTGCGCGGTGTCGACCGTCGGCGGCTCGCCCGGGCGCATGACGCGGTAGATGTCGAACAGCGCTTCGTCGCGCGTCATGTTCTTGTCAACCGACAATGTATTGCGGATGTAGGCGCCGACATTGACGTGATCGATGTTGAGAAGCGGCAACTCTTTGTAGCCGGCTTCATTCAGCGTCTTCAGGGTCTTCTCGGTGATTTCCTCACCGGCCTCGGCGTAGATTTCACCGGTCTTGGGATTGACCAGGTCCTCGGCGATGTAGTGGCCGATCAGTTCTTCGTCAGTCAGGCGCAGCGCCTTGAGGCCCTTTTCCGCGAGCTGGCGGGCTTGGCGCACAGTGAGCTTCTTGCCGGCCTCGAGCACCACCTTGCCGGTATCGGCGTCGACCAGATCGTTGACCGCCTTGTAGCCGCGCAGACGGTTGGCATCGAACGGCACGCGCCAGCCGTCCTTGATGCGCTTGTAGGGCACCTGCTTGTAGAAGGTATTGAGGATCTCCTCGCCGCTCATGCCGAGCGCGTAGAGGAGCGACGTGACCGGAATCTTCCGCCGCCGGTCGACGCGTGCGTAGACGATGTCCTTGGCGTCGAACTCAATGTCGAGCCAAGAGCCGCGATAGGGAATAATGCGGGCGGCGAACAGAAGCTTGCCCGAGGAGTGGGTCTTGCCCTTGTCGTGATCGAAGAACACGCCAGGCGAGCGGTGCATCTGCGAGACGATGACGCGCTCGGTGCCGTTGACGATGAACGTGCCATTATTGGTCATGAGCGGAATGTCGCCCATGTAGACATCTTGCTCCTTGATATCCTTGACCGACTTGGCGCCGGTCTCTTCGTCGATATCGAACACGATCAGGCGGAGCGTGACCTTGAGCGGCGCCGCATAAGTCATGCCGCGCTGCCGGCACTCGTCGACGTCGTATTTCGGACCTTCGAATTCGTATTTGACGAATTCGAGCATGGAGGTGTTGGAGAAATCGGAAATCGGGAACACCGATTTGAAAACGGCCTGCAGGCCTTCATTGGGGCGGCCGCCCTGCGGCTCCACCACCAAAAGGAATTGGTCGTAGGATGCCTTTTGAACCTCAATGAGGTTCGGCATCTCAGCGACTTCCTCGATTTTTCCGAAAAACTTTCTTACGCGCTTCCGACCTATAAACGTCTGCGCCATCATGTCCTCTCGCTCAATCGATCTATCAGGGCCGGACGCGACAGGTGAGCCATTGCGCCAAGCCGTCCGCAGACCCTAGATCCGCGGGTATCGAGGCGATCAGGACGACTCTCCGGAAGACCGCTATCCATCGCGACCGTCGGGACAGGCGTCGAGCCACCCTATTTCCGATGATTCGGCTCAAGAATCCGAATCATCTCCACGCAATCGCCGGCGATTCAATCCATTCGCCGGCGCAAATCACAGATTTCCACCATTCGCCGCGGTGTTGGTCCTACGCGGTCCCGCCCGTACGTGGCGCCGAAGACCCGCGACCCTCCATTTGCCTCAAAACCGCCGGAACAGAGCCCGGCAACCGCGACCAAAACCTTTCGAGAAATCCGCGGAATGCGCGCTGCCTCCTCCGCGAACCTCCCTCACATAGTCATTCGCTTACTTAAGCTCAACCTTGGCGCCGGCTTTTTCGAGCTGGGCCTTGATCTTTGCCGCGTCGTCCTTGTTAACGCCTTCCTTCACCGGCTTGGGAGCGCCTTCGACCAAGTCCTTGGCTTCCTTGAGTCCGAGGCCGGTGATGGCACGAACTTCCTTAATGACCTCAATCTTCTTCTCGCCGGCTGCGGTGAGCATGACCGTAAACTCGGTCTTCTCCTCCGCCGGAGCCGCGGCGGCGCCCCCGCCCGCAGGAGCCGCGACCGCAACGGCCGCGGCCGCCGAGACGCCCCATTTTTCTTCAAGCAATTTTGCGAGCTCCGCCGCCTCCAAAACGGTGAGGCTGGAGAGGTCGGTCACGATTTTCTGCAGATCAGCCATGATTCTATGTCCTCGGTTCTAACCTTTTGAGTTAAAGTCCTTTACGCGGCAGCCGGCGCGTCAGTTCCGTCCTTACTCGCATAAGCCTGAACAACACGGGCCACCTTGGCGGCCGGGGCGTTCACCAGTTGTGCGATTTTCGTAGCCGGCGCCACGAGCAAGCCCACGATCCTGCCGCGCAACTCGTCGAGCGACGGCAAAGCCGCAAGCGCCTTGACCGCATTCGAATCGAGCGCGGTGGTGCCCATCGCTCCGCCCAGGATCACGAATTGCTCGTGTGTCTTGGCGAAATCGACGGCCGCCTTGGGAGCCGCGATCGGGTCGCCCGAAAACGCCATCAGGGTCGGACCCTTGAGCAACGGCGCGATAGAGGCGACGTCGCTGCCTTCGAGAGCGATTTTGGCAAGCCGGTTTTTCGCCACCCGCACGCTCGCGCCCGCCTGCTTCATTTGCCGGCGAAGCGTCTGCATCTGGGCGACGGTCAGGCCTGAGTAATGCGCAACCACGACAACCTTGGTGGCTTTGAACACCGTGCCAAGGTCGCTGACCATTTCGCTTTTTGCCGAACGATCCAAACGCTCTCTCCGGTAGGCGGCTTAGCGCGCGCCGGGGTTGATGCCTTGCACCCTGCCCCCCGCGATCCGGTTATGCACCGGCGCGGGCCGTCGAGGTCAGAACCGAGGACAAAGCCTCGGCCTTCACCCGTCTATGCAGGCCTTGCGATTAAGCCCTTGCGGGCACCCGCAGTCTCGGACAGGAAACGTTCCAACAATTCCGGGCAAACTATTCCTTCTCCTACGAAATCCAAGCTGGATCGGCGCGAAGAGAAGATTCTCACCTGGTGTCTGTGGAACGCGCAAGAGCGCGCCGGCAAACCGGTCCGGCACGCCCTTTCGGCGGCTATCTAGCGGCTTTCGGCGGTCTTGCCAAGTGCGTAATGTCGCCGCCTCATTCCGGCGACAAGCAAGTATGACCGACACCCAGAATTACTTCATCGATGGTGAAGCCTACGAGCGGCTTATGGGCCGTTTTACACGTGCGGCTGGTGAAGTCTTCGTCGATTGGTTGTCCGCGCCAAAAGGCCTTGACTGGATTGATGTGGGCTGCGGCACAGGCGCCTTCACCCATCTCCTGCTCGACCGCTGTGCGCCCAAAAGGGTAAGCGCGGTCGATCCGTCCGTCGAGCAAATCGCCTACGCCCGCAACACGCCGGCGGCGGAACGGGTAGATTTTCAGATCAGCAACGCGCAATCGCTGCCGTTTGACGACGCCACGTTTGACGCCGGCATGATGGCGCTCGTCATTACCTTTGTTCCCGATCCAAATAAGGCCGTGGCCGAGCTGAGGCGCGTGACCAAGCCCAGCGGGATAGTCGGCACTTATATGT
>Ga0209380_10002216_pt1 | contig 12583 bp, 11 predicted proteins | sample HubBroMetageWFT6_FD_188347 | JGI IMG/M metagenome (GOLD analysis project Ga0209380, IMG submission 188347) | Warmed and freeze-thawed soil microbial communities from the Hubbard Brook experimental Forest, New Hampshire - Hubbard Brook CCASE Soil... | ecosystem: Environmental > Terrestrial >...
TCCTTGCCAGCATCATCAAGGTGTTCCGGGAGATGCGCTCGGGTGCCTACAACGACCGTGAACTCGAGGAACAGCTAGCCAAGCGCGGACTGATGAACCGCTTCCTCGGGCGGTTTTACCGGAACGTTGACGCCCCGTGGAAGATGTATCCGGTCGGGTTCCTCTTCGGTCTTGGTTTTGACACCGCGACCGAGGTGGCCTTGCTGGTGCTGGCTGGCACGGCGGTCGTTGGCGGTCTGCCGTTCTACGCGGTGCTGTCGCTGCCGATCTTGTTCGCAGCCGGGATGAGCCTGTTCGACACCGCGGACGGCTGCTTCATGAACTTCGCCTACGACTGGGCCTTCGCCCGGCCGATCCGCAAGGTCTACTACAACCTGACGATCACCGGGCTTTCGGTGTTCGTCGCGGTGTTCGTCGGCGCGGTCGAGGTGCTCGGCCTGCTCGCCCAGCAGGGCAACCTCAGCGGGTCCGGCTGGGCCTGGCTGGCGAACTTCAACATCAACACCGCCGGGTTCGTGATCGTCGGCGTGTTCGTCCTGACCTGGATCGTCGCGCTGTCGGTCTGGCGCTTCGCCAAGATCGAGCAAAAGTGGGACGCGGCGAACGCCGCAGCGCCGGCGGCCGCGCCAGAGTAGCCGAATGGAGAAGACGCCGATGACGACCGGCAGCGTTTCCGAGGAGATCCGGCAGTTCTGGGACGAGGATGCGGCGGTCTATGACGACTCGCCAGAGCATCACCCGCGGCGGCCGCACGAGCGAGCCGCCTGGAGCGCGACGCTGCGGCGGCTGCTGCCCGATCCGCCCGCCCGGGTCCTGGACGCCGGGGCCGGAACGGGCTTCCTGTCGCTGCTGCTGGCCGCCCAGGGCTATCAGGTCACCGCGATGGACCTGTCGACGGGCATGCTCGAGAGGCTGCGGGCCAAGGCCACGGGGCAGGGACTGGACGTGGAGATCGTGCGGGCCGACGCGGCCAGCCCGCCCGACGGCCCGTTCGACGCTGTGGTGGAGCGGCACCTGCTCTGGACCCTGCCCGACCCAGCTGCTGCGCTGGCCGCCTGGCGACAGGCGGTTCCCACCGGCCGCCTGGTGCTGATCGAGGGGACCTGGGGCAAGACCACCGGGATCCCAGCGGTGCAGGCCGAGGCCAGAAGGCTGGCCAGGCGGTTCCGCGGCGCCGAGCCCGGCCACCACGGCCACTACACCGACCGGGTGGTCAGCGCCCTGCCGCACGCGAACGGCATCACCCCGGCCGAGATGGTCTCCTTGGTCCAGGCCAGCCCGTGGGGCCAGGCCAGGCTCGAACGGCTGCGTGACGTGGAGTGGGCCACCCTCGAAGGCCGGAGCCTGCTCGATCAGCTGCTCGGAACCAACCCCCGGTGGGCCGTGACCGCCGGCTCCTGACCGTCGGGCCGTCTCCTGACCGTGGGGCAGAGCCTGACCCTCGGCTCAGAGCATCGTGATCAGCATGTAGCCCATGGCCACGCCCATCACGATCTCGCAGCCGGCCGCGAGGCGCAGCGACATGGCCGGCGCAGCCGGGACTGAGGCCTGGCCGTCCGCTGCAACGGTGACCGCGGCGGGGACTGGGGCCTGGCCGCCCGCCGCAACCGTGACCACGGCCGGGACCGAGGCCTGGCCGCCCGTTGTAACGGTGACCGCGGCCGGGGCCAGCGAGGTGAGCCGGTCGGTGGTCCAGATCACGTATCCGAAGAGGGCAACGGCCAGCAGCAGGGCGAACGTCGGGATCCGGGCTCCTGCTGCCGCCATGGCGGTTCCGCCCGCCGCCAGGCCGCCGGCCGTGACCGAGGGTGCCGCCAGGAACATGTACAGCATCGCGCCGCTGGCCAGCAGGTGCTGCCCGGGATGGGCGGCCGCCTGCGGCCCGGCCTGGCGGTCACGGTAGCCGCGGATGGCTCGCCAGCCGAACCATGCCATGGCGGCGCCGAATACCGCCGCCCCGCCGACGTCCCAGCCGCTGCCCGCTGCCGGGTTCAGCCGCGGCACCAGCATCCCGGCCATGCCCACACCCATCAGGACGTGCACGCCGTCGACGTCGTACTCGGTCGGCCGCCGCCACCGCCACGCGGCGACGATGCGGCTGACGCAGTACACCGCGGTCGCGATCATCACGACCGCGACGCCGCCGGCGAGCCAGGAGGGGCCGGTCACGCCGGGCTCCCCGGCGCCGGGCTTCCGGCCGCTGCGCGATGGCGGGCAGGCCAGTACGCGGCGGCGAGCAGAACGAGCAGCGGGCCCGACTGCGGGTCGGTGCCCGACCCGCTGAACAGGCCGCCGAGCCCCTGGGCAACCCAGATCAGGGCCGCGACGGTAACGGCTAGGATCAGCATCGCCCGGACGGCCGGCAACGGCAGGTAGATGCCCAGCGCGATCGCGACCAGGACGGCTGCCAGGATCATCGAGGCGATCAGCCCCTGGTGGCTGAGCAGCCTGCCGAGGTCGCTATCGGCGGCGGCGAGCCAGCCGGGCTGGCCGGAAGCCATCGCGGACACCGAACTGCTCAGCGCCTGCGGAGCCCGGACGGCGGGCTGCAGGGCGAGGTAACCGAGGCTGCCCCACAGCACCAGCCAGAGCAGGCGCGCGGCCCCGGTGCCCACGGCCCGCCCGGCCACGAACGGCGACGGCCGGTCCCGGACGGCGGGCCACAGCAGCACGGCGAGGAGGGCGTACAGGATGACCGCGCCCGGGGCCCCGTTGACCGGGCTCGCGGTGCCGGTCAGCACCATCCCGAGGCCCTCGCCGAGCCACCACACCGCCAGGGCCCAGGCGATCGAGGCGCCGAGCGCCAGCCGGATCGTGGGCCGCCACGCTATCCCGAGGCCGAGCAGCAGCTGGATCGTGGCGAAGATCGCGTTCATCGCCACGACGCGGTGATCGATGAGGCGCGCCGACCAGGTGATCGGGTCGGCGATGACCGCCGGGTTGCCCTGGGCCGCGCTGGCCAGCATCTGCGGGAACGCCCTGGAGAACATGGCGGACTGGTATTGCAGCACCGCGTCGAGCAGCCAGAGGCCGCCGAGCGCGAGCTGCAGCACCCGGCGCGAGTCCGGTGCCGCCCAGCTGCCGTGCAGGCCGCCGGCGCTCGCCTCGCGAGGGCGCGCTGCGGTGTCGCCCCCGGTCAGCCGCGCAGCAGTGGTGGCGGCGATGCCGTCGCCCATGGAATTCCCCTCGGGTAATTAGCAAGAGATTAATGGGCCGTCGTCGGTGCGAGCAAGCGCAATTTCGTGCCAAGAGAATTACCTTGACGCGGCCGAAAACCCGGTAGGGGTATGCCAGAAAACCCCTCCAGGGTATTCGGATATACCTGGCAGGGGTATTAAGGCATCGTCTGATGGGCTTGATCAGGCACGATCTGGCCTCATGCTCCTCGCGGCCTCCCTCCGGCCGTGGCGAGCCTGCCGCGCATACCAAGGCGACGGAGCCATCCCCGGTCACCGAGGATGCTGTGCCCGCTGGGACTGAACGCAGCCTCCTGACCGGGTGATCGGCCGCCGACTGGTCTCCCGACGGCTTGGGCGATCGGACGCGAGTGTGCGGAGGACACCTCGGGTGCGCTAGCATTTAGGGGTCCGAGAGGACGGCGGGACGTGGCCTAGCTTGGTTTAAGGCGCCACACTGGGGGTGTGGAGAGCGGGAGTTCAAATCTCCCCGTCCCGACTCAAGTTAATAGTTAGGGTGTCCTTCTCCGATCATTTTGTCGGACCCTGTTGGTAGCTTGCCTTCTATGACAGAAAATACCCTTGACAAGCGAACTTGGTCCGATTCTCAGTTAGTTGCGGCCGTGGCCGCATCCAGGTCGTGGCGCGGAGTCATGCGCGAACTCGACCTTTGCGTGACTTCCGCCGGATCCATTCAAGTGGTCAAGCGGCATGTTCTTCGGCTTGGCTTGGACACCTCGCACTTCACCGGCCAGCGGCGCTGGTCAGACGCTCAGCTCAAGCGGGCGATCACCAACGCGTACTCGTGGCGTGAGGTGTTCACGGACCTAGGCATGCTGGGTAGCGGAGATGATCGTACGCGGGTCAAGGCACATGCGATCCGCCTTGGACTTGACCTCAGCCGACTTGACGGGCTGGATAGGGATAAAACGTTGCGGCCGGTATTCAATCCCAACATGAAACACCTGCGCGAAGCAGGGACAGCCATCGCCACCATGTGGTTCCTGCTCTGCGGCTACAACACATCTATTCCGATCGAGCCAGCTCTCTTTGACCTCCTCGTGGCCATGCCGGACGGCATCAAGCGAGTTCAGGTCAAGACCACGACCGTCAACGATCGCGGCTGGGTGGCTCGGGTAGGTCGGCGGTCCTATTCCGTCGGCAATCGCGGGCCGCTCGTTCCTTATGACCCCGACTTGATAGATCTCTTCTTCATCTTGGACGGCGATCTCACCATGTACGTGATCCCCAGCCGCGTAATCGCGGGGCGCGTCGCGATTCTCCTGCACAACTACTCGGAGTACGTCGTGGGCAGCGCGGCGTTCCTCATGAACGGTGCGAGCCCAGCCGCCTGAGCGACCACGTTGCTGGCGTAACCGCTAGTTGAGCGGGCGGGGGATCTGGCGGCCGACATCGGACAGCTCGGCGATCCACTCCTCGTCGGGATCGGCGTCCGGCTCGGACCGTCTGCTGGCCACCAGCTGCAGGTTCCCGCCACCGTTCCTGAGCGCGGGCTGCTGCTTGGCGGGCTTGGGTGGCGGCGGGGCGGGGGGAGGCGCGCTGACCAGCCGCAGCGCCAGCGCCGGGCACATCTGGACCGCCTGCTGTGCCTGGCTGACCAGCCAAGGGGGCACGGGCATATCCAGGAACACCGGGTATCCCTGGCCGTCGAGCTGCGCGATTTCGGGCACCAGGTGAGCGCAGAGCCCATGCCCACGGCACCGGGTCCAGTCCACATTCATGCGCATCTCGCCGTCCTTGCCCGGCAGCGGCAGGATGCCAGCCACCCGGCGCCCGCAGGTGCCGCGGAACAGGTGCGCGGCCAGGTCGTCGGTGAACACGTCGATCGCGGATACCACGAACCGGAACACGCCGTCGGGATGAGCACACGCGCCGCGGCCCTTCACCGCGGCCGCGCCGCGGCGCGCGGTGTCCAGCGCCTCGACGCCGCCCGAGCCGTCGGCGAGCGCGTTCATGGCGCGGGCGATGGCGGGAAGGCCCAGCTTGCACGGGCCGCACTGGCCGGATGACTCCTTGGCGAGGTAGCCGACCACCCGGGCGACCTCGCCAAGCGGGCAGGTGCTCCCGCCAAGCGGCAGCACGATGCCGGCGCCGAGCGTCCCGCCGACGGCGGTCAGCCCGGCACGGCTGACCGGCACGCTATATGCAAGGTCGGTGGGCAGCCACATGCCGTGATAGCCGCCGACCAGGACGCCGTCCGCCGGGGACGCCGAGCAGAGGTCGAGAACCTCGCCGAGCGGCAGGCCGAAGGGAACTTCCACGACCCCCGGGTTGTCCGCGGATCCTCCGACCGAGAGCAGGGTCGTTCCCGGTTCGTCCCGTGTGCCGGCCGAGGCGTAGCCTTCGGGGCCGAGCATCGCGAGGACCGCGACCTGTGCGAACGTCTCCGCGTTGGACAGCAGGGTCGGGAGGTCATGGATCCCGTAGTCGCTGGGCAGGACCTTTTTGCCGGGCGGCACCGGGGCCTTGCCGTTCAGCGCGTTCACCAGCGCGCCGCCCTCACCGACGACGAACCGTTCCGGCACCTGTACGACGCGCACCAAGCGCTTCAGGTCCGGTTCCGCCGCGGCCGCTGAACTGATCGAGCGGGCCATGTCGGTGCGCGTCACACCGATGACGATCTCCCTGGCCTGCAGCGCCCAGGCGGCGACCAGCGCCCCACCGAGAACCAGGTACGGCGACCTGAGCAGCAGCATCTGGTCCTTGGAACTGCCCGGCTCGCCCTCGGTGGCGTTGACGAGGATGACGACCCGCTTTTTGCGCTGGCGGGCGGACTGCACGACCCCCTTCAGCTTCTTGCTGAACGGGAAGCCCGCGCCGCCCCGGCCGCACAGCTTGACCTGCTCGGTCGCGCTGATCAGCTGGTCGGAGGTCAGCCGTGGCAGATTGCCGAAGACCGAATAGTGCGTGTTCAGGTCGATCCGTTGGATCCGGTCGAGGCCAGCGGTCAGTCGAGCCTGGCCGATGCACATGGCATCGGGTCCAGGGGACGGCGTCATGATCCCTCCGCGCCGGGATAGGCGGGGTAGACGGGATACTCAGGACCCGAAGGGTACTCCGGGTATTCCGCCGGCTCGGGCTCGATCGCCTGGTGCTGCTGCCACTCGTGCTGTTCCCACTCCTGCTGCTGCCAGGGCGTCACGTCCTGTTGTTGTTCCTGCCACTCTCGTTGCTGCCAGGGCCGCATCTCCTGCTGGTGTGACGGGGGGATAGGGAGGTCCGGCCGTGGAGTCGCCAGGCGGCGGGTGGCGATGGCCGGCGGTTGGTTAGGCGGCTGAGGACGCGGCTGCGGATAAGCCTGGGGCCGCGGCTGGTGGGGCTGCTGCGAATACGCCTGGGGCTGCAGCTGGTGAGGCTGCAGCTGGTGAGGCTGCAGCTGGTGGGGCTGCTGCTGGGGATTCGGCGCTGGCGCCCGGTCCGCCGCGGCGGGCGGCAGCGCGCGGGGCGTTCTCGGCGGCTGTGGCATCGCGCCCCGCGGGTTACGGGCTTGCGGCACGGCGCTCCCCAGGCCAGGGGCCTGCGCCACCGCCGCCCACTGGCCGGTAATTTCGTGCTGCATCACGGGAGGCATTGGGGCATGGGCGGTCGAGGAGACGTAGTCGGGCAACCCATGCGGAGCCTTCTCTTGCTGGCTCCGGATCGTGGCCACGAACCGGATCATCAAGGCGAGGGCGACCAGCGCCAGGCACGCCCCGTAGCTCCAGTCCACGTAGGGGTGTGCCTTCCGGCCAGCCAGCAGGCCGTGCACGATCGACAGCGGCCACATCAGGTAGGCGACCGCGTGGATGGCCCGCCACGTGCCTGGCCGTCGCGAAGCGAACCGGCCGCGCGCGATTCCAGTGATGATCAAGACCACGACGAGGTCTGATGCGATCGTGCCGAGGCCGATGTAGAAGCGGCGCCCTTGCGCGAGGAACGGCACGACCGCGTCAATCACGTGCGACCGGTGCGCGAGTATCTCGAGCACGATGTGCGTGATGAGGAACGCGAGAGCGCCGAACGAGACGGCACGGTGCACGGCCTGGGCGATGACCCGGTGGCCCGGGGTCATCACGATGCGGTCCGTGGCCACCACCCCGACGCCGACCGCCGTTGTGAGCGCGACCAGCGCGAGCACGCCCGAGTAGAACAGCATGAAGTGCTGGGTGGCGAGGAGAAGGTCCCGCCCTCGCGGGGTGACCCCGGAGGCGGCCACGCCAGCGATCACCACCAGCAACGCGATTAGGACGAAGGTTACGATGTGGCCACGCTTAGGTCCCTTGACGCGGGCCACAGAGAAGTTGCCACGAGGGCGTGCACCGCCACGCCTGGACGACACTATTTTCCTCCCGGAGGTACGGCTCGAACGCCGACCATTACCTGGAAGCTTCCTCTGCGGATCATCTCGGCCGCCTGTGCCCGGAGGATCCCTGCCTGTCCCGCGCCGATCAAGACGTTACCGTCCCGCATTACGGATTCGCAGCGAAACCGGCTATAAGGCGTCACAATGCGACGTTTACGCAGGTCAGCTGGTGGTTTGCGGCACCACGGCCAAGGGGGCCGACTTGCGCGGCACAAGTATCGGTCTGGGCTCAGCGGACAACCCGGCTGACCGTATCTTCCTCGGGTCAGGCCGCCGGAATACGCGGCTGATTGGCACCGCGACTGCGGGCCGATCGTTTGAGTTACCGGGCGGCTGGGGGAGAATTGCTATTGCCCTGGCCGGAGATAACCAGGGCCGGACTTCGGGGTTGGGGCAATGACGATGTGGGGACCAGCGGGCGAGACCGGGCCCGCCGGTGATGCCACACTTCCGCTGCCCGTCACCGATCCGTCGTCCAGCACCGGTCGGGCTCCCTTCACCGACGTGGTCGGCTCCGGTCGCGGGCATGCACCGGCGGTGTCGCACGGCCGCGTGCCACGCTCGCCGCGCCCGCCGAGGCGGCTCGGCCGCAGGCTGCTGTGGTGGACCGTGATCGCATTCGTGACGCTGGCTCTGCTGGGGGTCATCGCGTTCGGCGGGCTGATGGCAGCGACCCCATCGGCAGGCAACGCGGAACAACTCGTCCAGGCGCAGGACGAGGCTCATCACGTGGTCTATCCCGGCCCCCCGGTCCCGGCGCGCTTTGCTGATTCACTGGTGGCGACCGAGGACAAGCGCTTCTACTCCGAACCCGGCATCGACCTGTACGCCGTCGCCAGGGTGGCCGCCGGGTATGTGACCGGGCACGGCATCCAGGGCGGCGCCACTCTCTATCAGCAGCTAGCCAAGCTGCTGTATACGCACGGGCAGTCCAACGGGTCCGACGAGGCGGAGCAGATCGCGCTCGCCGTCAAGCTCTATCTCGGGTATTCCAGGCCGCAGATCCTGCAGATGTACGCGGACGTCGTGTACTTCGGTAACAACTACTACGGCCTGGCGGCCGCGAGCTGCGGTTACTTCGGCGTTCAGCCTGCCGACCTGTCCTGGCCGCAGGCGGCGATGCTGGCCGGCCTGGTGCAGGGCCCGTCGCTGGACGATCCGCTGACTCACCCGGCCAACGCTCGGACCCGTGAGGTGCACGTCGTGGGCAGGCTGGTCGCCACCGGGAAACTGACTCAGGCTCAGGGCAGGGCCGCGCTCGTGGTGCCGTTGCCGACCCTGATCGCCGGGGCCGGCCAGGGCTGCGCCTCCTGACCCGGATTCCTTACCGCGAGTCTGGGCCCCGGAGTCCCTACCGCAACGATTCCTGGCTCCGGATTGCCCAGCGCGAGTTCCCTAGCACGAGTTCCCCAGTAGGAGCTCCGTAGCGCGAGTTCCCTAGCGCGAGTTCCCTAGTAGGAGTTCCCTAGCGCGAGTTCCCCAGTAGGAGTTCCCTAGTGGGAGCGAGCGTGCCGCGGGCCCTCTGGCCGCGGCTGGCCGGGACGAGCTCCGTTGCCATTCGGGCCGCTGTTCCCGTTCGTGCCGGTGTTCCCGTTCGGGCCGCCGTGACGTGCCGACCGCTCCGGGGGAACGAACGCGGGTTCCCGACTCTCCGGCTCGTACTCCGGCATGGGGGCGGACGGATCGGCGGGCAGGGCGTCCGCCGGCACCTCGAGCTCGGGGGGCAGCATGTGCCACACCCACTTGCGGTACGACCAGAACCGGAACAGCGTGCCAAAGACGATCCCGATGAGGTTCGCGACGTTGTACCAGAGCCCGCCCTGGTGGCCGAGGACGTCCTGGACGATCCAGATGCAGGCGTACTGGAACAGCAGCCCGATTCCATTGAGGACGAAGAACATCACGCTTTCGCGCGTGGTGCCTGCCCCCTCGCGGTGCCGGAACGTCCAGTAGCGGTTGCCGATGAACGTCACCAGCGTGGCCACGACGGTCGCGACCGTGATCGACGTGTACTTGCCGACGCCCAGGCCGAGGTGCAGCACGTCGGCGCCGCCGAGCGTCACGATGAACCCGATCCCGCCGACGACGAGGAACTTGGCGCCCTCGTGAATCAGCAGCCGGAACCGCTGGTACAACGTGCTGACGAGACTCACCTGGCCGCCTTCCTTCCCCGTATCTCCTCAGGACGCGCCGAGGCGACGTTTAGCGAGGGTACCCGCTACTGCCCGCGCCGTGGCGAAACCGGGGAAATCCAGGCATGCGGCATACCAAGCTTTTTCCATATGCTCTCCCGTTCGGCGGGCCGGAAACCAGTTCGGAAATGCCGGTCATGACAGGTAGTGTCACGGAGGTGTCCGGTCCCGACGTGCTCATCCATGCCAGCGGCCTGACCAAGAGCTTCGGCGGCGCGATGGCAGTGGCCGGCATTGATTTCGACTTGCGCCGCGGCGAGGCGTTCGGCTTCCTCGGGCCGAACGGCGCGGGCAAGTCGTCGACGATGCGGATGATCGGCTGCGTCTCCCCGCCGAGCGGCGGTGAGCTGACCATCCTGGGCCTCAGCCCCGTCACCGACGGGCCGGCGATCCGGGCCAGGCTCGGGGTGGTCCCGCAGGAGGACACGCTGGACGTGGAGCTGACCGTCCGGGAGAACCTGATCATCTACGGTCGCTACTTCGGCCTGCCGCGCCAGTTGATCGCCGAGCGCACCGAGCGGCTGCTGGAGTTCGTGCAGCTCTCCGACCGGGCCGACGATCAGGTCGAGCCGCTGTCGGGCGGGATGAAGCGGCGGCTCACGATCGCGCGCTCGCTGATCAACGAGCCGGAGATCCTGCTGCTCGACGAGCCGACCACCGGCCTGGACCCGCAGGCCAGGCACGCGGTGTGGGACCGGCTGTACCGGCTCAAGCAGCAGGGCGTCACGCTGGTGCTGACCACGCACTACATGGACGAGGCCGAACAGCTGTGCGACCGCCTGGTGGTGATGGACCGTGGCAAGATCGCGGCCGAGGGCTCGCCGCGCGAGCTGATCGAGCGGTATTCCACTCCGGAGGTGCTCGAGCTCCGGTTCAACCCGGCGGAACATGAACAGGCCTCGGAGAAGCTCGCGGGGGCGCCCGCCGAGCGGCTCGAGGTGCTGGCCGACCGGATCCTGCTGTACATCCGGAACGGGGACACGGCGCTCGCAGCCGTCCGCGAGCTCGGTCTGGAGCCGCTGACGTCGCTGGTCCGCCGCAGCACGCTGGAGGACGTCTTCCTGCGGCTCACCGGGCGGCAGCTGGAGGACTGAGATGACCTGGTCCTTTGCCGTGCGCGAGTTCCGGTACTGGCTGACCAACTACCGCCGGACGTGGCGCGGGTCGATCTACACGAGCTTCCTGTCCCCGGTGCTGTACCTGGGCGCCATGGGTCTCGGCCTGGGCAAGCTTGTCGACGCGCACGGCACCGCGCGCCTTGGCGGGGTCAGCTACCTCGCGTTCCTCGCGCCGGGCCTGCTGGCCGCCGCCGCGATGCAGTCCGGCATCGAGGAGTCCACGTACCCGGTGCTCGGCTCGGTGAAGTGGCGGCGCACCTATTACGCGGCGGCCGCCTCACCGCTGCGCCCGGCCGACATCTTTCACGGGCACCTGCTGTTCACGATCATGCGACTGGTCATGAACTCGGCCATCTTTCTGGTGGTCATGGCCGCGTTCGGGGCGATCACGTCGCCCTGGGTGCTGGCCGCTGTGCCGGTCGCGGTGCTGACCGGGCTTGCCTTCGCGGCGCCGATCGAGGCGTGGGCGATCACCGTGTCCAAGGACACGTCGTTCGCCCTGGTGTTCCGGTTCGGGATGATCCCGTTGTTCCTGTTCTCCGGGACGTTTTTCCCGGTCACCCAGCTTCCGGCCTGGATCAGGCCGCTCGCGTACGCCACGCCGCTGTGGCACGGCGTGGCCCTGTGCCGGTCGCTCAGCCTGGGCACGGCTACCGTGGGCGGCACGCTGGTACACGTGGGATACCTGGCCGCCCTCGCCGCGGTGAGCATCGTGGTGGGAAACCGGACGTACCGGCGGCGGCTATGCGTGTAGGGAGCCACATCCGGTGAGCGCGCCATCGCTGCGGGAGCTTCCGCTGCGGGTGCTGCCGCTGCCGCTGCTGCGCACCCGCCGGTCCGCCCTGGGCGGCCGGGGCAGCGTGCACCTGATCGAGCGGCATGCCCGGGTCTACCGGCACGTCTGGCTGGTCCTGGTATCCGGGGTCTTCGAGCCGCTGTTCTACCTGCTGTCCATCGGGGTCGGGCTGGGCAAGCTGGTCGGGACCGTGGCCGGCCCGGGTGGCCACCCGGTGGGGTACGCCAGCTTCGTGGCCCCGGCGCTGCTGGCCACATCGGCCATGAACGGCGCCATCCTCGATTCCACCTTCAACGTGTTCTTCCGGCTGAAGTACGCGAAGTTCTACGACGCCGCGCTGGCCACGCCGATGCGTCCCGGTGACATCGCGCTCGGCGAGATCGGCTGGTCGCTGATCCGTGGCGGGCTGTACGCCATCGCGTTCATGGTGGTCATGCTCGCGCTGGGCCTGGTGCACTCGGCCTGGGCGGTGGCCGCCGTGCCGGTAGCGCTGCTCGTCGGCTTCGCGTCTGCCGCGGCCGGCATGACCGCCACCACGTTCATGCGGAGCTGGCAGGACTTCGAGTACATCATGCTGGCGACGCTGCCGATGTTCCTGTTCTCGGCCACCTTCTACCCGCTGAGCGTCTACCCCCGGCCAATCCAGATCGTGGTCGAGTGCACGCCGCTGTACCAGGGCGTGGCGCTGATGCGCGGCCTGACCCTGGGCGTGGTCGGGCCTGCCCTGCTCTGGCACGCGTTGTACCTGGCGGTTATGGGCGTGGCCGGCCTGTACGTCGCGGGCCGCCGCATCGGCCGCCTGCTACTCAGATAAGGCCGCCCTGTCGGCTCCGGACTTGGTGCTGGCTCGCTAACCAGCCTCGCATCACCCGCCGTGGGTGATGCCAACGGCCGGGAAAGAGCGCATTGTGGGGGGGTGCGGTGTGCGCAACCTCACC
>Ga0209380_10002217_pt1 | contig 12578 bp, 12 predicted proteins | sample HubBroMetageWFT6_FD_188347 | JGI IMG/M metagenome (GOLD analysis project Ga0209380, IMG submission 188347) | Warmed and freeze-thawed soil microbial communities from the Hubbard Brook experimental Forest, New Hampshire - Hubbard Brook CCASE Soil... | ecosystem: Environmental > Terrestrial >...
GCCCCTGACGCCCTAGCGGGATTGGATGGCGTGGCATTCATGAAATAGCGTCATTCCATTTTGCGGGCATCGCGATCGAATGAAACTCGGAGGACGCGTATGAAAGCTGGAGTGATTGTGCTGGTGGTTTTGGCGGTGATTGCGCTGCTGGTCGGCGGAACGTACGTCGGCAGCCGCAATCAGATGGTGACGAAAAACGAGGCGGTGAAGTCGGCCTGGGCGCAGGTGGACGTCGTGCTGCAGCGGCGCGCCGACTTGATCCCGAATCTCGTCGAAACCGTCAAAGGTTTTGCCGCGCAGGAGCAGACGGTATTTCACGACATCGCCAGCGCTCGCTCCGCGCTGCTGGGCGCGCAAACCCCGGCGGACAAAATTGCGGCCAACGGCCAGCTGGACGGCGCGCTCGGCCGGCTGCTTCTGATCGTTGAAAATTATCCGCAATTGAAATCGAATGAAAATTTTCTGAGGCTGCAGGACGAACTCGCCGGCACGGAAAATCGAATCGCCGTCGAGCGCAAGCGGTATAACGACGCGGTGCAGGATTACAACACATTCATCGGACTTTTTCCGAACAGTGTGTTCGCCGGCAGGGCAGGATTCCAACGCAACAATGCTTACTTCACGGCGTCGGAATCGTCACGAGAAGCGCCGAAGGTCCAGTTCCCTGCGCCGAACCGGTGAGGGGGAAGTACCAGTAGGACGGGCTTCAGCCTGTCTGGTTTTGATTTTTGGTAGTATGGAAAAGTAGACAGGCTAAAGCCCGTCCTACTCACGTTCGCGCCTCGGGCTGCGGGACTGCGTTGGGCCGGCTCGAGTCGGGCTGGGCCGGCGGCGGGGCGCTTCCGTCAGGCTCAGGGGTTGTAACGCTCGGCTCGGACTTGAAGATAAATTTCACGCCGCTCTTGGCATTTTCCGTGTTGGTGCGCGGCAGATCGACCTGCTCCAGATCGACGGCTCTCTGCACGCCACTCATCAGAATGTAGTGCAGCACCCCATCGATCATCCAATAATCGCGGACCGTCAGCACCGAACCGTTTTTCATGTAGATGAGAACCGGCACGGTGAGGTTCGCGGAATTTGGCGCAAGCGAAGGGCTCGGCCCGTTGGGAGTCACCCAATTGCCATTTGTGCTTCCCTGATCGTTCCGATTGTATTGATCGTCCTGCAGCGGAGGCGGCATTGAGTTGTCGTCCGGAGGGTAGTTCCCCGAATCAGGATAACCATAGACGTTGCTGTTCGGATACCCGTAATAACCATATCCGTATGCGGGTCCAGGTCCCCACCACGGGCTATACCAGAAGGGATCCCAGAACCCGAAACCCAGCCAGGGCCAGCCCCAGCCCCAACCGCCGAATCCGAAACCGAATCCAAAGCCGCAGTTCCAGCACCCTCCGCCGAATCTATGGAATCGGTTAAACCGGTCAAATCGGTCGAACCGGCTGAATCCATTACCGAACCCGAGTGTGCCGCGCAATTGCTGGGAAGTGTTCGCCTTGTTCACGCCACCTGAAAAACCTCGATTGCCCGTAAGGGTTGACCCTCCGGCAAATCGGGAAGATGAGGAAAGCGCCTGATTCGTCCGCAATCCGGAACTAGCGGCGACTGAACCGTTGAAGGAATTGTGAAGGGTAGAAAGCGATTGAGACCTGGGAACAACATTTCGCGCCCCGGGAGAGTTCTCCCAGACTTCGCTCCCTTGCCCCGAAAAGCTACGCACTGTGCCAGTAGCGCCCGGTTGGCGATTCCCGTTAAAAACGTGGAAGCCGCCGCCGTTACCTGCTGGCCCGGCCCCCGATTGCACACCAGAAGGTCCGCGGCCTCCTGTTGGGCCGCCAAAAGAATGCCACCGGCCGTCAGCGACAGGAGCGGGCGCCGAGGAGGAATTTCCAAACCGTTGATTTCCACCCGCGAAATTATTCCCGGGCCGGGAGTAGTTGTTGCCAGGCCGCGCTACGAATCCGCCCCCCGAGCGTAGAGGAGAAGGAGCTGAAGCGCGTGGTCCTGCGTAGCCAGCAGCAGGTGGCGAATACGCCCCCCCTCGAGGCCCGCCTCCGCCGCCAGAGCGCATGCCACCTCCGCCGTGGAATCCCCCGCCACCCTGGAAGCCTCCTCCACCGCCGCCATGGAAGCCGCCGCCCCCGCCTCCATGCATGCCGCCGCCGTGCTGCGCGAATGCGGGAATGGCAGAGCAGGCAAACAAAATTGTGACTGCTGATTTGAATCGTGCAGAGAATGGCTTCGTCATTTTAAGGCCCTCCGCAACAAATGCGTAAGACCTGCGGACGAGTTTACGGGGGAACTCGCTTTATGCCTTACATTACTTAGATTCTACACCTCGAGGTTTGGTTGCGCCTAGTAAAATAGCCGTCGCCGAGGGAACTGCGCGCCGTTCGCCGATTTCTCGCATGGAACCGCTCTAAAACCGGACTATCCCATTTTCGCTGCATCCGGTCACCACGCGTCCGCCGGCCGCGATGACAGGGCGGCGGATCGAGCCCGGAACTCTGGCCATCATGCCGATCGCCCCCGGGCGGGATGGGGGAGCATGTTATTTCGGGTAGGGATGGCCGGCGAGGATAGCGAAGGCGCGGTAGAGTTGCTCGGCGAGCATGGCGCGGGCGAGTTCGTGCGAGAACGTCAGGGAAGAAAGCGAAAATTTCAGCGTGGCGCGGCGGCGCAGCGCCTCGGGAAAACCATCCGCGCCGCCGCAGAGGAAGACGATTTCGCGCGCTCCGCGGTCGCGCGTTTCTCCCAACCACCCGGCGAATTGCGCCGATGTTTGCCGCTTCCCTGAGTCGTCGAGCAAAACGACAGTTGCCGCGGAATCAAGGGCGAGCTTGCGAAGCGATGCGGCGGAATCTTCGCGAAGTTCCGTGAGCTGCACATCGGCAAACCGCCGGATGCGCGCAACGTAGTCGTCCAGCAACATCCGGATTTCCGGGCGCCGCGTTTTTCCGAGCATGACCAGGTGAATTTTCATCGGCGATACCTGGGAACGCCATTCTCCCGAATGGAATCCTGCAAACCCGCCAAACCGGAGATTGGCGTTCCCTGGTTCAGTTCAATCCGTACTTTTTGCGCTTGTCGAGGAGGGTTTTTCTGCTGATGCCCAGAATCTGGGCGCTCTTGCCGATTTTGTAGCGCGTCGCTTCGAGCGTGGCGCGAATGGTATCGCGTTCCATGTCATTGAGCGAACGGAGCGCGCCCCCCAACTCCGAGTCCGCTGCGCGCACCGATTCCGGAAAATCTTCCGGAATGAGCGAAGTTCCGGCGGAGAACACGAGAGCGCGCTCGATCGCATTTCTGAGCTCGCGCACGTTGCCCGGCCAGGAATACAGGGTCAGCATTTTTCTCACGGCGTCGGAAAAAGCCGCACCTTTGCGGCCGTGCACGCGCGCTCCGCGTTCGAGCAGGGCATTGGCGAGAGGCAGAATGTCCGCTGAACGCGCGCGCAACGCGGGCACGGGAATTGTCAGCACGCTCAGGCGAAAAAACAAATCCTCGCGGAACTGTCCGTCGGAAACGAGGCGCGCCAGATCGGCGTTGGTCAAGGCAATCAAGCGCGCCGAGATGGTGATGGTTTCCGTGCCGCCCAGCCGCTCGAATTGCCGCTCTTCCAGCACGCGCAAGAGCTTCGATTGCGTGGCCGGTGAAAGCGCCGCGATTTCATCCAGCACGATGGTTCCCGCGTCGGCCATCTCCAGGCGCCCGAGTTTGCGTTCGACCGCTCCGGTGAAGGCGCCGCGTTCGTGTCCGAACAATTCCGATTCGACGAGTTCCTGCGGCAGGCTGGCGCAATCGATTTTCAGGAATGGCGCGTCGCGCCGCGGGCCGAGTTCGTGGATGAGGCGCGCGAGATGATCCTTGCCGGTACCGCTCTCTCCGGTAATGAGAAGCGTGGTGGAAGTTTCCGCGACTTTGCGGGCGAGGTCCAGGACCGCCCTCGAGGCGGGATCCTCCGCGATCCAGGCCATGCGCGCCTCGATCATCCTTCAGCCTCCGCGGCGCCGCTCAGGGAACTTCCCTCGTGCGGCTCTTTGAATTCGACGCGCCGGGCGGCGCGCCAGAGACGCTCGAGATCGTAAAAATGGCGCGCGCGTTCGGTGAACACATGCACGATAAGGCCGCCGAAATCGAGCAGCATCCAATCGCTGCCTGCCTTGCCTTCCCGGTGCTGCAAGGGAATGCCCTTCCGTCCCAGCCGTTCTTCAATTTCATCGCAGATGGCTTCGACCTGCCGCGAGCTGAATCCGGTGCAGACGATAAAATAATCCGTGAAGGCGCCCAGGCCTTCAAGATCGAGGAGGATGACATCCGCCGCCTGCTTTTCCTGCGCGGCGCCGATGGCCGCGCGAACATGAGGCGGAATCGAATCCTTTCTTGCCGTCACCGGTAAAGGGCCTTCTTGTTAATGTATTCCTCGACGCGCGGCGGCACAAGCCCGTGAATCGAATGGTTTCGATCCAAGCGATGCCGGACATCGGTGGCCGAAACGTGGCTCGACACGGCATCGAGCACGTACACGACGGTGCGCCGCAGGGCGATCGCGCGCGGATCGAGCGGCGCGTGCGCGGCGCCGCGGCGCGCAAAAAATTCCGGAGGAATCACCAGGCGCAGCGCGGCCACGTTGAAACCGGGGCGGCTAGCGACGATGAAATCGCACAGGCCCAGCAGTGTTTCGTAATCTTTCCAGTTTGGAATATCGAGAAATGAATCCGCGCCCAGCAAAAAATAAAAATGCGCGCCTGTCCCCTGGTGTCTCTGCTTGTAGTGCCTCACCGTGTCGACCGAATAAAATGTCTCTCGACCGGAATGGCCCGCGCCGCCTTCCGCGAGCGACGGGACAAACCCCGGATGATCGGCGCAGGCGATGGACACCATCGCGTAGCGGTCGGCGTAGGAAGCCATTCCAGCGCGATGCTTGTGCGGCGGGCGCCCCGTGGGAATGAAATGAATTTCGTCGAGATGAAAGCGGCGCTCGGCCGCGCGCGCCACGGCGAGATGGCCGATGTGTATGGGATCGAATGTGCCGCCGAAAAGGGCGATGCGCCGCTCGCGCGCTTGCTCCCTGGAAACGCCGTGGGGTTCCGGAGAGGCGATGCTCAACGGTCCTCCGGATGCGCCGGCGCGGGGGTCTCGTTTTTGTGCGGTTCCTGCGACGACGCAGCATCGTCCACGCTTTCCTGCAGCGGCTCACGAGGCGCCAGGCGGTCGAGCGCGTCAGCCATGGCGCGCACCAGTTGGCGGATGCCCTCGCCCGAGGCGGACGAAATCGCGTGAAACTCGAGTCCGCGAGCGGCGCAAAACTCACGGAGTTTTTCTAGACGCGCGCGGTCCGTGGTGGCGTCCAATTTTGTGGCCACCACGATCACTGGCTTCTCGGCCAATTTTTCGCTGAACGCGGCGAGTTCGCCGGCGATGATCTCAAAGTCTCGCACCGGATCGCGGTCGGAAGCGTCGCTCGCGTCAATCAAATGCGCCACCAGGCGTGTGCGCTCGATGTGTTTCAAAAATCGGATGCCCAGGCCCGCGCCGGTATGCGCGCCTTCGATCAAGCCGGGCAAGTCCGCCACCACGAACGTGCGCCCGCCGCCCTTTTCCGACGGTTTTCCCGGAGCGCCATCCGCAGAGACGACTCCGAGGCCGGGCTGCAGCGTGGTGAATGGATAATCCGCAATTTTCGGATGCGCCGCGGAAATTCGCGAAATGAGCGTGGATTTTCCCACGTTTGGAAAACCCACCAGGCCAACATCCGCGAGAAGTTTCAGCTCCAAATGTAAATGACGCTCCGCGCCGGGCTGGCCCTCTTCCGATTCGCGCGGCGCCTGATGCCAGGGCTTGGCGAAGTGCTGGTTGCCGCGCCCGCCGCGACCTCCCTGCGCGATCAAGATGCGCTCGCCCGGTTTGGTCAGATCGGCGACCTGTTCGCCCGTGTCCTCGTCAACGACCACGGTGCCAACGGGCACGGCCAGAATCATGTCCGCGCCGGAGTGCCCGGAACAATTCGAGCCTTCGCCGTGGCGGCCGCGGTCGGCTTTGAATTCGCGATTGTAGCGGTAGCGCAACAGTGTATTGTCGTGCGGATTCGCTTCGAGGTAGATGCTGCCGCCGTGGCCGCCGTCGCCGCCCGAAGGACCGCCGCGCGGCACGAATTTTTCGCGGCGGAACGCGATGCAGCCGTTTCCGCCGTTGCCGGCCTTCACGTAGATTTTGGCTTCGTCGACGAACACCATGGGTCAATTCCGTCCTTCAGAATACAGTAGGACAGTTACTCTTGGCTGTCCCCGCGCCATTTTTAATCTCGCTCAAAAGCGGACAGCCAAGAGTGGCTGTCCTCCTAAAACAAAAGGCGGCCCCGCGTCCGCGGAGCCGCCTTCTCGAATTCGAGATCCAGTTAGTTTGCTGGCGCAGCGGCAGGCGTGGCTGGGGCTGCCTGCTCCGCAGGCAGGACGCTGATAAAGCGCCCGTCCTGGCCCTTGTCCTGGAAAAGCACGACGCCATCAATCAAGGCGAAGAGCGTATCGTCTTTGCCGCGCGCCACGTTCAGGCCGGGCTTGTGCCGCGTGCCGCGCTGGCGGATCAAAATTGTTCCCGCATGGACGAGTTGGCCGCCGAACCGCTTCACGCCCAGCCTTTGTCCTTGCGAGTTGCGGCCGTTTACGGAGGAGCCGCCACCTTTCTTGTGTGCCATCTCAATTTCCTTTGGAGCTCCTAGAGCTCGATGCCGCTGACCTCGACGGCTGTGTAGTTCTGCCGGTGGCCGCGGACAATCTTGTACTGCTTGATGCATCGGTATTTAAAGACCGTGAGTTTCGGATGGCGCCCCTGCGAAACGATTTTGCCGGTGACCTTGGCCCTGGCCGCGTCCGTCCCGGTCAGAAGTTTCTTTTCGTCGGTGGCCACGGCAACCACGTCTCCAAACGTGATTTTGCCGCCCACTTTGCCGGGCAAAGTCTCCACCTTGACCGTATCCCCTGGCGCAACCCGATACTGCTTCCCACCACTTCGAATGACGGCGTACATCGCCCCTCCTGACACAAATCGCAAACTTCGATTATAGGGGGCCGTTATACTGCCCGTCAACGATTAGCTGGGATCGGTTGGCGGCAGGGTTCATTTTCTGAAGCACTTGTAGCCAACGCGTTGCGTGGTCCGCCGTTAGCAGTTCGCAGCATGGGAAGGACTGTCTACTGAGAACGTAGGCGAACCTAAGTCAAAATAGGAGCTGTACACTTCGGCATAATCGGCTCAGTTCGAACCGTTGGGTATGCCAAGGTGCGCTGGTGTCCCCGGCTAAAAATCGACCATGTACGGCGCAAAAGCATTCCTGATTTTCCTTGGAGTCCTGACAGTTGCGAGCGCCTTCCTCCTGGGCGTGTTTGAGCTTTGGAAGGAAAAGCGGAAGGAGCTACCCGGGGTCCGACGAATCGGCCTCACCGCATTTGTATTGCTATGGGTCTTTCTAATATCGTCGGTTTACATACGAAAGGCCCACTTTCACTACGAACTGTGGAAGCTAAACGCTTCCGATGTGGCTTCCATCCAAATAGGCCGTCACGATTTTAGAGATCAGCAGACCATTGAAGAAATTGTTGGAGCGCTCCGACGGAATCGCTGGTTCGAAGTAAACCACGGTGGGTGGGGAACCTCGGTGCCTATGATTCTGCGGAAGCATTCGGGTGAGGCGATGGGAATTGACGTTGCTTTGTATTTTCGAGAGCCGGCAGCGATTATCGGCCCCGCGACTCCGCAGGGACTCGGCCACAGTGCTTCCCAGGCGTTCGCCGCTGATCTCCCGCGAGCGCTGGAGAGACATGGAGTGAAGCTGCCAGATTGCGAAACATCCTCCAAGAAGCCCTGCACAGATGAGCAATTGAATCCATGAGGAAGCGATGGCCGTGATCGAAGCAGAAAAGCAGGCGCTCGCTATCTACGAAATGATCGCCGGCACGAGCCAGCAACGGCCCGCGGCTTTCCACAGCATCGAACAAATGCTGCGTGAGACAGTCGCCTGGAAGGAGAAGAATCCGGTGCTTGCGGAACTCGGCCGTGCCGAGCCTGCGGTTCTCCTGGCCTTTCTCAACCAATCCTTCGACTGGTTGCGGGCCGAGGCGCACCTGGCAAAAAGCTACAGCACCTGCATGACCCTGTCGGAAGGCATCCAAATCGCGCTGTCAAGAGTGCCGAAGCCGCTGCCGGGAGAGCTTGTGTTGCACCTGCTCGGCGAGTGCAGCGGGGCCATGGGCTCGATGGCACACATGTATTTTCCAATCCGGGAGCTGATCTCTTCGCTTTCGCGCGATCAGGTGACGGACGGAATCCGCGCGGAATTGCGGAAAATCCATTTGCGCCTTGCGCCGAGCCCGAGCGGGAAAATTGAACCGCAAAACCTGGAATTCAGAGAACAAATCGCGCAGCTGATCCATGTGGAGGGAGAAATACAACTCGATCCCGGACGCGGCCCCTGGTCGCAGATCGTGTTTGACGAAATCAAGACCAAGGACGAAATCACGCGCGCCGGCTGGGAAGGCTTGCTCGAACACTGCCGCAGCCTGGAACAGACTGTTCCAGGAACGAAATGGAAGAAGAGATCGCACGAGCTGATCGCCGTCCTCGGAGAGGCCGAGGTTTTTCCGGCGATGCTGCGGTGGCTGGCACTCGGCCCCACGCCGGGGCAGCCGCCTGAAGCGCGGTCTCCCATCGAGGATTCTACGTACCAAAAAGGAGTGGTCTGGTGCCAGGCGCAGCGCAACGACAGCGAAGCTGCGCGGGCCATCGCCGAATTTGGAATTGCCTGCCTGCGCAAAATCAAAATGCTCGGCGCCGTTTCGCAAAAGGTAGGTTTTGCATGCGCGCAAGCGCTGGGCGCAATGGAATGCAGCGAGGCCGTCGCACAGTTGACGCGGCTGCGCGCGAAGGTGAAGTACAACGTCGCGCGCCGCCTGATTGAAAAGTCGCTGCTGCAAGCGGCGGAGCGCAGCGGTTTGACAGTGCAGGAACTCGAAGACATTTCCGTCGGCCATTACGGACTTGACGCGCGAGGCCAGGCGGAAATTGAGATCGGGGACGCCAAAGCGGTCGTGCTCTTGGGGGAGGACGGACACGTTGGCGTCGCCTGGCGCAACGCGGAAGGAAAACCGGCGAAGGCGGCGCCGTCGCAAGTCAAGAAAGCGTTTCCCAAGGAAGTCCGCGCCGTCGCTTCACTGGCCAAGGAACTTGAGCAGATTTATCTCGGCCAGCGGACTCGCCTGGAATCTTCGTTTGTGCTGCCGACGGGCGTGCCGGTGGCTCACTGGAAGAAATATTTCGTAGAACATCCCTTGCTCGGGTTTCTGGGCCGAAGGCTAATCTGGGTTTTCCGGAATGATCAAGGCTGGGAGCGCTCGGGGATTTGGACGGGGCAGGGCGCGACTGACTCTTCCGGGAACGGGGTTGATCTCAGCGCCGCGCAGACAGTGCGGCTCTGGCATCCGCTGGCCTCCGATCCGGCGGAAGTTCAGCGATGGCGCGAACGTATCTACGCGGAGAAAATTCGCCAGCCATTTCGCCAGGCATTTGGCGAGTTCTACGAAGTCACCGATGACGAACGCCAGACCAAAGGGTATTCCAATCGATTCGCCAAAGTGCTGATGCGCCAGCACCAGTTTGCCGGCTTGTGCCGCGCGCGAGGCTGGGATTACAGGCTCATGAGCGCAAATTTCGACGGCGGCAATGTCCCGACAAAGAAATTCGATCCCTGGAACATGCGTGTGGAGTTTCACGTCGATATTCCCTCCGATCGCGATCATTCGCTTCTCGAATCGGCTCTGGGGGAGCAATCGGGAGCGGGGATCAATCTCTTCATCGGATCCGACCAGGTGCGCTTTTACCGCGACGGCCGTGAAGTCGCCATTGATGAGGTTCCGGCGATTTTGTATTCCGAGGTGATGCGGGACGTCGATCTGTTCACTTCGGTCTCCGCTATTGGAGAAGATGAAACCTGGGCCGACCAGGGCGACCGGGGGACTGGAATATTCAGCGAGGAGCTCACCGTCCAGGAATTGTCCGGGATCATCGGTCTTCGCCGCGCGATGCTGTCGCTCGTCCTGTCGCACACCCCGATCCGCGACCGCTGCAAAATCCACAAGACCTGGCTCGAAGTGCGAGGGCAATTGGGAACCTACCGTATTGAGTTTGCCTGGGGCGGAGCTATGCTCATGGTCGATTCCGGATATCGCTGGCTGAGAATTTCACGCAAGATTCTCGATACGGTTTCTCTCGATTTCTCCGCGATTCCGTTCGAGCTGGACTTCCGCACCGAAACGATCTTGCGAAAAGCCTATGTCCTCGCGGACGATTGGAAAATCGATTCGCCTGACCTCATCACGCAGCTGATGCCTCAATAAGGTCCTGCAGGCAGCCTTTTTGAAACGGACGGAAATTTAGAACTACAGCCATGATCTGGCGCCAGCCAGTCCTATCACGACTTGGCCAGCAGAGAATGCGCAAATTCCACTAATGCAGTATGGTGAAACGCAAGATCGATCCGTCTGGCCTGATCACCAGATCAGCTTGAGCCCGAGCTGGATCGAGCGGGCGCCTCCCGTTCCGAGCACGGGATTGGGGGCGGCTTGGTCGGGTGTGTTGCAGCCGCAGCCGAAATTGCCGGCGCTGGGATCGTTGAATCCTGCGTTCGCCGGCCCGTTGGGGTCGGAGAAATTCGGATGGTTCAGTACGTTGAAGAACTCGGCGCGGAACTGGGCGGTGAGGCGTTCCTTGATTCTGGTTTCCTTGACCACGGACAAATCCCAGTCCTTGAACCCCAGGTCAGGGAAGATGTTTCGGCCCGCGTTGCCGATCGCTCCCAACGCGGGAGGAATCAAGACCGACCTGCCGTTTGGACTGACGTAACAGCCCACACTGGTAAGTGTGCTCACAGCGCCGACGCCAAGAGCGGTCGCGGCGCTCATGCACGCCGCGGGGGCATTGACCCCGGTGATATTGCAGGGGCCTGGTAGCGCACCTGAAAAGGACCAACAGGGGAATGGCACTGCCTTGCCAGTCTTGAAGTCAGCAGTATTGCCAACGAAATTCCAAGGTTGGCCATAGGTGTTGAGCTCGTTCACCTGGTTGTTTCCACTGAAGTCGTCGCTAAAGTCTTGCATCCCCCAAGGTGACGCGGATTGCAAAGTCAAAACAGAATTGATTTCCCAGCCCTGGAGTAACTGACCAAGCTTCTTTACACCGGGGATGGCATAAGTCGTCGAGAGGGTGAATCGGTGACGGATGTCGAATAAACTTTGTCCGTAGATACCCCTCGTCGGGTGTGAGTTGTCCGGCGGCAACTGAATGTCATTGAAGTTGTTCGAACCGGTGTCAAAGGCGTGGGAGTATGTGTAACCCGCCAGGAACGACAGTCCATGAGTGGGCCGCTGGGTAAGAGTCACCTGCAGGCCGTTATAATTGGACTTATCCTGGTTCGACAGTCGGTCGACCTCTCCTATGTACGGGAACTTCGAAAAGAGCGGCCTTTGCGGTTGCCAAAGCCCCACGTTTGGAAGCACGTCGCCCGGGCTGCAGGGAAAGCCGCCTGGATTGCCCGGAGTGTTGCAGGAGAGAACTTCATTCACGGTTGGATCCGCGGACCCGAAGCCGGGATAGGTAGCCCCCAAAGGCGGCCGGTTGATGTCGTTGAAGCCCAACAATTTCGTGCCGTGGTTGCCTACGTAAGCGACTTCCAGGGACAAGTCATTCGTAATCGCGCGTTGGACGGTAAGGGTCCAGGTGCTGATATAGGGAGTTCGCAGATTCCGATCTACGGCCTCAATGTTGCAGGGTGCTGGATTTGGGGTAGCTGCTCCCGTGACAGATGTTGGCTGGCCGTCGCCGCACGTGAGCTGAAAGACACTTTGTGGGAAGACGCTGCCGCAGGCAGTAGTTCCACTATTCACGCAGTTAGGAGTTTGGGCCTGCCAGCCCGTTGAAAGAGCGCCGGCGTCCACTCCGACGTTGAGGGCGCCCATGTTCCCGGGACCCGCCCGCATCGTCTGAGTGCTGCCGCTCACGCAACCGCCGGGAAGCAAGTCCCCAGGACAGAAAATCTCGGTCGCGCCAGTCGGGATCTGATTCAATCCTAGTTGATTGCCCACAGCGGTTAGGCTAATCAGGGGTATTTCCTCGTACATGACGCTGCCGCCGCCGCGGATTACCGTTTTCCCGTCGCCGCGTATATCCCACGCGAAGCCCACGCGGGGCGAGAAATTGTTGTGATCGCCGTTATAGGGCGACTTTAACCCGCCGATGCCGACCTGGACAAACCCCGTAGGGGAGTTCGGGTCGAAATTGCCGAGCTTGTTGTCACGGTCCTTGAGCACGGTAGTCAATTCGTAGCGCACTCCTAGATTCAGCATTAACTTCGGAGTAATCCGCCAGTCGTCTTGCGCGAAGCCCGCATAGGAGTAATCGTGCAGGTATCGTTGCGGATCGCCAGCCTGGATCAGTGAGCCGCTGAATGCGTTGCCCGTCAGAAAGCTCTCCAGGTCGTGGAATCGAATGAGTCCCTTGGCGTTCATGGTGACGAATGGATTCGAAGTGTCTCG
>Ga0209380_10002218_pt1 | contig 12572 bp, 8 predicted proteins | sample HubBroMetageWFT6_FD_188347 | JGI IMG/M metagenome (GOLD analysis project Ga0209380, IMG submission 188347) | Warmed and freeze-thawed soil microbial communities from the Hubbard Brook experimental Forest, New Hampshire - Hubbard Brook CCASE Soil... | ecosystem: Environmental > Terrestrial > Soil...
AACGGAGCACGGGGAGAAAACCAGTAAGGAAATTAATAAGACAATCGCACGAGGCCGATTTACCGTCATAAGTCCCATTATACTGGAAAGGATTTGAGCATTCGTTCGACAGAGAAACGTGGAGCCGACGAATTTAGAAAAGAAAGTCCCGCCAAGCCCCTCGACGGGCCTGGCGGGACGGTGAAAGAGCGGGCTGTGCCTGCACGATCAGAAGGTAAGCCTTAATGAGTACTGAATTTGCCGATCTCGCTGATTGTCGGCGTTCACCTGGCCTACGACCGAACTGGGACTTGAGTTGGCGATGGAAACGGCGCTTGCAAGGGAGGTTGTCGGAGCTCCCGTCTTGTCCAGATACGCCGGACTGGCGAGGGTGTTCACCGCGCTGAAGCCGATATTCACGTAGCCGTTGGTGTTCCCGTTGTTGGGGTTGTTATATTGCGGGTGGTTGAACAGGTTAAAGAAATCCATGCGAAACTGCAATTTTATCCGCTCGGTGATCGAGAAATTTTTCGCCAAGGCGAAGTCCGTCCTGGATGTTCCCGGCCCGAAGCAATCGCCGGCGGGGGTGGTCCCAATGGTTCCCAATTGGAAGCCGTTCAAGGTATAGCGGTTGGGGTTTACCCACTGAAAATTTTTGAAGCTGGAGTTGCGGCAGGACTGCCCGGCTACAATGTTCGGCCGGTACGCGCCATTTCCCAAGCCGATGCCGGAAAGGTCATTTACCCCCGATCCAGCGGCACTGAAGCTATTAATGACCGGCGTATAGGGAGTTCCGCTGGAGACGTTGACGATCGCGCTGAGTTGCCAATCTCCCAAGCTGTGCTGGACGATCTTGTTCATGTCGTGCAAGGCAGGGGTATTGTAGATCGCGTTGGCTCCGAAAATATTCGGCCGGTCGATGGTCGCAAGTCCACGCATAGCGCCCAGATTGAAGGGATCCAAAAGGAGGTTGCCGTTTCCATTGTTGGATCGGAGCGCCACATCTGAGATGGTTTTGGAGTAAGTGTAAACCGCACCGATAGTCAGATCGTGCCGGAGGCGTGAGTTAAACGCAGCCTGCAGCGAATCGTAGGAGGCGCTGCCATGATAGCCATAGACCGCGATACTCCCGGAATTGATAACGTCATAAGGCTTAAGCGTGTTCAAACTTGCATTTGACTGCGCATAGGCGAGCCGATCCGTTGGGTTGATGGCGTTCGCGTCGTACTTGCTTTGGGCGTTTTTCGTCCGGCTGGCGACGTAGCCCACTTCCAGCCGCGTGTCCTTCATAAACTCATGCTGAGCGCTGACATTCCACTGCAACGTATAAGGCTGCCGAGCGGTCAGTTCCGTACCAACCGAGGCATTTCCCAACCCTGTGCCGAAGCAGTTCGGAGTGCAGGCGGGAAGCTGATTGGTATTGTCGAGAAACCGCCCGTTGCCGTTAATTGATCGGAAATTGCCAACAAACGGAGGGTTCGCGCCGCCAACGCCATCCGTCAAGCTGATGTCGTCGCGGTTGTAGAATTGCCCGAACCCTGCCCGGAGAGCCCACTTCCCCGATCCAGTAGGATCCCACGCGACGCCCAACCGGGGCGCAAACCCACGGTTATAGTTGTTCCGTAGAGCCCTGTTTGGACCAGGCAACCCGCCTGTTCCCGGAGGGCAGGGATTCGCCAGTAAGCCGGCGGAGTAGTACAAACCGTTGCAAGTCGCGTTGCCGAGAGCCGGATTGAATGCCGCCTGATTGAATACCGTGTACTTATCATTTGCGGCGTAGGGATTGGGCAGATAGGAATAGCGCATGCCCAGGTTGAACGTCAGACGGCTGGTGAATTTCCAGTCGTCGTTGACGTACCACTCCAGGTTTTCCCAGCGTCCGAGGTTAGAGAAGAAATTGCCCTGCTCGCCCCATCCGAACGCCGAGCCCGCCAGGAACAAATCCGACGTGCCATATCCGGTCTGATTGGCGGTAAGGTTTTGACAAAAAACGGGCTCATTGATGTCTTTGGACCCATGACCTTTGCACCCGCCGTAACCAACAGACCCGTTGAGTACTCCGTTTTCCGTATCAAACAGGTCCTGGTTTTTCTCGTTCCGGCTGTAGAGGACGCCAGCCCTCAGCGTGTGCTTCCCGATGGCCTTCGAAAAGTCATCCTGGAAGGTGTAGAGATTTTCAGCGTTGGCCCACGGCCCAAAATTCCAAACGGTGGGAAGGTTTCCTGCGTTGATCCATGTAGCCGGCCCATTGGCGGGAGTGAATCCCTTGTTCGCCGCGGGCATGAACTGCGGAAAGAGGCTCGAGAGCGTCGTCGCCGCGCCTTGATTCGTCGGCGTAATATTAATGCGGTTGTCCGAGAAGGAGAATTGAAAATCGTTTACCGCGGTTGAGCCGATGGTCTTGCTCAGGCGGGCCACGGCGATGCGGCTGGGCTGGCTCCAGACTTCCGAAAGCAGGGAAGTACCGGAATCAGCGCCCCACCCGGAACTTCCCGTAGCGGGAGGGCCAAATGTGTTGTTGTCCTGGACGTATCTCAACATCAGCTTCAAGCTCGGCGCGAGATTGACGTCTCCTTTGATACTCTCTTCGCGGAAGTTGTTGGCCTGATTGAAGGACTTCGAAAAGTTGTTGCCGCAGCCATAGTTGGGCGCTCCCCGTGGAAGTGTGGGTAGAAGATACGTATTCAGAACACCGACTCCGGCAGTACTCATTCGGGAAGTGGGGATGACGTCTATGAAACCCGCCCCTGTGGCGGCAGTATTATTGGGGCTGGCCGTAAATGCACCACCTACACCATTTCCCGGGTCAGCAAGTCCGGCCTTAGGCAGGCAGCCGACGGTGTTCGCCGAATTAGAGGCCGTGTCGTTGGCTTGGTCGGAAAAGTCGCCGGTCCTCTCTAAGGGCGTGGGCACGCGGCCGGTGTTTACTCTTCCGGTAATCTGGCGATTCCATTCCTGGGACCAGAAGAAAAAGATTTTGTCCTTCTTGATCGGCCCACCAACGGTGTATCCGAAGTCATTGCGGCGAAGCTTGGGTGTATGGGCGCCCGGATTGTTGGCCTTAAGATTGGTGTTGTTGGCGTTCAGGACGTCATTGCGTCCGAAATAATAGGCGCTGCCGTGAAATTGGTTGGTGCCGCTCTTCGTGACCAGGGAGACCTGACCGCCGGAATTTCCGCCGAATTGCGCTCCATAGCTGTTCCGCTCGACCTTGAATTCTTCAATGGAGTCGATGGAAGGGTAAACAAGAAGCGTGCGGCCCGACCCGACGTCAACGTTATTGGCGCCATCCACAAGAAAGGTGTTGGCATTCGAGGCGCCACCGCTGATGGAGAGGTCCGCGCCGCCGTTAAGGCCTTTTTGATTGTAGGCGAACCCATTGTCAATGGACACGCCGGGCACCATCAGCAGCAATTGCGCGTAACTGCGGCCATTCAGGGGCAATTCGGTGATCTGTTTGCCCGAGATCGTGCCGCTCAAATCAGCATTGCTCAGCTCCACCTGCGTGGTGCTGGCAACCACTTCGATTGTTTCGCTCTTTGCACCAACGTCCAATCGGGCGTCTATCGTCAGGCTATCGGCGACGTGAAGGACAATATCCCTTGCCTCGAAGCTTTTGAAGCCTTCCTTGGTCGCCCTAAGATTGTAACGGCCGAGTGGAAGGCTCGGAAACTCGTAAATGCCCTCCGGGCCAGTTTTCTGGGCCTGCTGCGAGCCTGTGTCCGCATTGGTTATGGTGACGTCGGCACCCCCGATGGCCGCGCCCTGCACGTCGGTCACGGTGCCGCGCAAGGACGCACTCGTGTTCTGAGCGCGCGCGGTGAAAGCGGTGCAAAGGATGAGCGCCAGGACGACGAGCATTGAACGGATCGGCCGTAATTCACCGATTGACTTATTTGCATTGGAAAATTTAATCTTCATTCGTACACCCCCCCAAGGAAGTACTTTCACGAAGAAAAATCGAATGAAACCCCGCGCGTAGCGTGAGCTGGCACACGACTCATTTCCGTCGTTACGCCGCCAAAATTGAGATAGAACCCGACCCCTAAAACACTACTGGACGTAGTGCTTTCCTACTAGCGGGGTATTTATAACCATTCCGGGAAGCTTGTCAAGAAGAAATAATGATATTCTACAGAAAAAATAATGATATTCTAGGCCGCGTCGCAGGGGAGGGTGGGAGCCCCCCTCACAGGTTGGGACTGTGTTTGGGCACCTGTTTCTATGCATGAATGTAGAATTGCGCTTGGTCACGGGCGAAACGATCTAAAGCCTGCCAAGCCTACCATTGGGGGATCCCTCTCAAGGAATGGTCTTTGCCACTATCCCATTTTTGGAAGATTCGCTAAGGACCTCTGGATGACTCCGCTGCCGCCGAAACGAAAAACAGGCTCGCGCACTTCCGATAAGGTCACCCTCAAGACCATTGCGGAGCATTTAGGCCTGACTGCGGGGACTGTCTCCGCGGCACTGAACAATTCGCCCGCAGCGCGGTCCATCCCCGAACACACCAAAAAACGTATTATCGCCGCGGCGCACGAATTGAATTACCGGCCGAATTTTTTCGCGCGCACGTTAAGGCTGAAACGGACGTATACGATAGGGGTGATTGCCGAAGAGATCGGCGACGCGTACGGTGCGATGGTGATCAGCGGCATCGAAGAATACCTGCGAAAAAACAATTTCTTCTTCCTGACGGTGATTCACCGGCACGATCCGAAATTGCTGCAGACCTATGCGCAGATGCTGCTGACGCGTGGAGTGGAAGGGTTTATCACAATGGACGCGTCGGTCAAAGAAACGCTGACGCTTCCAACAGTGGCGGTGGCGGGGCATGCGCGCGTCGAAGGAGTGACCAACGTGGTACTGGATCACAAGCGAGCGGCGAAGCTGGCACTGGAACATCTGAAGGAGCTGGGGCACGAAGACATCGCATTCATCAAAGGCCAGACAGTGAGTTCGGACTCCGCGGCGCGATGGAGCGCGATTTGCGAGGTAGCGCAAGAGATGCACATTCAGGTGCGGCCAGAATTGACGATCCAATTGGAAGGAACGGATTCGACACCGGCCATCGGGTATCCCTTCGCGAAACAACTGCTGGCGCGAAAGCATCCTTTCACGGCGCTGTTTGCTTACAACGATATTTCCGCGATCGGTTCGATCTGGGCGATTAAGGAAATGGGATTGCGCGTGCCGGAAGACATCTCGGTGGTGGGGTTTGACGATATTCCCGGCGCGGCGTATGCCAATCCGGGGCTGACTACGGTGCGGCAACCGCTGATGAGAATGGGCCAGATTGCCGCGCAAACGATTGTCGATCAGATTGAAGGGCGCGCCGAATACGTCCCGGAAATAGCGATTGAGCCGGAATTCGTGGTGCGCGCTTCTACAGGTGCGGTGCCTTCGCGAAAGTTGAGGGAAGAATCGCGGGAAATGAGCCCGGAAGCAAAAGGAAAAGCCGGCCAACCTGCCCTTCAAAACCTCCAAGACTGATCACGAAAACAACTGGCGGCCGAAAGGCGCGAAATGAACAAACATGAAGTGATGGGGTTCGGGAAGAGTTCGCTAGCAGAAAAATCTTTGTGGGCGGTGTCAATTGCCTTGGACACTTTGATTGCAGCCGCTGAGAATGTATTCGCATCGACGACGGCGCTGCTGGTTGGGATTAGCCTGGCAATTAGCCCTTTCTGCTTCCAAGCCAAGGCCCGCAACGCGCGACCCTTTGGTGCAACAAAATCCGATAATCAGGCCCCACTCGTTCATGTCAACCTATGGCCGGAAAGCAAGTCACCGATTGGCCTCGACGCGAAAATCGAAAAGCGCATCGACGGACTGCTCGAACGGATGACAGTCGAGGAAAAGGTCGGTCAGGTCATCCAGCCCGAATGGAAGTCGATCAGCCCGGCACAGGTGGCACAATATCATGTCGGCTCGATTGAAAACGGCGGCGGTGCGGTGCCCGGCGGCAATAAGCATTCGAGCGTTCAGGACTGGGTCAACTTAATCGAGCCCTATTACGACGCCTCGGTTGATCCAGCGAGAAACCGCGTCATCATTCCGCTGATCTGGGCCTCGGATGCTGTTCATGGCCACAACAATGTCTATGGCGCTACGCTTTTCCCCCACAATATCGGCCTAGGCGCGGCGCACGATCCGGACCTGATCCGCCGCATCGGCGAGGTCACTGCCGCCGAGGTGCGCTCGACCGGCATGGACTGGTCGTTCTCGCCGACGATTGCAGTTGCGCGCGACGACCGCTGGGGCCGCACATATGAAAGCTACTCGGAAGATCCGAAGATCGTGGCCCAATATGCCCGCGCCATCGTGACGGGACTGGAAGGTTCGGGTTCGACCTTCCTCGATAAGGATCATGTCATCTCGACCGCCAAGCACTTCCTCGGCGACGGCTCGACCGACGGCGGCCGAGACCAGGGCGATTCCCTCGTCTCCGAAGCCGATCTGATCCGGTTGCATGCGGCCGGTTATACCCAGGCCATCGATGCCGGCACACAGTCAATTATGGCATCTTACAATTCGTGGCACGGTGTCAAGATGCATGCCAATAAGGTGCTGATGACCGACGTGCTGAAGGGCCAGATGGGCTTCGACGGCTTCGTCATAGGTGACTGGAACGCGCACGGCCAAATTCCCGGCTGCACCAAAGCTGATTGCGCCCAGGCGTTCAACGCGGGGGTCGATATCTTCAACGCACCGCAGGACTGGAAGGCTCTCTACGCCAATCTGGTGCGCGAAGTGAATGACGGCACGATTCCGAAGGCGCGCCTCGATGACGCAGTGCGGCGGATCCTGCGCGTCAAGCTGCGTATGGGCGTGTTCGACGAACCCTCACCGAACAAACGTCCCAACACCTACCTGCCCATAGGCACGTCCGGTCATCGCGCCGTCGCGCGCCAAGCGGTGCGTGAATCGTTGGTACTGCTCAAGAATGACGGCGTCCTACCAATCAAGCCTAACGCCACCGTGCTGATCGCGGGCGGCGGCGCCGACAATATCGCCATGCAGGCGGGCGGCTGGACGCTTTCCTGGCAGGGCGCCGATAACGGCCCGAACGACTTTCCTGGCGCCACCTCGATCTATCAAGGCCTGAAGGCCGAAATCGACGCAGCCGGCGGACGGGCGCTGTACAGCCCCGACGGCACTTCGGCGCAAAAAGCTGACGTTGCAATCGTCGTTTTCGGTGAAACCCCCTATGCCGAATTCGAAGGCGACCAGAGCGACGTGGCGCTGCATCACGACAATGTAGAGTCTCTGGAACTGATAAAGAAGCTAAAAGCGCAGGGCATTCCGGTGGTCGCCGTCATGCTGTCGGGCCGCCCGCTCTATATCAATCCGCAGATTAATGCCGCCGATGCCTTTGTCGAGGCGTGGCTGCCGGGTTCGGAAGGCGAAGGCGTCGCCGACGTGCTGACCGGCAAGTACGACTTTACTGGCAAGCTTAGTTTCTCATGGCCCAAACGCCCCGATCAGACACCGTTGAATGTCGGGGATGCGACGTATGATCCGCAGTTCGCCTATGGTTTCGGGCTGAGTTACGCCGCGCCTGCGCAGACGCCCGCGTTGCCCGAAGTGGCCAACACGACCAAATATGGCGAGAAGAACGTTTACTACGCTAAGGGTACGACGTGGAACGGTTACAAGCTCTCCCTTGGTGACAGCAACGAGTCGCATGTGGACTATGTTGGCACGCGCACCACGCTCTCCGGATCGGCGGGCCTGATGCTGGAATCGCAGGCCGACGGCGCGTTGCACGCGGTGTGGAAAGGCAAATCGAAAGCATGGCTGCAGGTGAGCGGGGACAAACCCAGCGACATCAGCCGCGAGGCCAATGGCGCGATGATGCTCAGCCTCACGGTGCGAGTCAATACGGCTCCGGCCACCGAGGTGCGACTGGGCATTGGTTCTGCTTCTGTGCCTGTGACCGCTGAACTGAAGGCCCTTCCCGTCGGCAGCTATGCGACCCTGGCCGTGCCGCTGTCATGCTTTTCCGCGCAGGACCTAAAGAAGACCCCGACCATCGCCCATTTGGAAACTTCCGACAGTCTGGATCTGTCGGTGTCCGAAATCCGCCTAACGGAAACCAGAACGGGCGCGGCTTGCCCCACGAAGTGAAGGATTTTCAAGAGGGCACGAAACAAGGATTTCGTTCTCATCGCCATGGAAGACGTCCAAACCTATTGCCCGCAGGCTCTGAGGTCGAAGCGCTATCAAAGACACAAGCCTTGGAGCCTGCAAATGGGCGCAGGACACGAAAATCCCACACCCGTCTTCTCTGCCCAATCCCTCCGCTTGTCGATACGCTGCTTCATTTTCGAGTAGCGATCGGTCACAGGTTTGTCCGCATGACCAATCCAGAAGCGCAGAATACCTTCCGGAACTGACTGAGCGCGGAGTGCGTAACGCGAAAGCGACGAAATGAATGAAACGCGAGGCCGACCTGTTTCGAGGAGATCTTGGCGAGTGTCTTGTCCAAGCTATCGCGGAGGATATCGCGCGATGGTAGCGGCCTGCCCGAATCCGTCTCGAACACATAGCACAGGATCCTGTTCCCTACGAAGGCTTTCAGAGCATCGGTCAACACGGCGGGAACAGACCGGCGGATCCGCGGCGCATCCCCGGTTGCACAGCGGTTGCACAAATGCTCCCAAACACGGCTCTTTTGCACCGAAATAGGGCATTTCATGTGAACGTAACTTGTGGATTCCGAACACCAGGCATCGAGATCGGGAATTTTGCTAATCTGAGGTCAGTTCATAAGCCGCGCCTCTGGGAATTTCCTTGCGCCGTTCAGGGCTTTGGCATGCGGGCGATACTGGACAAGATCGGCCCTAGGGACACTCCAAGACCGGACAGGTATACTTTTGGCGAGGAACTTTTGCCCGTGCTCTCTTTCACAATCGACACCGGTGGCCCGCGCATAGATTCAGGTGCCGCAAGTGGCTGATCGCCGTTATAGAGTGCTCTACGTTTGCGGCCATCCCGTGCAATACATGTCGCCCCTGCTGCAGAGAATGGCGCATCACCCGCGACTCGATGTAAGAACCGTCTACTGTCGGTTGCGCGGCGCGAAAGCAGGAGTTGATCCCGAATTTGGCGCAAAAATTCAATGGGACATTCCGCTGCTGGATGGATACGACTGGGTCGAAATCCCCAACAAAGGCACGGATTCCGAGGGGTTTTGGGGGTTGTACAACCCGGGCCTTTGGAAATTCGTCCGTGAGGGAAATTTCGATGCCGTCTTTTGCCACACGGGCTACATCCGCGCCTCGTTTTGGATCACTTATCTTGCCAGCAAGCTTTCCGGCTCCGCTTTTCTCTTTGGGACGGACGCAACAACGTTGACGCCGCTCGACCGGCACATGTGGAAGCGCCCAGTGAAGCGCTTCTTCTGGCCGTTCCTGTACCGGTTGGCAAGCCTGGCCATCGCCCCTTCCACCGGAACTCGGGAATTGCTGCTTTCCCTCGGGCTTCCGAAAGAGCGCATCAGCCTGATCCCTTACGTTGTCGACAACGACTGGTGGAAAGCGCAATCGACAAAGGTCGATCGCAATGCCGTCCGCGCCTCCTGGGGAGTGGGTCCGGATACGGCTGTCGTTCTATTTTGCGCCAAACTGCAACCATGGAAACGTCCCCTGGACCTGGTTCACGCGTTTGCTAGGGCCGACGTCGCGAATTCGTTACTGCTTCTCGCAGGCGATGGCCCTCTCAAGGAGGAACTGCGGGTGGAGACAGCGCGTCTCGGCATCTCCGATCGAGTGCGTTTCCTGGGATTCGTAAATCAGACGCAATTGCCGGCGCTATACACCGCCGCCGATGTGATGGTGCTGCCATCGGAATACGACGCCTTCGGAGTCGTGGTAAACGAAGCAATCCTCTGTGGTTGCCCCGTGATTGCCAGCAACAGCGTGGGCGCGGGGCGCGACCTGATTGCCCCCATCGACCCGTCTTTTATATTCCCCTGTGGGGATGTAGATACCTTGAGCGCCTTGTTGCGTCGCATACTTTCGGATCGGTCTTATTTGGCCAAGTTCCAAATCGCCGCTGGCGAACGAATAAAGACCTGGTCGCCCCAAGAATATATCGCAGCCACGGTGGAAGCCGTCGAGCGCGCCGTATCCTGTGTCCGGCCAACCTCGTAACCAGACCAACGGCCGATGCCAGCCTCGCCATTCCCGTGACTTCTTAAGTGTGCTAAAATCCAAAGGTTCCGCAAAAGTTTGCTTCGCACTCGGGTCGACTTTTCGCGGTTCATTGTCGGTCTCCGCACAGGGCGACCCCGCAATGCAGGTAGAATGAGCCACGCGTCCATTCCTTGGCAGTGGCGGGGGCCATTAATCCAAATTCAGCTGACCGCCTGGCGGTCGCGAGCGATAAAGAGGATTTGTCATGTCTGGGCACTCAAAATGGGCAACAATCAAGCACAAGAAAGCGGCTACCGACGCCAAGCGCGGCCGCGTTTTCACTCGGATCATTCGAGAAATTTCCATCGCTGCTCGCATAGGCGGCGGTGATCCGAACTCCAATCCCCGCTTACGGACGGCTATTTTAGCGGGCAAGAACGAAAACATGCCGAACGAGAACATCGAGCGCGCCATCCTCCGCGGCACCGGCCAACTCGAAGGCGAGCAGTACGAAGAAGCCATGTTCGAAGGCTACGGGCCGGGCGGCGTGGGTTTGCTGATTCAGGTGGTCACCACTAATCGGAATCGCATCGTGGGCGAATTCCGCCATTTGATGACGAAAAACGGTGGCAACATGGCCGAAGCCGGCGCGGTGGGCTGGATGTTCCATCGCAAAGGTGAAATCACCGTCCCGAAGGAAGCGGCCAGCGAAGAAAAATTGCTCGACCTCGTATTGGAGGCCGGCGCCGAGGATATGAAGGACGACGGCTCCGCGTGGTACATCGTGACCCCACCGGAATCACTCGAAACCGTGAAAGAGTCCCTGGCCAAGGCAGGCATTACTCCAGCATCGGCAGAGATCGGCATGGTGCCGCAGAATTACATCAAGCTGACCGGCGCTCAGGCCACCCAGATGCTGCGCCTGGTGGAGGCTCTCGAAGAGCACGACGACGTGCAGCACGTTTACGCCAACTTCGACATCGACGAATCGGAAATCCAGGCGGCCGTCGGCGCAAACTAGATCGGCCTGTCGCAATTCAAATTTTCAAAGGGCCATCCGGTTCCACCCGTGATGGCCTTTGTTTTTCGCGGGAACACCCGGCCATTATGATTTGGCGGGCGTGATTCCTTGCCGTAGACTATCGAGGATGACCGCCAGCCACAGCGATCCCGAAACTCCTATCCTCCGCCGCATCTTGGGCGTGGATCCGGCGGCATCCGGACCCACCGGCTACGGCGTCATCGAAACTGACGGGCGCAATTTTCGGGTATTACACTACGGCGCGCTTCGCATCCCTCCCAAGCGGCAGAAATCATCCGCCGGCGCTTGCCTTCATGATGTCCACGCCCTCCTCTGCCAACTAATGGAAGAGTTTCATCCCCAGGCGATGGCTGTCGAATCCGTGTTTACCGCGCTGAATATGCGCACAGCCCTCCGCCTGGCAGAAGTGCGAGGCGTCGTGCTGCTCGCCGCGGAACAGCATGGCGTTGAAGTGCGCTCCTATTCTCCGCGTGAAGTGAAAGCTTGTGTGGCGGGCTACGGGCATGCCGACAAAAAACAGATGCAACTGATGGTGCGCGCCCTTTTGAAAATGGACGAAACGCCGGAACCCTCCGACGCCGCCGACGCTCTCGCCGTGGCCCTCTGCCACATTCAGGGTGAGCAATTCGCGCGCCGGTTCGGTCTTTCGGTTAACCAGCGCACCGCGTCCGCACAAAGAGTTGTGGCCGCTCCTCTTTCTCGCCGGCAATCCACCGCGCGAATTTCCGGTCTTCAGCCAACCCGATGAACGTTATTTCCCGCCGCCTCTGTCTTCTCTTTTTATGCGCTGCGCCTCTTTCCGCCGCCACGCCTGAAAGCCACAACGGCAATTGGTTTACCTATCGTCGCGTATTCAAATCCAGCGTTCCGGAATTTATTGAGATTCGCATTCAAGAAAACTCCTCGGCCGCTACCTATGAAATTCGTCAGTTGGACGAAGACGCAGGCGCTACTCGATTCGAAGTTGGCTCCGCACTGCGAAGCAAGATTTTCCAGCTAGCCTCCGAACTCCACCACTTCAAGGGACTGGATCTGGATGTCCACCGCAAAATTGCGAACTTGGGAGAAAAAACTTTTCGCTGGGACGCGGGTGCGGAAACGAGCGAAGTCAAATTCAACTACACGCTGAACTCCACGGCCACGCAACTTTTGCAGATTTGCGAAGGCCTCGCGCGCCAGGAGGAGCTGATCGAGCTCCTGCAACGCCGCATCAAGTACGACCGCCTCGGCGTCAACGATGCTTTACTGCAGTTTGAAAATGACTTTAGCAAGAGCGTGCTCCCGGAACCCGAGCGCGCCTTGCCTCTTCTCGACCAGATCGCCGGCGATTCCCGCTTCGTCGAAATCGCCCGCCAGCGTAGCCGCGCCCTGGCGGAACGCATCCGCCATTCCGGCTGATGCAACGTTTAAGA
>Ga0209380_10002219_pt1 | contig 12572 bp, 11 predicted proteins | sample HubBroMetageWFT6_FD_188347 | JGI IMG/M metagenome (GOLD analysis project Ga0209380, IMG submission 188347) | Warmed and freeze-thawed soil microbial communities from the Hubbard Brook experimental Forest, New Hampshire - Hubbard Brook CCASE Soil... | ecosystem: Environmental > Terrestrial >...
ACAAGATAGGGTTCGGCGAGCCGCGCGAAGACCACCGTCCGCTGCGTGGTGTTCTGGTTGATCCGGCGCGCCGCCTCGATTATGCGATCGGTTCCGGCCAGAATCATCACCGTCTCATCCTCGCGGGCTTCGTGGTGCGACACTTCGACGCGCACATCGGGGTTTAGCTCGATAGCCTGGGACGCCAGACGATCGATGGCGCCGTTACATCCGGCGCAATCCAGGCTGATAGTTCCGATCCCCGCGCCGGCCAGGTAATTAAGCGCTGGCGCGAGGTCCTCGACCTCGGCGAGCAGGGTCATTCTGGCCGCCAGCAGGCGCTCCTCGAAATGGCTCTCGCGAGATATGTCGGTGTTCAATTGACGGCCTCCTTAAGCTGGGGGTCCCGCACGGAGGTGACCGGTTCTTCCCCGCGCTGATCAACGCTGGCCGCAGCCTCGGCGGCGACCGCCTTGTCCAGCGCCCGGCGAGCGCTGGACAACCGCATCCGGAACGCGGCGGGGCTGATACCCAGGACGCGCGCGGCCTCGGCCGGGCGCAGACCCGCGGCGCTCACGAGCAGCAGAGCCTCGCGGGCGCGGGGCCTGAGCCGGTCGAGAGCGGCCAGGACAGCCTGACTGGAGCGAGCGGCGTCAATACGCTCCTCCAGGCGGTCGATATCGCTCTGGTCGATCAGGCGGCGGCCCGCGATCCGGGCCATGGCGGCCGACTCACGGACCTTCCGGCGCCGTGCGTTGGCGATCAGCCGGGCAGTGATCCCCAGCAGCCATGCTCCCGGCTCGCCCCGCTCCGGGTCGTAGGAGCGGGCCGCGGTCAGGACCGTGACGAAGGTGGCGGCCACCAGGTCGGCCACGTCGGCTGGCTCGCTGACCCGCCGGGCCGCGAACCCGACAACCCGGTCCACATGCCGGCGGTAGAAGACCTCGAACGCCGCCGGGTCGCTGCTCAGGCGGCCCAGCAGGTCCTCGTCGGTCAGCTCGCTATCAGTCGGAATGCTTTCCATACCTGTACTTGGTCGCCGGCGGCCGGGCGCAAGGAATCCTGTGAGTCACTTGAATCAGTATTCTGATCCAATGACCGACGGAGCCCGCCGCAGGGCCGGCGCGGAGCAGCCGGTGAGGTGGCTGACCGCCGCAGAGGTGGACTCCTGGCTGTCGGTGGTGCGGTTGATGACCTGGCTTCCCTGGTCGATCGATCAGCAACTGCGGCGCGATTCCAAGCTGGGGATGGTCGAGTACCAGGTCATGGCCAGGCTCTCGCTAAGCCCGGAGCGAACCCTGCGGATGAGCTCGCTCGCAGACCTCGCCAACGCATCGCTGTCCCGGCTGTCGCACCTGGTCAAGCGCCTCGAGGCACGAGGCTTGGTGCGCCGTGAGACTGATCCGGCAGACGGCCGGTTCACTAATGCCATCCTGACCGACAAGGGCTTTCAGACACTCGCCGAGGCCGCGCCCGGGCACGTGGCCCATGTGCGATCACTCGTGATCGACGTCCTGTCGCCCGAGCAGCTGCGGCGCCTCGGCCTCGCCGCCGACCGCATCATGGCGCGCATCGACACCTCCGAAATCAACTAGCCACGCCACCCCGGCAGCTGTCAGATCGCCTTCAGCGCCTCTGATTTGGTCACGACTCGACCGAGAGCGCCGAATTCGTGCAGGTCACCGAACACCTCAAGGCGGATGGACTGGTCCAGGCCGCCCACACGGACGGGTTCGTAGCCGCCGGTGCGGATCAGGTCTGCGACCAGGTCGCCCGCGGCGTCGTCGTCGGCGGCGTAGAACAGCACCGCGCGCTCGGGCTCCCGCCGTGCGGCCGCAGACAGTGTGTCGGCCGACAGCGTGCCGAACGCCTTGACGAGCCGTGCTCCGGCCGGCAGCAGGTCGGACAGGATCTGGCCCGAGGACTCCTGCTCGCCGATGATCTTCCGGAAGCCGCCGTTGCCATCCGGTCCGACCGGGTTGCTGGGGTCGACGATCACCTTGCCGGCCAGCCGCTCGCCGTACTGGGCGATGAGCTGCTCGAAGGCGTCGAGCCAGACCGCGAGCACGAGCACGCCGGCCCGGTCGACCGCCTCGTCCACGCTCACCACTTCGACGTGGCCGTCCAGGTCGGACGCGATCTTCCGGGCGGTCTCCTGGTCGCGGCCGGCCAGCAGGAAGTCCTGACCGCCGGCCACGAAGTTCGCCGCGAGCCTGCTGCCGATGTTGCCGGTGCCGATGATGGCCACCGTACGATCCGAGATAGTCACCTTGCTCCACCTTTCATGACGTTGGTTTCCGCGTAAGAAGCAGGACTGAACTGATGGTTAGGTCTGGTGTTGTTACTGGCGTTGCGGGTCACGCTGCGCCTGGCGGCTGCCACCAGACGCCTGAAGTTAGCGGCCATCACGGTGAACGGGTGTCGCCTAATCCATGTGATTTGCAGTCTGGGGTGAGTTGGCGGACTTCGAGCAGGTGTAGCAGCAGCCTGATATCCGGCCCGTTCGTAGAGATCATCAATAGCGAACGTGATGTCACCGCGAGCATCGCCTAGCTGCGAGAGCACCTCGCCGGTCATCGCCCGTGTACTGAACTTAGGCGTCGCAGGCTGCTGTTCCGCCCCGCTGAACGGGCCGGCGGCATGACGGGCCGCATCGAGCAGGATCAGTCAGTCAGAACTGTCAACGGCACGAATCGCCCGGATCCGGCGACGACCTCTCACCTGCCTCGTAGCAATCTGGGTCTGTCGATCGCACGGTCAGGGAGGTCGACATGGCGCTGGGCAACGAGAAAATCATCCGCCAGGCCTACAAGATCGCCGAGGAAAGGACCTGCAGGGATGGGTGGCAGCATTCACCGAGGCTGGACAACCGAAGGCTCACTCGGACCAACCGCCAGCCTGCTGGCCCGCGACCCAGACGAGACACTAGCCGAGTTCGTCGAGCAGACACCCGCTGCGCCACGATCGGCTGACGTCGTGAGCGCTCCCGTCGCGATTGCGACCGGTGCACTTGGTCACGCCACGATAATTCTCGCCGCCGACAGCTTCACGGTGGTCGGAGTCGACCGAAACGAGCATGGGCTGGATGAACTGCCGGCAGTTCGCGCCGAGGTGGCCGGCACCACGGGCCCCCCAGCGGCGACGCGTCAGTAGCAGAACTGTTCACACCTACAAGAGGTATCGGCCATGACCGCTCTTACTCCCAGCGCGACGCGACGGGTGCGCCGCTTTGCCGAGCAGCGCTGGCTGCTCGACGCTGTCATCCAGACCGTCGGATTGGAATGGGATCAAGGCCGCATCGGATATTCGATGGCGCCGTGCGGGGTTCTTGCCGCGCCGGATTTCGAGCGAGTCCGCAGCCGGGTCAAGAAGTTCGATGACATCGCGCGGGAATTCGCAGAGGTCGGCGTGGCGCGGATACGACGCGCGGAGGCCGCCCGGCAAGCCGGCCATGAGGCCAGCGAGCGCGAGCACAACTTCATCGCCAGCATCTTGTTCGGCCAGGCGCAGTGGCCGATCTTCGAGAACACCGAGGAGAACCAGCGCCTCGAGTCGCTCAAGAACGCCGCTTACGCCGCGTACGCCCGGGTCGCCGGTCACCCGGTCCGGCAGGTGGAGCTGCCATGGGGCGAGCGGTCTCTGCCCGGCTGGTTGCACCTGCCGCCCGGCGCCAGCGCGGACAAGCCGGTGGGATGCGTGATCAGCATCGGCGGGATGGATTCCACGAAGGAGATGCTGGTGGCCATGTACGGCGATGCGCTGCTGGAGCGGGGCCTCGCAGTGCTGGCGCTGGACGGGCCCGGACAGGCCAGCTGCACGCTGCGCGAGATCTGGGTCCGGCCCGGCGACTTTCCAGTCGCTACCGCCGCTGCGCTCGACTGGCTAGAAGGCCAACCGGAGATCGACCAGTCACGCATCGCCGTACGCGGGGTCAGCATGGGGTCCATGTGGGCCACACAAGTCGCCGCCCACAACGACCGCATCAAGGCCTGCGCCGTCGTCTACCTACTCCAAGAACAGGGTTGTCCGGCAGCCTTCAGGGAAGCCTCCCCGACATTCAAAACACGGTTCATGTACATGGCCGGATACGACGACGAGCACGAATTCGATGCGGCGGCTTCCGACCTCATAACCGTCGAGGGGCTGGGAAAACTCATCCACTGCCCCTACCTTGCGATCGGCGGTGAGGATGACGAGCTCACCGCGCTGGAAACGACCTTCGCTCTCCTTGACGACATCTCTGCGCCGGAGGAGCTGATGCTGCTCCAGGGCGAGCGCCTCAACATGGATAAACCGCCCAAATTTATTAACGAGGTAACTTACATTGCCGACTGGTTCGCAGATTGCCTCGCCGGGGGCACTCCTGAGAGCGTACTGACGCTCGTCGGCCAGGACGGCCGGATCAGGCGAACCCCGTGGTCGGATCGCCCCGCCTACCACCACGGTCTCCCCGAGGTTGTGTTTGGCGACCACCTCGGGGAGGTCGTCCTCGGCGAGTAGGGAGTCGCGCCAGCACCGGGCCTATGACAAAGCGCAGTGACCGCGTAAGCGGCGCCGGGAGCCCGAGATCAGCGCCTTCGCCATCACGTCCGGTGACCGCTGGCTGGTCGCCGAGACCTGCTAACCGACCACGCCGGAAACACCGTTCGTGAGATAGCCCTCTGTCCACGCGGGCTGTGCGCTGCTGTCGCCGGACGTGCTCGGGGACCCCGACACGACAGCCGGGCTACCAGGCTGACCGGCGACCGGAACTGGCCATGATCCGGGGCCCCAGGAGGTCACCCCAACCAAGATCACGAAAGGTTCAGCCTAGGGAATGAACTAGGGAGTTTCTCTAGGGACCGCGGCCTCGATCCGGGCCACACTGGATCCATAAGCACAGAACAGCTGAATTGAGAAAGGAATCAGGCGCCCCTAGCTCAGCGGTAGAGCAACGGACTCTTAATCCGGAGGTTGGGCGGGTTCGACTCCCCCCGGGGCGCACGAAGTTGCGGCCCCCTTTCCTCCTCCTGGGCGGAGGAAAGGGGGCATGTCATACCTCGCCGACCGCGCATGGTCAGGATTCCCGGCATGCGCTCAAAAGTCATCCGGTCCTGACCACCTTGGAGACATCCGCTATGAGCACCCAGACCGATACCACCACCAAGCAGACGACTGGGCCATCCCGGTCCCGGTCGCGGTCCTGGCGCTGGATCCTGGCCGGCGTCGCCATGATGGCCGCAGCCGCGGTCGCCTTGAGCCTGACCCTGGTCCTGGCTGCGCCGAAGGCCGGCCACGGCACGAGCGCCAGTCACTTCCTCAACAACGCAGAGCTCAATGGCATACGCAGCCAGGTGGCCAAAACAGGCCAACTGCCCGGCCACGGCGTCACCGTGACCGTTCCCATCCCCGGCGAGAACCTGAAGTTCAGGCCCCGGCCGGCGTATGTATGGGTTCCCCCTGCGTGGTTCGCGCGCAATCCTCCTCAACTGCCGGTCATCGAGCTACTGCACGGCACGCCCGGCAATCCTTCTGACTGGACCAAGGCGCTTGACGCCGATGTCACGGCGCTCGCCTTCGCCCAGCAGCACCACGGGGTGGCGCCGATAATCGTCATGCCGGACATCAACGGGTCCTATCCCGCGGACAGCGAGTGCGTCAACAGCCCGGTATTCGGGGCCGTTGAGACGTACCTGACCCAGACCGTCCCCCAATTCATGCGGAACAGCTTTAACGCCAGCACGGTTTCCGGATCGGTCGCGGTAGCCGGACTTTCGGAAGGCGGCCTGTGCGCCACGACCCTGGCCCTCAACAACCCCAACGTATACGCCGCCTTCGGCAACTACTCAGGCGACGAATCGCCAACCTACCAGGATGACAACCAGGACCAGACCATTCAGATCCTGTTCGGCGACTCGCCAGCCAGCTACAACTCCCACAATCCGCCCTACATCTTGACTCATCAGCATTTCACCGGCCTGGCGGGCTGGTTCGCGGCCGGAGCTCAGGACCCCGCTGCCTTGCAGGCCGCGCGCACGCTGGCGCCACTGGCCTCGAACGCGGGGATCGATACCTGCATAATGACGCCGCCGGGTCGCCATGGCTTCGACTTCTGGACGCAGGCCTTCAAGGATTCGCTGCCGTGGCTGTCGTGGAAGCTGAAGCTCACACCGCAGCCGCAGTCCATCCCGGCCCAGTGTGTCTCCGGGAAGAGCTAACCGGCCCAGCCAGCCCTCAGAGGTGCGGAAATGGAAGCCCTCGTCCACCGGGCGGGGCAGGACGATGCTCAGTGCGGCGATGGTCTCTGATCCGTTACCACTGCCAGGCCGGCGACGACGAGACAGCGTTCAGCGGCGGGCGCTCACCCCGGTGCGGCGTCTTCATCGTGGGCCTGGCCCCCGACGCCGGGCTGCTGGACGCCGAGCGCAGCTGGGTCCGCGGCTTGTGGGAGGCGCTACGCCCGCACGCCATCGGCAGCGGAGACGGCTACATCAACGGCATCACCGATTTCTCCGACGACCGGGTGCGCCACAGCTATGGCTCGGCTAAGTACGAACGGCTGGCCCAGATCAAGGCGCAGTACGACCCAGGCAACCTGTTCCACCTCAACGCCAACATCCGGCCCGCCTGATGCCGCCTCGGCATCTGTTCGGGTTAGGAAACCGATCCGATTCAGACGCACGCGCGGGGTGAGTTCGAAACACGAGATCCGCCTACGTTCTGCGTGGGTCGGACGGCTGGAGTTCGCCTGATGCCCGGCATCCAGATCGGAACATTCTGTGGCGCTTGCGAACGGGCAGCCCGAATCCCGGAATTAGCTCTCCACGGTGACCGTGACGACCGGCTCACGTTCACCGCCGCGCCGATATCGCCCCAGCTGATGCAGCCTTACAGTAGGTCCATGACGGACGAGGCGTCGCCGCCGCAGCGCGGCGCTGAGCTGGCCTCTCAAGCTGGCCTGCGGGCCTCACACGTGGATCGAGACCGGGTCGTCGAGCAGCTGCGGGTGGCGGCCGGTGATGGCCAGCTGACCGCGGAAGAACTCGACGAGCGGCTCGAGGCGGCCTTGACGGCACGCACCTACGGCGAACTGGCGGCGCTGACCACGGACCTGCCGGACGTACCAGATTCCGCCCCGGGCACACCGGTCCTGGAACCGAAGGACCTGGCCCGCATCGACTGCCATGGCAGCAGCGTGAAGCGTGATGGCCGCTGGCTCGTGCCGCGGCGGATGGAAGTGCGGGTCACCGGTGGCAGCGTGACGCTGGACTTCACCGAGGCGGTGATCTCGCAGCCGTCGCTGCTGATCGACGCTGAGGTGAGCGAAAGCCGGCTGATGCTGGTGACCAAGCCTGGCGTTGTGGTCGACACCGATGAGGTAGCGGCCGAAGGCAGCTACGTGAAGGTCCGGGCGCATCGGGGTCTCGAAGTGCCCGTCATCCTGCGGATCCAGGTGTCCGGCAAGGTCAGCGGCGGCCACATCACGGCACGCCCGCCACGCCGGACCCTCTGGCCGCGGCCAGCCTGCTAGCGGCCCAGGGCCCCGGTGCGCCGAACGTGATCCCGAGCGCGCCGACGGCTGCGAGCCTGCGGATCGGCGACGGCATTGCGCAGGCCCGGCGTATCTACGGCAGCGCCTTCGTCGTCCTGTCTCCCAAGGCGGGAGCTGGCGCGTCACTACTTCGACCGGGATGCTCGACGGCTACCTCACCGCCGCCCCGGACCGGCCGACCCCGCCGGTCCCGAAGGTCGCGGACGTGAGCGCGGGATCAGTGGGTTGCCCCGCAGCCTCGCCCTGATTGATTCAGACGCCCGGCATGCCGACGCGGACCGATACCACCCGGCGCCGAGGACCTCTTCCCCAGGCCCCGGAACCGCGAGGCCGAACCCGCACAGTCGGCGGCGGCGCACAGAACCGGCTCATATGCGCTCGCCAGCGGCCCGCATCAACCCAAGAGGAAGCAGAAAATATCCGCCGATCTGGCCTGATTTTCAAAGTCGGCTCTGAGTGCTGTGGCTGGCACCTGTGTGGGCGTTCTGGGCGCGGTGCACGCCGCCGTCCGGCACAGTTTCCTGTCAACGGCAGCGCGGAGGACCGCGATGGGGTGCCATCGTGGTCCTCTGCGCTGTGGTCATGGGTGGTAGCGCCGGATTTTCCAGGTGGCGGCGCCGGCCAGGGCCAGGGAGATGGCCAGCAGGATGCCGGTTTCCTCGGCTTGGAACTGCCAGAACCGGCTGGCGGGCTGGTAGCTGATCTGGCGGCGCAGGTGCTGGCCGGCGAACCACGCGGTGCACTGCGCCTGGGCGGGGTTTGCGCAGGCCGACGCGAACGCGCTGCCGGATGACTGCGGCACGATGAACACCTGCCCCGACGGGGTGATCGTCTGGTTGGAGATGATCCACGCGCCAGGCAGGCTGTTGTCGGTGACTATGACCTCCCCGGAGGGCAGTACCTGGTCCCGGGTCAGGTCCGGTGTCACCGGGGCGACCTGGGTGACCGGCGTGGCCAGATGGGGGAGCACGAACGCGGGCAGCGCGTACAGGAGCCCGGCGAACAGCACGAGTGTGATTGCCATGGCCGGGATGATCTTGCGGGCCAGCACCCCGGCAAGCACGCCGATGGTGAACGTCAAGGCGGCGAACCCGATGGGGACCAGGCCGCGAGCCGCGAAAACCTGCGGGGAGAACCGGCCGAGCTGGGTGTGGCCGACCGGAAACCCGCCGGCCGCGTCAACCGGCGCCGCCCACCACGAGACCAGCACGCTGGCCAGCCCGGCGATCGCCATAGCGGTCAGGCCGGTGAGCGCCAGCTTGACCAGCGTCCACCGGGTCCTGGTCACCGACTGGTTCCACGCCAGCCGGAACGTGCCCGCCTCCAGTTCCCTGGAGATCAGCGGCGCGCCCCAGAACGCCCCGATCACCGCGGGGAAGAGATACAGGACCGCACCGCCGACGAAGAAACCCAGCGGGTACTTGCTGGACTGGACCGCCGTCAGGAACGCCGTGGTCCGCTGCCCGCAATCCCCCGGCACCGCGCACTGGTTCAGCCCGTTCGCCGAGTACAAGCGGGCCAGGCCGGGCTCGGTCCAGATCAGGGCGACCGCAAGCGCCGCTAGCGGGATTGCCAGCGCCAGCGCCTGCACCCGGAACTGGCGCCATGTCAGCCAGATCATCGGGCCACCTCCGTCCCGCTGTTGCCGCGGGCGGAGGACAGGTAGCCGAGTACCATCTCCTGCACGCTGACGGACTGGTGCGCGGCGAGCAGGTCCGGGATCCGCCCGGCGACCTGGACCCGCCCGTTGGCCAGCACGATCAGGTAGTCGCAGGCACGCTCCAGGTCTTCGATCAGATGCGAGGAAAGCAGCACCGACAGGCTCCGCTCGGCGGCGGCCTTGGCCAAGCCGGTCATGAACTCGCGCCGCGCCAGCGGATCAAGCGCCGCGGCCGGCTCATCAAGGATCAGCAGCGACGGCTGCTTGGCCAGCGCCATCGTCAGGGCCAGTTGCGCCCGCTGCCCGCCGGACAGCTTGCCCGCCTTCTGCTTCTGGTCAAGGCCCAGGTGCGCGACCCGTTCCCTGGCCAGGTCCATGTCCCAGCGCGGGTTCAGGTGCGCGCCCAGCTTGAAATGATCGGCGATCGACATGCCCGCGTACACCGGGGCGTCCTGTGCCACGAACCCCACCTTCGCCAGCTGACCCGGACCCGCGGCCGGGGCACCACCGGCCACCTGGATCCGGCCCGCCGTCGGCGGCAGCATCCCCGTGATCATGCTCAGCAGCGTGGTCTTGCCCGCTCCGTTCGGCCCGACCAGGCCCGCCATGGCCCCGGCCGGGACCCGCAGCGAGCACCCGGCCAGCGCCCACTTATCTCCGTACCGCTTCCCCAGACCCTCGGCCTGGATCATCGCGTCCATCTCATGTTCTCCACTTCGGCGACATTGTGTCTGGCTTGCACCCCCAAGACTCGCGCCGCCGACCGGGCAAAACGTCAGGCCGAGGTCCAGATCCCGATGTGAACCCTGGTCTACATCGCCTGGCCACACAGTGGCCTTCGGTCCGATGCGGCGGCCTGGCCCGCACGGCTAACGTGAACCTATGCAGAAGAGCCGATTCCGGCTGCATCCCGGCGGTGAGGTCGCCGTCGACTATGCGGTGACCGCGCTGCTGGCGCTGCTTTACGCGCTGACCTGGCGCTGGAGTGCGGCACACGAAACCGCGCCGTGGGCCACCACGCTGCTCGCCGCGGCGGCGGTGCTGCCTGCCGCTGGCCGACGGCGCTGGCCGGCGACTGTCCTCGCCGTCTCCACGATCGCTAGCGCGATCCTGATCGCGATCACCGTGAACCCGCTTCCGGCCTTGGCTCCGGCCTTCTGTATGTACCTGATCCCGTTGCGGTTCCGGCACCGGGACGCGCTATGGCTGCTGGCAGCCACGCTGCTCGTCACCGCGGCTGGGTGTGCCGCTTTCGGCGGCATGAGCCACGGCGTGTCTGGCCGGGGCGGAGCCGACCAAGCGGTAGCGGTCATGCTGGAGAGCAGCCTGGCGATCATCGGCGCCTGGCTGATCGGCAACTCGGTCCGGCAGCAGCGCGCCATCACGGCCAGCCGCCGCGCGCAGGCTGAGCAGCTCGCGCGCCAGCAGCTCGCCGAGGCCCGCCGGGCGCACAGCGAGGAACGGCTGCGCATCGCCAGGGAACTGCACGACGTGGTGGCGCACTCGCTGACGCTGATCGCCGTCCAGGCGGGCGTCGCGAACCACGTGGCCGCCAGGCAGCCGGAGCAGGCGGCCCGGGCGCTGTCTTCAATCGAGACGATCAGCCGAGGGGCGCTGACTGAGATGCGGGCGTTGCTCGGGGTACTGCGGGCCGACGACCTCGGCGAAGTCAGGCCCAAGCGGCAAGAGACCAGCCTGCAGCCCGCGCCGGGCCTCGCCGATCTGCGGAATCTCGCGGAGCGGGCCGCCGCGGCCGGTGTCCGTGTCGACCTGGACGTGGCCGATCACCTGCCGGATCTCCCGGCCGGCCTGGATCTCGCTGTGTTCCGGGTGATCCAGGAGGCGATCACCAACGTGGTCAAGCACGCCGCCGCGGATCATTGCCAGGTGCGCCTCGCCCGCCAACAGGACAAGATCATCGTCGAGGTCACCGATGACGGTCACGGGCTCACTAGCCAACCGGACGAGAAACCGCCGGGGAACGGGCTAATCGGGATGCGCGAGCGGGTCGCCATGTACGGCGGGGAGTTCTCCGCCGGCCCGCTGCCCGCAGGCGGCTTCCGGGTCACCGCCGCTTTCCCGCTGACCCTTGCGACGGCCGTGGCATGAGCCAGATCCGCGTCCTGGTCGCCGACGATCAAGCGCTGCTGCGCGCCAGCTTCCGGGTCCTGCTGGACAGCGAACCCGACCTGGTCACGGTCGGCGAGGCGGGCACGGGGGGCCAGGCCGTCACGCTCGCCCGGCAGGAAAAGCCCGACGTCATCTTGATGGACATCCGCATGCCGATGCTGGACGGCATCGAGGCAACCCGCCAGATCACCAGTGACCCTGCGGCGGGCACGGCAAGGGTGCTGATCCTGACCACCTTCGACCTGGATGAGTACGTCTTCGCCGCGCTCCGGGCCGGGGCCAGCGGCTTCGTGCTCAAGGACACGCCGCCCGATGAGCTCCTCGCCGCGATCCGGGTGATCGCGGCGGGCGAGGCGTTGCTGTCACCTGGCATCACCCGGCAGCTCATCAACGAGTTCGCAAAGATACCTGAGCCAGGCAACAGCAAGCAGCCGGCAGCGCTTGAGGAGATCACCGAACGGGAACGGGAAGTGCTCACGCTGATCGGGCTCGGCCTGTCCAACGATGAGATCGCCGCCAGGCTGTTCGTCAGCATGTCCACGGTCAAGGCCCACATCGGCCGGCTGCTGGCCAAGCTGGGCGCCCGCGACCGGGCCCAGCTCGTCATCGCCGCGTACAGCGCCAGGCTGGTAGGCGACCGGTAATGGAGCTGACCACGATCGTCAGCTCCCGGAAGCCTGCCGGTACCCGGGCCCGGGCTACCGGATGATCTCCAGCGGCGCGCTCCGCAGCGGCATCGCCCGCGCGCATGGGTGCTCAACGTCCAGGCACCGGGCCGCGGCATGCGAAACCGGCTGGCCTGTCCCGGCCGAGGTCGTCACTGGCCTGGCTAACTCTCCTAACCACTTGATCCCGGCTGAGACTCCATGCGCAGCAGTCGCCGGACCGGCACGTTCATGCCCGGCCCGGGCTCGCCATAGTCGACTCCCCGCACCAAGAAGGCCACATCGCATCAGCGGCGTGAGATGTGACCGCCTCGCCCGGACCGCGCAATGAACCCATTCATCAAACACTCACTAAGCGTGAAGCTCAGCTCCGCCGGCCAGGCGCGCTATCCGCCGTTAGGTACGGCGCTTCGCTCGCCGGTAATGCCGGGCGGTGCCGCACCGAACTGGGCGTTTCGGGCGGTTGCTGGCTGGTGGGTGAGGGCGATCGGCTGCTGCAGCGCGGGGATCGTCATCGTGGTGCCTGTGCTTTGCTGCTCCTTTACTGCGCCGGCTGGGGGTGTCACCCTGGACCGGTGAGGCCGAGGATCATGTACTGCAGCACGCC
>Ga0209380_10002221_pt1 | contig 12570 bp, 13 predicted proteins | sample HubBroMetageWFT6_FD_188347 | JGI IMG/M metagenome (GOLD analysis project Ga0209380, IMG submission 188347) | Warmed and freeze-thawed soil microbial communities from the Hubbard Brook experimental Forest, New Hampshire - Hubbard Brook CCASE Soil... | ecosystem: Environmental > Terrestrial >...
TCGAGCCCGTCGACATCGAAGCTGACATAGGTCGGGCCGCTGCCGACGATGTCGCGCGCCTCGGCGATGATCGCCTTCGGGCCCTTCTCGTAGAGCTCGTCCATATAGACGACGCGCATGCCGCTCTCGTGGCTGAAGCGCCAGACGTCGCGGTCGTTGACGCCGCCGCGGATGCCGATCTGGATCGTCCGCTTGGGATCGAGCAGCCCCTCTTCGACGGCGCGGCGGAAGGGCGTGCCGTGGGTGTACTTGTAGCCGCCGAAATAGGTGTCCCAGGTGTCGCTGTGGGCGTCGAAATGAACCATGCCGAGGGGCGCCTGGCCCCCCTTCCCATCCTTGGGGGCGATGCCGCGCATGATCGGCAAGGTGATCAGATGGTCGCCGCCGGCCGACAATGGCACGGCGCCCGCGGCATGGAGCCGGGCGTAGAACTTCTCGATCCGCTCCAGCGAATCGTCGAGGCTGGCCGGATTGACCGGTGCGTCGCCGAGATCGCCGCATTTAGCCAATTCATAGGGCGCCACGCCGGTGACGTGGTGGACGCGGCGCATCATGGTCGAGAGGTCGCGCATCTGGCGCGGGCCGTGGCGGGCGCCCGGCCGGTTGGTCGTGCCGCCGTCCCACGGCACGCCGACCATGCCGATCTCGACGTCGGCCGGGTCGCGGAACAGCGGCAATCGCATGAAGGTGGCGATGTCGCCGAAGCGCGGGGTCACCGTGCCGGAGACCGGCTGGGGGAAGGTCTTCTGGATGTCGTTCATTTCCTGCCATCCCGAGTCGCGCGGATCACATCCGCGCTTGAGCGAAGCGAAGTCGAGGGATCTTGTTCGCTGCAGACGAGGTCTCTCCGCTCCGCCGCGCTGCGCGCGGCTCCGGTCGAGACGACGGCTGCCATGCCGCTCATATAGTCACTCATTGCGGCTGCAAAAGAGCCTTTCGTGCGGTGACGAACTCCTCGACCGCCGCCACAAAGCGGTCACCTTCCGAATCGCCGATCATGATGTTGAGCGCCACGAAACCACGCCGGGCGATCCAGATGCCGGCGCTCATCATGTCGAAGAAGAACAGCTCCTTGGCGTCCTGGCTGCCGCTGGCGATGTCGGCCGCCGTCCGGATCGGCCGCGCCGTGGCATGCGCCGTCATCATCGAGCCGATGCCGGAGAACTGGAAGGCCACCTTCTCCCGCGCGCAGATCGCGTTCAGCCGCTGGCGGATCTTCTCGCCGCGTTCGTTCAGCTCCTTGGCCGCCGCCGGCGTATAGACTTCGCCGTAGCCCGCCGCGCCGGCCGCCATGGTGAGGGCGTTGTTGTTGAAGGTGCCGGCGTGCGGCAGGTGGTCGGGCTTGGTGGGGTCGAACAGCTCCATGATGTCGCGCCGGCCGCCGAAGGCGCCGAACGACATGCCGCCGCCGATATATTTGCCCAGGGTCGTCATGTCGGGGATGACGCCATGCTTCTCCTGCAGGCCGCCCGGCGCCAGACGCGAGGTCATGACCTCGTCGAAGATCATGGTGATGCCGCGCGCCTTGGTCTCCTCGCGCACCATCTTGAGGAAGCCGACATCGCCCGGCAGGCAGCCGTGGCTGCCCTGCATCGGCTCGAGCAGGACGGCGAAGAGTTCCTCGCCATGCTTGGCCAGAAGCGCGCGCGTGCCCTCGATGTCGTTGTAGGGCGCCACGACGTATTCGTAGGGAATGTTGACCGGGCTGCCGCCGCTCACGAAATAAAGCACGCCGCCATGATAGCCGCCATGGAACACCATGACCTTGCTGGCGGCCTTGCGGCCCTTGCGCTGCGCGTAGACGCGGGCGCCGGCCAGCGCCATCACGTTGCCCTCGGTGCCGGAGTTGGTGAAGCGCACCAGGTCGATCGACGGCATGCGGTCGGCGATCAGCTTGGCCAGCCTGGCCTCGTTGGCGTTGCGGCCGCCATAGTTCCAGCCGTGGTTCAGGGCGCGGTCGATGGCGGCACGGATCACCGGATGGGAATGGCCGTAGATGCCGGCGGTGTATTCGCCCAGCACGTCGATGTATTCGTGGCCATCGGCATCCCACAGCCGGCAGCCCTCGCCGCGCACGACAGTGAGCGGGAAAGGCGCATTGTGCAGCGTGGTGCGGGTGTTGCCGCCCGGCATGGAATCGCAGGCCTCCTGGTGGCGGGCGAAGCTTTTGGGATTGCCCGCGATATAGGCCTGGCGCACTTCCGCCAGGGCGGACTGCAGGTCTGAATTGACCAGGGCTTGATCGGGCACGGCTCACACTCCCAAGGCTATCTGTCAGGACGACAAACAGTATCACACCACGTTCAGCTCCCGGATAGGCCGGCCGGCAGATATCCGTTCATAACCGAAGGGCGAGAGGTCGATCGTGCGATAGCTGCCATGCACGATCAGTTCGGCGACGGCGCGACCGACGGCAGGCGACTGCTGGATGCCGTGGCCGGAGAAGCCGGTGGCGAAGATCAGGCTCTCGATCGCCGGATGGCGGCCGACGATGCCGTTCTGGTCGAAGGTGTTGTACTCGTAATAGCCCGCCCAGCTATTCACCACCTTGGCCGCCTCGAAGGCCGGCACGCGCGCGGCCAAGGTCGGCCACACCATGTCGTCCCATTCCTGGTGCTGGACTTCGAGCGGCGCGCCGGGTGGGTCGTTGCCGTCGGCCGGCGTCGTGCCGCCAATATAGAAGCGGCCCTCTGGCCGGAACCAGGTGCCCGACGGATCGATGACGAGCGGCGTCGGTCCCGGCGGCTCGCGCACATCGAACACGAAGACCGAGCGGCGGCGCGGCTCGACCGGCAACGCGATGCCGGCCAGCGCTGCCACCTCGCCCGACCAGGGGCCCGCAGCCAACACGATGGTGCGCGCTTCAAGGCTGCTGCCCGAGCGCAGAGTGACCGCGTTGGGCGCCAGTCCCACGACCTCGTCGGCGATGAACTGGACGCCCAACGCGCGCGCCTTGTGGCGGAAGGCCTGCATCAAGGCCGGTCCATCGAACCAGCCTTCGTTGGCGGTGCCGTAGGAGGCCAGCGCCACGCCTTCGGCGGAGATCCACGGGAAGCGCCGCCTGAGCGCCACGGAATCGAGCAGTTCGACCGAGCAGCCCTCGCCTTTCTGGATGGCGTGATTGGCCCGCAGCACCGCTTCGCCGGCGGCAGTCGCGAGAAAGAGATAGCCGGGCTCCTTCAGCCCGAGATCGATGCCGAGGCTCTCGGGCGCCCGCCGCAGGAAGCCGATGCCGTAACGCGACAGGTGAATGTTGAGCGGCGTGGAGAATTGCTGGCGGATCGAGCTGGCCGACAGCGCCGACGAGGCGCGCGCATAGGTCGGATCGCGCTCTATGACAACGACGCTGCCGGCGAAGCTGGGGTCATTCGCCAGATGCCAAGCGATGGACGAGCCCATCGCCCCTCCGCCGACGACCAGAGCATCAAACATGTCCCGTTGCTAGCAGCCTCAATCACGATGTCGAGGCATTTCTGTCGTGTGAGCGCGGCGAAGGACCTCATCGCCGCGCCAGCGCCATGTCGTGATCCTCGGCAACTGTCCTCCGCTCGCCAGATAGACGCCGGCGGAGATGAGGACGATACCTGCCCAATCTGTTTCATTCGGCCACTCGCCGAGAAGCGGTATTGCAAACAGGGCCGACAGCGCCGGCACCAGAGCGCCAAAGGCCGAGCCGCCCGAGGCGCCAAGGATGGCGACCGCCCGGCCATACAGAAGAAGCGCAACGATGGTCACGACAACGCCTTGGAAAAGCGCCTGGACCGTAAGGTCGGCGAGCGGCAGCTGCGCGAGGTGGGTTCCGAAGACGACAAGGTAGAGGGGCAGATAGATCACCAGCGATCCGGTGGCGACGAGGGCTGCCGCGTGAAGTGGATCGAGCTTCGCCTGCAGCATCACCACGGTGAAGCCTGCCGACAAGAATGATGCGACGAGGAAAAGCGCATCGCCGAGAGCACGCGAGGTACTCCAGGCTGCGCTCCAGGCGTGCCCGATGGCGATGATGAGAGCGCCCGCCATTATCAGCGAAAGCCCCAGCTTTCGCGCGCTCGAAAACCTCTCGCCCAAGACGATCGCGCCGATCAGTGCGACGAACAGCGGCATGCAGCCCGGATTGAGCGCGCCCTGGTCGGAAGCTGGTGCAAAGCGCAGCCCGCCCGCCGCCGCCAGCGCATAAGGCGCGCCTAACCCGGCCATGATCGCGGCCAACCCAAGCCATCCAAGACGATCACGGGCAAGACCCCGCCGCAGCAGGACCGGCGCCAACAAGAGACCCGCCACGCCGAAGCGCAGCGCCGCGATGTCCCAGGCGTCTAGCCTGGTCGTCACGGCCAGCCGCGTGATCACGCTCCAGCCAGCCCAGATCGATGCGGCAGCGAAGCCGAACACGGCTCCCTTCAGATAGGCTGAGTGAGCTGACGGCACCATCGACTCCAGGCTCGGCAGACTTGCGGGACCGATCCGCCGGGGGAGTTTGCGCTTTTCCTCCTGACAGCGTCTTGTCAGGAGACAAAGCGTTGTTCGACATCCGGCGTGCTGTGGCGGGAGGGCGGGCGAGCGCTATTTCAGGCGGATGGCCCTTCTGTTCCAGGAGCGGCGATGGGTGCCATGGCCGCGCGTCTCCTCGTTGGCCGCAAGAAGAGCAACTCGGACGAATACGCGCCGTGCCTAGGTAGCGGAGACTTTGTCGATCTCCTGGAAGAGCTCGAGCGCCTTGGTGAGCTTGTTCAGCAATTCATAGGCCACCTGGCACAGCGCATCAATTTCTTCGCGCGAAAACTCCTCGTGCGACGTAGACGCCAGCGCCATGACGAGAGCGTAGGTCAGGGCGTGCGATTCGCCGACGAGTGGAACCGCCTGAGAAAGGAGGCGGCGAGCGGCCTCGACCGCCTCATGGCGTTGCCCGGGCATGGTCGTCGCAGCCAACGTCAAATCTCACGGAAGCTTCGCCAAAGCGCCTCGCGGAAGGGCTTGGCGAGATATTCCAGCATCGTCCGCCGTTCGGTCACGACGAGCACTTCCACTGGCATGCCCGGAATGAGATCGACGCTGGGCGCCAGCTTGTGCAACGTGTCTCGGTCGACCGCGACCCGGGCGAGATAGTGGGGTTGATGAGTTGCGTCATCCATCAGGCGATCCGCCGAGATGAGTGAGCCGATGAACGAGCGCCTTCGGACGGTCTTTGCGGCATGTTTCACCTTCGCGGGGATCGGATGACAAGCGGCGGCAGGCCGACCGGCTCTCTCGAACGGGGCTAGTCGGACAGCTTGAACCTGTGCCGGCGGTTTCCGGCTACCTCGGCTTGCGCCACCGAGTGCCCAGCCGCCGCCACCGAGTGCCCAGCCGCGTCGCTCCTGGCATGCGACCAACTCAAAGAGCGGCCTCGTCCCACGCAAACAGCGCGTGCGTCGCTGCTGCGGATGGAACCAGGACCGTCGGCGGCGCCTTGCCCCGACCCTGTCCGCGACACCTCAAGCACAACCGACGCCGAGCCGTCACTGGCCTCAAAACGAACCTTCCGGCCGTCAACCCAATAGCGCGTGTGCATGGCCATGTCCTCGCAAGCGTTGCAACGACTCCCGAACCGGCTCCCTGTAGACGCGACGCGGTCCGGGCTGTGCGATAGGGGCCGGCAGCGGTCAGACCGCCGCCCCCTGGTGTTGATCAGCGGTGGACGCATGAGTGCGCCGTCCGCAAGAACGCAGGCTACGAGCCGTGGTTCACCGCATCAAAGGTTCATCGGGTTAATCATCTTTGGGCGTAGCCAGCCACGGCGCATCATCTTTCGCGTAGAAGGTCGAAGCAGAGCGACCAATTGTGCAGAGCCCGGACCGCGGCGATCGGGCGATCGGCTGTCGTTCCATCGCAGCGAGCGGCCTTCGGTCGGCCCGACTTTCTGGTTCGCGCAGGCAAAGGATGGCACACTGGCGCGATTCGACCACGCGCTCGCCATGGTTCAGTTCCAGGCCCGAAAAGCAGGATGGATGGCGGCGATCACAACAGCCCGTGAAGCGACGGAGCCGCCAGACCGGACAGCGGATAGCCGGACAGGAAATCGCTGCCGCCATGCGTCGAGATGGCGGTCACGGAGACATCGACCGAGACCGGCGTCGGACCGAAGGGGAAATCGACCGACACGTGGCCGGTATGCGAGCTCGTAATGTATCCCCCGCTGACGAGGTCAGCCGTCGTCGCGCTCGTGTGGGGCGCGCCGGGGCTCGTGTCCTGGACGGCGGCGATGGCCGCCGCATAGCCGATCGCGACTCCGGGAAGGACAGCCGCAGTGGTCGCCGTTTTGGTCGCCGTCAGGTCGCCCATCGCCTGGGCGGTGCTGTTCGTCGCAGCGAAGAAGGTGTTGGTGCGCAAACCTTGCCTGAGCGAATCGTCGTCTTGGCAGCGACCTTGTATGTCGAACGATTATATGTCTGCTGCGCTTGGCTACGCCAAAAGATGATTGTCCGGATGAACCGATGATTATCCCGATGAACCTTTGATGCCGTGAATTGCGGTCCGTAGCCTGCATCCTTGCAGATGGCGCACTCATGCGTCCGCCGCTGAGAGACGAGGAGGGCATCGTGCTGCCTGGCAACAAGCGCGTCAGCACCAGAGTCAAGCCGGTGGTTATGCCGACGATAGCGGCGTGGCCGACGGCGTCGAAAGCGCCCCGTCATCTGGAACCAGCGCCTTCGTCAGGCCCGAACGCCATGCCAGGCCACGTCCACAAGGCCACGGCGAGCCGGCGGGATGCACTTGAGGCGAGCCTGCGGGATGCACTTGGCCTGACGCAGGCGTCGGTCACTGACAAACCCGCGACAGCCCCGCTCCCCGCGAGTGACAAACCGGTGCAGGCCGCGAGCGACAAGCCAGCGACGGTGGCGGCGCCGACTGTGCCGCTTGAGGCGCCGACCGACAGCCCTCGTGCGCGGCAGTGGGTCGCCTCGATCGCCAGTTCGCTGGCAACCGACAGCCCTCGTGCGCGGCAGTGGATCGCCTCGATCGCCACTTCGCTGGTGGTACTGGCCGCCACCTGGTGGCTCTACCGCAGCGAGATCGCCAATCATGTCGAGAATACGATCCCGGCAGCAACTTGGGCCGGCGATGATGAGTTGGCGCAAGTCAAGCAGGCGCTGCAGCAGGAACGTGACAGGACCGAGGAGCTCGCCCGTGAGCTGATCACGAACCTGGCGCAGGTCAAGCAGGTGCCGCAGCAGGAACGCGACAAGACCGAGAAGTTGGCCACGGACTTGGTGCAGGTCAAACAAGCGCTGCAGCAGGAACGCGATAAGACCGAGAAGCTGGAGAGCGAGCTGGCCACGGACCTGGCCCAGGTCAAGCAGGCGCTGCAGCAGGAGCGTGACAAGACCGAGAAGCTCGCCCGTGAGCTGACCACGGACCTGGCGCAGGTCAAGCAGGCGCCGCAGCAGGAACGCGACAAGATCGAGAAGTTGGCCACGGACTTGGTGCAGGTCAAGCAGACGCTGCAGCAGGAACTCGGCAAGAACGAAAAGCTGGCAAGCGCGCTGGCTGCGGACCAAGTCAAGCAGGCGCCGCCGCAGGATCGCGAAAAGACTGAGAAGTTGGTCATGGACCTGGCGCAGGTCAAGCAGGCGCTGCAGCAGGACCGCGACAAGGCCGAGAAGCTGGCCCGTGAGCTGACCACGGACTTCGCGCAGGTCAAGCAGGCGCTGAAGCAGGAACGCGACAAGAGCGAGACGCTCGCCCGCGAGCTGGCCACGGACCTGGCGCAGGTCAAGCAGGCGCTAAAGCAGACGGAAATGCAGTCAGGAACATACGGGGAGTTGCTGGTGCAGGAACGCACCCGCAACCGGGAACTCGAAGCGCAGCTGGTGGCCCGCCAGGACGCCACGGCTGGCGGTAGCCGCAACGCCACTTCTACGCTGTCCGAGACACCTGGCCCGACGCAAGCGCCGGCAACCGACAAACCCGCGACAGCCCCGCTCCCCGCGAGTGACAAGCCGGTGATGCCGGCGCACGACAAGCCCGCGACGATGGCGGCGCGGCCGACGGCGCCGGAGGCGTCCGGTAACTCGGAAGCGGCCCGCCTGATGGCGCGCGCCAGCCTGCTGCGGGACCAGGGCAATATCGGCGCGGCGCGGAGCGTGCTCGAGCGCGCCGCCGAGACAGGCAGCGCGTCGGCGCTGTTCTCGCTCGCAGAGACTTACGACCCGCTCAGCCTTTCGGCATGGGGAACCTTCGGCACGCGAGGCGACGTCGCCAAGGCGCAGGAACTCTATGCCAACGCTCTTGCCGGCGGTGTTCAGGAGGCGAGAGATCGATTGAACGCGTTGCGTCAGTGAGTGGAGGCAGCCGCAGCTCACGTGCGCCTTGAACGGTAGGCACAAGGGAGAGCTGATCGATGATTACGATGTTTGCCGCACGCCTATCGTGTGTGCTCGCCGTCTTGGCGCCGGTTGTCCTGGCGCTGCAGCCGACCCACGCCGATGCACAAGGCCAACCGGCGCCAGTGCAGCGCGTGCCGACCTACACGGAGCAGCAGGAGAAGATAAACGCCTGGACGGTCGGCCTCGCCGCCGGCCTGATCGAGGGCGCGCCGTTGCGTCTGGCGGCGGAGATGGCCCGAGTCGTCGATGACGGGGACAACCTGCATGTGCTGCCCATCGTCACGCGCGGTCCGACGGAAAATCTGAATTCGCTGCTCTATCTGCGCGGTGTCGATCTGGCGATCATCAGCTCCGACTCGCTGGACGAATACAAGATCCAGTTCCCGGAACTGCGGCGCCACGTCACCTACCTGCTCAACCTCTTCCCATCGGAGCTGCATATCTTCGTCCGGCCCGAGATCCAGAGCCTGCAGGATCTCGCCGGCAAGAAGGTGAACTTCAACACCTTGGGGACTGCCGCCGCCTACTCCGGCCCGCTGATCTTCAGCCGGCTGGGTCTCGACGTCGACAAGACCTTCATTCCGCACCAGGTGGCGCTGCAGCAGATGCGCAAGGGCGACATGGCGGCAGTGGTGTTCATCACGTCGAAGCCGGTCGACGCCTTTCTGCGCGGGAAGTGGGAGCCGGGCTTCAAGTTCCTGCCGGTGACTTACGACAGCAAATTCGAGGATTACTATCTGCCGGCGGTTCTTGAAGCGACCGAGTATCCCGCCCTGATCAAGCCGGGCGAGCGCATCCCGACGATTGCGGCGCCGACCGCACTGGTCTCCTACAACTGGCCGGGCGGCTCCAACCGTTACCAGCGCGTCGCCCGCTTCACCGACTACCTCTTTACCCGGGTCGACAAGCTGCAGGCCGCGGGCTTCGACCCGAAGTGGCAGACCATCAATCTCGGTGCGACGGTCCCCGGCCTCACCCGCTTCCCGGCGGCGCAGGAATGGCTCGAACGCCAGGGACGCCGGCAACAGGCCAGGCAATGAAAATCGCCGCGACCTGCGTGGCTTTTGCGTTCGGGCTGGCGGGCGCCGGCGCGCTGGCGCAGGACGCGGTCGATGCGATGGAGAAGCTCCGCGCTTGCTCTCTGCTCGCGCGTGCCGAACGGCTCGAATGCCTGGAGAAAGTCTCCCGCGACATCGGCCCGGCGCCAGCGCCGCAGCCGGCGGCGTCAGCCGCGCCCGGGGTTGCGCCGGCGACCGACAACTGGCTGGTCAGCGAGACGACCTCGCCGCTTGACTACACGCCCGTCGCCGTCGCCACCGCGTCGTCCAGCGATGGACCGGACGGCGCCACCATGCAGCTCTCGATCCAGTGCCGCGGCGGCCGTACGGACCTGGCGATCGGCGGTCCCACCCTCACGCTGCGCGCCGGGGACTATGTCGTCTCCTATGCCGTCAATGACGGCCAGCCGGTCGTGGTCGCGGCCGGCACGGCGGCATCTGGGACTGGCGTCGCGCTGAGGGGCGATGTCGTACGCCTGCTGGCGTCACTGCCCGACCGCGGCGACATCGCCTTTCGTGTCGCCAATCGGCAGGGCGCGACGCTGGAGGGGCGATACGCCCTCGCCAGCCTGAAAATCCTGCTGGACCGGATGGCCGTTCCCTGCCGATGGCCTGCCGCCGCCGGCGCGCCACGCAACTGAAGATCTCTTAACGGCGAGTCAACCACGGGAGAGCATGATGACAAAGTTCGAACATGTGATGCGGGCGGCGGCGATATGCGCCGTGGCGCTATTCTTCGCAGCTCCACCGGCGACGCCGCAGGGCACGCAGCTGGCGGCAGTACCGCCCGCGCCACCCACGCAAGGCGTCGACAAGAAGACGCACCACCTCATCCTGCAGGTGAACAGCAGCGAGCCGGCGATGATGAACCTGGCGCTCAACAACGCCACCAACGTCGAGCAATACTACAAGAACCTCGGCGAGAAGGTGGAGATCGAGGTCGTCACCTTCGGTCCCGGCCTGCACATGCTGCGCGAAGACACCTCACCGGTGAAGGATCGCATCAAGGCGATCGCCGACAAGTCGCGGTCGATCTCGTTCAAGGCCTGCGGCAATACCCAGGACAACATGCACAAGGCCGAGAAGAAGGACATTCCGCTGGTCACGGAGGCCACGCTCGTGAAGTCCGGCGTGGTGCGGGTCATGGAGCTGCAGGAGCAGGGCTGGACCTACGTGCGGCCGTAAACTGTTCAGGAGGTGAGCGATCGACTGAACGCGGTGCGTCGGCGAGTGGAGACACCAGCGGCCCACCTGCGTCCTGGTAGGCACAAGGGAGAGCTGATCGATGATTACGATGTTTGCCGCACGCCTATTGTGCGCGCTCGCCGTCCTGGCGCCGGTTGTCCTGGCGCTGCAGCCGACCCAGGCCGCCGCACAGGCGCAACTCGCGCCGGTGCAGCGCGCGCCGTTGCACGCGGCGGTGCAGATGGCCCGTGTCGTCGATAGCGGGACCAACCTGCTTGTCCTACCCATCGTCAGGCTCGGCACCACGGAGAGGCTGTATGTGCGCGGCGCCGATCCGGCGATTGTCAACGCCGGCGCCTGCTCGCTGCTTGCACAGGCCGAGCGACCGGAATGCCTTGAGAAACTGTCCCGCGACATCGCCCCACCGCTGCGCCGAGCGGTGTCACCAGGCGCAGACTAGCGCCGGCGGCCGGGACCAACCCGACGCGGACCTATGGCTGGTTGACGTACCGTCGATTATCTCGCGCGATCAACTTCACGCGATCCATTGTCCGGCTCACTTGCTTTCACTGTCCGGGGGATCGCCGCCAGTTCTTGCACCTTGGCTCGGATCGGCCCGAACGGACCGAATCTGTGCTGCTCCAAGCTGAAATCGTCGGCGTACGGGCCGTATGGCGTATCGATCGGCTTCTGGAGCCGGACCGGAAAATCATTTTCGAGGTTCGCCTTCTCGGGCCGTTTATGGCTGTTGATGTAGGCTGCGACGTCATAAGCGTCTTCGGCCTTGAGCACCGGGGCGTTGAACGCGGTGCCAATCGGCATGTTGTGCATCGCAAATGCCGCAGTGGTCAAAAGACGGGTCATTCCGGCGCCATTGTTGTAGCTGTCGGGGCCCCATAGAGGTGGGAATTGATACCCCGCGCCAGTTTGGGCGCGCTGCCCGAGGCCATTCGCGCCGTGGCATGCCGCGCAAGTCTTGAAATAAACCTGCGCGCCATGGCCGAGATCGGCTTTGCGCGCAGGCTCTTTGATCCTCAACGTGCCGGCGCCCACGAGCTTCACGCCGTTGGGAATGCCCGTCGATAGCCACTGCATATAAGCGAAGAACGCCCTCATCTCGTGGCTCTCGCCCGGCAGGGCGCGGCCATTCATGCTGCGCTCCATGCATCCGTTAATGCGACTCTCCAGGGTGTCGACCATACCCTCGCGCGCGCGGTATTGCGGGAATTGTCCCCAGACGCCTACCAGCGGCATGGCATATGGCTGTCTGCCGGCCTGCAGATGGCAATTTTGGCAGGTAAGATTGTTGCCAGCGAAGCGCCTCGCCAGATCCGGCACCGCCGGACCGATCTCATTCGCCGTGTCGGTGAAAAGCGCATACCCGTATTTGACGAGCGCACCGATCTGATCGTCGTCCACCGTAGCAATATCGGGAGGTTTCCATTGGGTGAGATCAACGTCGCCGCTTTCCGCAGTTGCCCGGTTGGGACCTCCCATCACGGTCGCGGCGCACAACGTTATCGCAAACAAGATCCGGCAAGAGTGTTTCATGGCGCAAACTGCCCAGGATCTGCTCTGTAATGCCATCGTCAGCTGGCGCCGACAGCATCCCGCCATCCACGAGAGCGGAACTCAGGTCGCGAGACATAGTACGCGATTCTCTGCCCCGAGTAGAGGCCTTATGGCACCGATGCTTGGCTCGACAGCGCCAACACGCCGGCCAATCACAAATGGGTCACAGCCGGGACTATGGACAAGCTGAGGCGTGCGCAGGATGGCGCAGGCGGAACAGGCCGATCACCAGGAACGCCACGAACACCAGGCCCAGCGCCACGTAGTTGATGGCAGCCCAGCCGTTGAGCTCGAGCACGACGCTGGCCATCAGGCTGGCCGTCGTGGTGGTGCCGAACACCATGAAGTCGTTGAACGCCTGGGCCTTGCCGCGCTCGGCCGGCCGGTAGGTCGTG
>Ga0209380_10002223_pt1 | contig 12566 bp, 11 predicted proteins | sample HubBroMetageWFT6_FD_188347 | JGI IMG/M metagenome (GOLD analysis project Ga0209380, IMG submission 188347) | Warmed and freeze-thawed soil microbial communities from the Hubbard Brook experimental Forest, New Hampshire - Hubbard Brook CCASE Soil... | ecosystem: Environmental > Terrestrial >...
GCGTGACAGGAGTTTTGTCGGAAACTATTGCAGTCACTGCCTTACGCTCCGATTTGACGCGCAAAATCATAGGGGTACCGAGTCGTAACACAGACTCTTCAGCCCCTGAAGCTTCAGGGGTTAAAACCTCTGATCCGACGAAGCTCTTCGTCGGGACTGAAGTCCCGACCTCCTGAGCAAGCGCGCCGTGACAGTGTCATTCAGATTAGGCAGCGCACCATTTTCAAATCCGATGACTTTGCGAACACTGTGAGATAGACTGCTGCCCAAGTCCCCGGGATCGGAGATTGCTGATATGACTTGGAAATTGATCTTTCAGCTCTCGTTGTTTGGGCTGGCGATGGGTATCGCCACGGTGTTCGTGATTCCCTCGAAGGTCGAGCCGGCATTTTGGCTGGTTATTTTCCTGATCTGCGCCTACGTGATCGCCAAGCGCAGCCCCGGCATGCTTTTCCTGCACGGTCTACTACTCGGATTGGCAAACTCCGTCTGGATCACCGCTGCGCACGTTTTGCTGTTCGATACCTACATCGCCCGCCATGCCCAGGAGGTGGCGATGATGCAATCCATGCCTCTCCCCGGTTCTCCCCGGCTGATGATGGCGCTTACCGGTCCGGTAATCGGGCTAATCTCCGGCGTGGTACTTGGCCTATTCGCGCTGGTGGCAGGCAAGCTGGTCAAGAGCCCTTCCGCGCCCACCTACAAAGCGGCCTAACCGCTTAGTGGTGGCTCTCCGAGCCTCTCCACGGTCCAAGGCACACAAGTGGCCAGGGGGGCAGAATCATGTTTTGTTGCCTCTGTTCAGCGCCACCAACTCTGCTCCGCTTACTTTTAATCATTTTCCACTGTAAACTTTGATTAAGCGCGCGAGAAAGTCCGGCCTGCGAATGGACGGCGTGCGTTTCTTGTGCACAATCGCTTTTCTCATGGAATGTATTATGTCATCACACAGACATGTATGACGATCCATTCAGCGTTTGCATATATACCAATATGGGTATAAGTTGGAATTCCCATGAGGAATCCACCTCAGGTAAAACCGCTGTATTGGGTGGGTGGAAGCAAAAAAGACCTTCTGGCGCTGCCGGAAACAGTCATGCACGTCTTCGGCTACGCCCTATATTTGGCTCAGATCGGCAGGAAGCATGACCAGGCCAAACCAATGAAAGGCTTTGGCTCGGCAGGTGTGCTGGAAATTGTCGAAGATTGGGAAGGGAACACATACAGTGCGGTCTATATGCTTCGTTTTGTTGAGAGCGTGTTTGTTCTGCATGTATTCCAGAAAAAATCCAAGCGGGATGTTGCAACGCCCAAAAGGGAATTGGACTTAATTCGAGAAAGATGGAAGGCAGCAGAACGAATGGCCAGGGAGTTGGGACTATGAAGAGAACACAAACCACCAGTCGACAGGAAATCACAATCGAAAAAGGTTCAGGGAACGTGTACGCCGACCTGGGCCTTCCCGATAGCGAGAACATGCTGATTATGGCGCAGCTTGTCACGAAAATCGCGGAAATCATCCATCAGCGGCGTTTGACGCAAGCGCAGGCGGCGAAGCTCCTCCGGCTGACCCAGCCCAAGATTTCACGATTACTCCGCGGTGAGTTTCGGGGCATCTCGGAGCGTCGCCTGCTCCAATGCTTGACGCGATTGGGCCGCGACGTTCAAATCGTAGTGAAACAAACGCCTCAGCAGCGTGCCCAGGGCCGCCTGACTGTCCGCTTTGCCTGACCGCGAGAAGATTCTATCTGGAACTCGACCACATCGCTTCCGAGCCGCTCCTGTTTCCGACTTAGGGAGAGGCCGCATGGCTAACAGACCAGTTTCCGATACAAATACTATTGAGTATTATCCTTGTGACTATTTCTTTGAATCTCCTCATCACGCGTCGCCCTTTTGATGTCGTCCTGTAGCTCCTTGTCAGCTGCCTCGGCACGGTTCAATTCTTCAATGTCCTCTTGTACCTTGTCGTGAATGGCTTTTTGATGCTGCGCGTCGTCTCCAAGAATTCTCTTAGCTCCATACTCTGTTAAGAACCCTGCGGCCTCGTTATTTCCCCTCGAAACTGCTAATTGAAGTGGACTGTCCCCGGAACGGTCTAAGGCATTGATATTGGCTCCCTTAGAAATCAAATAACGGAGCGTAGGAAGGTTGCCCTTAGAAGCCGCAGCGTGCAGGGCAGTCCTCCAATCAGCATGGTCAGTCGCATCGATTGGAACTCCATGCGATACAAGTCCCCTGACCGTGCCGAGGTCTTCTCGATAAGCAGCGTACACGAGCAAATCGCCAGCGCGTGGTGAAGCGGCCATTTGACTGATGAAGGCCCTCTGCCAGAAACCTTCCGGCAGTCCCATAAGCGCAAAGAGTGAAATCACCAAGCCCAATCCGACCCACCTTTGCATTGAAATTGGATTTTTTTTTATCAAGCTCCGCACGGTTAGGACTGCCACAGCGGCAGTCCAGAGAACGAGCAAAAAGGGTACCAGAAGCAGAATGGCAGCAGGGCCATGGGCCAACGAAAAGGCTACCATCTGTGGTCCACGTTCCCAAGTCCATACGGTTTGTTCCCAAGTGAGGCGACCCGCGAGGATGGCTGAGCCAATGAAAACGATGCCCCCCAAAATACTCAACCATAGTGGTAGTCGGGCAACAGGGCGGGGTTGAACCCCCTCATTCGAACTATGCATCTCTGACACCCCTCGTTGAGCATTTCAGGGTTTTTTAGTTCGCGTCTAGATTGTCGATTCTAGCTTACGAATGGCAACTCCCGCCGTCTTATCGGAAACTACCTCGCAGCCGACGACTACATGTCTCGCTATACTTTCGCTTTTTATTCGCCTATACTGTAGCTCATCCCCGGTCCCCCGGAATGCGCTATGGCTTCAGACCCTATTCCCGTTGCGCTGGCCGTGCCGGTGGCGCCGCCAGCGCCGCCAAGAAGGCCCTGGGCGCTGCCTCCGGCCGGCCTCGCGGTGTTTTATGGGCGGCCGGAGACGCCGCGGCTGTTCCACTATTTTTTGCCGCGCCTCTTATCTGAAGGGAAGCGGGTGCTGTGCCTGGACGGCGCGAACCGGTTTGACCCGTTGCTGATTGCGCGCCTGGCGCGGCAGCGGGGAGTTGCCGCGGCGGAGTTCAACCGGCGCATCCGCGTGGCGCGGGCGTTCACATGTTTTCAGTTGACCGAGCTGCTGGTGCGCGTGCCGCGCTTCGTAGAAAAGTTTGCCGCCGACGCGCTGATTGTGACGGCGCTGCCGGACCTGTACTTCGACGAGGACGTGCGCGACCGCGACGCTGCTGTGGCGTTCCGCCACGCGCTGGACGCGCTGCGGGCGCTCACTCCGTTGCCGCTGGGCGTCGCGGTGTTTTCGGACGCGACGTCGTTTGCGGGACCGCGCCGAGCGATGTTCCCGCAGCTTACGACGCAGGCGACCGAGCTGTGGCGATTCGCGCTCGATGCAGAGAACGGCAAGCTGCGCCTGATCGGAGAGGGAGGAGGGGGCAGGTTGCAGGTGACAGGTTGCAGGTGACAGGGCTCTCTGACTCCTTGGTTTTCTCTGTGCTCTCTGTGTCCTTTGTGGTGAAAGTTTTTCTATTTCTGCAAATAAAGAAAAAACATTTAACACAGAGAACACAGAGAAAACCGAGAACACGGAGAAAAGGCTGCACGAATCACGAATCACGAATCGCAAGTCACGAATCACGGACACCCATGGGCCGCACGGTTCCCACATTCCGGCAACTGGTCGACGACGCCATCGCGCGATGGGCGAAGTTCCGCCGCGCGCTGCGCCGCGAGGATCAGGAATATTTCGACCGCCTGTTTCGCCGCGTGCGCACCTACACGCAGGCGGCCACGTATCAGGCGAGCGACAACCCGATGGAAGCCATCCTGCTCTCCATCGCGCTCGATCAGGAAAAGCGGCTGGACGCGCTCGAGCGCGCTGCGCCCCGGCAGGTCGGGGCCGCCCTGCCGCCAATAAAAATTCCAGAGCAACTCGATGCGCCCGGAAGCCTCGACGAAAATGTGCAGCCCAACACACAACCCGACATGCAGCTCGACACGCAATCTGGCGCAAACCAGCAACGCAACATCCATCAGCGGCTGCCTCTTCGATCTTTACCCGAGCCCGCGCGGGATGACGTTGTGGCTGATCGAGCCGAACCAGACGCGCCACCGGCTGATTGACCGTTTCACGCCGGCATTTTACGTGTCGGGACCGGACGCGGTGCTGCGCCGCCTGCGCGGGGCAGCCGCGCGGCAGCCGCACGCGCTGGCCTGCCGCGCGGCCGAGCGCATGGATTTGTGGGAGCAGCGCCCGCGCCCCGTGCTGGAGATCGAAGTCGCGCATCCCAATGAATTTGCTTCCTGGACGCGTTGGGTGCGCCAGTTCGATTCCGCGCTGCGGCTTTACAACAGCGACTTGATGCTCGCCTCGCTGTACTGCTGGCAGCGCGGCGTGTTTCCGCTGGCGCGCGTCGAAGTCGAGGCCGACGGCGAGGGCCGCGTCCTCGCGCTCGAATGCTGCGACACCGAATGGGCGATTGATTACGATCCGCCGCCGCTGGAAATCCTGCGCGTGCGCCTGGGCGGCCTGAAGGGCATTGATCCCCGGCATGGCGTGCAGACTGCGCTCGAAATCGAAGTGGACGGACGCGAGTTCGAACTCGACGAAGCGGGCGAGCCCGCCGCCGTCGCGTTCCAGCATCTGCTCGCGCGGCACGATCCCGACCTGATCCTGAGCGACTGGGGCGACGCCACCATCCTGCCGCGGCTGCGCGAGCAGGCCGCCAAGCTGCGCCTGCCGCTCACGCTCAACCGCGACCCTTCCGCCGAAATACATGAGAGCCGCGCACGCAGCTACATGAGCTACGGCCGCATCCTGTTCAAGAACAGCGCGACCACGCTGTTCGGACGCCTGCACGTGGACACGCAAAATTCCTTCATCGCCGACAAGTGCGATCTCTCCGGACTCTGGGAACTCGCGCGCGTCACCAAACTCCCCGTGCAATATTGCTCGCGCACGTCGACCGGCACGGGAATCTCCTACATGCAGATGGAACTGGCCTGGCGCGACGGCGTGCTCATCCCCGAGCAAAAAGCCGAGCCGGAAGATCCCAAGCCGCCCGACGAATTGCTCATCGCCGACCGCGGCGGATTGGTCTTCACGCCGAAAACCGGCTTTCACGCCAACGTCGCCGAACTCGATTTCGTCAGCGAGTATCCCAGCATCATGGCCCGGTTCAATATTTCACCCGAGACGGTCAATTGCCCGTGCTGTCCCGATGCGCCGCGAGTGCCCGAGCTGGGCTATCGTGTTTGCCAGAAGCGGCGCGGCATCACCAGCCGCGTCGTCGAGCGGCTCATCGCCAAACGCGGCGAGTTGAAGAAGTGTAGGGCCCGCCTTCAGGTGGGCATGTGCGTGCATCCAAAGTGCCCGCCTGAAGACGGGCGCTACATAGACCAGCCATGCAGCGCGGACGCAGAGAAAATACAACGCTACAAACTCCAGCGCGACGCGCTCAAGTGGCTGCTGGTTTGCTGCTTCGGCTACACCGGCTACAAAAACGCGCGCTTCGGGAAAATCGAGGCGCACGAAGCGATCAACGCCGTCGCGCGGGAAACCCTGCTGGTGGCCAAGGAGATCGCCGAGGACCGCGGCTACGAAATCCTGCACGCCCTCGTGGATTCGCTGTACGTGCAAAAAGCCGGCGCGACGCGCGACGACTATGAAGCCCTCAACGCGGAAATCGCCGCGCGCACCAAGCTCCCGCTGGCGATCGAGGCCATCTATCGCTACGTAGTGTTCCTGCCGTCGCGGCAATTTCAAGACGTGCCCGTCCCGAATCGCTTTTTCGCCGTCGCCGAAGACGGCGCGCTCAAAGTGCGCGGCCTGGAATTGCGCCGCCATGACACGCCGCCGCTGGTGGCCCGCATGCAGCAGGAAGCGCTGGCGATTCTCGCCGAGGCCCATGATTTCACCGGCTACCTGGCCAAGCTCGAAGAGGCCCGCGAAATCCTGCGCCGCTGCGAGGAATCGGTGGCCGACGGCAGCGTCGCGATCGAGGATTTAATCGTGAGCAAGCGCCTTACCCGCGAGCCGCGCGAGTACAGCAAAGCCAATCAAACCGCCATCGCCGCGCAGCAACTTTTCGGCAACGGCGTGCGCCTGCGGCCCGGCCAAACCGTCGAGTACATCATCACCGATAGCGGCAATCGCGTGCCCAACGACCGCGTGCGCGCCTACGCGCTCTGGGACGGCTGGTTCGGATATGACCGCCGCAAATATACGGAGCTTTTGCACGACGCCTTCGACCCGCTCGCCCTGGTCCACTGCGAGCAACCTCCCTCCAGCATGCCGAGAGTCACCAAAAAGGACAGGTAAAACTCACCTGTCCCAATTCTGACCTAAAGGACGTGATCATTCGCGCAACGAACTGACTCACAATGGAATTTGGGAGCATCTAACATAGATATGGCTGTACGCGAAAGACTTAAAACACTGCGGGAAGTCGAGCGTCCCTGGTGGCTGGCGGTAGTGGCCTGTAGTGGGGCTGTCGTCCTGGGCCACTTCTTGCGGCAGCTCGATATCGAATTGAATCCGCTGGCCTGGTCGAGCGCCGAAATCATTTCGGCCCTGCTCAGCTTTACCATCGCCGCCAGCGTCCTGGTCCGGTATTACGGCACGGGAAACCGGGTTTCGCTTCTGCTGGGGTTGACGTTCGGAGTCACCGGCATTATTCACCTGGGGGCAATCTTTGAATTCTACGACCATTTCCTGAAACCCTCGGAGCAAGTCCGGGTTCCGGTTTCCTGGATGATCGAGCAGATGCTTCTTGGAATACTTCTGCTTGTCGCTTGCGTCATTAACAAATGGCTGCCCTGGCCGCGTGACCCCGGGAAAAATGTCATTGCTCTATCCTCAATTGTAGTCAGCGCCACTTGCATGGTCGCGGGCGCCTTCCTGATTTTTCCAAGTACTCCTCCGATTCGCGCCCACAGTCCCACGCCGCGCGTCTGGGAATTGCTCCCCGCGGTCGTTTTCCTGATTGCCGCCGTGGTCCTGAACAGCGTTAAAGAAAGTGACGGCTTTGCCTTCGACACGGCCCTGGTTTGGGTGGCGGGACTGAATGTCATAAGCCACCTGATTGCGTCGCAATCCGCCCGTTTACTGGACGCCTCGGCCGGAGTCGCCGAACTGGTCAACGCCATCAGTTATATCGTTCTTCTGGGCGCCACCTTGCTGGACAACGCGCGGCTTTTCCGCCAGGTGCGTACGCTGGCGATCAGCGACAGCTTGACGGGTCTTGCGAACTACCGCCACCTGGTCGACATTCTGCAAAGCGAGCTCGAACGTTCCGGCCGAACCAACAGGCCTTTTTCTCTCCTGCTCATGGACCTGGATGGTCTCAAGAAGATCAACGATCGCCACGGACACGTCATCGGCAGCCGCGCACTTTGCCGCGTGGCCACAATTCTCCGGCTGAATTCCCGGTCAATTGACACGGCGGCGCGTTACGGCGGCGACGAATTCGCGCTGCTGCTGCCGGAAACGAATGTCACTGCCGCCGAGCAAGTCGTCGATCGCATACGAAATTGCATGATCGCGGATGAGGAAGTTCCGCAACTCAGCATAAGCATCGGGGTTGCCACATTCCCGAAATGCGGCGCCACGGTTCAACAACTGTTTGAGTATGCGGATCGGGCTCTCTACGTGATGAAGGAACAATCGAAAAGAGGCAGGCTGGAAAAGCGCGAACGTTCTTGATGGCCGGCAGGTGTGGATTAAGACTCTGTCTACGTGCTTCAGGCTGGCCGGGAAGTCTTCCAGAAATCGGGATTCGGCACCGGAAAGCTCACGGACACTTCGCAGGTCTGAATGTCCCGGACGTGGACGTTCACAATATCGCTGATTTGCTCCAGTGAAGTGCCGTTGTTAATGAGCAGCAAGTCCTGCCCTTCCACGACGGGCACGCCCAGTAAGAACACCCCTCCGTTTGCATTGCCGCTGATCGCTCTTGCCTGCTCATAAAACGCCGATTCGCTTGCGCTGCGGCCATAGACTGTCAGGTCGATGGCCAGTTCCGCCCTGGCAGTCACCCGACGTTCCGGCAACTCCATTTTTCCGAGGAGGTCCGAAGTGTCGAGTCCTTTGACGGATCGCGCTTCTCGCGCGGTTTTGATTGCGTCGAAGATGCGGCTCATCAGTCGTATCCTGGGAATTCAATAATCATTCGGTTGAACGGTCTAGGGATACTCCAGCTGGATATTTTCGCAAGGAATTACGGACAGCCCAATAGGTGTGAAGTTCTAAGGCCACTAGTACTTTGGGACAAGTACATTTCGACCGGTCCGCTCATCATCCATTTCTGGCGCGGAGACCGTCGCCGCATGCCAGCTTGGGGCGTTGCCCTGGACTGGGTTTCTCCGCGCTGTTGGCGCGACAACTTGGCCGTTTCTTCGAGAAGAGGCCGTCAAAGGCTATTTGCGAATTACCCTCTGGATGGTCTTGAACCAGCCATGCCACCGTGAGAGGATTTCTCTTTCGATGTGGTGGCGCAGCCAGGTTCGCTGTGCCAACGCGAGCCGGGTGGGAGGTCACTGTGGACCGAAGGGAATTCATGAAATTCGGTGGCGTCGCCGCTATCGAATTGGGCGCCGCGAGGCTCCTGATGTCACAGGCGCAGCCCGGAATGCCCGGCATGCAGCCTGCCGCGGGCCCACAAGAAAGTTCCAAAGCGGATTTCACCCTGCGGATTGCACCCGTTACTGTGGAGCTTACTCCCACTCGCATCCTCAGCACCATCGGCTACAACGGCACTTCTCCGGGCCCCGTGCTTCGCATGAAGGAAGGGAAGCCGGTCACAGTCGATGTCATCAACGAAACCGACGTTCCAGAACTCGTTCATTGGCACGGCTTATTCCTGCCTGCCGAAGTCGATGGCGTGGAGGAAGAGAAGACCCCGATGGTGCCGCCGCGCGGCCGCATCCGCTATCAATTTACGCCGCGTCCGGCAGGGACGCGCTGGTATCACACGCACACAATGGCCGGATCGGACCTGCACCGCGGGTCTTACACGGGCCAGTTCGGTTTTCTCATGATCGAGTCCGCCAACAACCCCGGAAATTACGATAAGGAAGTGTTCCTCGCGTTGCGGGAATGGGAGCCGTTTTTCAACCCCGAAGAGGAAGACAATGATGAGGACACCAGCGGCGGGCCGCAGCCGGAACGCCCCAAAGTCCTGGACACCAGGCCGGCCGGCCTTGAAGTGGGCTACTCGATGTTCTCTATCAACGACAAGGCTCTCGGCGCCGGGGAACCGATTCGCGTCCAGCAGGGGCAGAAGCTTCTCATCCACCTGCTGAATGCCAGCGCCAGCATGAATCGCCGCATAGCCCTTCCCGGCCATAAATTTCAAATCGTGGCCATGGACGGCAATCCGGTTCCCACTTCCCGATCCGTGGACGTAATCTACCTCGGCCCGGGTGAGCGCGTGGACGCTATCGTGGGAATGAATCAGCCGGGAAACTGGATTCTGGGCACCACCGATGATGATCCGCGCAACGGTGGGATGGGAGTGATTATCGAATACGCTAATCAGCACAAACAGCCGCAATGGGTGGCGCCTGCCAAATCCGACTGGGACTACACGATTTTTGGCGGCACAGGAACGCAGCCTCCGCCAGACGCCACCATCGACATGATTTTCGAGAAAATTCCCAGCGGGGCGGGGCTGTTCAACAGTTGGACCGTAAACGGGAAGGAATACCCGCACGATCAGGAATTTATGTTGAAACAAGGCGGACGCTACCGGCTGGTGTTCCGCAATCGCAGCGAGGACGATCATCCGCTGCACATGCATCGGCATTCGTTTGAGCTGGTGGAGATCAACGGCAAGACCACGGCAGGCTTGATGAAAGATACGGTCATCGTTCCCGGCTACGGCCGCGCCACCGTAGACATGGTCGCGGACCAGCCGGGCTTAACACTGTTTCACTGCCACATTCAGCAGCACATGGACTACGGATTCAAAGCGCTGTTTCGTTATGCTTAACTGGCACGCAACTCGGATTACTTCTTTCCGTCCGCTGGCGGCGTCTGCGTCTCCTTAGCCGCGCCGATCTTGATCGTCACGCCGAATCGCTTGTAATTCTCGTATTTCACGACCATGCGAATCGGAATGTCGCCGCCGCTGAAATGCAGAATGTCGTTGGATCGCGTGTACGTGGGAAACCAGAAGTGCCCCTCCACGTTTTCGCGAAAAGTCTCAAACCTCGGGAATACGTTTTCTTGCCCGCCTTTACGGATGTCCGGGACCGCCTTGCCGTCCGTCTTCACGATATCGAGATCTTTGTCTTCCACCCAGACGCGGCCCTGAAAATATCTCTGATTTTTCTCAATCGTTTTAGGCGCCACATCGAACACGTAGGTCGTAAGTTCATCGAGCTGCACGTGGTCCACATATTTGACGTTGTACTTGGGCAATTCCGTTGTGGTCAGGACAAACGGCTGCACATGCTCAAGATCGTCCAGGTCCTGTTGCGACAGGGATATGCGCTCGAGAGTAGGCGCGGGGGCATTGGTCACTTTCTCAAACCGTTTTCCCGAGGGCGTGAATACGATGTCACTGGTCATCGTGTATTCGCCGTCGGGCCGTCCGCTGTAGTCGAGCGTTTGAATGGTAAAAGTTTGTGTGTAGGTGAAGTTGTCTCGCTCAGTTTTGAATTCCGCTTCTCGCGCCGCGAATTTCTGGATGATTTCCTCGATCGGCGCCGTTGGCGGCCCGAGAGCCGCATTCTGCGCCGGCGCTGCGGCGGTGGCCGCAGGCTGGGCCATGGATCCCTGGTGCCCGGCACTGAGCGGTAGGAATGCGCAGACCGCCGCCAGACCCGCCAATAAAATAATAGCCGCTCGTCGTCGGTGAATCGCGGCGATTTGAGGTTGAATGTCCGCCATAATTTTCTCTCCGTGGGATTTTCTCGGTGTTGCCTGCGCCTTCATACGTGAAAATGTTTTATCCTGTTGAATTGGAGCTTTCCAGGAGCGCAAGGGTTGCCTTTCCGAGATTAACACGCGCACTTCAAGTTTACCTCTTTCCGCCGAAAGTTTGCTGCTCGTTTGTGGCAAGAAAATAGCGCCATTTGACAGCCAACTCGGATGTCTGGTACGTTCCCGCGGCCATTCAACTTTCGCGTTGTAAACTCGCGCAAGCCAATTACTGCGTGCATCGCGGAAAGCAGGGGACCTTGTCCACGGCACTAAGCAAGTTCCGGCGTCTCACTTTCATCGATTGGGTAATCTGCGGCGTGGCTTGCATTGGATTCGCCTTCGACACCTACGAGCTTTTGGTCCTCACGGTCACCGTCCAGCCGGCCTTGTCTGAATTTCTCGCGGCCAAACCCGGAAGCGCGGAGTTCAATCGCTGGATCGGTTTGATGTTTTACGTTCCCGCCATTGCTGGAGGAATATTCGGTTTGCTGGGCGGATATCTCATCGACCGTTTCGGCCGCCGCCCCATCTTGTTTTGGAGCATCTTGCTGTTTTGTTTTTCCGCGCTGGCGACCGCCTATTCGTCCTCCGCCCAGCAATTGCTGCTTTATCGTTGCATCACTTTTGTAGGAGTATCGGTCGAATTCGTCGCGGCGACAGCTTGGCTGGCCGAACTTTTCCCCGAAAGAGATCAGAGAGAAACCATTCTTGGCTCGACTCAGATTTTTGCTTCCACGGGCGGGATCCTGATGAGCGGCGCGAGTTATTTGAGTTTGTCGATTGGCCCGTTGCTCCCAGCCATACACGGCGGCCATGAAGCCTGGCGCTACACGATCCTGTGGGGAATTCTTCCCGCCATTCCATTACTCGTCGTGCGCCCACTCCTCCCTGAATCGCCCATCTGGAAGCAGAAAAGGGAAGAAGGCACGCTCCAGCGGCCCAGCATCATGGAATTATTTCACCCTGAATTTCGCAAGACGGCTCTGCTCAGTTGTTTCATGATGGCGTGCGCCTATGCCGCTTCCTTCGGCATGCTGCAGCATTTTTTTCGCATCATCCCGGGCACTCCTGGAGTAAGAGAACTTGCGCGCGTGGAACAGCTGAAGATAGCGAGTCTTTTACAAGGCTACCAGGAGGCTGGAAGCCTGATTGGGCGCATCTTGATGGCTATTCTGGCTATCTTCATTATCGGGCGGAGGCGTCTACTGCGCATTTTTCAGATTCCCGGCCTGATTCTGATACCGCTGGTTGTGTTGCTGCCCGCTGTTCGTGACACCGCGATGTCGCCCTGGGGGATTTTCTTTCTTGGCACGGTTTCCGTGGCTCAATTCAGTTTTTGGGGAAATTATTTGCCGACTCTTTATCCGACGCACTTGCGCGGCACGGGCGAAAGTTTTGCCGCCAATGTGGGAGGGCGGATGCTGGGAACTTCCGCCGCTCTGATCACCACCAGTATCGTGGCGTATATGCCGGGGGGCACTGCCACGCGGCAACTTGGCTACGCGGCAGGAATCGTCGGCTTTCTCGCCTACGCCGCGGGTTTCATTGGAAGCTTCTGGCTCCCCGAGCCCTGCGAAA
>Ga0209380_10002224_pt1 | contig 12566 bp, 11 predicted proteins | sample HubBroMetageWFT6_FD_188347 | JGI IMG/M metagenome (GOLD analysis project Ga0209380, IMG submission 188347) | Warmed and freeze-thawed soil microbial communities from the Hubbard Brook experimental Forest, New Hampshire - Hubbard Brook CCASE Soil... | ecosystem: Environmental > Terrestrial >...
TCTGCTTCGCGAGCAACCGCCGCTGCAGCCGGTTGGCGAGCCGGGCGACGACGCTCTGCAGATGCTGCAGTTGCTGGTCCAGCAAATGCCGCAGGCGTCCCAATTCGTCGGCGTCGCAGAGCTGATCGGCTTCGATGACCTCGTCCGCAACCGTGCTGAAGGCGCGGTAGACGGCGTTCTCGTCGGGCTGGCCGCGCGGCTGGGTCCCGGGGCGGCCGGGCCGGCCCGGATCGTCGTCGCTGGCGCCCGGCATCATCTCGCCGTCGGCGTCGGCGGCGCCGTCTTCCTCGGCATCGGCATCGGCGCTGTCGGCGGGCGAGCCTTCCATCGAGGGCTGCGCCCCGGCAGAGGCGCTCTCGCCGCTATCGGCCTGATTCTCGCTGTCCTGCTCCTCGCCCTGGCCCTGGTTGTCGTCGGACGAGGAATCGTCGATCTCGCCGAGATCGATGTCGAGATCCTGGATCAGCCGGCGCGTCACCCGGGCGTAGGTGTCCTGGTCGACGATGTTGCGTTCGAGCTCGGCGATATCCTTGCCGATCTTGCCCTCGAGCCACGGACGCCAGAGATCCACCACCCGGCGCGCCGAAGGCGGTGGCGGCTCCCGGGTCAAGGCTTCGCGGGTCAACAGGCGGACCGCCTCCGCCATCGTGCTCTCGGTGCGCTCGGTGACCCGCTCAAAGCCTTGGCGGCGGTACTGCTCGTCGAGCATCGCGCCCAGATTGGCGGCAACCCCGACCATGCGCCGCGCGCCGAGCGCCTCGACCCGAGCCTGTTCGAGTGCCTCAAAGACCGAGCGCGCGAGCGGCCCGCCAGGCGCGCGTTTCGAGTGCACAGCATCGTCATGGTAGCGCAGCCGCAGGGCCAGGCTGTCGGCGGCGCCGCGCAATTGCGCGGCTTCCTCGGCCGGCAGGTCGCGCGCCGGGTTCGGCAATTTGACGCGATTGCCGGATAACCCGGGCGGCTCCGGGCCAAAGCCGACGTTCAGATCGTCGCGCTCCGCGATCGCCCGGAGCGTCGAGGCGGTCGCCCGCTTGAAGATCTCGGTCGGAGAAAACGCCTGCGACACGGGCTCGTCTGCCACTACATCAACGTGGCGTTAACGCCGGTCTCGGGCAGTTCAGTGCCAAAGCAGCGCTGGTAGTATTCCGCCACGGTCGGCCGCTCGGTCTCGTCGCATTTGTTGAGGAAGGTCAGCCGGAAGGCAAAGGCGAGATCGCCGAAGATGCGGGCGTTCTCCGCCCAGGTCATCACCGTGCGCGGCGACATCACGGTCGAGATGTCGCCGTTGATGAACCCGTTCCGGGTGAGGTCGGCGAGCGCGACCATCGCGCTGACGCGGCGCCGGCCGTCGTCGTCATTGTAGCTCGGCACCTTGGCCAGAATGATCTCGCATTCGGCGTCGTGCGGCAGGTAGTTGAGCGTGGCGACGATGTTCCAGCGGTCCATCTGGCCCTGGTTGATCTGCTGGGTGCCATGATAGAGCCCAGTCGTGTCGCCGAGACCGACCGTGTTCGCGGTCGAGAACAGGCGGAACGCCGAGTGCGGGCGGATGACCCGGTTCTGGTCGAGCAGGGTCAGCTTGCCTTCGACCTCGAGCACCCGCTGGATCACGAACATGACGTCCGGCCGGCCGGCGTCGTATTCGTCGAAGCACAGCGCCACCGGATGTTGCAGCGCCCAGGGCAGGATCCCCTCACGGAACTCGGTGACCTGCTTGTTGTCGCGCAGCACGATCGCGTCCTTGCCGACGAGATCGATGCGGCTGATATGGCTGTCGAGGTTGACGCGGATGCACGGCCAGTTGAGCCGACAGGCGACCTGCTCGACATGGGTCGATTTGCCGGTGCCGTGATAGCCGCAGATCATCACCCGCCGGTTGAAGGCAAAACCGGCGAGGATGGCGAGGGTCGTATCGTGGTCGAACCGATAAGCCTCGTCGAGATCGGGAACGTGCTCGCTGGGCTGGCTGAACGCCGGCACTTCGAGGTCGCTGTCGATCCCGAAGGTCTGGCGAACCGAGATTTTGATGTCTGGCTCCCCGGTGGGAGTCGCGGTCGGTGCCGCGGGCTGAACGGTGGGCATTTCCTGTGTCGTTCCTTGTCTTGGGGGAATGTTGAAGGCCGTGAACGCGCAATGGGTCAGCTGAAGTAGCTGGCTTTCAAGGTCGCGTAGGCCTGGTTGATAATCTTGAGCTTCTCCTCGAAGACCTTGTCGCCGCCATGGGCGTCGGGGTGGTGCTGCTTGACCAGCACCTTATAGCGCGCTTTAAGGCGCACCTCGGTGAAGGGCGGGTCGAGATCGAATACCGCGAGTGCCTGCTCGCGCGCGGAAGCGGCGCGCGCCGCCGAGCCGGAATGGCGCCCGCTGGTCCCGTGCCCATTGGTGCGGTGGGCGCCGTTGTGGTCCTTGCGATTGTCGGCGCCGCTGTAAAACCCGAACGGGTCGCGCACGTGCGCGCCATGGGCCGGCGCGTGAAGCTGGCCGAGGCGCCAGCTCGGCCGGTCCCATACTGTCGCGCGGCGGATCTCGGCCTCGATCTCGGGCTCGCTCATGCCGGCGTAGTAATTCCAGGCGCTGTTATAGGCGCGGACGTGTTCGAGACAAAACCAGCGGTAACTGTTGAGCTCGATCCGCGATTTGGGTGCACGGAAGTCGCCGCCCGCACTGCAGCCGGGGTGGTCGCAGAAACGCGCCGGCGGGTGGGCCTCGGTCACGAAAATGGGATCGATTGGTTGGCGCCGCATCATGCTCAGTATGGGAGGCCGGCCGGCGCGTGACAAGGATTCGCGGCACCCTCACCCGGCCCCGGATGCCGACGCAGACCAGGGTTGCGTCGGCGGCGCAGCCCCGTCCCCGGCCGGGTCAATTGGGCGCCGCCGGCGTCAGCAGCTCGCCAAACTGATCGCGCGGGTCGGCCCAGCGCAGCACCGCAGCCTTCACCTCGCCCGGCAGACGCTCGAAAGCACCCCGTCTTCGCTGCTCCGGCAGCGGCGCGAACGGGTCGAGCAGCGGCAAGGGCTCGGGCTCGCCTGCTATGGCGATGCTGCCGTCGAGCAGCCGAACCAGGCGCAGAGAGCCGATCACGGCGATCTCGATGATCGCATCGCGCCAGAAATGATGCCGCCCGCCGAATGTAACGACGAACGCACCAAGGATCGCGGTCGGCGGTCCGTCGGCGTTGAGCCAGCCGATGGCACAGCGCGACAGCCGCTCGTCCGCGCCGCAGCGCGTCAGGATCGCCACTTCGGTGCCGTGGTGATGGTCGTCGCTGTCGGCTTCCGGGTCGAAGCGGCCGACCTCCACGCCGCGACGGCAATAGCCGGAAAGGGCCAGGAATTGACCGACGGTGGGAACCTCCAGAATGCGCCACCCGCCCGCCTCGAACACCGTGTCGGGCGGACGCTGCCGCCGGATCTCGGCCGCGCGGCGCTGCAACGGAAACGGAACGACCTGGCCCATCACCTCACCTGGTATATACAACCCACAGGTACCTGAGCAAAACGCATGCCGGATTTCAACCGATCCGCATGAGTACTCTGGCCGTACATTGCCGGCTCACGGGTTGCGGGATAGCATCCGGCCGCGCAGACCCGCGCCCGGAGCTTTTCTGATGGTGGCGATTCGCCCGCTGACCGAGCCCGACCTGCCGGAGGCGCGGCGCATCGTGCGGCTCGCATTCGGCACCTTTCTCGGCGCTCCCGACCCGGAGAATTTCTGGACCGATCGCGACTATGTCTATGGCCGCTTCGGGGCGGAGCACGTCGCCGCCTTTGCCGCCGAAAAGGACGGTGAGCTGGTCGGCTCCAATTTCGCGACGCGCTGGGGCAGCGTCGGCTTTTTCGGGCCGCTGACGATCCGCCCGGAGTTGTGGGACAGCGGCATCGGCCAACGGCTCGTCGCGGCGGTCAGCGCGCAGTTCGACAGTTGGGGTGTCCGCCATGCCGGTCTCTTTACCTTTGCCGAGAGCGCGAAGCATGTCGGGCTCTACGGCAAGTTTGGATTTCACCCGCGCTTCTTGACCGCAATCATGGCGGCTCCCGCCAGCACTGCGGAGCCAGCGCTGCGATGGTCGCGCTATTCTCCCTTGTCCGACGCCGATCGCCGCGATGTCGAAACCGCAGCGCGCGCGCTGACCGAGCAGCTCTATGACGGACTCGATCTCCGCGGCGAGATCCGGACCGTGACGGCGGGCAATCTCGGCGACACGTTATTGCTATGGGAGGGCGACAGCCGCCTCGCCGGCTTCGCGATCTGCCATTGGGGGCCGGCAAGCGAGGCCGGCGAGGGTTGCTGCCTTGTCAAGTTCGGTGCGGTACGGCCGGGCCCGGGCGGCGAGAAGCGTTTCGCGGCGCTGCTCGACGGTTGCGCCGCTCTCGCGCAGACGATCGGCATGCAGGACGTGCTGGCGGGGGTCAATCTGGCGCGCGAGGAGGCGTACCGGCATATGCTGGCTCGCGGGTTTCGTACCCGGATCCAGGGCGTGGCGATGCATCGGCCGAATGAGCCCGGCTACAGCCGACCCGGCCTCTACGTTCTCGACGATTGGCGCTGAGGATAAGGCGATGAAGGCGGTCGTCTGTGAGGCGTTCGGCGGACCCGAGGTCCTGGTGCTGCGCGAGGTGCCGGATCCGCCGCCGCCCGGCCCCGGCGAGGTGCAGGTCCGGATCGCCGCGCGCGGGGTGCAATATGTCGACGTTCTGATGCTCGCCGGCAAGTACCAGTTCCGGCCGGAGCCGCCCTTCGTGCCGGGGAACGAGGGCGCCGGCGAGGTCGTCGCCGTCGGCGACGCGGTCACCCGCTTCAAACTTGGCGACCGCATTATGAGCCGGCACCGGCTCGGCGCTTTTGCGCAGCTCGGCAACTCCAGAGCCGAGGATTGCGACCCGGTTCCCGACGGCATGAGCATCGAGGCGGCAGCGGTGTTCCGCGGCGCCTATCACACGGCCTATCACGCGCTTGTTCAGCGCGGCCGCATGAAGGAGGGCGATTGGGTGCTGGTCAACGGCGCCGCCGGCGGCATCGGCATCGCCGCGATCCAGGTTGCGAAGCTGTTCGGCGCCACCGTCATCGCCACGGCCAGTACCGAGGAAAAACGCGCCGCCTGTTGCGCGGAAGGCGCCGATTTCGCGATCGACTACCGCGAGGGTCTGCGCGACCGGGTTAAGGAAATCACCGGCGATCGCGGCGTCGACATCGTCTATGACCCGATCGGCTCCACGGTATTCGACGAGTCGCTGCGCTGCCTCGCCTGGGGCGGGCGTATCCTGGTGCTCGGCTTTCTCGGTGGCGGTCCGTCGCAGCCGCGGACCAATTATCTGCTGATCAAGGGGCTGGAAGTGATCGGGGTGCGGCTCGGCGGGGTCACCGAACATAAGCCCGAGATCGGCCGCGCCAACATGAAATTGCTGGTCGAGCTCGCCGGACAGGGGAAGCTACGGCCGCGCATCTCGTATAGCTTTCCGCTGGAGCAGGCGGCGGATGCAATTCAGGCGGTCATCGACCGCAACGTGATAGGCAAGGCCGTGCTGGTCGGCTGACCAAAAAAGGGGTGGAAATGCGCCTAGCGATCATAAGAGCTGCGCTGCTGTTGCCGGTCATTGTGGCTGTCCCAGCAATGGCGCAAAACCCGCCCGCCGCACCGGCCGTCCAGCGAACCGTTCTGGCGGGCAGCAAGTTGCCGGATCTTGCCGCCGCGCCGGTCTATTTCTGTGCGCTATCGGTAACGATACCAGCCAACGCGGCGAGCCACGTCGCGGCGGGATCCAACGCCATCTTCTATCAACTCGCCGGCTCGACCGAGATCACGACGGGGGGAGCGACCAAAACCCTCGCTTCCGGCGAGGCGATGTTTATCGCGGGCGGACATGAGATCTTCCTGAAGGCGGTCGGCGACGAACCTTCGCGCGGCCTGCACTTCGTGCTGGTCCCGGCCACAACCTCGGCATCTCCGACCGCTACCGAGCCGGCCGCCGTCACCGAGCTGTTCCGCTCGCCGGCGCCGATCCCGGACCTCAAGCCGGGCACTTACGAGGTAAATCTGACCCGGGTAACCTTTCCGCCGAAGATGGCGGCGAACCCGCCGCATCACCGCTCCGGGGCGGCGCTCTATTATATCCTGACCGGAGCCGGGGCTACCACGATAGACGGCAGTACCACCGAAAAGGGTCCGGGGTCGACGATCTACGAACCGTCGAGCCTCGTGCACCAATGGGGCAACCCCGGCGGCGAGCCGTTTACCTTTCTAGCCTTCAACATCAATCCGGAAGGAATGCCCGCGGTCGTCATGGAGAGCGCGGGAAAGTAGGCTTGGCTGGTCAGTCGTAGGTCAGGCCGATCGTCTCGGCGACCAGCACCGGCCGGTCGTTGCCCTCGACCTCCATCGTGCTCTCCGAGGTGGTCCGGACGCCGCCCTCGATCTTCTCGACCGATTTGAGCTTGAGACGCAGGCGGACCCGCGACCCGGCCGGCACCGGCCCGGTGAAACGCACCCGGTTGGCCCCGTAATTGATGCCGCGCGAGCGGTTCTTGACCCGGTAGAGGGTCGCGGCCAGGCGCGGCACCAAGGACAGGGTCAGCCAGCCATGCGCGATGGTCTTGCCGCCGGGCATCTCGCGCTTGGCGCGCTCGACATCGACATGGATCCATTGATGGTCGCCGGTCGCGTCGGCGAATTTGTTGATCTGCTCCTGGGTCACCGTGTACCAGTCGCTGACGCCGATCTCCTTGCCTTCATAGGCCAGTAGATCGGCTGGGCGTTCGACTTCCAGCATCCTGTGCTCCTCGTTCAGTGATCGGATCAGGGGCGCATCATGAAGCCGCTCGGCCCCGGAGTGCGCAATTTTTCAGCATAGCCGGCGAATTCAACGAGCAGTTTGCGGGTGTCGCGCGGGTCGATGATCTCCTCGATCCAGAACGGCTCGGCGGTGCGGAACGGGGAGCGCAGCCGATTGAGCCGCTCATCGATTTCGGCGATCTTGATGGCAGGGTCGGGGGCGGCGTCGATCTCGGCGCGATAGGCCGCCTCGATCCCGCCCTCCAAAGGCAGCGAGCCCCAGCGTGCCGACAGCCAGGCATAGCGGATCGAGAACCGGCCGGAGGGCTGGTTCACGGCGCCGGCGACGCCGAACACGTTGCGCACCAGAAACGTGCACCACGGAACGGTCGATTGGTTGACCGCCGCCATCGCCCGCACGCCCTTCCGGATCGTCGCCGCCTTCTCCGCCTCCAGCCCGATATGAAAGCCGGGGCAGTCGCAGAGATAGACAATCGGCAGGTGGAAGGTCTCGGCGAGGTCGACAAAGCGGATGATCTTGTCGCAGGCGTCGGCCGTCCAGCAGCCGCCGTAGAAGAACGGGTCGCTGGCCATCACCGCGGCCGGCAGCCCGTCGATGCGGGCGAGCCCGGTGATGATCGGTCGGCCGAACATGCGGCCCATCTCGAAGAACGAGCCCTTGTCGACCACCGCCTCGACGATCGGGCGCATCTTGTAGACCTTGCGGCGGTCGCGCGGGATCGCCTCGAACAGGAACTCCTCGCGCCGCAGGGGATCGTCGGTGCGCGGGTCGCGCGGGGCCACCTCATAGACCGAGGAGGGCAGGTAGGAGAGGAAACGGCGCGTTGCTGCGAACGCCTCCTCCTCGCTGTCGACCGCATGGTCGACAGCACCGCAGCGGGTCTGGATCTCCCAGCCGCCGAGCTCGAATCTGTCGAGCTTTTGCTGCCCGAGCGCGTTGACCACCGGCGGGCCGGCGACGAACAGTGCCGAGGTCTCCTTGGTCATGACCGAATAATGGCTCGCCGCCATTCGTGCGGCGCCGAGGCCGGCGACCGAACCGAGCCCGAGCGCCACGACCGGCACCAGGCCGAGATTGGTCGTCGTATAGTAATAGGGCAGGTTCGAGCCGACCCGGCCCGGCAGGTTGGCGCGCCCCGTGGTCTCGATCGTCTTGACCGAGCCGCCGCCGCCCGAGCCCTCGATGATGCGGATGATCGGCAGGCGCAGATCGTGCGCCATCTGCTCCGCCATCAGCGGCTTTTCGCGGATCGTCGCGTCCGCCGAGCCGCCGCGCACGGTGAAATCATCGCCGACCACCACGACAGGGCGGCCGTCGATCGCGGCGCGGCCCATCACGCAATTCGACGGCACCAATTCGACGAGGCGGCCCTCGGCGTCGTACTGGGCGCGGCCGGCGATCGCGCCGACCTCGTGAAAGCTGCCGGTATCGACGAGTCCGTCGATGCGCTCGCGCACGGTGAGCCGGCCGCCCTGGTGCTGGCGCTTGACCTTGTCGGCGCCGCCGAGCGCGCGGGCATGCCGCTCGCGCTCGCGCAGCTCCTCCAGCTCCGGCTCCCAGCCCATTCGCCATCCTCGCAGTGAGCCAGATCGAATAAGAACCGCCGCTTAAGCCTGGAGCAAGAGGGCACATCAATGGCTCTTCGCAGATCGCGGCTTTTCGCCGATAGTCGCGGCCACATGCGACCAGCAGGAAACCGCAGATGATCGCTCAGAATGGCGCCTCGACGGGGATTTCGCGGCGCAGCGTGTTGCGGAGCGGCGCCGCTATCGGCATGGCTTTCGGGGTCCCGGCGGTCCGCGGCATCGGCCGCGCGAGCGCCGCCGATTTCTCGACCCTGAAGGTCATCCCCGAGGTCGATCTGAAGATCCTCGACCCGGTTTGGACCACGGCGACGGTTACCTCGACGCACGCGCTGCTCGTCTACGACACGCTGTTCGGGATAGACCGCAAACAGCAGATCCATCCGCAAATGGTCGAGAAATTCGGCCGCGACGAGGACGGGCTGACCTGGCACTTCGAGCTGCGCGACGGGCTCGGCTGGCAAGACGGCACGCCCGTCACAGCCAAGGATTGCGTCGCCTCGATCCGTCGCTGGGCGGCGCGGTTCGGCCTTGGCGGCATCATGATGCAGCGCACCGAGCGATTGGACGCGCTCGACGACAAAAGCTTCATCCTGAAGCTGAAGGAACCGTTCGACCCGGTGCCGCAGACTCTGGGCAATCAGAGCCAGGTCTGTTTCATGATGCGCCAGAAGGACGCCGAGACCGACCCGTTCACGCAGATCAAGACCGCCGTCGGCTCAGGGCCGTTCATGTTTCTGCAGGACGAGTGGGTGCCGGGCGCCAAGGTCGCCTATAAGCGCAACCCCAACTATCACCCGCGCAGCGAGCCGGCCGACGGCTATGCCGGCGGCAAGGTTGCGCATGTCGAGCGGGTCGAGTGGACCGTCATCCCCGAGCCCGGCACCGCAGCGGCGGCATTGTCCGCCGGCGAGATGGATTATTGGGTCACCCCGGCGGCCAACAACCTGCCGCAGCTGAAGAGCGACCCGAACGTGGCGCTGACGATGCTCGATCCGCTCGGCTGGCAATTGCACCTGCGCTTCAACTCGCTCGCCAAGCCCTTCGACAATGCCAAGATGCGCCAGGCGGTCCAGATGCTGATCGAAACGCATCAGCAGGATTACCTCGACGCGACCGGTTATACGGGCGATCTCGGCAAGGCCTGCCTTGCGCCCTTTGTCTGCGGTTCGCCGAACGAGAGCGAGGTCGGGCTCGACCGCTTCAAGAAATACGATCCCGACAAGGTCAAGGCGCTGCTGAAGGAGGGCGGCTATACCGGCCAGACCATCGTGCTGATGGACCCGACCGACCAGGCGCATCTGCACATGGTGGCGCAGGTGCTCAACGAAGCGATGAAGGGGGTCGGCATCACCGTCGATCTCCAGGCGATGGACTGGTCGACCCTGGTGTCGCGCCGCGCCGTCAAGGACCCGCCGCCGGCGCCCGGCGGCTGGCATATCTTCCCGACCGCCTGGCCTTCGAGCACGATGATGAACCCTGTCGTCAATCAACCGCTCGACACCGCCTGCGACGGCAAGAACTGGTTCGGCTGGCCGTGCGACGAGGAGCTGGCGAAATTGCGCCTCACCTTTCTGGCCGCGAAGAACGACGAGGAACGGCACAAGGCGATCGACGCAATCCAGGCGCGCTTCCTGGAAGCAGCTCCATACGCGTACGCCGGCCAGTATTTTCCGCCCGTCGCCTACCGCAAGGACCGGATGAAGGGGCCGATCGGCCTCGGCAGCGCGGTCTTCTGGAACATCGAGAAATTCGCCTGAACGGAGATCCCGCCGATGAGCATCGAATTGTGGACCTGGAATACCCCGAACGGCCGCAAGATCAGTGTCGCGCTCGAAGAGATGGGGCTGCCCTACAAGGTGGTGCCGATCAACATCTCAAAGGGCGAGCAGTTCAAGCCTGAATTCCTGAAGATCAGCCCGAACAACCGCATCCCCGCGATCATCGACAGCGAGGGGCCGGGCGGGCAGCCGATCAGCATCTTCGAATCGGGCGCGATCCTGATCTATCTCGGCGAGAAGACCGGCAAGTTCTGGCCGAAGGGCGATCTGCGTAAGCAGGTGCCGGTGCTCGAATGGCTGATGTGGCAGATGGGCGGCTTTGGTCCGATGCCGGGCCAGGTGCACCATTTCCTGCAGGTCGAAAAGGAGGAGGACCGGCGCTACGGCCTCGAACGCTACTCGAAGGAAACGCACCGGCTCTACGGCGTCTTCAACAAACGCCTGGGTGAGGCGCAGTTCGCCGCCGGCAGTGAGGTGTCGATCGCCGATTTCGCGATCCTCGGTTGGGCCTGGCGGCACGAGCGGCACCAGGTCAACCTCGCCGACTACCCGAACGTAAAGCGCTGGTACGAAGCCATGATGGCCCGGCCCGGCACCAAACGCGGCTTCGAGGTGGCCCTGAGCTGACCGAAGGAGGCCTGCCATTCAGCCATTGCGTAGTTTCCTGTTCGCGCCGGGGAACCACCCGCATCGGGTCGAGAAGGCGCTGACCCTCGACGCCGACGCGGTCATCCTCGACCTCGAAGACGCGGTCGCGATCGCCGAGAAACCGGCGACCCGCGCCGCGATTTGTGCCGCGCTCGGACGGCCGCGCACCGGGCTGCTCTATGTGCGGGTCAATGCCGTCGATACCGAGTTCTGCTATGGCGATCTCTGTGCGGTCGCCCGGCCTGGGCTCGACGGCATCATCCTGCCCAAGGTCGAGAGCGCCGCCGGGCTTGCCACGGTGCACTGGTTGCTCGGCAACCTCGAACGCGAGCATAGTCTTGCGGCTGGCGGCATCGATCTGATCCCGATCATCGAAACCGCGCGCGGCCTCGCCGGCATCGAGCAGATCCTGGCGAGTGCGACGCGGGTCAAGCGGGTCGCGTTCGGCGCCGGCGACTTCACCCTCGACCTCAACATGCAATGGAGCCGGAGTGAGGCCGAGCTCGCCTATGCCCGCGCCCGGATCGTCACCGCCTCGCGCGCCGGCGGGATCGAGGCGCCGCTCGACACGGTCTGGGTCGATCTGCAGGACGCGGAAGGGCTTGAGGCCTCCACCCGTGCCGCGCTCGCTTGCGGCTATCAGGGCAAGATGTGCATCCACCCGAACCAGGTTGGCGTGGTCAATCGCGTCTTCACCCCGAGCGACGCGGAGATCGCCTTCGCCAAGCGGGTCGTCGCCGCGTTCGAGAAGGCCGAGGCGGAGGGCGTCGCCTCGATCCAGCTCGACGGCAAGTTCGTCGACTACCCGATCGTCTACCGCGCGCAGCGGGTGTTGCGCACGGTCGCGGCGATCCGCGAGCGGGAGAGCCGCCGATGACCGAGAGCCCGACCGGGCCGCTCACAGGCGTTAAGGTGCTCGATCTGTGCAGCTATCTCGCCGGCCCCTATGGGTGCACCTTGCTCGCCGATCTCGGCGCCGATGTGATCAAGGTCGAATCGCCTCAAGGCGACATGCTGCGCCAATTTCCGTCGAGCCTGCCGGGCGAGGCTCGCTTCTTTCTCGGCACCAACCGCGGCAAGCGCGCGCTCGCCCTCGATCTGAAGCAGAAGGAAGGGCTGGCGATCCTCAACCGCATGGTCGAGAGCGCCGATGTGCTGGTGGAGAATTTCCGCCCCTCGGTGCCGGCCCGGCTCGGCATCGATTATCTGAGGCTGAAGAAGATCAATCCGCGCCTCGTCTATGCCGGGCTGACCGGCTACGGCGATCAGGGTCCGCTCAGCGAGAAGGGCGGCTTCGACCAGGTGTTGCAGTGCCTCTCGGGCATGGCGGTGTTCCAGGGCGGCGGCGCCGACAAACCGCAGCTGGTGCTCGGCTCGGTGCTCGATTATTTCACTTCGGCCTTGCTCGCCTATGGCGTCGCCGCCGCGCTCTATCATCGCGAGAAGAGCGGCAGGGGGCAGTATCTGAGCCTTTCCTTACTGCGCAGCGCGTTGACGATCCAGGCCGGTCGCTTTGTCTGGGCCGAGAGCGAGGGGCGCGAGGTGGCGCGCGATTCCGGCACCGGCGGTCTCACCGGCATCCATCCGACAAAGCAGGGCGCGCTCTACATCTCGGTGCATTCCAACCATTTCTGGGCGGCGCTGTGCGAGCTGATCGGCCGGCCCGAGCTGGCAGAGGATCCGCGCTGCGTCTCGATGCGCAGCCGCGCCGAGCATGCCGCCGCGTTGGTACCGGAAGTGCGCGCCGCGCTTGCCGCGAA
>Ga0209380_10002227_pt1 | contig 12560 bp, 9 predicted proteins | sample HubBroMetageWFT6_FD_188347 | JGI IMG/M metagenome (GOLD analysis project Ga0209380, IMG submission 188347) | Warmed and freeze-thawed soil microbial communities from the Hubbard Brook experimental Forest, New Hampshire - Hubbard Brook CCASE Soil... | ecosystem: Environmental > Terrestrial > Soil...
CAGGCTCCAGCCTGTTCCGCCATGCCCCTGAAGGGCTCCACACAAATGTACGCGAATTTACAGCAGGCCTTGCTCGTGCTTCTCCGCGCAGTTCACGCAATAGCGCGCCCAGGGAACCGCCTCCAGGCGCTTTTGCTGAAGTTCCTCTTCGCACTCGACGCAACTACCGTAGGAACCGGCTTTGATACGCGCCAGCGCTTCATCAATCAACGCCAGCATGGACCGGTCGGTATTGGTCTGCCCGAACAGAAATTCCTTGGTGTAGGAGTTCGCAGCCTTGTCCGCAAGATCCACCGTCGGATCGTCATCCGCAGTCCGGCCTTCTTCCTCGGTCCGGGCAATGGTCTTGATCAATTCCTCGCGACGTGCCTGCAATTTCTTCTTGTAATAATCTAGACGTTTCTTATCCATGATCGGGGCCCCACTAGTCACCCAAATGCCGCAACTACAAACGCGTGATTGTAGGCCTGCTCTTCACAACTGTCAAGGAAGGCGCATGGCCGTTGCATCCGGGCTGAAATGGAAAGAGAACGCGTCCTGTGCGTCCCGAAAAATGCGAGGTAGAAGGGCCTCTAAAGGGCCATAACGCACAGGTGCGGTTGGTTTTGTAGAGGCCCCGCTTCCAGGGGGACTGGCATTTCCACCGTCCACAATCCCAATGGATGCCCCACGGGCATGGTGGCATCGTAAAAGATCGCCACAACCCGGTGGCAGTGTTATCTCTATAATAAACATACTTGACGAAGGATCGTTCTACTGCTAATAATCCAATGTCCCCGCCGTGCAGGAATCAGACGTTTAGCCGACTCTAAACAAAGAGCATTCGGATGGCGCCGACCCAGCCCTTTCCCCGAGTGACCCGGACCTTCCGTCTGGATACCCTTCTCCGCAGAGTGGCAAATTCGTGCATCATACTGTTGTTGCTCGTCTTATTGTTCTGTAGCGCGGCCCAAGCGCAGGGCGGAGTCCCCCTGGTCACAGTCGCCACGGACCAAAGCTCCCTCAACCTCTCGAACCAATTCGGGCCGCCGGCATCTACTGCCATCGGCCCTGCTGGCGACTTTGCGTTTGTGGGAGACGGGAGTGGCGCTCTGTTTTTCCGCGCGGCGGGAGCGGCCGCGGCATCGCGTGTCCTTCAGACTGGCGACGCAGTGCCGGGAATTTCGAATAGCCAAATACTGGCAATTCTGCCGACGATCCGTTTGAATTCGAAAAAAGTCCTCCTCTTCGGAATCAGCTATAGCTTGCCGGACGGCTTGTCCCACACCGCGCTTCTGACATACGACGGAGCGGGTTTCAACACTGTCGCCTCATCGGACAGCATCGCTCCAGGCTCTGGCGGCTTAGCGTATGGGACAAGCCTCGCTCCAATAGGCGTCAACGATAATGGCGACGTCGCTTTTCGAACATCTCCCGCAGGGCTCCCCGATTACACAATTTATATCGTCCCCTCGGGAGCTTCCGTTATACGTGTCGTTGGGCCGGGCGATCCCAGCCCACCAATTCCACCTATATGGCCTGCGGTCTGCCCTAATCCATCGATTTGCTTTCTTGGCGGACAACCTGCCTTCTTTGCCATCAACCCGCAGTCCGGTATCAACGCGCTTGGGGAAGTCTTGTTTTCCGCCGGCTCTGGGGGCCTCTTTTTGGCCAGCGCCACAGGAGTAAATGCTGTGGGGGCTACGGCCTCTGGAAATTGTGGGGATGGCATCGGCTTCAACGGGATTCTCAACAATAGTGGCTCGGTGGCGATCCGCAGTTCTTTTCCAATTCCGAATGGAACGGGGACGGCGCCAGGAATTTGTGTCGTTCCTCCGGGAAGCGCGCCGGTTGTACAAATTCTTTCCGGAGCGGCTGTTCCGTCTCCAGTTGGCGGGACTCTCGCGTCTCCGTCTTTGCTCGGACTGGACGACTCCGGGAACGTAATCCTCACATCGGGCACTCAAGCGACCGGGCCGAGTTTCGCATTGCTTCGATATCACCTGGATGGAAGCATTGATGTGGTGGCTTATGGCGGCGAAACAGCACCCGGTGCGACCGGCAGCACGTTCGAATCCTATTTTGAAGGGGTCTCGGTTGCGGCGAATGGGCTTGTCAGTTTTGAGACTATTTTGACATCGGGTCCAAGCGCCATCTACCAGCAATCAGGAGCCGGGGCACCCGTGCTATTGGTGATGGATGGGCAAACGGCGCCGCTTTCGGGCGGGGCCACATTCAAGCTGTTCACTCCAGAGGGCACGAGCACGCTGGCGAGCGGCGCGACTTACTTTTCCGCTACGACACCAAGTGGCTTGCCTTATTTCGCGGCATTCCTCGGTGCACCAAGCAGCATCCATCCGTTGATGACAACGGACGATTCGCTTCTCCCGGGATCCAAAGTCACTCTCATTACCCGCCGCCCACAAGCGGCTGGTCACTTCGTAGGATTTGGCGCGCAAGAGGCGGGCGGGTTCCTCGCTTTGTTCGTCACCGATCTTTCCAGCGGCACCACCCAACGAGTGGTCACGCGAGGAGACGCCGCGCCCAGGACAGGTGGTGTAATCAGCGCGATCGGGCGATATTCTTACATGAATACGAATGGCCAGATGGTCTTCGCTGCAACCATTGCGGGAGGGGCTGTCAACCAGGCGATTTTCCTTTGGTCGCCGTCGACCGGGTTGGCGAAAGTCGTCGCCGTGGGTGATGTATCGCCGATCCCAGGGGCGACATTTTCTCAACTATTGACGCCGTCCTTATCCACATCGACGATAAGTTCGGCGGCCACCCTTTCACCTTTGAATGATTCTGGTCAGGTCGTCTTCACCGCAACTTACTCGGGAACAAAGTCAGGCACCGGCGTGTTCCTTTACCAAGCGGATGGGACGATCGCGAAGATTTACGCAAATGGCGACCCGATTGTATCGAATGACCCTTTCCCCGATACCGCATTCTTAGAACCTGGAGTGTTCCTCAACCAAGCGGGGCAAGTTGCATTCCAAGTGCTGTTTGAATTCGTGGACCCGGCGAAACTGCCTCTTAGAACGAATGCGTCCTTTGGACTATATGTTGGCTCGGCAACAGCTTCTCCTGCGCTGGCTTTCACAGCTGGAGCTACAGTGCCCGATTTACCTGACGGAGGATTTCTAAACGCGATCAACTTTGTGTCCAATTTCAGCGACAGTGGCCAGCTTTTGTTTACGGGGCTGGATTTCCCGACCGGTGTCACGACAACCCACTCCGTACCCGAATACGGATTGTTCAGCGCCAGCACTTTTGGCGGAGCCCAGGTTGTTGCTCTGAGCGGACAGCAGGCTCCCGGCGCGGGTATTGGCACCTATTCCCTGGAGACAATTATCAAGCTTGCAACAAATGTTACGGGGACACAGGGCATTGATTTTGCGCTGGGTAACGGCTCGGGAGATTTTGCATTCCGTGCGGGAATTACGGGAGGAACAACCGACTCCGGATATTTCCGTCTCCTGTTGAGCGGCCCGAATGCAGGCACCATTCAACCGGTCGTGTTTCAAGGACAAGCCGTGCCGCAGGCGGGCTCCTCTACAGGCGGCGGTGGCTTAGGAACTTTTAATACAATTCCTCCTCCTGGCACTCAGGACGCCAACTTCGCGATCGGACCGGACGGATCGCTCGCGTTTGTGAATGGATTCACCAACGGCTCTAGCCCATCGGAAGGGATTTTCGTGGCGCAGCGGAACGGGACAATTTTGAGAGCCCTTGCTTCCGGTGACAGCGTGCCGGGCGTTGGCACCGTGAACGGAATCTCCATGAGCCAGGGACTTGCGGCAGGCGACCCCGGAAAATTTGCTTTCTGGGCGGGAATACAAGGAGGGAGCACGCAGCAGGCCATCTTTGCAACCGCGATCCCTCAAGGGGCGGCGACGGTGACTACGGTCAGTCCGTCGCCAAATCCCGGCATGTTTGGCCAAGTGGTCACGATTACGGCCACAGTCTCCACGACGCCCACCGGAACGCCGACTGGCAGCGTTAGCTTTCTTGATAATGGAATTTTGCTGGGTACAAGCACGTTGGGCGCGGGGCAAGCGACGCTTAGCATTTCTTCGCTGGCAGTTGGCTCACATTCGATTACCGCCCAATATTCCGGGGACTCGAATTTCGCCTTGAGCAACTCTGCGGCAAAACCATTAGTGATAACACCTCGAACGACAACGACTACGCTCGCCTCTTCGCTGAATCCCGCAGTCGGCGGACAATCGGTCACGTTCACGGTGGCGGTGACAATGTCCGCCGGGGGCGCTCCCACGGGCACGGTTACATTTTTCGATGGCGGAACGGCTATCGGGACGGGGACACTCGATGGCAGCGCTGCGGCGACGCTAAGCACAACTTCTCTGAGCGTGGCTTCCCATTCGATCACGGCCAGCTATGGCGGCGACATGAATTCCGCAACCAGCGCATCGGCTGCCTTGATGGAGACAGTGTCCATCGCTGCGATTGTGCCGCCTTCCGCGCCGCCTACTGTTACCGCAGGGCAGAGCCTCAATATTCCCTTAACGCTGTTTGGCGCGCCGGGTTCGAATCTGGTGTTTACGCTGAGCTGTTCGGGGCTGCCAGCCGCCACTTCCTGCATGTTCGGGTCAAACCCCGTATCCGCAGGCCCGCCGCCAAGCGGGACAGGCCTCCAACTGACATTCTCCACAACGAAAAGGTCAGGCATCGTCCCAGGCGGAACTCGAAGAGGACCGATCTCGCTTTGGGGTTTGGGACTGGCCGCACTGCTTGCCGCGCTCTTCGCTGCAGCCGCTCCGCCCTGGAGGCGAGCGCCTCGCTGGCGGCTCGTGTCCCGCGCCAGTCTGGCGACGTTCGTTCTGGCTCTCGCGATGGGCGGATGCGGCGCGTCCAGCTACAGTTCGAACACCCCAGTTACACCAGGGACACCCGCAGGCCCCGCGGCATTCACCGTCACCGGCAAATCGGGCGCGACTACGATTTCCACCCTCGTGAATGTGACCGTCAAGTAAGGGGGCAACGCGGCGCCAAACGGTTCGCGACAGGAAGGGCCGCCGGATTTTTCGAAACGAAATGTGGATTCTAAGTATCTGATGGTATTGCCGGGCCATTACGCCGTGCTATACTTTGTGACCCATCCCTACCCGAGACGAAATGCCAGGCGGAGGAAGGGTTGGACGGAAGAAGCCGGCGCGGGGCCAGGGAATTTGGGGCTGGATTTGCGCGATTCTTGGAGGTGGGTTTATCGCGGAGCGGAGTTTTCGGCAAGCAGACCGGATTCGGGTGAACGATCGAATCCGGGCGCGTGAAATTCGCGTGGTGGACGAGGATGGCGGGCAGTTGGGCGTGATGCCGCCGTTCGAGGCGATTAAGCTTGCCCGTGAGCGGGGGCTCGATCTGGTGGAAATTTCGCCGACCGCCGACCCGCCGGTTTGCAAGATCACCGACTACGGAAAATACCTCTACCAGACCAACAAGAAGGCGCACGAGCAGCGCAAGCACCAGAAGGGCTCGCAGCTCAAGGAAGTGAAGTTTCGTCCCGCGACCGCGGAACACGATTACCAGGTCCGCAAGAACCAGATCATCCGGTTTCTCGGCGAGGGCCACAAGGTCAAAGCGATGATTTTTCATCGCGGGCGCGAGATGGCCCATCAGGAAGTGGGCCGCGCGAAAATGCACCGGCTGCTGGGGGAAATCGCCGATCACGCGCTGGTCGAAATCGGCCCGCGCATGGAAGCGAATGTTTTGATGGCGCTGTTGGCGCCGAAGCGCGGCGGCGGGGCGCCGGTAAAACCGGCGGGCGCTACGGCAGGCGGGCAGGCCTGAGTAGGGCAGGCTTTTTACCCTGAGAATCACGAAGGGCAGCCTGTCGCGTTTCGCATCCACTCAATTTTCGTAAGCGCCTGAATGAATACCAGACAGGCTGAAGCCCGTCCGATTTGGAAGAATCATAGAGAGGAAACGTTCGTGGCCAAAAAGGCAAAGAAGCTCAAGCTCAAGACGCATCGCGGCGCCGCCAAGCGCTTTAAGATCACTTCGACCGGAAAAGTGATGCGCATGCATTCCGGCAAGCGGCACCTGCTGGGAACCAAGAAAGCCAACCGCATGCGCCGCCTGAAAAAAATGAAGCTGGTTCATCCGGCCGACGCCGGCAACGTGCACAAGATGTTGCCGTACGGCTAGGGCCGAAAACTTTAGTAAGGCTGAAGAACCGATTTACGATCAAATTGTATTTGTGGGTCAGGGCTTCAGCCCTGACAAAGAGGTTTGCCTGCGGCGGGCTTTAGCCCCTGAAGGCTCAGGGCCTAAACGCCCCGTATCTCGCAACCCTATAATGTCGGACCTGAAGGTCCGACCCACCATGCATGGTTTTTTTGCTGCGCCAGGCAGAGCGCAACCCGCCACGGTGGGCCTGCCGGCCGGCGGTCCGGTCCAGACAGAAGGAGGGCCGGGCCAATGCTCGCGAAAGTTTCGCGTAACGCGAATTTTTCGTTGAGCTTCTAAACACGCCGTGGAGACGCTCTCGCTTTCCGATGGGGCGCCGGTTCCCGTGCGCGGGGACTCGCCTCGATGCTGCGGATCGCGCTGCGCCTCCGCTCGCGGTGAACCCTCGCGGTGAACCGCACTGGAGAAAATAAAATGGCTCGAGTCAAACGCGGAACCAAACGCCGCGCGCGCCGCAAAAAATATCTGAAGCGCACCAAGGGATTTTTTCTCACAAAATCCAAGCTCTACCAGTCCGCCCAGGAAGCGGTGAATCGCGCGGAGCGTTATTCCTACCGCGATCGCCGCGCCCGCAAGCGCCAGTTCCGCAGGCTGTGGATTCAGCGCATCGGCGCGGCGGCCCGCAACGCGGGAATTTCCTACAGCCAGCTGATGCACGGGTTGAAGGCCGCGGGCGTCGAGATCGACCGCAAGATGCTCTCCGATATCGCCGTGAAGGACGCCGCGGGTTTCACGCAGCTGGTCGAGCAGGCCAAGGCCTCGCTCGGAGCAAAAGCCAAGGCGTAGCGCTGTAGCCCGCCTGTCTAGAGGCGGGGGGTTCGGCGTCGCGGTGGCAAACCCCCAGGTCTGAAGACCTGGGCTACAACAGCCCTGGGAAATTCTGGGCTGCGACGGGTTTTGTAGCGCCGCCGTCGCGGCGGGATTTTCGCACACCAAAATCGCCGGCCCCTCTTGCATCGGGACAAGCATGATGCCGGCGCCACCGGAGCTTCGATCACGCAATGGACTCGAATCCAATTCCGACCGGAAAAATTCTTCCGCCCCTCGACGCCGCGATGCCAGAGCAGGTAGCAGCGCGCTTTGGCGAATTGCGCGCGCGGTTTGATCGGGACGCCGCGGGCACGGCGGACGAAAACGGCTGGAAATCGCTGCGCGACGCGTGGCTCGGCCGCAAATCCGGCTTGCTCACGCAAGTCACGGACACATGGCTCAAGCCTTCGAAGCCGGAGCTGAAGCGCGCGGTCGGCCAGGCGCTCAATGAATTGAAGGCGCACGTCGAAGCGGCGCTCGAATTGCGTCGCGTGGCAATGGAAGCTGCGGCCGAACAAACGGCGCTCGAGCGCGAACGCGAAGACCTCTCGCTTCCCGGCGTCATGCGCCCGCTCGGCTCGCGGCACCCGCTGCGGCAGACGTTTGAGGAGGTCGAACGGATTTTTCTATCGCTCGGCTATTCCGTGGTCGCCGGACCGGAGATGGAAACTCCCTACTACAATTTCGAGGCGCTCAATATTCCCGAGCACCATCCCGCGCGCGACAACATGGACACGTTTTACATGGCCGCGCCAGCCGGCGCCGCGCCTCTCTTGCTGCGCACGCACACTTCGCCCATGCAGGTGCGCACTATGGAAAAGCAGCCGCCGCCCGTGCGCATCATCGTCCCCGGAAAAGTCTACCGCCGCGATAATCCCGACGCGACGCACGGCTTCATGTTCAACCAGATCGAAGGCCTGGCCGTGGACACGGATATCACGTTTTGCGATTTCAAGGGCACCGTGGAATATTTCGTGCGCGAATTTCTTGGACCAAAAGTGAAAACGCGACTGCGCCCGAGTTATTTTCCGTTCACCGAGCCTTCGGTGGAAGTCGACGCAACGTGCGTGTTCTGCAGCGGCAAGGGCTGCAACGTCTGCAAGCAGTCCGGCTGGATCGAGCTGTTCGGCGCGGGCATGGTCGATCCCGCCGTCTACGGTTTCGTGAATTACGACGCGAAAAAATTTTCGGGCTTCGCGTTTGGCATGGGCGTCGAACGCCTGACGCAGCTGAAATACAACATCAACGATTTGCAGCTGTATTTTCAAAATGACGTGCGCTTTTTGCGCCAGTTCGCGTAGCGCCGCCGGGATGATGCACTGCGCACAGCGAAGCGCTGCGCGAGGTTTTGGCTTGCGGGCCTGGATTTGTGGGTCGGAGCTTTAGGTCCGACATCAGCGGCCTGAATAGTTGGGCTCTAGCCCCTGAAGTTTCGGCACCCGAACAATTGCGTCAGCGGCTAAAGCCGAGCTGAGCAATGCATTTATGTCACGGCTGAAGAGGCTGCGGAAAAAAGTAGTTTAATGTCATCCCGAGTGAAGCGAGGGATCTGCTTTTTCACCAATCCCAAGAAAAAAAGCAGATTCCTCGGGCAAACCGCGCCCTCGGAATGACACTTTTGGAATTTTTCCGCAACCTGTGAAGCCGTGACCCACAAGGATTGTTTTCCTGAGGCAGATCAATTGGCTTCGGGGACAAAAATTACGAACGATGAAAGTTCTTTACAACTGGCTGAAAGAATTCGTCGAGCTGGCGGCGCCGCCGGAAGAACTGCGCACGCGGCTCTCGCTTTCCGGCACGGCGATCGAAGCGTTGGAGCAGACTGCGGCAGGCCCGCTGCTTGACGCCGAGCTGACGTCAAACCGCGCCGACTGCCTGGGGCACTACGGCATCGCGCGAGAAGCGGCGGCGCTCTACGGCTTGCCGCTCAAGCGGGTCGACCCGCGCCCGCGAGAATCCGCGGAACAAGTTGCGGCCGCGACGCGCGTGCAGATTGACGCGCCCGAGCTGTGCGGGGGCTACACGGCACGCGTTCTGCGCGGTGTAAAGGTCGGGCCGTCGCCCGACTGGTTGCGCCAGCGCCTCGAAGCGCTGGGACAGGCTTCGATCAACAACGTGGTGGACGCGACCAATTACGTGATGCTCGAACTCGGGCATCCCTTGCACGCATTCGACATGGACTTGCTGGCCGAGAAGCGCATCGTGGTGCGCCGGGCGCGCGGCGGAGAAAAAATGCGCACGCTCGACGGCATCGAGCGCGCGCTTACAAATGAAATGTGCGTCATCGCCGACGCCACGCGAGCCGTGGCCATCGCCGGAGTGATGGGCGGCGGCGACTCCGAGATTCGTTCGTCGAGCCGCAACATCCTGATCGAATCCGCGTGGTTCGATCCGGTTTCGATTCGCCGCACGTCGAAGGCGCTCGGCCTGCGCACGGAAGCCTCGGTACGTTTCGAGCGCGGCGCGGACATGGAAATGGCGGAGACGGCTTCGCGCCGCTGCGCCGAACTCATTCAGCAATTGGGCGGCGGCGAAATCCTCATGGGCGTGGTGGACGTTTATCCCGGACGCGCCGAGGCGCCGGTGATCGAGCTGACGCGCAAAGAATTTCTGCGCGTGATCGGCGCGGACGTGCCCGATGCGGAGATCGAAACGATCCTGTCAGGGCTTGGCTTCGCGCCGGCGCGTTCGGATGCGTCGCGAGGCAGCGCGGGATCGCCCGAAGCCGCATGGAAGTGCAAGAGGCCGTCCTGGCGCGGCGACGTGGCGCGCGAGGTGGACCTCGTCGAGGAAGTCGCGCGAATTTACGGCGTGGACAAATTTCCCGCGCGCCTGCCCGCAGCAAAGCTTCCCGCCGCGCGCCTTGAATCCGCCGAAGCCGACGACCGCCTGCGGGAAATTCTGATCGGTCTCGGGTATCAGGAGATCATCACGATTCCGATCGTGGACGAACCGAGCGATGCGATGTTCCGTCCGGAAGGCGCCGCGCCCGCGCGCATCGCGAACCCCCTCGCCGAAGACGCCTCCGTGATGCGCTCAACCGGCGCGGCGACGATGGCGCGAACCCTGGAATGGAATTTGAACCACGGGCAGCGCAACGTGCGCCTGTTTGAATTCGGCAAGACCTATGGCTGGAACGGAACGCAGCCCGTCGAGACGCGCATCGTGACACTCGGCGCGACAGGCCTGGCGCGGGAAAAAGGCGTCGCCGAAACCGAGCGCGCCTACGCGTTTGCCGACTTGAAGGGCGACCTCGACCAGATCGGGCATCTCGCGGGCGGCCTCGCATGGAAAGCGGGCGGCCCGGATTGGCTTCACGCCGCGCATGCGGGGACGATTTCGCTGCGCAGTAGCGTGGTGGGTCCTGCGATCGGGCATGCCGGGCAACTCTCGCGGCGCGTTTCCGAACGGTTCAAGCTGCGGCAGGACGCGTACATCGCGGAACTGGAGCTCGAGCCGCTGTGCGCAGGTTTCAAATCTGCGCGCGCGGCGTTGCGCTACAAACCTCTTTCCCGTTTTCCGGTGGTCGAGCGCGACTTCTCCCTCGTTCTAACCGACGGAACATCATTTGCCGCTATCGAAGAGGCGATTCGTGCGCTGGGCATCGCCGAAGTTTCCTCGGTTGACGCCGTGGATTTATTTCGCGGCAAGAATATGCCCGAGGGAAAATTTGCGTTGCTGGTTCGCGTGAGGTTTGAGAGCCTCCAGGCCACGCTCACCGAGGCGCAGCTGACGGATTTTTCGTCGCGCATCCTCGCCGCGCTCGAACAAAAGCTCAGGGCGATTTTGCGCGCGTAGCAAGGTTTTTCCAGTAGGACGGGCTTCAGCCTGTCTGGTTTTGATTCCCCCGGAAATGCGACAGGCTGAAGCCTGTCCTACTAATCCGCACGACGGTTATTCTTTCGCCGGGTAAATAATCGCAAAAAGAACCACGGCGATCCCAACCACTGCAAATGCAATGACACTGCCTTCCGGCCCGACGGTGCCGCCGGTGAGCCACGCGGGACCATGAAACGAGGAATTCAGCAGGTGGCCGGGGGCCACCAGGCCGCTGTCGGGGGCGGAAAACAGAAACGTCTCGCCCCAATCGAAGGCGGCGTGCGTTCCCACCGCGAACCACAAATTGCCCGTGCGCCGCAGAGTCAGGCAGAAAAACATGGCGATCGCAAACACGCTGAGCGCCCCAATTTTGTCTTCGCCGCCGTTGCGCAGATGAAGCGCGCCGAATGCCACGGAAAGCGCCGTGGCCGCCGGCCAGAATCCGATGCCCGTGGCCAGAGTGAAGAGCGCATAGCCCCGAAATAGAAATTCCTCGAAGAAGCCGACAAAGAGAAACGCCGCCGCCCAAAGCGCCGCGTAACCCCAAATCGCCGAACCTCGCAACGCCAGGTCCCCGAAGGAATATCCGCCGAGCACGCGAATCAGGAAGATGTTTGCCGCGATCATCGCGATTCCCCACGCCACGCCCTGCCAGAAGCGCGCGCCAAACGCGGCGGCGCGCGGCAGGCCGTAGCCGTCAAAAGGGCGGGCTTCGAGCATTCCCATAATCGCCGCAGCCGCGAAGATAGCGATCACCCCAATTCCATCATGAACGAGCGTGGAGGTTGCCGTTAGGTCCCCGTCGGCGATTTGCGGAAGATGCAGCGCCGTGGTCAGAAAAGTTCCAGCCAAGGTGAAAAGAACAACGAACAGAAGGTAAATCAGGAGGCGCCATCCAGCGCGGAACTCGCGTTCATTCCAAAAAATGGCTTTCGCGCCGCTGGCGGGGCCGTCGGGAGGTCCGATGGGCGCTTGCGGCATCGCGCTTTCGGGATTTTGTTCGAGCGTCATGAATTCATTCCGGCTCGCCGTGTTCGGCGTATCGTTTGAGGCGCGCGAGATAATTTTCGTTGCGTCGGGCGACCGCATGCCGCGTCATGAGCCAGTCCATCGCTTTGCCCACGAGGCCGGGCATCGAGTAGTCGCTGCGCATGCGCACAACCGTTTTCGGCGTTTGCCGGGACGAAGATTCGCCGACTTGTTCCAACTCCCAGCGTTCCGATCCCTTGACACCGTAACGGTCGCTGAATCGCCACTCGAACAGGCGCGCCTCTTGCAGCGCCGTCACCACCGCTGTGTGCGAGACTTCGCGCCGGCCCAAATGCCCGGTGACGCGCACCTTCTGCGCAAGGGCAAAGTCCGAAGCGCCGTCCTGCACTTCCAAACACGCCTGCATGTCCGCGCCATACCAGTACGGCATGCGCTGCGGCACGAAAAACGCAAATACCACTTCCGCGGGAGCCGCAATCTGCACCGAGATTTCGATCCGCGCCATGGAACGCGCGCTACTTTATCACGAGCGGGGTTCGAGCAAAGAAAAGCGGTCCAGACAAACTAACCGGCGATGTTGCGCGCCGTTGTGAAACCTGGCGAAACGACGTTTCGCAAGACAGTGGCACACGCTTCAGCCTGTGGGGTTTCGGCCTTGCAAGGACCAAAACCCACAGGCTGAAGCGTGTGCCACTAAACGCCCCCAACTTAAACCTTGGGAAAGGCGATCGCTGCGGCGGCCAGGATGTGGC
>Ga0209380_10002229_pt1 | contig 12549 bp, 15 predicted proteins | sample HubBroMetageWFT6_FD_188347 | JGI IMG/M metagenome (GOLD analysis project Ga0209380, IMG submission 188347) | Warmed and freeze-thawed soil microbial communities from the Hubbard Brook experimental Forest, New Hampshire - Hubbard Brook CCASE Soil... | ecosystem: Environmental > Terrestrial >...
TCGCAATCGCGCCCCGACCCGCGCCATCCCGCCGGCGTGGCGCCCGGCAAGCGCCCCCGCCTCACGCCCAATCCGGCGCTGGCGATCAAAGGCGGCGACCAGTTCCTGCCGTTCGGCACGCCGGGTGGCGACGTGCAGACCCAGGCGATGCTGCAGGTGCTGCTCAACATCTTCGTGCACGGGCAGGACGTGCAGAGCGCGATCGAAAATCCGCGCTTCGCCAGCTACAGCTACCCGTCCTCCTTCGCGCCCTACGACTACTATCCCGGCCGGCTCAACCTCGAAGGCCGCTTTCCGGAGGAGGTCGCGGCCGAGTTGGCGACACGCGGCCACAAGGTCGAGCGCTGGCCCGACTGGATCTGGCTCGCCGGGGCGGTCTGCGGGATTCTGTCGGATCGGAAGCGCGGCGTCATGGAAGCCGGCGCCGATCCGCGCCGCGCGGCCTACGCGCTCGGTTGGTAGAGCCCTTAGGTCTGCGCCGATTGAACCGAGACCGCGGCTCGGCTATCTGATCGGCCATGGCCCCAATCGATGTGCCGGCTTAGCTCAGCGGTAGAGCAACCGCCTTGTAAGCGGTAGGTCGTGTGTTCGATTCACACAGCCGGCACCATAAAATCAAAGACTTAGAGAGAAAATAGGCGAGGGGAACTAGGATCGATCGGACACTTTCTAGCGAATTTTCTAGCAGATTTGCATGGCAGGGACGCAATTATGTCCGAAGCAAGGTGACCCCCTATGGCCGGCATCATGCCCAACGGTGTGCTTCGTGACCTGATCGAAATTGCTGCTCCGCTTGACGGCGCTCCTGACCATGTAGTGCGCCAAAATGCTTCAATGCTCCGAGACAAGACGGAGCAGCGGATATCAATTTTCCTGAGTGATTCGAAGGCGGCCAGGGGTAACCACTCCAAAAGACGAGATCGGCTTGTGCAGTTTCTGAAGAATGGGCTCACAACTGACGCGCAGATGCCTGGGAGTCGGAAAGTTGTCTTCGTTTGTGCACTTGATCTTCTCATAGCTGAAGACGCCACGGATGCGAACCAAGGCGCCTGAGTTTGGGAATGAACAGCAGCGGCGCGGTCACGTCGGGTTCGACAGCACGGGTCGCAGTTCCACGTGATCGGAGCTAGGCGAGGCGAAACAGAACAGCGAAAAACGCACACAATCCAATGACGATGAGCAGGATGGCGACAGCGATCTGCGGCGATCGCCACACTTCTTCCGTCACTCCAGCGATCGCGGCGAACGATCCGCTCCAGAGGTAACGAATCCCCCAGCGGTATTGCCAAATCGCAATAATCAGCGTCGCGATTCCGCATCCAATCAGCGCCAGCCCCAAATACAGTGACGTGCCCGGAAAATAGGCGGGCAAGGCTCCTGGCATCTGTTGCAAACGTTCGTAGAACTGGACGATCGCAAAGCCGAAGCCGATCAACGAAATTGCCGTACGCAGCTCGGACATCATCGTGTTTTCGAGGCTCAGGCGGGTTCGAAGCCAGCCAAAATGGCTGTCTGCTGTTGTTCTCACTTCGAACCTGTCTGTGCTCGAGATCGCGTCTGGGTTTGTCATGATACGTGCCTCTTGGTTGTCGAGCCATTTGTTCTCAAACGAGGCTCAGACGCGTAAATACACCGCCACGCCACTTGCCCGCGATTCGCGCGATCATCCCACGGATCACCACGTACGGCACGAGGGCGAGCAGCAGGGCGACGATGAGCGCTTCACCGGGATGTTCGTCAGTGCAAAATTTGCACTAGAGCGCGTCGAAGCGCTGACTATCGACGCCCTCGTCGCTCTACCTGATCGCGGCGCCGTCGACGCCGGGGGGCCGCTGACGCGCGGGAGGCGGTTTCGGCTGGGGGGTGTAGGGGCCGGGTCCGTCCACGCCATCAGTCGGCCACGGCGCGGGCGGCAGCGATGCGGCTGCTGCCCCGAATAGCCAGTCTGAACGAGGCGAATGCTGTTTAGGCGCCTAAAGGTCAGGCGGGCGGGTGGAGCCTCGGCACCGCCAACCGGGCGCCGCGTCGAGCCGAGCTGGCGGATGGCGAGGAAGCGGAGGGCGCCTTCTCCGGGGCCTTCTTAGCCGGCAACAACTTCGCTTCCCGCTTGCGCGATGCCCCTGCATTGGGCGGCCCGGGGGTTGCTCGGATAGTGCCGAGACCCACCACAAGTTGCTATAGATTTTAATAAAAGATCAGCTTTGCCTGACTATCAAAGCGTGTCACATTTGACTGGGTTTTCAATTTAAGGAGAGGGCGATGAAGACAGCGCTGCTGGCCATCTGCCTGTGCCTTGGCATGATCCCGGCGTTTACTGAGTCTGCGGCTGCTGTGTCGGCTTGCGCGGCGGCCGCGTGCTCAGTCCACGGCGCACCGGCTCCCCTTATCGGCGGCCTTCCAGCCGCGTTAGTGATCGGCGGCGTATGGCTTGGGCGCAGGTTTTTGAGGCGTAAGCGCTAAACTTCATCCCCCGGCGCGTACTGGCTGCGACTCCCCACTCCCCCTCCTTCGCTGAGCCAAAACGATGTCCGACTTCCATGAAATCAGCTTCCTGCGGAGCAATGCGCTTGAGCTTCGCAAAATCGCGCTTGTTGAACCGCCGACGATCGCTGCGGACTTGCGTCGGATCGCCCAAGATTGGGACGGCAGGGCGGACGTGCTGGAGGTGGCCGCCGGGAACCGACAACAAGTGTTTATCGCGGCATAGAAAGAGCCCCGCCCGGATCGAACCGAGCTGGCAGATTGCGAGGAAGGGGAGGCGGTAGGGCCTCGCGAAACCATCCACCAGGAGAACCTAAAGTTTGCGGAATCCTGCACCTTGGAGATGCGCCGGCATCCTGAATTGAGCAAGTTACTCGCCTTCGGCGGGCGTACCGTGTCTCTCGGTCGCGGTTTCGGATCAGCCGCGACCCCTTGCAGCGATCCTTGGGCTCTGCAGGGGTTATCCCCTAGTCACTTACGGCCGCCCGCGCCTCCAAACGATGGGCGGCCGCTTCTTCGAGTGGCGGGAGGGGCCTCGCCCTCCCAAAGCATTAGCCTAGCTCTCCCTAATCGGCCTAGCGCCCCTTACGAATTAGCCACAATTTGCAACTAATATTCCCGGCGTGTTTGACATGTCGCCGGAAGAGATCGGCTGGTTAGGCGCTATCGGAATTGCGGTTTGGATCGTGCTGCTGATTGCCTTGGCGTGGTGGCATTGGCGCTGAGCTACCGGCCGAAGTGCAGCCAGACAACACCGATCACCGCGAACACGACAAGGCAGATCGCCACGATCTTCATGTAGTCCATGATCGTGTGAAGTCGCTTCCGTCCCTATCATTTCCCAACACGCGAACATCGTGAGGGGTTGCATCACCGGAACAGATGCATAAAGAGAGCCGGATCGGTTTCCCGGCCCGGCCCCGAGTTTTAGGAGGGAAGAAAACCAGTGAGCGCCGAATGCTCTGCTGCGCTCACTGCTGCTGTGCGTACCGGGTTAAGGTTATCGAACCGTTAACGAAAAACCCCCGCCCGTCGCCCGGAGCGTTCAGCTGCTCCTGGGCCGGGATGCCCTCCTGAACGCGCAGCTCGACCATGAACGCGCCGACCTCGGTGTAGGGCAGGGCGGGATGATGTTCGATACGCTGGACCCTGCTCACCTTCGGCAGCAGGTTTTCCAGATGACCACGCCAACGCGCCGGATTTTCGCCCGTCCTATAACTCACGCGCAGTCGCCCAATCGAGGATGGATTCAATCCGGCCACGCACCCGGCTTGCGGTTTCCGGCTTTGTGCTCCAGAGCGGCTCGATCACTTTTAGAACAAGCGCCACATCGATGGCGAAGGGTCAAGAACAGAAACGCAAGGATTTCCGAGAGGTACAGCATGATGGCGAAGGATCACGAAACCATTTCCAACAGACCCATGATCCGCCGCGCCGTGCCGCAGGACCGCAGCACGGTCGAGGCGATCGTCAACCTCGCGTATTCGCCGTACATCGAGCGCATCGGCAAGCCCCCGGGGCCGATGCTCGACGATTACGGCGCGCTGATCGCCGAGGGTGCGGTCAGCGTATTTGAAGACGCGGATGGCGACGCGGCGGCGATCATCGTGCTGTTGTCGAAGCCCGACTATCTGCTGCTCGACAATATCGCGGTGCGGCCGGATCGGCAGGGCCAGGGGCTCGGGCGCCGGCTGATCGAATTCGCCGAAACCGAAGCCGCGCGGCTCGGCTACCGCGAGCTGCGGCTCTACACGCACGAAAAGATGACCGAGAACATCGCGCTGTATAAGCGCCTCGGTTTCGTGGAGACCGGCCGTGGGCACGAGGCCGGCTACGACCGCGTGTTCATGACGAAACCCCTTACCTGATATCAGCCATCATTTTCCATAATATATATTATGCGACAAATGGCATCACCGATACGCCAGGGACCACCCCTGTCCGCGCAGCCAGCAATCCTCCTCCGGCACGTCGTCGCGTCGATATAGCCGCGTCACATCCTGCACCCGGCCCTTCTCAAACGCCGCCGCGAGCGCCGCCTGGGACTCGGCGTCGCGCATTCCCGCACATGGAAAGATCGCCACGCCGGAGATCCGCTTCGCGTGAAAATCTTCGCCTTGCCGGATGATCTGGAAAACCGCGCCGTGGCGGACATCCGCCTTCGGAAAGCCGGCCGCGGTCAGCGGCAGGATCAGCCGACCGCCCTCCGCCAACCGATCGAGCCAGGCATCGGCCGGCCGGGTCGCGCCGGCGTTGACCAGGATCACATCGGCCGGATCGAACGGCACCCGGGCACCGTCGCCCTGCACCACCCGGACGTTGCGCGTCCCGGCGAAATTGGCGGCGAGCCGCTCGGCCAACCCCGCATCGTATTCGATCGCCGTCACCCGGCCGCGGCGGCCCGCCAACTGCGCCAGGATCGCCGTGTAATAGCCGACACCGGCGCCGATATGCACGGCATGTTCGCCGGGCCGCAGCGCGGCGCTCGCGATCAGCGCGGCGAGAAATGACGGCTGTCCGTTATTGAGGTTGCGCTCCGGCAGGATGCCGACCAGCACATCGGCATAGAGATAGACCGGGTTGCGGCTCGGCGTCGGCGCATAGCCGCGGTCCCAACGCAGGATTTGCCACGGGCCGCGGCCGAGAAAATCCTCGCGCCGCGCCGCGGCGAAGGCCGCCTCCACGCGCCGGTCGTTGGCGCCGGCGGCGGCCATGACCTGCTTGGCATAGGCGCGCCGTACGATTGCGAGCTCAGTTTCTCGATCCATCCCCTTCCACCGCCGGCTGGCGAGCGCAGCCCGCTCAGGATAGCATGCGCGTCGATGCACCAGCGTCGCGAGACCCCGATGGAATTGCCGCCCGGGCTTCGGCTCAGCTTCGAAGACAAACCGAGCGGGGCCGACCGCGAATTTGTCGACGAGGCGCTCGGCGCCTACAACGCGCCGTTTCTGCGCAACCCGGGCTATTCCTATTTCGGCATTTTTGTTCGTGAGGATGCCGGCGCGGCTCAAGGGGCAATCCGGGCCGGGCTGATCGGCAATTGCTATGCCGGCTGGCTGTTTGTCGCGCTGCTCTGGGTCCATGCCGATTTCCGCCGGGTTGGGATCGGCCATCGCTTGATGGCCGAGGCCGAACGCCACGGCCGCGCCTTCGGCTGTCATTCGGCCTGGGTCGATACCTTCACGTTCCAAGGGCCGAACTTCTACCCGAAGCTCGGCTACGTCGAGTTCGCCCGGATCGACTACCCGCCCGATCATCAGCGCATCTTCTTCCGAAAGCAGCTGCAGCCGGAGTGAAGCGATGCCGATGCGTCTCGAAGGCTCCTGTCGGTGTGGCGCGGTACGGTTTTCCGTCGACAGCCATACCCCCCACCCCTATCAGCGCTGCTATTGCTCGATCTGCCGCAAGAGCGCCGGCGGCGGCGGATATGCGATCAACATCATGGGCGATTTCCGGACGTTGAAGGTCGAAGGCCGCCGCGCGATCCGCCAATGGCACGCGATGATCGACGGCGAGAAAGGCTCGGCCGAGCGGAGTTTTTGCCGAAATTGCGGCACGCCGCTTTGGGTGTGGGACGAGAATTGGCCCGACCTGGTGCATCCCTTTGCCCAAATCATCGACACGCCGCTGCCGAAGCCGCCGGCGAACGTCCATCTGCTGCTGCGCGACAAGGCCGATTGGGTGGAGCCGCAGGTCGGCTCGGATGACGAGTGCTATGACGGGTATCCGGCGCTGTCGATCGAGGAATGGCACAAGCGCCGCAACCTGTGGATCGACTGAGCCGCCGAATGAGCGACCCGCCCCGCCCTGTCGACCGCCTCCTGCAAATCATGGCGCGCTTGCGCGATCCGGAACGCGGCTGCCCGTGGGACCGCGCGCAGAATTTCGCGACGATCGCGCCCTATACGATCGAGGAGGCCTACGAGGTCGCCGACGCGATCGACCGCGGCGACATGGCGGCGCTGAAGGACGAACTCGGCGACCTGTTGTTTCAGGCCGTATTCCACGCCCGGATGGCCGAGGAAGCCGGAGACTTTTCCTTCGACGATGTCGCCGCGGCAATCGCCGACAAGATGGTGCGGCGCCATCCGCATGTCTTTGGCGATGCCGAGATCGCCTCGGTGGCGGCGCAGAACGAAGCCTGGGAGGCGCACAAGGCGGCCGAGCGGCAGGCCCGGGCTCGACAAAACGGCGAGGCCGCGAGCGTCCTCGACGGCGTGGCGCTCGCCCTCCCCGCGCTGCTGCGCGCGGCCAAGATTTCCCGCCGAGCCGCGCGCATCGGCTTTGACTGGCCGGATGCGCGTGCGGTCATCCCGAAGATCGCCGAGGAAATCGGCGAAATCGAAGCCGAGATCGACAAGGGCTCCGAACCGGCCGCCTTGGAAGAAGAAATCGGCGATCTGCTGTTTGCCGCCGCCAACCTCGCCCGCAAGCTCGATGTCGAGCCGGAGACCGCACTCCGGCGCGCTACCGCGAAGTTCGAGCGCCGCTTCCGCCGGGTCGAGGCGCTGGCCGCCGCGCGCGGCATCGGTCCCGATATCGCTGCCCTCGAAGCGTTGTGGCAGGAAGTGAAATCGGCGGAATCAGGTCAGCGAAAACCATCGGGAACCGGGGAGCAATGATGAGCCGCCGTTATTTTGCCAAGGCGGGCATCGCCATCGGCGCTTGCGTAACATGTAGCCTGCCGTCGGGTGGCTTCGCCGGCGAGCCATCCGGCGACAGCATCACCGCCGTCAACGGATCGGGCTACGATCTGTGGTTTGTCGGCGCCCAGCGCGACACCATCATGAATGGGAAGCTCGCCGCCGCCATCGATCTGAGCACGCTGGCCGGCGAGGAGCATCTCTACGGGCTCGGCCCCCTCGAGCAGCTGCGCGGCGAGTTGACAATCGCCGACAGCCGGCCGGCGGTGGCACGAGTCGCGGCGGACGGATCGGTGCAGGTCGTCGAAAGCTTCAACGCAGGTGCGCCGTTTTTTGTCTGGGCCACGGTGCCGGGATGGCGCCAGATCCCAATCCCGCCCGAAATCCGCTCCTTCGCCGATCTGGAGCGGTTCATCCCGCAGGCCGCCGCAGCGGCCGGCCTCGATGCGACACGACCGCTGCCCTTTCTGGTGAACGGTCCCGAGGATCTGATCGAGTTTCACGTGCTGAACCGGGTCGGCGACCCGCCGCACAACATGGAAGCGCACAAGAAGATCCAGGCCACCTTCGAATTGGAGAAGGCCGAAGCGATCATCGTCGGCTTCCACTCGACCAAGCACCGCGGCGTCTTCACCCCGGGCGACAGCAACATCCACATCCACTTCCAGACCCCCGACAATCGCAAATCGGGACATATCCAGAAACTGGAGCTGGGCCGTGACGCGGTGCTCAGCTTGCCGATAGGGTCGGCGTAGGCTTTGTGCTTAATGCAGCCTTTGCCGGTGGCGTAAGCGGCCGAGATCGGCCTCGGACAGGCGGACCGACAGATGCGCCGCATCCGCATCGTCGCGCCGACCGAGCACCTCGCCATGGGAATAAATCCAGGCCAGGGTCTTGCCATCGGAGAGCGGCACGTCAAGCCGCACCGCGCGCACATCGTCTTCGAGACGGCGCTCGATCAGCCCCAACATGCCGTCACAGCCCTCGCCGGTCCTCGCCGACAGGGCGACGGTCTCGGTGTTGCGTTGCGCCTGGTTCACCAGCCTGGCGCGCGTCTCGGGATCGAGCAGATCGATCTTGTTCAGGACCTCCATCAGGCCGTCCTCGACCAGCGTGGCAAGGCCAAGGTCGCGGAGAACCGCGAGGACATCCTCGCGCTGGGCCGCGCTGTCGGGGCTGTGCGCGTCGCGGACATGGACGACAATGTCGGCTTCCGTTACCTCCTCCAAGGTCGCACGGAAGGCGGCGACGAGGTGGGTCGGCAAGTCGGAGATGAAGCCGACCGTGTCCGACAGGATCGCCTTCCGCCCCGAGGGCAGATCGAGCCGCCGCATGGTCGGGTCGAGGGTCGCGAACAGCATGTCCTCGGCACCGACCGCCGAGCGGGTCAACCGGTTGAACAGCGTCGATTTGCCGGCATTGGTGTAGCCGACCAGCGCCACCACCGGATAGGGCACGCGCCGGCGCGCCTCGCGGTGCAGCGCGCGGGTGCGCTTTACGTCGTCGAGTTCGCGGCGCAGCCGGGCGATGCGCTCGCCGATCAGCCGGCGGTCGATTTCGAGCTGGCTCTCGCCGGGGCCGCCGAGAAAGCCGAAGCCGCCGCGTTGGCGTTCCAGATGCGTCCAAGAGCGGACGAGGCGCGAGCGCTGGTAGCTGAGCGCCGCCAGCTCGACCTGCAGCCGCCCCTCATGGGTGCGGGCGCGCTCGCCGAAGATTTCGAGGATCAGCCCGGTGCGGTCGATGACCTTGGCCTGCCAGCGCCGTTCGAGGTTGCGCTGCTGCACCGGGCTCAGCGGCGCGTCGACAACGACAAGACCGATGTCGTTGTCCGCGACGACCCCGCGCAGCGTCTCGACATTGCCGCTGCCGAAGAGCGTCCCCGGCGTCGGCCTCGCGATCCGGATGATTTCGGCGCGCACCACATCGAGGTCGATCGCCTGAGCCAAGCCGACCGCCTCCTCGAGCCGGGCATCGGGCGAGCGTGGCAGGGTTTCGCCGAGACTTCGCGCGGGCGCGGATTTCGCGGCAGGGTGGATGACCAGCGCGCGGCTGGTCGGGGCGGCGGTCGCGGCCTCGCTGCGGCTCAGAGCTCCGCGCCCTCCCGGCCGCCTTCGAACAGCTGGATGGGTTGCGCCGGCATCACCGTCGAGATCGCATGCTTATACACCAGCTGCGAATGCGCATCCCGGCGCAGCAGCACGCAAAAATTATCGAACCAGGTAATGATCCCCTGGAGCTTTACACCATTGACGAGGAACACAGTAACGGGGGTCTTGTTCTTGCGGACATGATTCAGAAACACGTCCTGAACATTTTGTGATTTTTCGGTCGACATGGGTAGTCTCCCAGTTGAATTCTTGGAGCCGCGGCGGCCGGCTCAGACACCAAAGTCCTTTCGCGTTCCCGCCGAATCGCTACGAAGATGGGCGTGCAGCGTCGAATCGCAACCCCTCGACGGAGCGGAACAGGGTTGCCTCGTCGGCGAACGCAAGCTGCGGTGCAAACCGCGCAAACTCGTCGGCCGGCAGCGCGTCGCCGAGCAGCACGCCGACGCAGCCGCTGTTGCGGGCGCACTCCATGTCGATCGAAGTGTCGCCGACGAACCAGACATCCTGGCCGGCGGGGATACCGCTCGGCGCCAGGGCCAGATGCACCGGCTCAGAGGCCGGCTTGTCGGCGGCGGCATCGCCGGCGCCGATGATGCTGCCGAAGAAACCGGACCAGCCGAGGCATGCGACCTCGCGCCGCAGGAAGGCGCCGGTCTTGTTGCTGACCACTCCGAGAAAGATCCCCTGCTCGACGAGCGACCGCAGCATCGCCTCGCGACCGGGCAAGGGCTTCAGGCGCTCCAGATGGATCTCTTGGAACCGGTCGAGATAGATCGCCCGTGCCTCCTCCCAGCGCTCGCCGAAATGAATGGGAAAACTCTCACGCAAGCTCAGCCTTACCCGAGCTTGGGTGTCGGCGAGCGACCAGACGGGTTTGCCCATCGCGTCCATGACGAAATTGAGGGCTTCGTGGATCGTCGCCCAGCTGTCGACGAGGGTATTATCCCAGTCGAACAGGATCGCCCGCGGGCGGGAGCGTGCCCCGGTCGCGTCGGCGCCGAACGGAATGCCTGTCATACCGCTGTCGCGTGCGAGAGATAGGCCTCCCGCAGTTTGCGGCTGAGCGGCCCAGGCTTGCCGTCGGCGACCGGAAAGCCATCGATGCGAACCACCGCCAGCAGATCGGCGGTGGTGCTGGTCAGGAAAGCCTCACGCGCGGCCTTCGCCTCGGCCACGCTGAACGGCCGTTCGACGAAACGATAGCCTTCGCACCCGATGATATCGAGCACCGCACCGCGGGTGACGCCGTTCAGGATCGCGTTATCGGCCGCGCGGGTCACCACGGCGCCGTCCGGTGTCACGATCCAGGCGTTGGTCGAGGTGCCTTCGGTGACGTGCCCGTCTCGGTCAACCTGCCAGGCCTCGTAAGCCCGTGCCTCCCGCGCCTGCTGCTTGCCCAACACGTTCGGCACCAGGGCCACCGATTTGATATCGCAGCGCTGCCAGCGGATGTCGGGGATCGTGATCACCGCGATGCCCTCGCGGCCGAGCCGCGGATCGGCCGGACGCGAGCGCCGGGAGGTGATCACCAGCACCGGTTTGACCGCCTTTGGAAATGCGTGCTCGCGCGGCGCGACGCCGCGCGTGACCTGCAGGTAGACGATGCCGGTCTCGACGCCATTGCGCCGGATCACCTCGCGAATGACCAGCCGCAAAGCCGCATCGCTCATCGGCGCCGGAATGCGCAGCTCGGACAGCGAACGGCGCAGCCGGACGAGATGCGGCGCCTCATCGACGAGATGTCCGCCGACCACCGCGATGACCTCGTAGACGCCGTCGCCGAACTGGTAGCCGCGGTCCTCGATATGCACGGCCGCCTGCCGATGCGGCAGGTACTGGCCGGCGACATAGGCGACGCGCGACAACCCTTCAGCCTCTCCTCGGTATGCGGTCCGGTATCAGGTGCCGACCTTGAGCGGCCGGTCGTTGCCGAACACACCCAGGGATTTGAGCTTGCGGTGAAGGGCCGAGCGCTCCATGCCGACGAAAGCCGCCGTGCGCGAGATGTTGCCGCCGAAGCGGGTAACCTGGGCGAGCAGATACTCGCGCTCGAACACCTCGCGCGCGTCGCGCAGCGGCAGGGTCATTATCTCGCTGCCCTTATCCCATTTGACCACGTTCGGTGCGATCGCGGTGATCTCGTTCGGCAGCATGTCGGCATGCACCGCCTCGTCGCTGTCGCCCGGCGTCATGATCAGCAGCCAGTCGATCACGTTCCGCAGCTGGCGGACATTGCCCGGCCAGGGATAGGCCTGCAGTGCCGCCAGCGCGTCCTCGCCAAAGTCGCGTGCGGCGATGCGGGCGGCTTCCGCGCCGCGCCCCATGAAATGGCGGGCGAGCAGCGGAATGTCCTCGCGTCGTTCGCGCAGCGGCGGTACCCGGATCGGCACGACATTGAGCCGATAGAACAGATCCTCGCGGAAGCGGCCGGCGGCAATCTCGGCGCTGAGCTCGCGGTTCGAGGAGGCGATGACACGAACATCGACCTCGACCCGGTGCGAGCCCCCGACCCGCTCGAAGGTCTGCTCCTGCAAGGCGCGCACGATCTTGCCCTGGGTCTCCAGCGGCATGTCGGCGACCTCGTCGAGGAACAGGGTGCCGCCATGCGCCCGCTCGAACGTGCCGACCTTGCGCGGCGAGCCATCATTGCTTGCTTCGCAGCCGAACAGCTCGATCTCGAGCCGGTCGGGGCGCATCGTCGCGCAATTGACCGCGACGAAAGGACCCGGCGCGCGCCGCGAGCGCGTATGCAGCAATCGGCCGACCACCTCCTTGCCCGAGCCCGGCGCGCCGGTGATCAGGACCCGGCTGCCAGTCGGCGCGACACGCTCGATCTGCTGGCGCAGCTGGTTCATCGCCGGCGAGGCGCCGACCAGATCGAGTTCGCCGCCAGCGCGCAGCTTCAGCTCGGCATTCTCACGCCGCAACAGCGCCGCCTCGATCGCGCGCGCGATGACCAGCAACAGACGATCGGCCTTGAACGGCTTCTCGATGAAGTCATAGGCGCCGATTTTGATCGCCTCGACTGCGGTTTCGATCGTGCCGTGACCGCTGATCATGACCACCGGCACCGACGGCATCTCAGCCCGCAACCGGCGCAAGATCGTGATGCCGTCGAGTTCGCTGCCCTGTAGCCAGATGTCGAGGATGACGAGCGTCGGCTGGCGCGCCTGGATCGCGGCCAGGGTCTCGGTGCTGTTACCGGCCTCGCGCGTCGCGTAGCCCTCATCCTTCAACACACCGGCGATCAACATCCGGATGTCGGCTTCGTCGTCTACGATCAGGATGTCATGCGCCATGGGTAACCGAACTCAGCA
>Ga0209380_10002232_pt1 | contig 12545 bp, 10 predicted proteins | sample HubBroMetageWFT6_FD_188347 | JGI IMG/M metagenome (GOLD analysis project Ga0209380, IMG submission 188347) | Warmed and freeze-thawed soil microbial communities from the Hubbard Brook experimental Forest, New Hampshire - Hubbard Brook CCASE Soil... | ecosystem: Environmental > Terrestrial >...
GGGCGCCAGCCAGCGCACCGCACCCCAAGCAGCGCCGAAAGATGGCAAGAGCGACCGGTCCGTCCGCTGCGGGCGGATCAGCCCTTCCTGCCGCAATGCGATTTCAATGGAATTCCAGACTCTGGGACTGGGCTCGTTCGCGGCCTGCAGTTGGTTCGCCGTCGCGGCGATCAGTTCTAATTCCCGCAACAGCGAAGAACACTCAGGACAGGTCCTCAGATGCGCCCGCTGGTCCAACCTGCTGCCGTCTTCTACTTCCGCCAAGCTCTGCTGCAGCTCAACGCAATTCATAACCTCTCCCCGAACTCTCCTGCGGCGGAGCTTGCACCGCGCCGGATCTTGCGCCCCTGCTCAGGTTACGTTTCCGTCTCTGAAAGCTGCCCTAACCTACCCGAGATTTCCCGGCCTTTTCGGCTCTATTCATCTTGAGCAGGTCCCGCAATTTCATGCGAGCCTTGTGTAACTGCGATTTGCTGTTTCCGATCGAGCACCCCGCAATTTTAGCGATTTCATTGTGCTCATAACCTTCAATGTCGTGCAGAACAAATATTGTCCGGTAGCCCGGGGGGAGACTCTCTACAGCTCTCTGCAACTGCAGCCGGTCAATCGATCCGGCCAAGGCCACATCTTCCGCCCCAAAGTCCCGCTTCGGAGAATCCTCTTCTGTCGGCTGCGTGGTTTCTTCCAGCGAAACCACCGGAAGACTTTTCTTCCGCAAATGCATGAGCACGACATTGACCGAAAGCCGATGCAACCAGGTAGAGAACGCCGATTCCCCACGAAAAGTTGCAATTTTACGGTAGAGCTGCAAAAAAGCCTCTTGCGCCAGGTCCTCCGCTTCCGCCGTGTTCGCGGTCATCCGGAGACACAACGAGTACACCCGCCGCTTATGCTTGTCATAGAGCAACCGGAACGCTTCCGCGTCCCCCTGCTTAGCCCGTTCGATGGCCTCGGCTTCGCTAGGTTCGCTGCCCTGATGCTGTCCTGGCTCGGTCAAGCTGCCTTTTCCGGCCGCACTGATTGGGATGCGGCTTAAGTAGTTTATGTTGTATCGTTTGCGTGGTTCTACTGTTACCGTCGTGCCCTCCGCAGTTACAGAATATCAGAGTATTTCTACCGTTCTTCGGATGTCTGGTCTCGATTTTAGGTCCCTTTCGAACGGTGGCGAAAAGCCTTTGCCTTCAAGGCTTGGATGCGTCTACTTGCTGTAAACTCTAAACCCCGGCTGCCCCGAAGAGTCGCAATCTTCGGAAATTGGTAGCTAATTGGTCGGCCACCCATGAAATCTAAGGTAGACGGAACGGTCCCTGTCCCGCATAACTCAAATCTCCATCAGTACTTCACAATCGCCGCGAACGACTTCGCATCGAGCGACGCCCCACCCACCAGCGCTCCGTCGATCTCCTCTTGAGCCATCAGGGACGCCGCGTTTTCCGGCTTTACCGATCCTCCGTAAAGAATGCGGAGCTCTGCCGCAAACTCCACGCCAAATATCTCCGCGGCTTCCCGGCGGATTACCGCGTGGGCATCCGCGGCCAGCTCGGGCGTCGCGGTCTTGCCCGTACCGATGGCCCAGACCGGCTCGTAGGCCACCACCAGGTTCCCGGCCTTCTTCATGGAGACGGCATGAAATGCCCGCACGCACTGCCTGCGCAGCACGTCATCGGTCAATCCCGCCTCGCGTTCTTCCAATACTTCGCCCACGCAACAGATCGGGGTGAGCCCGGCCTCCAGCGCGGCCTTCAGCCGCAGGTTCACGGTGTCGTCGGTCTCGCAAAAATACTGCCGCCGCTCCGAGTGCCCGATGATGACATGGGACACGCCGAGCGCGAGCAGCATCGCCGCCGAAGTCTCCCCGGTAAACGCCCCCTCTGTTTTCCAGTGGACGTTCTGACCGCCAATCGCCACGTTCGATCCCTCTGCCGCTTCCAGCGCGGCCGCGAGGTCAACATCGGGCGGGCATACGACAATTTCGTCACGGCTGTGACCGGCGACCCGCGGCAGGAAATCTCGAAAAAAGTGGCGAGTCTGCTCGGGCGTCTTATACATCTTCCAATTGGCGGCGATTAACTTGGTTCGCATGGGACCTTTTCGATTCGGGATGGCGAAACAATTCCGGGTGGTTCAACTTCGATCAATTTGGTTATTTCAGCCTGGATGGTTCAAATTTCACGCGAGCTGCAACCTGGTCACTTCTTATCCGTCAGGGCCTCGACACCAGGAAGTTTCTTTCCTTCGAGAAACTCCAGCGAAGCGCCGCCGCCTGTTGAGATGTGCGTAATCTTGTCCGCAACTTCCGCGCCATGCACTGCCGATACGGTATCGCCGCCGCCCACAATTGAAATCGCGCCTACATTTTCCGCCACGGCCTGGGCCACCTTAAATGTCCCCCGGGAAAATCCCGGAACCTCAAACACTCCCATCGGACCGTTCCAGACGATGGTGCGCGCGCGCGAAATCTCCTCGGAGAATAGTTCGATGGTCTTCGGCCCGATATCGAGCGCCATGCGGTCGGCCGGAATCGCTTGCCCTTCGCCGATCTGCTGCACCACGGCGTTCGTTTCGGGTTTCATCGCCACCACGTGATCGATGGGCAACAGGAACTTCACATTTCGTTGCTTCGCCTCCGCCAGCAGTTGCCGCGCCAGTTCTACTTTGTCAGCTTCGAGCAGCGACTTGCCGATCTCCTGTCCCTGCGCTTTCAGGAAGGTATAGGCCATGCCGCCGCCGATGATCAGCGAGTCGACCTTGTTCATCAGATTCCGGATTACGCCAATCTTGTCGCTGACTTTGGCGCCGCCCAGGATCGCCACAAACGGCTGCTCAGGATGCTCCAGGGCCTTGCCCAGATATTTCAGCTCCCTCTCCATGAGCAGGCCGGCGGCCGACTTTGACACGAACTTGGTAATGCCAACCGTGGATGCGTGCGCCCGGTGAGCCGAACCGAATGCGTCATTCACGTAAAAATCCGCAAGAACCCCCAGTTGCTTGGCGAATTTTTCGTCGTTCGCTTCTTCCTCGGCATGAAAGCGCAGATTCTCGAGCAGCAGGGTCTGCCCTTTTTCCAGTTGCGTGGCCACTTCCTCCGCCTCCGGACCTACGCACTCAGGACAGAAACCCACGTTTTCGCCCCGCGCCAATTCTTTATCGAGCACCATGCGCAGCCGCTCGGCCACCGGCTTCAGGCTCATCTTCAAGTTCGGCTTGCCCTTGGGCCGGCCCAGGTGCGAGGCCAGTATCAGCCTGGCGCCATGACGCAGAGCGTACTCGATGGACGGTAGGGTTTCGCGTATGCGCGTGTCGTCCATAACGCGGCCATCTTCCAGAGGAACATTAAAGTCAACTCGCATGAAAATGCGGTTGCCGTTGAGCGGGAGATCGCGGATGGAAAGTTTGGACATTGGCTGGTCGTCCTTAGAAGAAAGTTTGACTCAGGTAATACTCAGCTCTGGCCGCTCAGTGCGTAACCTGGAAGCGCTGCAGTCTGGTCTTCGGCATCGTGCACGGTAATGCTGGTAATCTTCGTGACCTTCGTCTCCTTTTCCCAGGAGAGAATCGAGGCGACGAACTGCGGCGGTAACGGAGAATCAGCTCCTTTGCTGTTCATGTAAATGTCGAGGGTCCCAACAAGCTTTCGATGAACTAGAACCTGGTCCATAAAAACAAAGATCATCGTAGGATCCGCTGCTTCGGTATCGCACCAAAGCAGCCCTTTCATGTCCCCTTCCAGTGGCATAGTACCGGTGATCGTGACGAACCGGTCCGACTCAACCATTACCGAACCAGGAGTGGACACCGCGTGCGCTGCCCCATCAGGCAAGATTAAGTTTTGCCCACGTGCTCGGAACCAAGGCACAGCGTAGTGAGGCAGACCTTGCCTTAACCGCGCCAGGAAGCGGGGATTGTTGTAGGTCTCGTAGGCAGCAGGGCTGTGCTTGAAGGAAAAGAGCCACCAGCTCGAGGTCGCGACCGAGTCATTTGGCTCTTGCGCAACAGACGGGGGCGCCATTCCCGGCGCTAAGAAGGCGACGATGAGCAGAACAGCTATCATCTGCAGACCCCTATTGACCCTGGCAACCCCTTGTCCGGACGCTGTTACAGACCCTTGCCGGCGATGTAGTGGATCAAGTCCCGCACGCGGCAGGAATATCCCCATTCATTGTCGTACCAGGAAATCACCTTGACACAATTGCCGCCGACCACCAGAGTCATGGGTGCGTCGACGATGGACGAGCGTGAATCGCCCTTAAAATCCGACGATACGAGTTCATTCTCTTCGTAGCCCAGGTAACCCTTCAGCGGCCCGCTCTCGGATGCTTTCTTCAGCGCCGCGTTTACTTCTTCCTTGCTCGTCTTTTTTTCAACCCACGCCACCAGATCCACTACGGAAACGTTGGGCGTAGGCACTCGCATGGAGAATCCGTCCAGCTTTCCGGCCAGCTCAGGAAGGACGAGCTTGAGCGCTTTCGCCGCGCCGGTAGACGTAGGAATCATGTTGATCGCCGCCGCCCGCGCGCGCCGCAGGTCCTTGTGCGGGAAGTCGAGGATCACCTGATCATTGGTGTAGGAGTGAATCGTCGTCATGGTCCCACTGACAATCTTGAACTCGTCATTGATCACCTTGGCGATCGGCGCCAGGCAGTTCGTCGTACAGGAGGCGTTCGAGATGATGTTGTGTTTCGCGGCATCATACTTTTCATGGTTCACGCCCAGCACAACGGTGATGTCCTCGTTCTTGGCCGGAGCGGAGATGATCACCTTCTTCACCGAACCGCGCAGGTGTTTCTTGGCGTCCGCGGCATCGGTGAAGCGGCCGGTCGATTCAATGACAACCTGCGCCCCCACCGATTCCCAGGGCAGAGCGGCAGGATCCTTCTCTTTGAAAACCTTGATCACTTTCCCGTCCACAGAAATGTGGTCTGCGCCGGCCGTGATCTTGTTCGGTAAATTGCCGAGAATAGAGTCGTATTTCAGCAGGTGCGCCAGCGTGTTCGGGTCGGTGAGATCGTTGACCGCCACAAACTCCAGATTAGGGTCGTTGAGCGAGGTCCGCAGTACGTTGCGGCCGATACGCCCAAAGCCATTAATTCCAACTTTGATTGCCATGATGGTTTCTCTTCTCCGTTCTTATGAGTGCAACACCAGAAGTCTTCCTGAGCCTGGGTACAGACAGATGATGTTAGCAGGACGCTGAATCGGCGTAAATGATTGCGGGCAATCTTCGAAAGACTTCAGTTCCCATCACGGACGCCTGTCCCTTCGGTCCTTGGACAGGCGTATTAGGGGAAGCTTATCTCCAGGAAAGCATCCGCCTTGCTAAAAGGCGATGTCAGTCGGGCCAACAAATACTTACGGTTGACGGTCTGCCGCGCGTGAGGCTGTTCCTCAAGCGGCAAAATTCGCGCCACGGCCGCAGACTCCGGCCCCGTGACTTTGCCGCGCATGGTGCAGGGAGCAACCGTCACCCGCGGATTGTTGCGAATGCGCTTCGTCTTGCCCATATCGCTGCGCGTCATCACGTAGAGCTTGTCGCCTTCTTCGCCAAACCACACCGGAGTTGCTACCTTTTCGCCGCTCTTACGGAACGTGGTGAGGGAAATGTATTTCTGCCCGCTGATTGTGGCGGGAATCGTATTAGGCATCTCTGACATTGTAGCGGCCTCGACCGCAACGGATTAACTCCAACTCCCGGCGCGGCTGTCGCACGTGGTTCGTCTGACCGCGTCACCGATTGATCCCGCGCGCGCTTCTGTGTTAAAAGCCCTACATGCGTAAATGGATGCGCGAGCGTTTGCAACGCCGCAAAAAAACGCCCGCAGAACCCGCCGACCAACCCGCTCCTCCCCCGTTACAGCCGGCATATTTCGACGCCGCCGAGCAGCCCGGACCGGCTCCCGACCATGGCCACATCGCTTCCGAAGTTTCGGCTCCCAGCGAGCCCGAAGCCCGTAAGATGCACAGCGCGCGTTCGGACCCTGAAGAACAGGCTCAAGCGGATTCTGCTGAACAACCTGCAATTTCGCAAACTGCTAGCCGTCCCGGACAGCTTAACCGCAGCCGCCGTCGCCGCGGCGGTCGGGGACGGGGTGGCCGTGGCCGCGAGCAGGCCGTCGCTCAGGCCTTTGCTCCTGCTGCGGTCAAGGGCTCCATCCCAGGCGCGACCGTAGAATCCCAGGACGAGGAGCCTTCGGACGCCGCAGCGGCTGAAGCGATCACGCCGGCTTCATCATCGGTGGCTGCATCATCCGCGGCCCCAGGGGTTCCGGCGGCGGCTCCACGCCCGCCCAAAGGCGTGGTCGTGCTTGCGATCGGCCTGCCCGGTTCGGGCAAGAGTTCGTGGTTCAAGCGGCACAACGTGGTTCCGCTCTCCAGCGACATGGTGCGCTCGCTGTTGTTCGACGATGTGCGCGAGCAGCGCTTTCAGGATCTGGTCTTCTCCAACCTTCGCTCCATGTTGAAAGCGCGGCTCATCGCCAAGCGTCCTATGAATTATGTGGACGCAACCAACCTCACGCCGCAGGAGCGCCAGCACTGGATCAAGCTGGCCCGGGATTATCAATACGAGGTGCAAGCGGTCTTCTTCGATGTGCCGCTTGAAGTCTGCATCGAGCGCCACCAGCGCCGCGACCGGGTCGTTCCCGAGGACGTGATGCGGCGCATGGCTGCGAAGCTCAAGCCGCCGGCTTTTGAGGAGGGTTTTGCCAAGATCACCGTCGTCCGCGTAAAGAAGAAGGAACCCGAAGCTGGTTAGCGGCCTTTTCGAATATAACGTCTAAACAGAATTGTCATCCCGAGCGAAGCGAGGGACCCTGGGTTTCTCTGCGGCGCCACTGGCGTGCGGGCAAGAACCAAGGTCCCTCGCGTCGCTCGGGATGACAAACCGTGATGGCAGCGGGAAACGGGAAGCCTAGCCTTTCAGATACGACAGCATCTCCTTGAATGCCGGCGATGAAGAAGACCGCATCAGCTCATAGATGATCATCTCGGTCGATGAAATCACGGCGCCCGCGTCGCGCATTCTTTCCAACCCGATCTTCCAATTCCATTCCGTTCTGGAGCTTACGGCATCGGAAGCAATATGTACGATATAGCCTTCGCGCAGCGCGGCGAGAGCGGTTTGCATGACGCAGATGTGGCTCTCCATGCCGCATAGCAGAAGAGTATTGCGGTTGCCGGGCAGGCGCTTGAGCAGAGTGCAGAAGACGTCGCTGCCGAAACACGAGAAGCGGTCTTTATCGATGGCCTCGACTTCGGGCAGGAGGGAAGCGATCTCCGGCACAGTCTGGCCCAGCCCCTTCGCATATTGCGTGCTCAGAATCGCGGGAATCTTCAGCGCCTTCGCAGAGCGAATCAGCAACTGCGAGTTACGCACCAATTGTTCCTTCTGAAAAATCGGCGGCAGAAGCTTTTCCTGTATATCCACAACGACAAGTGCACACTGGTCGGAATCCAGCGGACGTCGCGCTATTTCCGTATATTCGGTCGAGATTGCAGAAACATTCTCGGAGGCGGTGACCATAGATGAAGGCTCCTTGGGACGCGCAGGTGGCTGAAACGAGTTTAGCGCGAGCCGGCAGCTAACATTGCCAGCGCGCAATGTCGTAGCGCAAGTGGTTGACCGGCGCGGTCGCTCGTTGGATAATGAATCGATTGCCCCCTCGTTCAACGGCTAGGACACCTGCCTCTGGAGCAGGTTATCGGGGTTCGAATCCCTGGGGGGCAGCCAACTATTTTCAAGGACTTGCGTTTCTTCCTCTCTTCTTCTGATCAGCCTAACGCGCAGCTTGACTATCCTATCGATCTGCGAGAAGCTGTCGCTATTTTAGGATGCTGTCACAGAGTGGCCCGCAGCTCCGGGAGGCGGACGTGGGATCGGCAATTTCTTCACTTATTGTCGCAGCCGAACGGGGAGACAAACCAGCCGCGGAAGCGTTGTTTGCCACCCTCTATTCGGAGTTGCATCGCCTCGCCAAACGTGAACTCGGACGACGCGGATTGCAGGCGAGCCTTGGCGCAACCACCCTGCTGCACGAAGCGTACCTGGACATGGCTGCGCGCGACGGCCCGTCGTTTCCCGACCGGGCACGCTTCATGGGGTATGCCGCTCGAGTGATGCGAGGACTGATCATCGACCACGCGCGAAAACAGCACGCCCAGAAATACGGCGGTCTATTCGAGATTACTTCGCTCGACACCAAGGCGATGGAGAACGCGGTGGATCACCGCGAGCTTGTCCGCATCAGTGAAACATTGGACGAGCTTGGCAAAGTGGAGCCAGCCCTCGCCGAGATCGTCGACTTGAAGTTCTTCTGCGGCTTCTCGTTCGCCGAAGTCGCCGCCATGCAGAACGTGTCAGAACGCACGGTGCAGCGGAACTGGGAGAAAGCGCGTCTTTATCTCCATCGACAAATACGCACGGATTTGTCGCTCTGAGGAATCGCGATGTCCACGCTCAGTCCCGATCAGTGGCAGGCCTTGAGTCCATATCTGGACCAGGCGCTCGCGATGACCGACGACGAGCGAGCCCCGTGGCTGTCCTCGCTCGGCGAGCAAGATCCCGCACTGGCCGCGCAATTGGCAGCTCTTCTCGTCGAACACCGGGTGCTGGCGCAGGAGGGTTTTCTGGAGAATGGGCGATTCGCGTTGCCTAACTCCAGAGGACTCGCCGGCCAGACACTCGGTCCTTATACTCTGATCTCGCAGATTGGCCAGGGCGGGATGGGAAGCGTCTGGCTCGCCCGTCGCAGCGACGGCAGGTTCGAGCGGCAAGCTGCGGTGAAGTTCGTGAACATCGCGCTTGCCGGGCGCGCGACTGAAGAGCGATTCAAACGCGAAGGCAGCATCCTTGGCCGGCTCACTCATCCGCACATCGCTGAACTGCTCGACGCCGGCATTTCCTCCGACGGCCAGCCGTATCTCATCCTCGAATACGTTGACGGCACCACGATCGATCAGTATTGCGACCAGCACAAGCTCGATCTGGAGGCGCGGCTGAGACTATTTCTGGATGTGCTGGCCGCGGTGGCGCACGCCCATGCGAATCTGATTGTCCATCGCGACATCAAACCTTCGAACGTGCTGGTCACCACCGGGGGCGAAGTCAAGCTGCTGGACTTCGGGATTGCCAAACTCCTCGAGGGCGAAGGCCAGACAGGGGACGCAACCCTGCTCACGCAGGAAGGGGGTTCGGCTCTCACTCCGCAGTACGCTGCGCCCGAGCAACTTACCGGCCAGCCAGTCACCACCGCCACGGATGTTTATGCGTTAGGAGTGTTGCTCCACCTGTTGTTTACCGGCCAGCATCCGGCCGGTTCTGGGCCGCACTCACCCGCCGAACTGGTGAGGGCGATTGTCGAGACGGAAGCGGCGCGCGCGTCGGGCACAATTGCATCGGCTGATGACAAGACCCTCGCCGAAAAGCGCGGCACTACGCGGGAAAAACTTCAGCGCCAACTACGTGGCGATCTGGACACGATTCTTGGCAAGGCGCTGAAGAAGAATCCACAGGAGCGTTACGCCTCAGTCACCGGGTTTGCCGGCGATCTGCAGCGTTACCTGAAGCACGAACCGATCGGGGCGCGGCCGGATACTTTCGCCTACCGTACTGCGAAATTTCTGCGGCGCAACCGCACAGTGGTAGCGCTTGGCATGGTTGCCATCGCACTTGTGATTGGAAGCCTGTCCACCGGATTATTGATTGCAAATCGCCAGCGCAAGGCTGCCGAGCGGCGATTTAACCAGGTACGCCAACTGGCCAATAAATTCATAGCGCTCGACAATGACATCAGAGGTCTGCCGGGTTCGACGAAGGTGAGAATGCAGATTGTTTCCGATTCCCTGCAATACCTCACTTCGCTCGGGGGCGACCTTCGCGGCGACAATGATCTCGCGCTGGAAGTTGCCTATGCTTACGTGAGAGTTGCGCATGCTCAAGGCGACCCAACATCGCCTAATCTCGGCCAGTTCGCCGAAGCGGAAGCAAGTCTTGACAAAGCGGAGAATTTCGTCGATTCCGTCTTGCGAGTTGATCCCACCAACAGAAGAGGGCTGTTTATCGCTGCGACCATCGCCCACGACCGTATGGTCTTAGCCGACGAACAGGATCGTAAAAAAGAAATGGTGTCATGGGCCGAGAAAGCCTCGGAGCGAGTGGAGCGTTTCATGAGTCTCGGCAATATCGATCCTAAGGATGTTTACAGTATGGGGTATTTTGAGATGAACATTTCCTACGCCTATGACGACATCAGAGATTTCGAACATGCTCTCCGCGCCAGCCAGCGCGCACTGGACATCACCCAACCGGTTCCATCCGCGCATAGAGTTCATGGCAGCGTCCTTGGCGCTTTAGTAATTGCGCGCTGGCAGACTGGAGATTTGGAGGGAGCCTTACAGAGCGCTCAAGAGGCAATTCGTTTAGAGGAGGCGGAAGCTGCCGGGGGACACCCATCTCTGCGTATCAACCTGGCCAACGCGTTGTATAGCGAGGGCATGATTCTGGGAAAGCAGGATGGGGAACCGAGTCTCGGACGAAGTCGCGATGCCCTGGCCGCTTTCCAGAAAGGACTCGATATCGGAGAAGAACTGGCAGCAATGGACTCGATTGATTATCTCAGCCGCCGTTCCGTGGCAACCATCGGTCTGGAAATCGGGAATATTCTGCGGCACACCGATCCTCAGAAAGCCCTGGCGGTCTATGATCACTCTCTTGCCCGCATACGAGAGGCGAAAACCAATATCAGCACCCAGCTTTGCGCGGCCGACTTGTTGGCGGGCTCTTCTTACGCTTTGCGCTGGGCCGGGCGCGATAAAGAAGCCAGACAGCGTATTGAAGAGGCGTTTCAGCTCCTGCGGGACGCTCACCAATATCCGGCCGACACGGTCGAGCCCATGGGCCGGGCCGATCATGTTATGAGAGCCGCGGCCGACGACTATGCCGAGACCGGCCAAACCGCCAAAGCAGTTGAAATGTATCAGCAATTATTGGATAAGCTCATGGCGTGGAAGCCTGATCCAGAGAACGATCTCCGGGACGCGGTTTGTCTTTCCCGCACGTGGACGGCGCTCGCCGGTCTTCTTCGAGGCAGTGGGCGGAAGGACGAGGCCTTGGAACTCGAAGCACAGCGGGAAAAACTCTGGAACCACTGGCAGGGCAAGCTGCCCAATGCTCGTTTTCTCCTAAGCCAGTCGCTGAGCCAGATCACTCCTCCGCCAGCTCTCCGCGCCGCTACGCATTAGCATTAGAGAAGATGGTCTGAAGAGCGCCGGTCGTTGAGCTGACCGCCAGTCCTGAATTGCCAGCCAGGTGAAAATTTCTTTGTTCCTCCTGTCGTCTTTCTCCCGCCGTTTCCGATTTCCTAAATAGAGGGGCATGCTGGGTCAGCGTCAGGCCAGCCAATGGGCGTTCTTACTCTTTTCTCTCCAGGAGGCGCACGACACCACGACTCAACGGAAGTTTCCTTTGTTCGGATTAGGTCATTCTGCTTGTTAGGGACTATCGCTGCGCGACAGGGTTGGGACAGGTTACAGTCGAAAGTTCCAGCAACGGCTTCGATTGCTCACGGCTAGCGCGGCGGAACCTAGGACGCACTGACGACTGATTTGAGAGGCCGTTCCAATCTCGAATTCCGGGAGCCAGCGGGGGCTGACCTGGGAGCGTATTCTCGATGCCGATGGCCAGTTTCCCAGACTCGCATTCGTTTACATTTGTCTTCCTCGTCGCCGTTGGCGATCGGATCGGCCAGAATGATCGATGTGGTTTATGAAATGGGTGCCATCGCCTGATTTCGTCAACCCCAGGGCCGCTCGGCTTCATTGCGTAAGCATCCCCCGCTCTCCAGGTCGGATCGACGAAAATAATCTTCCAAAGGGTGTCGTATTTCTGCTGCGCTTTACGATTTCTAGAGTGTAAGCAGTTTTTATAACGGCAGACGCTCTGACGTAAGGAGGCACTGGGTCATGGCTATAACGCACGCTGAGCACGACAAGCTGAAGCAGTTCATGGCGGCCGAGGTGAAGCAATTTATCAAAGAGACGATGCTGGAGTGGGCCATCGCCGCCGAGGGCGCGGTTGCCGATGCGCACGATCCAGAAGACGACGATTCCGGCGTCTATTGGGTGATTTCGCTCCTCGGGAATCTTCTGTGGGCAGCTACTGTGTTCTTTCCGCCTGCCGCTGCCGCCGAAGCTGTGGCCTCGACCGCCGCAGCGGCGGCCTCTACCGCCTCGAGGTCAACCAAGGTCGCCTCCATGCTGGGTGCGACCATGGCTGCGGATGTTGCCAGAAAAGTGTGGCAGGACCCACCCGCCACCGATCAGGCGAAAGAATCCCTGCGCGACATGATTTCGGCAAAGGAAGATGAACTCCGAGCGCTGTTCGTGAAGGAGGCCGACGCCTGGATCGCCAGTGACCTGGCAAACTACGTTACCAACGAAATGCTGGCAGCGGCACACATCACACCCGACAGCGGAAACTCCCTGGTCGACCAGAATGCCGAAGACTTGATGAAAAGTGTGCTGGAGATGGCCAATCTCGAGGACTACACTTT
>Ga0209380_10002233_pt1 | contig 12542 bp, 10 predicted proteins | sample HubBroMetageWFT6_FD_188347 | JGI IMG/M metagenome (GOLD analysis project Ga0209380, IMG submission 188347) | Warmed and freeze-thawed soil microbial communities from the Hubbard Brook experimental Forest, New Hampshire - Hubbard Brook CCASE Soil... | ecosystem: Environmental > Terrestrial >...
GGGCCCAACGAGCGCACGGCGATCGACGCCACTCTGGCGCTGAACAACCTGCCCAAGCAGTGGGAGTTCGTGCCGGCCGGCTTCTCGCCCGAGCCGCTGCTGTCCAAGGCCGGTGATGGGTACACCGCCTATGGCACCAACCAGGCGGTCACGCTCGAGAAGATGGGCATGGTGCGCGACAAGGACTTCTTCTTCACCTCCTTCGATTCGATGGGCTTCAAGTCCTATGCCAACCTGGTCTTCGTGACGCGCGCCTACCTGCAGTCGGACCGGCCGACGGTGGTGAAGTTCCTGCGCGCGCTCGCGCGCGGCTGGACCGAGAACGGCAAGGACCCCGCGGTCGCCGCCAAGCTCGTCGTCGCCAAGTACGGCGCCGATCTCGGCCTCGATCTCAAGCAGCAGACGCGGCAGAACGAGCTGCAGTACGCCATGCTCAAGAACCCCGCCAAGCCCGACCAGCCGCTGCTGGTGCTGGACCGCGACGCCATCGTCGGGCCGATGTATGCCGCCGCCAAGGCGTCGGGCCGCGACAAGCTGCCGGAAGTCGACAAGCTCGCCGACTTTTCGGTGATGCAGGAAGTGAACGCCTCGCTGAAGAAGAGCTGACCTCATGGCTGAGAAGAGGGCCAGCAAGAGCGACGCCCAGCCGCAGAAGGTCGATCTGCTGCTGAGCGGCTGCGACGTCGTCACCATCGACGGCAAGAACAGCGTGATCCGCGACGGCGCGGTGGCGATCAAGGGCAACAAGATCGCCTGGATCGGCAAGGCGTCGGCCGCCAAGCGGCGGGTGACGGCGACATCGACGATCGACGGATCCGGCCAGATCGCCATGCCGGGCCTGATAGACGCCCATGTCCACACGGCGCAGACCCTGCTGCGCGGCAAGATCGCCGAGATCGGTCGACGCCGTCAGGTAAAAATTCCGATCTGGCGAAACTACTACATCCCGTTCGAAGGCATGCTGACCGACGAGGATGTCTATCTGAGCGGCCTGCTCTGCTACGCCAACATGATCTCGGTCGGCACGACCTGCTTTGCCGAGGCGGGCGGCCCGCATCCCGACGCGATGGGCCGCGCCGCGATCGATATCGGCATCCGGGGCTTCGTGTCGTTGAACACGGTCGACCAGGGCGCCGGCGTGCCAAAGACCATGATCGCCAGCACCCAGCAGTGCTACGATCGCAACGTGGTGCTGGTGAAGCGCTGGAAAGGCAAGGAGGAAGGGACGGACCGGGTGCAGGCGTGGCTGTCGCTGCGCCAGATCATCGTTTGCTCGCCCGAGCTGATCAAAGCCATGGCCGAGGCGGCGCGCACGCTCGACGTCAAGATCCACACCCACCTCTGCGAGGGCGTCTACGAGATCGACTATGCGCTGGAAAAGTTCGGCAAGCGGCCGGCCGAGTACCTGCGCGATCTCGGCGCGCTCGACCGCCACCTGCACTGCGCCCATTCCGTGCTGCTGTCGGCCGAGGAGATGGACCTCTACGTCAAGCACCGGCCGTCGGCCTGCCATTGCGCCTTCAACAACTACCATATCGGCCCGCACCGGCTTTCGGAGATGTGGCGGCGCGGCATCGATATCGGCCTCGGCACCGACGGCGCCGCGTCTTGGGGTTCGCTCGACATCTTCCAGGTGGCCCATATGGCGCGGGTCGGCCAGCAGGCCGTGATGGGCACGCCGGTCGCCTATCGCAACGTCATGCCCAGCGAGGAGATCCTGAAGGTCGCGACCAACGGCGGCGCCCGCGCGCTTGGCATCGAAAAGGAGATCGGCAGCCTGGAAGTCGGCAAGAAGGCCGACATCCTGCTGGTCGACCGCAACCAGCTCGATCACCTGCCGCTCTACGACCCGTACTTCGTGGCCGCCAACACCGTCGTCGGCCGGGACGTGCGCACGGTGGTGATCGACGGCAAGGTCGTGATGAGGGACCGCGAGCTCCTGACGGTCGACCGCGACGAGATCGACCGGCGGCTGGCCGAGCGCCTGCCGAAGCTGATGGAACGCTTCGACGCGATGACGGCATGAACGATCGCCTTCAGGACCGCGTCGTCTTCCCCTCCTCAGCTTCGCTGCCAAGGCGTGGACACGTCGTGTGATGCCCCCGCCCTCGCGATCGGTCGGTATTTCGGCATTGGGGGAAAATCGCTTACCCCCCTCCATGGTGCTTACTTATTCCCGTCCGGCATCGTCATCGGACTAAAGTAATACTGATCTATCTCTTGACTATAACTTAAGTCCGTGGTAATGATTTCCCCCGCAGCCCGCAGAAAGGATTGGCGTCATGGTCGATGGTTCGAAGCCGACGATACCCCGCTCTTGGCGGAGGGACGTGGCGTCGCGCCGGCGTCCCTGGAATGCCAGCAGTGCCAGCAACCCGCCGCTGTCGCCAAATGGCGGGCGGAAAGGTCGGAAAGGTCGGAAACTTAACTTTTGGCTGCCCCGGGCCGACGACCAGGGTTTCGGCCTCCAGGGTATTGCCGCCGCCAATTGGCAAATCGCCAGCGGAAATTGCGGGAATTGCGGAAACCCCTTCTGCGGGTTCGCAATGCGACATCCATCCGCGGGCAGATGTGTCCACGCCGCAGCGGCCTCGCCGGGGGAGAGGTCCGCGGTCCGATGACTGCCGCCATCAGCATCGACCGGGTCAGCAAGCGGTTTCCGCTTGCCGGCAGCAGCGAAGGGGTGCTGGCACTTTCGGACCTGTCGCTCGGCATCGGCACCGGCGAGTTCGTGGCGGTCCTGGGTCCCAGCGGTTGCGGCAAGAGCACTTTGCTGCGGTTGGTGGCGGCGCTGGAGCAGCCGACCGGCGGGACGGTGAGCGTCGCCGGCGAACCGCCCGGCCAGGTCTCGGCAAATCATGCGCTGGGCGTCGCCTTCCAGGACCATGCGCTGCTGCCTTGGCTTACCGTCCACGACAACATCGCGCTTCCCTTCAAGATCGCGGGCCGGCGGGCGGATGAAGCCGCCATCACGCGCCTGATCGATCTGGTCGGCCTGTCGCGCTTCACCACGGCCAGGCCCAGGCAGCTCTCGGGCGGCATGCGCCAGCGCGCCTCGATCGCCCGTGCGCTGGTACTCGAGCCCGAAGTGCTTTTGCTCGACGAGCCGTTCGGTGCGCTCGATGCGGTGACGCGGCGGCAGATGAATGTCGAGCTGCAGCGCATCTGGTCGGCCCGCCAGATCACCACCATGCTGATCACCCATTCGGTCGACGAGGCCCTGTTCCTCGCCGACAGGGTCGTGGTGATGAGCGGCCGGCCCGGCCGCATCCTGTGCGAGGTCGCGGTGCCGTTCGCACGGCCGCGCGATCCGTTGGTGATGCGCAGCCAGGATTTCCACCGCATGGTCGATGACCTGACGGCGGCGCTCGAGACCCAGGAAGGCTCGACGTGAGGGCGGGCACCAGGAACTTCCTGCTGGGAACGCTCGGCATCGGCCTGTTTCTCGCTTCGTGGGAGACGATCGGCCAGCTCAAGCTCGCCGGCATCAGTTGGCCGCCGCTGAGCGCCGTCCTGGAAATGATGGCCGACGACAACCGCTGGCCGCTGTTCCGCCGGGCGCTCGGCGCCACCCTGGAAGAGACCGCGCTCGGCTACGTCTGGGGCACCGGCGCGGGCCTCGGCCTCGCCGCCCTGGCGCACCTGCTGCCGCCGCTGCGCCGCGGCTCGGATCGCCTCGCCGCGGTGCTGAACTCCGTGCCGTCGATTGCGCTGGGACCGATCTTCCTCGTTCTGCTCAGCCGCGAAAGCACGCCTGCCGCCGTATCGTCGATCCATGTCTTCTTCATCGTCTTCGTGTCGGTGAGCTCGGGCCTGCAGCGTGCGACGGCGGCGCATCGCGATCTTTTTGCCGTGCTGGGCGCCGACCGGCTGAAACGCTTCTGGCGGCTCGAATTGCCGGCGGCGATGCCGGCGCTGGTCTCGGGGCTGAGGCTCGCGTGGCCGGCCGCCCTGATCGGCGCGATCATCGGCGAATGGTTCGGCGCGCCGCGCGGCCTCGGCATCCTGATCATTAACGCCATGCAGAACTTCCAGATCGTGCTGCTGTGGTGCGCGGTGCTGCTGGCGGTGGGCTCGTCGCTGTTGATCTACGGCCTGCTGACGCTGCTCGAGCGCGCCGCCTATGCGAGGTTCGGCTGATGGACGCGGCAGCCAAACGTCCGCTTCTGCTGCGCCTCGTCGAGGATTATTGGGGCGTGTTCCTGCTGCTGGTGGCCTGGCAACTGTGGGTGATCGCCAACAGCTTCAACCCCATCGTCATGCCGACGCCGACGGCCGTCCTGGGCGATCTCGTGACGCATCCCGACGTCTATCTGCGCAATGTCGGGATCACCCTTGCGGTCGCGGCCTTCGGCCTGGTCGCCGGGATGCTGGTCGGCACGGGGCTGGCCGTCGCCGCGTGGTTCTCGCCCGTCGCCGCAGGACTCTTGAACCCACTCACCGTCCTGTTCAGTTCGGTGCCGGTCGTCGCCTTGATCCCGGTGATCGCCCGCCTGCTGGGCTACGACACGTCGACCGTGCTGGCGATCGTGGTGATCATCACCTTCTTTCCCTCCTTCGTCTTCGCCTCGTCCGGCTTGCGCTCGCCGCCGCCCGGCGCTGAGGATCTGTTCCGCGTGCTGGGCGCCTCGCGGCTGAGCGTGCTGTGGCGCCTGGCGCTGCCGGCGGCGATGCCCAACCTCGCCATCGCCTTCAAGCTTGCCGCCGCCCACGCCATCCTGGCCGCCATGGTCGCGGAGTTCCTGATGGGCACGTCGGGCCTGGGCTACCTGTTCGCCAAGACCAAGTCGGATTTCCAGACCGAGCAGGCCTTCGGCGCAAGCGCCGTCGCCACGGTTATCTCGGCGACCGCGTTCCTGCTGGCCGGATGGGTCGAGCGGCGTGTGCGCGAACGCTACGCCTGATGCGCCGCGCAGCCTTTTGGCGTCAGGCGCCGCCTTCGTACTTGAAGGAGAGTTTCAGCTTGGTGCGGTAGGACGTGACCTTGCCCTTTTCGATCACGACGTCCTGTTCGACCACCTCGGCGACGCGCAGGTCGCGCAGCGACTTGGAGGCGCGCTCCACGGCCGTCCGTGCCGCCTTTTCCCAAGAATCGGTGCTGGTGCCGACGACCTCGACCACTTTGTAGACGCTATCTGCCATTGGATCCTCCCGTGGACACGGCTTCACCGTCTCGTCCGGTGCCGGGTCAGGGGGAGGCGCGGCAGCGACTGCCTCTTGGGCCTTTTCCTTGTGGTGAGGCGGAGCCTAGCACGCTCCAGTAGATCGGCTCAAATCGGGCCGGCTCAAATCACGCCGCGGCGAACTTGCCGAACTCCCAGTGGCGGCCCGGCGCGGCGGCGAACAGCGCCTTGGTGTAGTCGTCGCGTGGGGCGCCGAAGACCTGCTCGGCCGAGCCGTATTCGACGACGCGGCCCTTGCTCATCACGGCGACGTAGTCGCAGATCTGGGCGGCGACGCGCAGATCGTGGGTGATGAACAGCACGGCGAGGTTCAGGCGCTGGCGGATCTCGTCGAGCAGCTCGAGCACCTGCTTCTGCACCGAGACGTCGAGCGCCGACACCGCCTCGTCGGCGATCAGCAGCTCGGGTTCCATGGCAAGCGCGCGGGCGATGCAGATGCGCTGGCGCTGGCCGCCCGAGAACTGGTGCGGATAGCGGTCGAGCGAATTGGGATCGAGCCGCACCGTCTCCATCAGTTTTCTGGCCCGCGCGAGAGCTTCTTCGCGCTTGAGGCCGAAATTCATCGGCCCCTCGATGATCGATTCGCCGATCGTGATGCGCGGGTTCATCGAGCGATAGGGATCCTGGAAGACGATCTGCACCCGCCGGCGATGGGGCCGGAGCTTGCCGGCCGTCATGGTGGCGATTTCGGTGTCGCCCAGGAACACCTTGCCTTCGGTCGGGTCTATCAGCCGGGCGATGCAGCGCGCCACCGTCGACTTGCCCGAGCCCGATTCGCCGACGATGCCCAGCGTTTCGCCGCGGCGGATGTCGAGATCGACATCGACCGCGGCTTTCACGACCCTAGCCTTCTGGAAGAAGGCATTGCCGCTATAGGTCTTGCCGAGCTTTTCGGTGCGCAGCACGGTGATGCCGTCCTTGCGCACGCCGCGATGCACGGGATGGATCGACGGCACCGAGGAGATCAGCATCTTGGTGTAGGGCTGCTGCGGGCGCGCCAGGATCTGCTCGGTCGGGCCCATCTCCACCAGCTCGCCCCAGCGCAGCACGGCGACGCGATGGGCGATCTCGGCGACCACGCCGAAATCGTGAGTGATGAACAGCACGCCGGTGCCCTGGCCTTCCTGCAGCTCGGCGATCAGCTTCAGGATCTCGGCCTGGGTCGTGACGTCGAGCGCCGTCGTCGGCTCGTCGGCGATCAGCAGCACGGGATCGAGCACCAGAGCCATGGCGATCATGATGCGCTGGCGCTGGCCGCCCGACAGCTGGTGCGGGTAGGAGGCGTAGACGCGCTCCGGTTCCGGCAGCTTCACGCGGCTGAGGATGGCGATGATCTTGGCCTTGCGCTCGGCCGCGTCGAGCTTGGTGTGGGTCTCCAGCACCTCGTCGATCTGCAGGCCGCAGGTCATCACCGGATTGAGCGCCGTCATCGGCTCCTGGAAGATCATCGACATGCGCGTGCAGCGCAGTTCCCTGAGCCGCGTCTCGTCGGCGGCCAGCACGTTCTCACCCTCGAGCAGGATCTCGCCCGAGGTCGGCTTCAGTGCCTTGGCGAGCAGCCCCATGACGGTGAAGGCGATCACCGACTTGCCCGAACCGGATTCGCCCACCAGGCAGACGATCTCGCCGGGATTGACCGTGAAGCTCACTTTTTCGACCGCGTGGATGCGGTCGGCGCCGGTCGGCAGGGCAACGCTCAGATTGCGGACTTCGAGAACGGGCTTCTTGTCGGCCATCAGACTTTCTTACTCATCTTCGGATCGAGCGTGTCCCTGAGGCCGTCGCCCATGATGTTGATGGCCAGTACGGTGAAGGCCAGGAAGATGCCGGGATAGAGGATGTTGTGCGGGAACACGCGGAACAGCGTGCGGCCCTCGGCCATGATGTTGCCCCAGGTCGGAATCTCGGGCGGGATGCCGATGCCGAGGAAGCTCAGGATCGCCTCGACCAGGATGGCGGCGGCGGCGATGAAGGTGCCTTGCACGATCAGGGGCGCCACGGTGTTGGGCAGGATGTGGCGGAACATCAGGGTCCAGGTCGGCGTGCCGACCGAGATGGCGCCCTCGACATAGGGCTCCTCGCGCACCGAGAGCACGACGGAGCGCACCAGGCGCACGACCCTCGGCACGTCGGGCACGACGATGGCGAAGATCACGGTGATAAGGCCGGCGCGCCAGATCGACACCAGGGCGATGGCGAGCAATATGCCCGGGATGGCCATAAGCCCGTCCATGATGCGCATGATGATGCCGTCGAGCCATCGGATGTAGCCGGAGATCAGGCCGATAACGAGGCCGATCGCCACGGCGATGGTGGAGACGGCGACGCCGATCGCCAGTGACACGCGCGTGCCGTAGATCACGCGGCTATAGACGTCGCGCCCCAGGCTGTCGGTGCCCATGAGGACCACCCGCTTGACGGTGGTGCCATCGTCGAGACGGAAGGTGATCTCGGTGCCCGGCTTCTTGTTGCGTGCCGCCGGATCGATGCGCGTCGGATCCACGGTGCCGAGGACCGGCGCCAGGATGGCGATCGCCAGCATGATCAGGAGGATGACGCCGCCGACAATGACGGACGAGTTGCGGATGGCGAGAGCCCACAGGCTCCGCCGTTTGGTCGAGGCCGACGCGATGGCGGCGGAGTCGACGACGTCTTCGATCATCGCGCTCAATAGCGGATCCTCGGGTCGAACAGGGTGTAGCTGATGTCGATCAGCAGGTTGATCAGCACGTAAACCACGGAGAACAGCAGGATGACGGCCTGGATGGTCGGGAAGTCGCGGCTCAGCACGGCTTCCACCGTGAGCCGGCCCAGCCCGGGCAGGCCAAACACGCTTTCGACCACCACCGAGCCGCCGATCAAGAGCGCGACGCCGATGCCGATCACGGTGAGGATCGGCACGGCGGCATTGCGCAGCGCATGGCGCATCAGCACGACCCGGTTGGAGAGCCCCTTGGCGCGGGCGGTGCGGATGTAGTCCTCGTTCAACACTTCCAGAACGCTGGCGCGCGTGATGCGGGCGATCAGCGCGACGAAGATGATGCCGAGCGTCAAGGACGGCAGGACCATGCGCTCGAGGAAGCCCCAGAAATCCACGCCGATGCGGATGTAGCCCTGCACCGGCAGCCAGCCGAGCTCGATGGCGAAAACGTAGATCAGGCAGTAGCCGATGACGAAGGACGGCACCGAGAAGCCCAGCACCGAGAAGGCCATGACGAAGCGGTCGATCAGCGAACCGTGCTTCCAGGCGGCCAGCACGCCGAGCGGCAGGGCGAGGCTGAGCGCGATGATCAGGGTGCAGGTCGCGAGCGCCAGGGTCGGCTCGACGCGCTGGGCGATCAGCTCGGCCACGGTCTTCTTGAAGAAGAAGCTCTCGCCGAAATTGCCCTGCAGCACGTCGCCGATCCAGATGGCGAACTGGGTCCAGATCGGCTCGTTCAGCCCGAGCTTGGAGCGGATGGCGTCGATCTGTTCGGAGGTCGCGTTGTCGCCGGCGATCACCGCCGCTGGATCGCCCGGCGTCAGGCGCAGCATGAGGAAGACGAAGATCGCCACCACCGCAAGAACGGGGATGATGGCGACCAGTCGGCGGGCGACGAAATCGAGCATTTTACTCCTGCTTGTCACCCCGAGCGGAGCGAGGGGCCCTTACTGATCCCGAAAGATCCTTTCGCTCCGCTCAGGATGACGCCGCGGCCGCCCCTGCGGGCGGCCACGATGTCATTTCTTCTCGACGTTCCACATCACCGGCACCGGCGCCTTCAGCCAGCCGGTGACGTTGGCGCGCATGGCGCCCGGTCCGTACCACTGGCCGATCCAGCCGTACTGTGCGGTCTCCAGCGCCCGGTTCTGCACCGCGTGCGCGAGCTCCTTGGCCTTGGCCGGATCGGTTTCCTTGGCATAGGCGTCACGCAGCTTCTCCATCTCCGGATCGGTCGGCCAGCCGAACCACGCCTTGTCGCCGTTGGCCACCATGTAGGAATCGGCGATCGGATTGAGGATGTCGGCGGCGACCGAGAAGGTATGGAAGATGTTCCACCCGCCCTGGCTGGCCGGTTCCTTCTTGGTGCGGCGCGTGACCAGCGTCTGCCAGTCCATCGACTGCATGTCGACCTTGAAGCCGCCCTGTTCGAGCAGCTGTTTGGTCACCGGTGCAACGTTGGTGAGCACCGGCAGGGTGGTCGACTGCATCAGCACGACCGGCGTGCCGTCGTAGCCTGCCTCCTTGAGCAACGCCTTCGACTTCTCGAAGTCCGGCTTGACCAGCAGGCCGCCCGGCACCTCGAAGGCGTTGGGCGTGCCGCAGACGAAGGCGGCGGTGCAGACCTTGTAGTATTCGGGCTCGCCGACGGTCGCCTTGAGATAGTCTTCCTGGCGCATCGAATAGAGCGCGGCCAGGCGGATCTTGGGATTGTCGAACGGCTGGGTAAGCGTGTTGAAGCGGATGATGAACTGGTGGCCCAGCGGGTTCCAGTCGAACAGCTTCACGTCCTTTTCTTTCTTCAGGAGCGGGATCAGGTCGTGCGGCGGCTGCTCGATCAGGTCGATCTCGCCATTGATCAGGGCATTCACCTGCTGCTGCGGGTCGGGCATCTCGACGATCTCGACCCGGTCGACCTTGACGACCTTGCCGCCGGCCAGGCCCGAGGCGGGCTCAGCTCGCGGCTTGTATTTCGGGTTCTTGATGTAGACGTGCTTCTCGCCGGGCTTGGATTCGGCAGTCACGTAGATGAACGGGCCGGAGCCGATCTGACTGTCGATCTGTTTGAACGGGTCGGTCTCGGCGACCTTCTTGGGCATCATGAAGGGCACGTTCGAGGACGGCTTGCCGAGCGACGCGAGCACCAGGCCGTACGGCTCCTTCAGAATCATCTGGAAGGTCTTGCCGTCGACCGCCTTGAAGTCCTTCACGAAGTCCATGAGCTTCAGCCCCATGGCGTCGCGCGCGCCCCAGCGCTTGATCGAGGCGATGCAGTCCTCCGATGTGACCGGCGTTCCGTCGTGCCACTCCAACCCATCGCGCAGGGTGAAGGTCCAAATCGTCTTGTCGGCCGACACGTCGTACTTGTCGACCATCTGCGGCTTCACGTCGTTGTTTTCGTCCGACGAGAACAGCGTGTCGTAGATGAAGTAGCCGTGATTGCGCGTGACATAGGCCGTCGTCCAGATCGGATCGAGGATCGTCAGATTGCCGTTCTGCACGAACTTCAGGACCTTGCCCTGCGCCACAGCCGGTCCCGCTTCGACCGTCAAGCCGGCCGCCAGGATGGCAGCTGCGGCAATCGCCGCGAAACCACGTCGCATCGTCTTCATTGAAGCCCCTCCACTTGTTTCATGTCGTGAAAGAGGGCGGATCCCCTTCCGCCCTCCCGCCGTGCTGTTACTTCTTCGAGATATTCCAGAACACCGGCACCGGCGCCACAACGGCGCCGTCGAGGCTGGTGCGCATGGCGGCCGGTTGATACCACTGGCCGAGATTGATGTGGGTCGGGTTCAGCACCCAGTACTTCTGCAGATCCTCGACAATGGCTTTCTGCTTAGCCGGGTCGGTTTCCTTGGCGAACTGGTCGCGGAACTTCTCGATGGTCGCATCGCAAGGCCAGCCGAACATGGCCTTGTCGCAGGAGGCGTTGAAGAAGCCGGCCATCACCGGGTTCAGGATGTCGGCCGCCACCCACGCAGTGAGGAAGGCATGCCAGCCGCCCTTGTCCGGCGGGTCCTTCTTGGCGCGGCGCGCCACCAGCGTCTGCCAGTCCATCGACTGCATCTCGACCTTGAAGCCAGCTCGCTCCATCATCGCCTTGGCGACGGGGGCGAGGTTGGTCAGCACCGGCAGGTCGGTCGACTGCATGAGCACGATCGGCGTGCCGTCGTAGCCTGCCTCCTGCAGAAGCTGCTTGGCCTTGGCGGTGTCGCCGTTCAGCACGCCGGCCATGCCGGCGTCGCTCGCCAGCGGCGTGCCGCAGATGAACGGCGCTTTGCAGACCTTGTACCATTTCGGGTCGCCGATGGTGGCCTTGAGGAAGTCCTCTTGCGCAAAGGCGACGAACACGGCGTGACGGATCTTGGGATTGTCGAACGGCTTGGCCGTGCTGTTGAAGCGGAACGTGTACTGAAGCCCGGTCGGGTTGGCGTTGAAGAGCTTGATGTTCTTGTCGCTGGCGAGCAGCTGCAGCAGGTCGTGGCCCGGCGATTCGATCATGTCGATTTCGCCGTTCTGCAGCGCCGCGACCTGGGTCTGCGCGTCGGGCATGGCGATCCATTCGACGCGGTCGAGCTTGACGACCTTGCCACCGGCCAGGCCTGAGGCGGGCTCCGCGCGCGGCTTGTACTTGGGGTTCTTGACGTAGACCGTCTTCTCGCCGGGCTTCCACTCATCAGCCTTGAAGATGAACGGCCCGGAGCCGATCACGTCCTCGAGCTTGATCTGTGAGTTGGGATCGGTAGCGGCGACGCGCGCCGGCATCATGAAGGGCACGTTGGAGGAGGGCTTGCCGAGCGACTGCAGCACCAGGCCGTAAGGCTCCTTCATCTTCATCTTGAAGGTCTTGGCATCGACGACCTCGAAGTCCAGGACCGAGCCCATCATCTTCTGGCCCATCGAATCCTTGGCCGCCCAACGCTTGATCGAGGCGATGCAGTCTTCCGAGGTGACGGGCTTGCCGTCATGCCATTCCAGGCCGTCGCGCAGGGTGAAGGTCCAGGTGAGCTTGTCGGCCGAGACGTCGTACTTGTCGACCATCTGGGGCTTGACCTCGAACTTTTCGTCCATCGCGAAAAGCGTGTCCCATACCATGTAGCCGTGATTGCGCTGGATGTAGGCGGTGGTCCAGATCGGGTCGAGGATTTTCAGGTCCGAATGCATGACGACCTTGAGCGTCTGCGCGTCTGCAGGCGCCGCGCCCAGCAGGCCCGCCACGCTGGCGGCTGCAACGAAGGTCGCGAACGACTTCCTGAAATCGAACATAAAGCTACTCTCCCTATCGCGCGGGCTTCTTTGCAAGAATCGAGCCGCTGTCCGAGGACAGTAGCAGCCGAAGGCCCCCCTCTGACAAGCCGATTCAGGTCGCGCGCATGTAAGCCTAGTGCGGCCGATTGATCGCTTTTTCCAGGAGTTCGAGCACGCCTTCGGACGCCGCAGTGGCGACGATGTCGCCAAAGCCCGCCCACGAGCCCTTGGCGGCGGTGAGCGGCACCGGATTGGCCTGCTCGAGGTCGCCGACATTCTTGCCGGCAGGATCCTTGAGCAGCCATTTGACGACGAGCTGGCCCTTCTGTTCGTCGATCGGCGTCAGGCTCACCGTGCCGACCACGGTGAAGATGTCGGGGCCGGCAGCATCGACGACGACGATCTTGCGA
>Ga0209380_10002236_pt1 | contig 12538 bp, 11 predicted proteins | sample HubBroMetageWFT6_FD_188347 | JGI IMG/M metagenome (GOLD analysis project Ga0209380, IMG submission 188347) | Warmed and freeze-thawed soil microbial communities from the Hubbard Brook experimental Forest, New Hampshire - Hubbard Brook CCASE Soil... | ecosystem: Environmental > Terrestrial >...
TCGAATTTCTCAATCCGTCCGTTCTCGCGGTCAGCAACATAGAGTATGTCGTTCTCATCCGCCACGATGGAGTGCGGCAAGTGGAACTGGCCCGGACCCGCGCCTGCACCGCCCCACTCGCGAACCTTCTTGCCATCAGCCGTGTACTCAAGGATGCGCGCGTTGGCATAACCGTCGCTGATGAAAATCCGTCCCTTCGGCGCAAATGCAACATCGGTCGTTCCGCGGAAAGGGCTGATCGCCGGTTCCGGCTGCCCGCCCACGTCGATCTCGAGCAGCTTCTTGCCCTTCGGACTAAACTTGATGACTGTCGAACTTCCCGCATCGACCGTCCAAACATTGCCCTCGGGGTCGAGCCGGATCGCGTGCGGAATCTTGTACAGTCCTTTACCAAACGAGCGCAGGACACGCCCTCCCTTGTCAACCGCTATGACTGGATCTGCTTTGTCGCCCCGCTGTATGAGCCACGTCACACCAGTCTTAGCATCGCGCGCCAGCCACGACACCATGCCAAGTTCCTGGCCCTTGGGTAGCTCTATCAACAGGTCCGTCTGTTCAAGCTGGAGTTTCGGAGACGCCTCAATGAGGGCCCGAAGTTTGGCGGTCTTATCGTCTCTCGCTTCGGTCTCAGCGGGAGTCAAGGCTGGCCCGCCCTGAGCGAAAAGAGCCAAGCAAAACAGTCCGATTAGCAGCTTCCGAAGACACATCGCGCGGTGATCTTGGAGTTTCGCGCTCCCATTAGACGTGCCGACAACCCGCAGGTAAGAAAACATCCTATTTGAATCCCCCAGCCGCATCGTGAAGTGCGCTGCGTTCGTGCAGACACTGTGAGTTTGGCTTATTTATGCACGCAAAGCATCCGGGACGGCGGAGCTCCGGTGACGAAGCTCCGGTGACGAAGCTCACCCGGGCCTTCTCCCCTATCGAGGGGGACTGGTTTCTGCGAAGTCTCGGTATTGCAATTGCCAACAACGTGATGCGCGATAGATTCTCATCCACTTTCGAACGTACCCGCCAGGCGACATCGTGAGTCATGGGAGACCCAGGGCGACTGGCGGGTTCTTGCTTTGCACCGGGCGGCCACTTGGTCGCGGATTCGGACGCAGACCCCTCACCGCTTCGATGTAGACACGGAAAATCTCAGCCACGCTCCACGCCTGAGCAATACATCCGCATGGGCGATGAGGCGCGTCCCCCTCGAAGATCTCCGAGATATGACCTAACCCGGCTTCCACGAGGTGAGACTCTAGAGGAGACAACCAGGCTTGCGCTTGGCGCCTGGCCTCCTCGCTTCCTCCATTCACCTTTATATATGCGGTAATGAACGGTCCCAGCAGCCATGACCAAACAGTTCCCCGGTGGTAAGCTCCGTCGCGATCTGGAGGGCCGCCGGCGTAGCTTCCGCGGTATTGCGGGTCGTTTGGCGCGAGGCTGCGAAGTCCGAAAGGGGTCAGCAGGTGTTCTTCAACTTTCTCCACCACGCTTCTGGCGCGGTCGCGGGGCAACATGCTGTGAGGGAGGCTCACTGCGAAGATCTGGTTGGGGCGGATGGATGGATCGGGCGGACCGCCGTTTACCACGTCGTACAAGCAACCGAGCTTTTCGTTCCAAAAGAGCCGGTTGAAACTCCACTGCGCGACCGCGGCCATGTGACGATAGCGCTTGCGCGCAGCCTCGTCCCCGAACCTGCTGGCCAAATCTTCCATAATGCACAGCGCGTTGTACCAAAGAGCCTGGATTTCAACAGGCTTGCCCCGGCGCGGTGTTACCACCCAGTTGCCGACCTTGGCATCCATCCACGTGAGTTGAACTCCCAGTTCGCCAGAAGCCAGCAAGCCGCTGGGATCCACTTTGATTCCGTAGCGCGTCCCGCGAGCGTGCCAAGAGATGATGTCAGCAAACCTGGTGTAGAGCTCATCGCGGACAAACTCCAGATCGCTCGTGTACGCAAGGTACGCGCGAGCCGCCTCGAAAAACCAGAGAGCGGCGTCGACCGTGTTGTATTCCGGTGTTTCGCCCCCGTCAGGAAAACGATTCGGCAACATGCCCTGATCCACTTGTTTTGCGAAGGTGCGCAGGATACTACGTGCGACATCATACTTACCGGTCGGTAGCGTGAGGCCTGGCAGGGCGATCATGGTGTCGCGACCCCAGTAGCCGAACCAGTGGTAGCCGGCGATGACCGTCTTCTCATCGCCACGCGAAACCAGGTATTGGTCTGAAGCGGCGGCGAGGCTTTGGGCAAAGCCATCCTCAATGGGGGATGCCACGAGCGCCTTCCGGCGACGTGTGATTTCCGCCCGTCTATATTCGACCGCCTCGCTAACATCACGCTGCTCGGTGGAGGCGATGATCGATGCCTGGCGGCGCAAGCGAAGATCGAAACACAGCCCAAAGGGATTGAAGAGGTCTTCGGAAAAATCGAGCCCGCGTTCGCGCTCCGCGTCATATTCAAAGTTGCGATACCAATCGCCCGTTTTCCGTAGCTCGATAGCGTTGTGCGCAAGGTGCAGGCTCGGCAATCCGTGATAAGGAGTGACACTTGCCAATCCGGAGCGTTCTTGCACCGCTGGGTTAATGACGCCGTTTTCATGGGTCGTGCCGTGATAGTCGCGGAATGCAATCAACGGACGAATTTCCAGCCGCAGGTTCTTCGGTACCTCCGCACGATTGTTCTTCCTCACTTCATAATGAATCACCGCGCTGTTTTCGCCGTGAATCATGAACACGGACTTCTCCATCTCGATGCCTTCTACTTCATAAGTAAAGACTGGAAACGGGTCGAGGCGAAACTGTTTGAGATAGTGGAATCCTTGCGGGTGAATAACACCTGGATAGCGGTTGGCGGACAGATCGAAACGCTTCCCATCGATCCACAACGTCTCTTCGAGCTTGGAGAGGAGGACCAATCGGCCGACAGGTGGTTTGGTGACGGCCACCAGAAGTCCGTGGTAGCGGCGGGTGTTCAAACCAACGATTGTTGACGAAGCAAAACCGCCGAGCCCATTGGTTTCCAGCCACTCCCGGCGAAGAGCAGCTTCCAGATCACTCCACGTCTCCCGTTCGAACTGAATCATAATTGGTCCTTGCCTTCACCGGTGGTAACTGCGGAAATGTGCCAGCGTGGGTGCGCATCTATGTAGGTACGGAAGCGCCGTCCCACAATTCAATTCTGTTTGCCGGTACGGTGACAGTCTCTGGCTCAGTTTTCTTTCGTTCGCGGAATTCGCCGCTCTGTTGCATTAGCTTGGTGACCACGCCGGTCCATCCGGTTTGATGACTGGCGCCCACGCCGGAACCGGAGTCGCCGTGAAAGTACTCGTGAAAGAGAAGCAGGTCTCGCCAATGAGGGTCGGTCTGGAACTTCTCCAATTTGCCGAATACCGGCCGGTGACCCTTTTCGTCACGAAGAAAGATGTTTGTCATCCGGCGAGACAGCTCACTCGCGACATCCCACAACGTCTTCATGTTTCCCGACCCAGTCGGGAACTCAACTTTGAAATCGTTTCCGAGATAGTGGTGGAATTTCTGCAAGGACTCGACCAACAGAAAATTCACCGGAAACCAGATGGGGCCGCGCCAGTTCGAATTGCCCCCGAATAGTCCAGTCAAAGATTCGCCCGGCTCATAGTCCACACGGTGTTCGGTTCCGTTGACGTGGAGTACGTAAGGATGTTCCCGATGGAACCGGGACAGCGCGCGGATCCCGTACGGTGATAGAAACTCACGCTCGTCGAGCATGTAGCCGAGAATGCGGCGAAGCTGATCCTCATTCGCGATGGACAACAACCGGCGCTCACCCATCCCCTCGCTTCGCATGCAGGCGAAATTTCCCGTGAGATCGGGACGATTGTCGATAAACCATTCCAGACGTCGCTTGAAGTCGGGCAGCCGATCAAGCACTTCCGGCTCCAGAGTCTCCACGGCAAATAGCGGGATCAATCCCACCAAGGAGCGGATCTTCATTGGAAACTGTGAGCCGTCAGATAGCTTCAGCACATCGTAGAAGAAACCATCTTCTTCGTTCCAGAGTCCTATGCAGTCGTGCCCACGATGGCTCATGGCATGCGCAATGTAGACAAAATGCTCCCAGAATTTGCTGGCCATGTCTTCATAGCAGGGCTCTTCTTTGGCCAGTTCCATTGCAATAGCCAGCAAATTCAGGGTGTACATGGCCATCCAACTGGTTCCGTCGGATTGCTCGAGATAGCCGCCGGTAGGCAGGGGAGCGCTGCGATCGAACACGCCGATGTTGTCTAGTCCGAGAAACCCGCCCTGGAAGATATTCATGCCCTCGGCATCCTTGCGGTTTACCCACCAGGTGAAGTTCAACATCAACTTGTGGAAGATGCGCTTCAGAAATTCGCGGTCGCCTCGGCCTGTGTGCTTCTTGTCGATCTTGTACACGCGCCATGCGGCCCACGCATGCACGGGCGGATTAACGTCCCCCAAAGCCCATTCATAAGCGGGTATCTGCCCGTTGGGGTGCATGTACCACTCGCGGAGCATCAGCGTGAGCTGCTCTTTTGCGAAGTCAGGGTCGACCAGGGCAAGCGGAATGCAGTGGAATGCCAGGTCCCAAGCCGCATACCACGGATACTCCCACTTGTCCGGCATGGAAACCACGTCAGCGTTGTACAAGTGAGTCCATTGATGATTGCGCCCTTTCCTTCGCTCGTCGGGTGGACGTGGGTTGTCCGGGTCGCCTCGGAGCCAATCCTTGATGACGTAATGATAGAACTGCTTGGACCAGAGCATTCCTGCAAAGCCCTGGCGCATGACGTTCTTCGCGTCTGCGGAGAGATCCTGAGGGATGACGGTTGCGTAGAATTCTTCCGCCTCACCCCGCCGGAGCGCGAACGTTTTGTCGAAGGCGTCAAACGCGCTGGTTCCTTTGAAGTCCGAGTCGGCAAGTCGCATCCTTATTACAACCGTCTTACCCGGACCGAGTGACATTTTGTAATGGGCGGCTCCTTTCGAGCCAACATGTTCGGGATTGACCGCTTCCTTGACACCGTGCACGATATGGTCGTTGATCCCGTCTTTGACGAAGCGAGTGAGATTCTCAATTCCAAATAGCCGTCGAGCATTCGTCTCGTTTTCGGTAAAGAGAAGTTCCGGAGAGCCTTCACAATGAAGCCAGCGGGTATTGGACTGAGTTTGGCTCAATGGAGAAAGGTTCAGTTCGATGACGGGATTGGGAGCGGGGCGCGCTTTGTGCAACTTCGGGCGTCGGGCACGATTTCCCCACGACCACGTATTGCGGAACCAAATTGTGGGCAGAACCCGAAGATTAGCGGCTTCCGGGCCACGGTTTGTGACCGTGATCTTGATCAGAATGTCCTCGACATCGGCCTTGGCATATTCCACGAACACATCGAAGTAGCGATCTTCGTCGAATACACCGGTATCGAGCAGTTCGAATTCCGGTTGGCCCTTGTCGCGCTGTCGGTTTTCCTCCACCAGCTTCGCGTAGGGATACTCGGCTTGGGGGTATTTGTAGAGATACTTCATGTACGAATGCGAAGGCGTGCTGTCGAGATAAAAATAGTATTCCTTCGCGTCCTCGCCGTGGTTCCCTTCGTTTCCAGTTAAACCGAAGATCCGTTCTTTCAGGATCGGATCACACTCGTTCCACAGCGCGAGGGCAAAGCAAATCATCTGCCGGCGATCACTGATCCCGGCCAATCCGTCTTCGTTCCAGCGATAAGCGCGGGAACGGGCGTGATCGTGCGGCAGGTATTCCCATGCATTGCCGTGCGGGCTGTAGTCTTCACGCACTGTGCCCCATGCACGTTCGCTGAGGTAGGGCCCCCAGCGCTTCCAATGCTTTTTGCGCGTCCGAGATTCGGCCAGTCGAATTTCCTCTTTTGTCATGAAAGGTCTTGGTATTTCAAATCAGGCTTAGCTGACGAGCAAACTCACCCGAAACTTGCAAATCGCCGCACCGCGGGCCGAGTCCGGTATCGTTCACCGGGTCGTCGATGCTGGGATCGTCCTGTAGAGATAGGGATGGCATATCGTGAACAAGATCAGGGTGCCAGTCGTTTCTGGAGAACGCGGCGTGGACGTTGCTACTCACATTCCCTCCTACCTCTCCTCGATTTCGATTGCGTGGCCATCGGGTTGGCACATCAGAACAGTCTGTAGAACCTTTCTTCGGTGAAGATTTCTCTCGGTTTAAATATCCCAGTCGGGGATCTCACCGAGTCTGACCGGGTCCATGGACCGACAGCACACGTCAAACAGCAACTAGAAATTGGAAATTAAATTAGAATCTGCCGCCGTCGTGATATGCATAGCCAAGCTTCCAGCATGCGCGGACCCTAGGAGCCACACATCGCCCGGTGATGAGACAACTCCAGCCCACAGCAGATCACAAGGAAATCCGTCCTTCGTTGGGCTGGGACTGGATGCGACTGTCCAACTGGTCCCGTCCCAGTGCAAAAGCAGTGTCATCTGGTGCCCCGATCCGTCTGCTGCGAAGTTGGAGCCAAACGCCCAGATGTCGTTGGCCGAATTCGCCGTCAATCCAAGCAAACGGTTCGACTGATTAACGCTATTCGGTCCAACCTTCGGACTCGGTACTACCGTCCAACTCGCGCCGTCAAAGTGCTCGATCAACGTCAGCGTGGCAGCTTGCTTGGGAGGTGCGACCGGCGTGGAAAAGCCCACCGCCCAGACATCGTTCGGCGCCAGCGCCAGCACGGCGTTCAACTTGTTTGTGCCCTTGCCTACGTTGGGAGTTGCCACACGCTTCCAGTTCGTGCCATCCCAGTGCATCGCTGAGGTTGTGATGCTGTCTGAAACGTTGAATCCCACCGCCCAGGCATCATTTGTGGCGTCGGCGGACGCGCCAAACAGAAAATCATTGCTCGATTCCCCAGTTGTCGCCGTCCATGCCGTGCCGTTCCAGTGCTCGAAAAGGGGCGAGACCAACCCCGTACCGAGGTTCACCAAGCTGCCGATCGCCCAAACGTCATTCGCCGAGCTAGAGGTCATGGCGAAGACATTCGCTTGGTCTTTCTTGCCGAACTTGGGGGCCGGAAACAGGCTCCACTTCGTTCCATTCCACTGCTCGATCACCTGCCCCGCGTGTGCCCCGTCAGTCACGTTTCCCGCCGCCCAGGCCAAAGTCGGAGAAATATCGACCACCCCCTGCAGAAAGCTGTTGTTGTCGCCTTTGATCATTGGAGCGGAAAACGCTGTCCACGTGGTGCCATCAAAGTGGATTGTCGACTGCCCTACCGCCCAAATATCGTTCGGAGAAGATGCCGAGGCCGCAAACAGTTCGTTGTTGGGGTTCTCGTTCGGGGTTCGGACCACCTCAAAAGTCGAGCTAGCCTGCGTTTGTCCCTGGGCCGGCAAGTCTTGAAACAAGGCAACACTCAACCCGAAAAACGTCACCGCGATAAGCGTAAGTCTCACGATTCCACCTCAATGGTGCTGACTCATGAATGTGTCGGTTTTGACCCTCACCAGTTGATAACTAAACGCCAGTCGCCCTTATTCCCTGCTCACTGTTATCTTCTCGAACGAACCCTCAGGACGAGTGCAGGTTCAGCTCCAGCAGTCGCCCTGGGGCATTGAAGGTTCTGTAGAACGTTGGGATTTTTCAGCGGAGAACCGGACTAAGCCGACAGGACAACCGTTCCTTTAGCCCGGCTCACACAAGGCAGTACATATCCAGCACTTTTTTGCTCAGCCGTCAGCCCAGCTTCCACGTCCATCTGAACGGTGCCGCTTAGAACCCGCGTAGCACACGTACCACATTGGCCCTGGCGGCAGCCAAACGGAATCTGGACGCCGTTTCGCTCTGCCAAATCCAGCAGCGTGCTTCCGGAGGAAACCTGGCAAACCTTTTCCGAGTGAAGAAACACGACAGTCTCGACTGTAGCGGATTCCAGTGGGCGAGACTCAGTGGACGGTTCGCTCACCCCAAAACTTTCCTGAACGATCCGGTCCTCGGTTACGCCGAGAGCCAAAAGAAGGTGGCGCGCGTTGTCCATGAATCCATTGGGACCACAGAGAAAGAAAGTCGGTGAATCCATATCGGTGACGCTCTGGGAGACAAATTCCTCAGTCAGTCGCCCGCTGCGCCCCTTCCAGGTTGGATCCGGTCTCGACAGGCACAATTCATACTTGAAGTTGGGAAGAGATCTACTAAGCCTCGACAGCTCGTTTTCGAAAATGATGTCCGCACCCGTGCGCACACAATATAGGAGCGTCACAGGAGTAGCCAGTTCGAGATCGTCGATATAACACAGCATCGAAATCATGGGTGTGATCCCACTTCCGGCCGCGATCAGAACTATGCTCTTGTGGAGTGCCTCGTCAAAGTAAAACCGTCCGTACGGTCCGCTTGCTTCCACCGTGAGGCCTGGCTTGGCCCGCTCATTAAGAAAAACCGATACACATCCATTTTCCATGCGCTTGGGCGTGATTTCCACATAGTTCTTGTGGACCGGCGAAGAGGAAACGGTGTAAGACCGCCGTACTCGCTGGCCATCAATCGTCCATTGGAACGTCAGGAACTGCCCTGGCTTAGCACAAAACCCTCTTTCGTCTAGAATCTGGAAGCGCAGCGTCTTGGTGTCGTGCGTTTGCTGCTCGATCTCTGACAGCAGAAGACGCATTGGGCTCTTGGCGTTTTCGTGGTTGGTTAGTGGGGTCAGCCGCGTTGGAATCTCCGGAACCCCCGATGACTCCACGGAAGCTCGCGGCTGCCTTCTCTTCCTGAACACCAAGGCGCACTGAACCAGGCACACTGCAACAACCAAACCGGTCGAGAGCCTCAGCCCCAAGCTTCCAGGGTTCGCCGAACGAAGAAGTTCGGAGAGGGTGGGAATGGACACAAGCGCGAATGAAATTACGAAGATTGCCATTCCCAGTGCCTTCAGCGACGAATGGCTATGCTTGTAGCGGCGCGCAATCAGTATTTTGAGCAGAAGCACAGGCACGAGGACGAGCACAAGCGCAATATGCAAAACCAGGTGCGTAGGCAGATGACCGGATATTCCCACACCTACAAGTCTCTGACTCATGCTGTAGGCCATGATGCAGAGCAGAATCACAAACAAGTACCCACCCGCCCGGTGAAAAGCGACCAAGCGGTTTCTCGTAGTTGCGCTGCGCGAGGACTGGGAAGCCTCCAGCATCACCACCACGTTGATGGCAGCCAGCGTGACGAAGGCAACGCCGGCCACAATAGCGGAAGTATTCGCCATAAATTATCGAGTTTCGCCGCTCTCCCAAAGCATTCCTACCGACGGTTCTGGGACTGTGTGGTGGAACTTTAGGTCGAGAACAATGGTTGTTTGGTTACCGGTCGCCGGAGTGCATTGAGGGCCGCTGTAATCTTCTTCCACGGGCGCGGGGGTGTCACAGTTGTCATCGCGAGTTGCTTCGACCAACGTTCCGGTACATACGGCCCCGCTATAGTCCTCTCCCGCCGTAGATGGCATGTGACAGTCTTCGTTCTGCACGACAAGTGGCCAATTCGTCCCTTTTATCGCAGTTAATAGTTCAGGAAACTCCTCACGGTCGACGCGCGCTGCCCCCACAATCTCCAGCACTCCTTTTGTCTGCTGCACTGCTGGAGTCAAAGGTCCCGATACATTCTCAGCGCTCGCACTCGGGAATAAAAACGTGATTTCGCGAGTTTCGTTGTGAATCACCGGATCACCGTACACTGGCCCCGCATAGTCTTCAGTTGGTGTCGCTATGACGGGGCGTTCTATACGGGTCAACGTAAGATCGCCGATGACCTCCAATTCGCCGTTCCGTGTCCTCAGAATGCGCCTCGACTTGAATGTCAGCAGGGTCTGATCCGTCGCGTCCGGAACGTAACCGATGGGCAAGGTACCCTCACGACTGAGCGTGTGCCCCCAGTCCTCATCCGCAGGATAGATACTAAGATCGAAGACCGAGGCGTCCAGATCATTTGCGTCCAGTTTTACTTTTCCGGTCACGCGTGCGACACCGGGGTTTACGGAATCTGAGTTCGCTCTGGAGCCTTGAAACAATCGGGCATTGGATCTGCGGTCAAGAATCCAGGTATCGCTAGCAAGAGCTAGAGAAGTAATAAAGAAAGCCGCGGAGGCACATTTTATAGCTCGATGTTGCATGTTGTATTCCTTCCATTCCACGTTCGACGCATCTCAAGTAGGGCAGCGCTTCAATCGTCCTTCGACGTTAGGAGCATTTGCGCTCTGTTAGTGTTAACTGGATCGACCCCGATTTATTTCAGAACTGGATTTCTAGGTGTGCGAACCATCTTCGCGATATCGCCATCGCTACCGCTTTCGTTCAGACCGGCAAAATAAGTAGGCCGCCCAGTGATTAGGACGGCCTTTAAGTCTTTCTGAGTTTCTTCTTTAAGAACCGGCAAACACGCCGAGTTCTCCCAACAACTCATAAACCATAGTGCGTTTCAGGATTGGTCATCACGATGACGCCCGTCTCGATCATCCGATCATCCAACACAGTCACTTTAGTCCCAGAAGCGAAGATCTCCTTCACCTTTTCGCGCTCGCCGTCGCTTTCATGGTTGACCGCTCGCAGAGCCGCACAAATCGAGCCAAGGATACAAGCACCGACCAGTAAAATCAGAGCGCTCAACAAAAGACCGAACAGCAACTCGACAACGATTTCCAGCATTCGCAGTCCTTCCGTCTCCAGTGGAGAGCTTTCGAAGCTCGCGTATTCACAAAATAGACGCACAGATTGCCGTGGAGCCTGCCCTCTGAGAGACTCCGGTTTCCCGAACGCAGCTCCCTGGCCTCTCACAATGAGGCCCAGCTGAGTTAATTAGTGCCAGATGAGGACACAGTGCCTTGATCCTTCGCCTGCGCCAGTGCGATCATCGCCTGCGGTAACGCGAAGGTATAGATGCCTCCCGATGTGTCAACCTCCCTTAGAAAGTGCTTGTCCCCTACATACTCGAAGCTGAGCTTTAGCTGCTCAGCAGGAGTTCCATCGACAGCGATAGGGAGAACAAACGCACCATGGCGGTAGCTGCTGATTGCTATGACCGAATGTTCGTCAAGAGAGACACGGCCAACCGTGTACGTGTCCGCAGGCAGAGTCGTGCCTCCAGCGACGAACTCGAATGGAACGTTTACGCGAACTCCCTCGGTATCCTGAGCACGGGCGCTTATGCCTAACCCGAGCAGGCAGGTCAGAGTAAGTACGGCTGTGAAATACGATGATTTCATGATTTATCCTTATTGAAATATTTTGAATTTCACTATTGATAACTGTGCTCGCGCGGTTTTATTCCGTAGGTGTCTCTTGAACCATTTGCAAGTGTGGAAGGGACAGTTGGTTCGCGCGTCATATTTATTTTGGATTGTGGAATCCCCACCATCGGTGAGGCAAAAGATACGTGAAGCCCGCAAACCCTTGCCAGTGCGTAGAGGAAGAGGTAAGGCCATGATCGAATCCGACATCCACTACAAGATTTCTCCTGACCGGATACGAGACGGCCCACAAATTCCCGACGGCATTGCTGCTGGTGAGTGGCTGCGTGAAGTGCCAGAGTTCGCCTGCGATTGTCAGCCGTCCCAGGGGGTGTGAAATCGAGAGAGTCTGGCCGAATTGTCCTCGGCGTATTATGCCTTTAGTCTGTTCGGAAACAATGCCGTTGATGTCGAAGTGGAAACCTGCGAAGTCGTCACTCACCAGGATCAACGCGCTATTTTTGAACGTGCCAATGTCGATTTCCGGCGCGGGACTTGCGTAGAGACGGCGAATGTAGCTGAGGCTTACGGTGGGTTTGTGCCCCTCCCCGGGCAATACGACTGCCTGAAATCCGGCGAAGACCTCGCCCGGGCGACTGCCTGAGAGAGCATCGCCGGCGGCTCCACTTGCTTGAGCAAGTGGAGCCGATAGGGCGAGCAACTGAAGGCGGGATGCAACCGTGAGCTTGGTGACCTGGTTAATGCCAAATAGCGTTGTGAACTCAGGTGAGGCCTCGGCATAGAGTCCGCCGTTCTCAAATTGCAGGTAGCCCACCGGGGTCAATGTCGCAGGAGTTGAAACCGTGGGACGACCGGGATTCGCCTCCGGTGTTTCCACGGTGGAGGACTGCGCACCAATCCGCGCGGCAAATAAAAGTGCAGCTGCCCCCACAAAGCCGCAGCGAAGCAGTCTTCTCAAAATAGGCTCCAGAAAGAAGTGGCATCGCAAGCGAAGCGTTTCTTTTGCTGTTCCGTTCCCGGCTACGCGCGTGGAGGCAGGAATGGCGTAAGTAAAGGCTCCCACAACAGTCGCCCGCTAAGTGGAGGGACTCATTACTCACTTCACAACGACCTGGCCGGTCATTTTCGGATGGACCGAGCAGTAGTAGGGATAAGTTCCTGCCTTGGTAAACGTGTAAGAGAACTTTTCGTTTGTATCCATCACCTTCGACTTGAACACTCCGTCTGTGCTCACAGCTGTATGAGGAATGTCATCGCTGTTTGTCCAGGTAACTGTCGTTCCGACGGGTACCGTGATCGCCTGCGGCCCAAAAACGAAATTATCGATTTTCACCGCC
>Ga0209380_10002239_pt1 | contig 12523 bp, 11 predicted proteins | sample HubBroMetageWFT6_FD_188347 | JGI IMG/M metagenome (GOLD analysis project Ga0209380, IMG submission 188347) | Warmed and freeze-thawed soil microbial communities from the Hubbard Brook experimental Forest, New Hampshire - Hubbard Brook CCASE Soil... | ecosystem: Environmental > Terrestrial >...
ACCGCGAGCCAGATGCTCACCCAGTCGGAGGAGCTCGGCATCACCAGCTACGTCGTCCGCGAACGAGGCGGCCCGGATATGGAACGCGTGCTGGCGCGAATTGACCGCAAAAAATAGCGATGCTCAATGGCAGGTGGCGATGAAGCACCAGCGCGCCGATCTCGTCGTGCGCCTGGGCCTTGTCCTCCGTCGACGGGTCGGCGACCGTGACCACCGGGTCCCCTTCAGCGACGACTGGTACATTCGCGCCAGTAACTATGTGGAGGCCGCAGATGCCCGGTCCATTGCAGATAATCGCTGTGAGCATTGGTCCTGGTGCCGGCTTGGAGCGCCGGGTCCTGGCCGAAGTCGACCGGCTACAGGGCCGGGGAGTGCTCCGGCTCCTCGACCTGCTCTTCGTCGCGAAGAACGAGGACGGCACGATCCAGCGCCTGGTCGCCGCTGACGACGACGACTTTGGCGCGATCCTCTCGAAGATCGTCCCTCTCGACGGCGCTAGTCTCGCTGAGCCAGCCGCGGACCACGGCTCGCCGGGCTTCGATCCAGCTGATGCACGGGCACTGGCAGATTCGCTGTCGCCCGGCACGGCGCTGGCATTCCTGCTCATCGAGCACAGCTGGGCACAGCCGCTCTTCGACGCGATCGCCGAGACCGGCGGGGCGCTGCTAGGCGAGGGCTTTCTCCCCTCCGAGGCCAAAATGCTTGTCGGGGCCGAGGTCGCGGCGATGGAGCAGGCGGCTCAGGTGATTGCGGCGGCGCAGGCCGCGGAAGCCCGCGCAACCCTCCAGGCCATGGCGGCAGAGACGCGAGCAGCCGAGGCGATCGCAGCTTCGGAAGCAATCCGCGCCGCCGCTGCGGCCGGCGCGGTCCAGGCGCTGATCAGCGCCGGCCTCGTGGAGGAGGCAGCCGCGCACGAGGCCGCCGAGGCCCTCAGCGCCGCCGGTCTCATCGTCGCCGCGGCCGACGAAACGGCGGCGGACGCCATCGCGCAGGACGCAGCAGAGGTGCGGGCGGCTGATGAGGCGGCGGCGGCGGCGGTTGCGCAGGACGCAGCCACCATCAGGGCTGCGTCGATCACCCTGCCTGAGGCACGGGTCCTGCGCTACTTGCCGACACCGCTGACTTTCGCGCTCATCGCCGGCAAGCTGGGGATCTCCCGGTCCGCGGCGAAGGAGCGCGCCGAACGGGCCTATAAGAAGCTCGGAGTTCACAGCCGGGGCGAGGCGGTTATCCGGGCTCGGGAGCTCGGGCTCATCGACTAACTCCGGCAGTTCCCCGTCGGCCACCTCCGGCTACGACGCAGCCAGAGCGGTAGCCGCTTGGTGACGCGCGTTCCGCCAGGATCCCGACAACCACCATGCAGTGGCGCATGGCCGACTGCGGCATCGCGGCGATCGCCGATGCCGTCAGGACCTCTTGTTACCGAGCCGCCGCGATCGCTGGCCATCAGCGCCGCGGCCCTTCCCGCCGACGGCGTCCGGAGCCGGAACGCCGTCTTGAGGGCGCAGTGGGAGACGAGCACCAAGCCCGGATCGAGCAGTTCCAGGCCGCTGGATGCGATCCTTCCCGCTGGCGACCCGGGTGGCGCCGCGCTGTGCAGCCTGCTTGGTTAGAGCGGGCTGACCTGCTCGGCCTGGGGGCCCTTGGCGCCCTGGCCTGCGGTGTACTCGACCCGCTGGTTCTCTGCAAGACTGCGGAAGCCGTCAGTCTGAATGGCGGAGTGGTGAACGAAGACGTCGGCGGTACCGTCGTCAGGCGCGATAAAACCGTAACCCTTGTCGGCGTTGAACCACTTCACGGTGCCCTGAGCCATGTTGCTTTTCTCCTGCTATCACGATATTCGGGATCCACGGACGTGTCTCCCGCGCTGCGGCGACCGGCTGCCTTCTGGAGGCTGGGGTTCGAGATCCCCGCGGCGCCCGCTGTCAGAATTCGCAGGCGCGCTCTCACACGTGCACGAACTTCGACTAGAACCAACGGTACTAGACAACCACCGGGGGAACCGTTGTTCCCCCGACCCGGGACGGCGCGCCGTTCGCCGGGCCGATATTCGGGACCTGGAGGTCGCTTCGCCAAGGGCCATGAGGGCTCCTCCAGCTAGACCAATCGATGGCGTCACCGATCTTCCAGGCGTCGCAAGCATCCGCAGGTCAGAGGACGTGTTGGCGCGTTGCCGACGCTGACGCACGCCTCAATGCCCGTCCGGGACATGCGCCTAGCCGCGGCTTCCGGTCGCGTGCCGCGAGCGAACGGTCTCCGGCGGCGCGCTCTCGGCGATCAGCAGGGAGTCGCCGGCCTCGATCACGGGGTCGTCGGCCAGGCCCAGGCTGAACTTCCCGTCATGGACCAGGCCGAGCACGAGACCCTCCCGCTCATCCCTGACCGCACTCAGCTGCTTGCCAGCCAGCGCGGCGGCCGGTATCTCGGCCAGCCGGTGCGATCGGGACTCGACTAGCTCCGCGACCATGTCGCCGGCGTGCGGCGCCTCCAGGCTCTTGGCCAGGGTGGCAGCGATCAGGTCATGTGCCGACACCGTCTGCTGAACGCCAAGGTCCGTCAGCGCCTCGCGCACCGACGGTGAGCTGACCAGCGCGATGATGGACAGATCCGGCGCGAGCCTGCGGACGAGGACGGAACTGACCAGGACATCGCCGTCGGATGCCCCCGTGATCAGGGCCTGCTCGGCCCCTTCCGGCCTGGCCCGCTTGATGCCGGCGTCCTGCGTGGGATCTGCCCGGATGTGATGCACCTCGGCCGGCAGGCCAGCGGGGTCCACGTCGGCCACCAGCACCACCGAGACGCCGGCGGCAACAAGCTGGTCCAGGATCGCGGGCACCGTCTGGTTCATCCCGATGACCACCCGGTACGGGCGCTCAGGGAACGGGCTGTGCATGGCCAGTATTCTCCTTATGCTTGCCGTCACATATCCGCCGGTCGCGAGAGCGAAGACCGAGGCGAGCAGCGGGATGGTTGTCAGCATGACGCCCGAGGCGATGACCCTGCTGATCGCGGTGTTGGGGATGACGTCGCCGTACCCGACCGTCGTCGCCGTGGTGATCGCCCAGTACAGGCCCGAGGTAAATGGAATATGCGGCCGCTGAGCGTGGGCGAACAGCACCCCCCCGAGCAGCACGCAGCCAGCGGCCGCGGCCAGGAGCAGCGCGATGCGCGTCCGGTGGCGGGAACGCATCGCCCGAATCAGGAAAATGAACACTGACACATCGTGCCCGAGCCCGGCGCCGCATGCGTGCCCAAACGGGCCGCTGCTGGCAGATAAGAGAGCGGCTGTTTACCCTGGCTACAGATCCGCGATGCTGACCGACGGCAGGTCCTGAACGTCCTTTTTCGAGATGCTGAGCCTGATTCCCTCGCTGGCGTCTACCCCGGCCACCGCGCCGATGGGGATGCCGACCTGCTTGCGGCCCCACAAGTGGCCCTCCTGCAGCAGGACGTGCGTGACGTGCTCGCCGGCGGGGTCAACCACAAGGCCCTGGACCTGCCCGATGGGACCGTCGGTGGCATGTACATGCTCACCCCGGCGCACTTCGACCTCGCCGAGCGGGACGGTGTCGACCGTGACCGTCTCGGAGATCTTTCCCTCCCGGTCCGGGTCCATCACCGTGTCGTCGCGGCGGTAATAGGGCCACGACAGCACCTGCTCGGGCCCGTAGATCTCATAGCCCCTGGTTCCCGGCACGAACTGGGTCTCCTCCGCCGCGCCCAGCCCGGCGAACTGGGCGAGCGTGCAGCTCAGCCCGATGCCGTCAGCCGCCGGTCTGGCCAGGTCAACCGGCACAAGCCGGGCGAGTCCCGCCCGATCCTCCGGTTCGACCACCAGGTCGGTCACGGTCAGCGCGACGGGGTCGACGACCACTCGAGTTAGCCGGCCGCAGATCCCGTCCGCGCAGGTCACCTCGGCCCCGATCGCGAACTCCATCGCTGCTGCCATGGACTGGCTCATACCCCGCCCGGACGATCATGAACGACTCGATCAGAGCCGCAGCGGGCGCACGGGGACTTCCTCGCGACCGCTAATTCGGCGAGGATGACGGACACGATGACCGGCTCGGGCCCAGGCCGGGCGTGCGGAGACGACCCCCCAAGGAGGCAGCCCTGACCGCGGTTGCAGCCGCCGGCGCATCCGCCGCGACGCTGGCGTGGTTCACGCTGGCGGGCGCACTCGGCGGGGTGTTCCTCACCAGCGCGTTCTCCGTCGTGATCGGCGTACTCAACCACCGCTGGCAGGCTCGGTCGGCCGAAGAGGCGCGCCTGAACCAGCACGGCGACCGGGTCCGCGACGAGCGGCGCGAGAGCTACATCGGGTACTGGCGGGCCTGGAACAAGCTCATCTACGACTTAAGGCCAGTCGAGTACCAGGTCCGCGAGCTCGGCCGAGACGCCATGCCCGGCTCGCAGTGGCGCGCCCTGGCCGAAGGATCGCCCGGCCACGAAGACCAGGACGACAGCGACACCGACAAGACGGGGACTCGCAAGCTACGCATGCTGGCCGACGAGGTCTGGGGCGCCGAACTGGCCTGGCGGACGGCTGCCGACATCGTCCTGCTGACCGCCCGCCCGGCGGTTGCCGCCGCGGCCAAGGCGCACATCGCCCTGACCGACCAGAAGATCGAAGCCGCCTGGCAGGGCCAGCATCATCCCGATCCGGACGGCATCACCTACCGGCAGCTGAACGACGCCATGCAGGCCGACCTCCTCAGCCCCAGCCGCGCCAGCCAGTGGAGCAGCTGAGATCAGACCGTGGCGCTACGAGCTCCGTTCGACGACGCGCGTCAGATCCACCCTGGACCTGACGTCCAGCTTGTCGAAGACGTGGCGCAGATGGGTGTTCACGGTGTGCGGCGAGAGGAACAGGCTGTCGGCGATCCCCCGGTTGGTATAGCCGCCGGCCGCGAGCCGCGCGACCTGAAGCTCGGCCGTCGTGAGCGATTCCCAGCCGAGTCTGGGGCGGTCGAGCGACGGGACCCGGCGGCGGATCCCCAGCTCGCGCAGCTGCTTGCGGGCGCGGGCCGCGTCGCGGGCAGCACCGGCATCGACGCAGATCCGCAGCGCTCGATCGAAAGCGTCGATCGCGCCGTCGCGGTCGCCGTCGGCCAGCCGGGCGAGTCCTAGATCCTCCAGGGCCGCCGCCAGCGCGAGCGGCCGCGGCCCGGAGGCGAGCATCGCGACCGCGTCCTCCAGGTCCTGCCCTGATCTCAGCAGGAGCCCACGTGAGTGCGCGGCCGCCGCCGCGACGGACGACACCGGCCCCGGATTGAGCTCGTACCTGCGCGCGGCGACCGCATAGACGGCCTCCGCGAGCTCATGATCGCCGGCAGCAAGTGCGATCCGCACCAGCAGCGGATCGTCGGCGGCCTCCATCGGGAACAGCGGGAACAGCGACAGCCGCTCGCTCTCCCCGAGCGCGCACAGCCAGCGGTGCGCCTGGTCCGCGTCGCCATAGGCCATCGAATGAACCGCGAGGTACCACGCGGCGAGCCTGCGGACCACGGGGGCGGACGCCGCCAGCATCACCGTGGCGATCGAGGCGACCTCACCAGCGCCGCGATCATCCCCCAGGTGGAGCCTGGTCCGGCCCAGCGCCACCAGACCCGCCGCGTCCAGAACCCCGACGATCGTCTCCGCATCGGCCAGGTGGAACCGGCCTTCCAGGATCGCGTTCGCCTCGTCGAGCCTGCCGAGGTGGAGCAGGTGCCGGCCCTTCCACGTCTCGAAGACATGGACGGCCCAGTCCTGCCGATCGCGCCGGGCCGAGGCCAGCCCGTCCTCCGCGACCTCGGCGGCCTCGTCCACCCGGTCGAGAGCCGACAGCAGCCAGCAGCGATAGCTGTGCGTCAGCCGTTCCCGCGGATCATCGAATCCGGCCAGGCGGTCGGGCTCTACCGACTGCAGCCGCCGGAGCGCAGGCTCGAACCGGCCAAGCTGGTACTCCATCGCCGACCGGCCGATCTGGAAGAAGTACTGCGCCGCCAGGTCGCTGCTGGCAGCGACATTCGCGCCCACCTCGGCTTCGATCGCCAGGCCCTCCTCCAGGCGGCCTGCGACCAGCAGGTTGTGGAACAGCGACGCCCACAGCCGAGCCCGCGTGTCGGCCTGCAGGCCGGTCAGAGACAAGCCCTTCCTGGCGGCCTCGGCGCGGTCATCGGCCGAGATGGCGAACATCGCCGCCAGGCTCAGGCGGACCTCGGCTTCCTGCTCGGCGGGCAGGCTCTGCCGGAGGGCGTGGTCGGCGAAGTCCCGCGCTTCCTGGCTGCGTCCCGCGGCAAACAGGGACACTGTCCGGCGGGCGACCAGCGGGCCCCGCAGCGGATGGCGGGCCGGGACCAGCGACAGAGCGACGCCAGCGATATCAGCCGAGGCGCTGGGGTCCGTCATGCCGAGCGACTCGGCGGCTTCTGCGAGCGCGCGGACCGCAGCGACATCACCGGGCTCGGCGCTGGCCGCGAGCTGGGCGGCGACCTCGACCGGGAGGGCGCCGCCCGCCAGGAGGACATCGGCCGCCTCGCGGTCAAGCGCCCGCCGGACCGCGTCAGGCACCGCGCTGCGAGCGGCCTCCCGGGTCAGGTCGTGCTGGAACGCGAGGCGGCCGTCGGCCTCGACGAAGATCCCGGCGTCGAGGACTTCCCTGACCGGATCGACAAGCTCGGCAATCGACAGCCTGGCGATCGTCGCGACCTGGCTGAGCGTGAACTGGCGCGCGAGCGAGGCGGCCACGGTCACGACGCGTTCGCCCGCGGGCGTGATGCGCGACAGGCGTCGTCGCATGCCGTCCTCGAGCCGGTGCGGCACGCGGGTATCCGCCAGGCTCGCGCGGCCGTCAGCAACGGTGACCAGGTTCTCCTGGCGCAGGCCGGCCAGCAGATCAACGATGAGGAACGGATTGCCACGCACGTCGGCCAGCATTCGCAGGAGATCACCTCCCGCCGGTGCCCCCAGTACGTCCGCGGCCATCTCCGCGACTGCCGGGGCTTTCAGCGGCGCCAGGTCAATCGTGATGGCTCCGGCGGCGGTGAGCTCGGCCAGCGCCCGGCGGATCTGCGGTACGCCCTGGTTCGGGCGGACCGCGAGCAGCCACGCGACCGGCAGTGACGCCAGCCACTGGGTCAGCATGCGCAGGGCGAAGCCACATCCGGGATCAGCCCACTGGACGTCATCCAGGCATAGGAGCAACGGTTCCCGAAGCGCAGCTCGTTCCAGCGCTGAGTGCAGGTCCTGGAGAAGCCAGAAGGGCTCCTCTCGGGAACGGTCACGCGATCCGAGCGCAGTGCGATCGGCGAGCGGCTCCGCGCCGCCGAACAGCGCTTCCATCAGGATGGCCAGCTCGACGGGGCTGTGGCCGGGCTCCGCGGCCCCGAGGCCGGTTCGGAACGAGAGCGAGCGGGCGGTCGCCTGAGCGGCGGTGATCAGCCTCGTCTTCCCTAGTCCCGCGGCGCCCTCGATGATCGCGACGCCGCCGGCCCCGGCCCGCACGCGCTCCAGAAAGCCAGCGATCATCTGCAGCTGGTCGTCGCGCCCCCGCATCGGGGACGAGACCCGAGAACCGGAAGTCATCGTGAGCCCCCGCCCTGGTGCTCCGAGGAGTTGCGTACACCGCCGCACCTCGAAACATATTCGTTTCATGAGTCAATCCGCGAGCGCCGGCGCGAGCGCGCCTATGAGTGACATGTCCGGGATCGCGTTCGCTGAGTGGTTCGTACCTGGCCGAGACCCGTCCGCCAAACCGGGTATCAACACGTGACTAGCTGACCGACGGTCAGCCGGCGCGGCCCATACGAATAGCGGGTTCGTGCGATGTCCGGGCCCGCCCGGCCGCCCTAGCGTGAGTCCGTCGTGACCATCTCGCCCGAAGGAGCAGCCATGGCAGTCAAGCCAAGCATCGTGTTCGCGCACGGGATCTGGGCCGACGGCTCGTGCTTCAGCAAGGTGATACCCCCGCTTCAGGCGGAGGGCTACCAGGTAGTGGCCTCGCAGCACAGTCTCGACTCGCTCGATGGCGACATCGCGACGGTGACCCACGCGCTGGGACGCGTGACCAGCCCGATCCTGCTGGTCGGTCACTCCTACGGCGGCACCCTGATCACCGCCGCGGGAACCGACGACCGCGTCGCCGGACTCGTCTACATTGCCGCGCTCGCCCCCGACGAGAACGAGACCTCGCAGAGCCAGCAGGAGCCGTTCCCGGTCACGGACGTCTTCAGTTACATCGAGATCGCGGACGGGCGCATCTGGATGAAGCCCGAGGGCATCAAGGCATTCGCCGGTGACCTCTCGGAGGAAGAGCAGAAGCTGCTCTATGCCACGCACGTCCCGCCCGACGCGGGGCTGTTCCTCGAGAAGGCCGAGGGCACCGCCTGGCGCTCAAAGCCGAGCTGGTACATCGTCGCCAACCAGGACCGTACGGTCCAGCCCGACCTGGAGCGATTCGTCGCCAACCGGATGGGCGCCCACACCTACGACGTCGACAGCAGTCACGTCGCGATGCTGTCGCATCCGGACTTCGTCCTGGACGTCATCCGGACCGCCGCGAACTCCATCTGACCCGGCGAGGGGCATCCCATGGAATCCGAGCACGTGCTCGAGGTCACAGTGCGGCGCCACGTCATCGACAGCGAGCGGCCGTTCGCGACCGTCCTGCGAGGCATCTTTGACGGCATCAGCCAGCCAGACATCGAAAAGCTCTTCGGTCAGCTCGCAGCGAGCACTTCGTACGAGGACTTCAGTTCGCTCGTCCGCAAAGCCCAGGGCAGCGTCGGCCTCATGCGGTTCATGCAGCTGGATCTCGATCAGGCGCTGACGCTGGATCCTCAGGCACCCGACTGGAACGGGCGGCGCCTGGTCCGTCTGATTGCCGGCAACCCGGTCACGATGGGCACAATGACGCGCCGCGTTGCCGATGCTGGCTCGTACGCCCCGGTTACCATCCTCATCCAGGAACTGCCGGGCGGCGGTACGCGCGTCGCGTACGACACGGTCGCCAGCGAGATCGCTCCCTACCACGATGCGGCGGCGCAGGAGGTCGCCAGGCACCTCGACACCGAGGTGCTGGGCCTGCTCCGCCAGGCGGCCGGCGCACCGGAGCAGGCCGCCGCGACCCGCTAACCCTGCGCCACAAACCCCCTTCCCATCCCATGAAAGAGACCTGCCATGCCCATGATCGATGTATACGCCGCAGCAGGAACATTCCCCGACCATCATCAGCTCGCCGCCGACCTCGCCGCGGCCGTGATGGCGGTCGAGAAGGTGCCCGACATCCCGATGTTCCGGCAGAACACCGCGGCCTTCATTCACGAGCTCCCGGCCGACAGCCTGGCCAACGTCGACGGTGACAGCGGCTACGTCCGGGTCCAGGTGCTCACCAACGCCGGGGCGCTCGACCGCGACAAGCAGCTTGCCGTCGTCGAGCGGCTTACTCAGATCGTCTGCGACGCCGCCGGTGATGCCACCCGGGCGGACCGGACCTGGGTCCTGCTGACCGAGGCGCCGGACGGCGGCTGGGGCCTCAGCGGTCACGCAAACACCAATGCGGAACTCGTCCAGGCCGCCCGCGCGCAAATCGCCCAGCTGCAAGCCCGGGCCCAGCAGTAACCCCAGCCGGATCGCGGCGCCCGGAAGGGCAGGATCGTCTTATGTCTTGATCTTTACCTTAGGCAGGTCCTACGGATACTTGCACCGGTTTACGGTCATGCCTGTGCGAAATACGGGGCATGTTTTTCGCCGCGTCCCGGGGTCTGCCGTTCGCATCCTGATTGGTGCGGCGCTGCTTGGCGGGTCGGTCACCGCTTACGGCTTCTTCATGAGCGCCCACCCCGGCTTGTGGAACCACAGCGACGAGTACATCTACTGGGCCGCCGGCCGCATGGTCCGGGCGAACCCCGCCGCCGTCTACCACGTCCTCTACGGCGGGCCGCGCGAGTACAAGCTGCCGTTCACCTACCCCCCGTTCGCTGCCTGGGCGTTCAGCGCCGTCGCCGGCGTCAGCTTCAACACCCTGCAGGTCGCGCTGGTCGCACTCAACATCTCGCTGCTGCCGGTGATCACGTTCCTGTCGATGCGGCTGGCCGGCCACCGCGCCGCCCGCAGCGTCGCCGCCGCCCTGGCGATCGCCGCGATCAGCGTGTGGCTCGAGCCCGTCTACTCGACTCTGTTCTTCGGGCAGATCAACCTCATCCTGCTGGCGCTGATCCTCGCCGATTTCGCCATCCCCGCCACCTGCCGGTGGAAAGGCTGCCTGATCGGCATCGCGGCCGGCATCAAGCTGACCCCGCTGATCTTCGTCCCCTACCTGGCTGCCACCCGGCGCCTCCGGGCCGCAGCGGTCAGTCTCCTTGCGTTCGCGGCCACGGTCGGCATCGGCTTCCTGACGCTGCCGGCCGGGTCCCGCGAGTACTGGACCAGCCGGGTTTTCGCGGGCCCCGGCGGCGCGCAGAATCTGGCCAACCAGTCCATCAACGGCGTCATCCAGCGTCTGGTCGACACCCCTTCCCTGGCCAGCACGACCTGGGCCGTCCTCGCCGTCCTGACCGCCGCCGCGGGCATCGGCCTGGCCGCCATTGCCTGCCGGCGCGGTCTCGAACTGGCCGGCATCGTCATCTGCGCGCTCACCGGACTCCTGGTCTCCCCCATCTCCTGGACCCATCACTGGGTCTGGGTCGTGCCGGGCCTCACCCTGCTCCTGGCCGGCACCAGGCCAGCCACCGCAGCCACCCCCGCCACCCCGGCGCTGGTTTGCACCCCGGATCCCGTCGCGCGCAAGCGGACGCTCGCGGTCGCGGGCATCCGCCTCGCCGCCGTCGCCGCCATCGTCGGGCTCTTTACCAACTGGCCCCGTCATATTGCCGCCCTCGGCGGCGCCTGGACGCCCAGTGGCCTGCTCCGGCTCGTTCCTCACGGCAACAGCGTCGAGGACAACTGGCGCGGCACCCAGCTCATCATCGGCAACGCGTACGTCCTGTTCGGCTTCCTGACGCTCCTCGCCACCACCATCTACTTCTGCGTCACCCGGCGATCCGCGGCCGCGGCACCCAAACAGGAACGCGCGTACCGCGGGCCGGTCGGATCCGGAATCGCCAGCCCGAGCTGAGGCGACATACCCGGGGTTTCCGTTGGGGCAAAAACGGACAAGATTCGCGTATTAACGACGGAAACCCCGGGTATGTGGTCCCGGGACCCTGTCGGCTGCGCGCCCCGGTTCGACGTTTGCGTGGAGAGTACGAATAATTCGTACGCTCCATGCAAACGTCGCGACCCTGCCATGGCGAGAGCGGCCTACCATCGGTTTTCGTTTGCCCAAACCCGGTCAAGCCGGGCGCAGGCCGCACGGAGGGCCTCGCGGTGCGGCTGAGTGTCGGGATCGCCCCCCTGGGTAGAGCTTCTTAGTGCGCTCAGACATCAAGCCCGGCGGCATCTTTCCCGACTACTCACTCCCGGACCACACCAGTACGGTCCGCAAGCTGAGCGAGATTCAGGGCCGCGATCCGCTGATCCTCACGCTCGCGCGCGGCAACTACTGCCCGAAGGAGCACCAGCAGCACCTAGAGCTGGCGGCGTTCGAGTCCAAGGTGGAAGTGGCGTACACCCAGATCGCCACTATTGCCACCGACGACCACCACACCATCCAGGAATTCCGCGCCTCGGTCGGCGCCCACTGGCCGTTCCTCTCCGACCCGGAGCGGACCGTCCAGAAGGACCTCGACATTCAGGAGTACACCGACCCCGAGCACAATCCGATGATCCCGCACACGCTGGTGCTGAAGCCGGGGCTGGTCATCCACAGCGTCTACAACGGCTACTGGTTCTGGGGCCGCCCGTCGGTCTACGAGCTCTGGCAGGACCTGCGCGCAGCGACGAGGGAGATCCGGCCCGACTGGGACCTGAGCAAGCCCGGACTGCGCGAAGCCTGGGACGCAGGCGATTACTCGCACTTCCACGGCTGGGACCGGCACGCCCCCGGTTCGATGCCGACGTCGTATCACAAGTAGAGCCGAGGGAGGCGGGCGCGGTGCACACTCCGGTGTGCGACTTGCTCGGCATCGAGCAGCCGGTCGTCCTGGCGCCCATGGTCGACATTCCCGCCCTGGCCGCGGCGGTCTCGAACGCTGGCGGGCTCGGCATGATGACACTGACCTGGTCCGCTGACATCGGAGCCGTCGTCCGGGAGACGGCGGGGCTGACCGCACGGCCGTTCGGCGGCAACCTCGTGCTCACCTCGGATCATCACCGCGATCTTGACCAGGCGCTGGACGCCGGCTTGCGGATCGTCTCGTTTTTCCTGGGAGACCCCGGCGGCTACGTCAAGGCTGTGCACGACGCCGGGGGGATCGTCATGCACACGGTCGGCAGCGCCGAGGAGGCGCGGCGGGCAGTCGGCTCCGGCGTGGACGTGATCGTCGCCCAGGGCTGGGAGGCCGGCGGGCACGTGGGGAGCACGGTCGCGACCCTGCCGCTGGTGCCCGCCGTGGTCGACGCGGTGACGCCGGTGCCGGTGATCGCGGCGGGCGGAATCGGC
>Ga0209380_10002240_pt1 | contig 12522 bp, 13 predicted proteins | sample HubBroMetageWFT6_FD_188347 | JGI IMG/M metagenome (GOLD analysis project Ga0209380, IMG submission 188347) | Warmed and freeze-thawed soil microbial communities from the Hubbard Brook experimental Forest, New Hampshire - Hubbard Brook CCASE Soil... | ecosystem: Environmental > Terrestrial >...
CCGATCTCCGAATGCAGTCTCTTTCGCAGCCATCCGCGCCGCCGCGCCACCAAGGTAGGCAAGTTCAATCCGGGTTTCCGATGAGGGCATGCAGGAGACTGCCTCCACCAGGCGATCGACACTGCTGTCATCGAGATAAGTAAAATAGCCCGGTTTGGTGTAATAGCTCCGGCCATGGGCAAAATCGATATCCGCTACGGTTTGTAGATTCAGGAAGATTCAGGAACGACACAATCCTGCCGCTCACAGAATTCGGTCTACATATAGAAAGCGCGTGCTCTAAGTATGGGCGCCCGGCTTCGGGGTCGCCAGTCCAAGTCAAAGAATTGTCGGCCATTGGCCGGGCTTCGAAGTTAGGGCATCGACGAGCCAAACCGCTCCTACGATCCGTTCTTCCACGCGCGGGCCATGAAGCGACCCGTTTGGCCCGAAAGCACGACGAGCGCTTTGCCTAGATTCCGGGCACGAGCGTCCGGCGAATTGAGGCGTGAGAAGTAGCGAAGGATCTCCTTCTTGCGGCTCGGGATGAGAGCGATCCAATTCTCCCAAGCTTGCGGTGTTCTACCGAGAGCAAGTCTAAACCACCGGGGCATGGGGTGCTGCGGGCCGTTTCTATAGCCCGCGTCGAAATCGATCTCCACGCGCACCCGGTCTCCCACTGCCGTGCCGGACGCCTTGCGAATTTCACCGTGCAGGTACAAGTAAAAGCTGCCGTCGCCGACTGGCATCATGTTTGTGCGGCAAGCATTTGCGGGTTTGCCATTGATGCGCACCAGTACTGGAAGGGGCTTACGCCAGCCCGCCCTTAGAGCATTCGCTCGGAAACCATTGACGGAGACGAAAGGGTTGCCACCCCGAACCTTTATGACCGCGTTAAAGGCTGAAGCTGTCATTGAATCCCCAAGCGTACCTTATCGCCCGGCCGTGTGATCAGGCCAGCGCGATCTACCGGAACCCCTCCACGAGGAAGATCTCCGACTCTGAGTGCTCGATCCCGCTGAAGAGAAAAGTATGACCGTCGGCCGAGATGCTGGGCCCCCAGCTGACGAACAAACCAGGCAGGTCCGCGATCTTGTGGACCTGTCGCGTAACAAAGTCGAAGTACCCCAAGGGAAAAGTGCCGCGGAGAGCCATTAAGGAGGTAAATGCCGCTCCGCGCGGGTACCCATTGTACGTCCGCAACCACTCCCGCGACGGGCCGTCCGTCGCCGCCGTTAACGGATGCGGACCAAGCCTCTCGACGTCCATCCTCATTCCTGTAAAAATACAAACGCGTCCCTGCCAGCGACTCCTGCGGGAATCTTCCCCAAACCAATTCATCTCCCAACATCGGGCAAATGCGCGCCGGGAGTAAATTCCATTGACAAGGGGAATGTATATAGTATACATGAATATAGTATACACAAGCCTAATTTGAAGTGAGGTTGCCGTCCGTAAGGAAAGTGTCATGCGCCGCCTTACTCGCATCTTGACGTTTGCCGGCACAATAGGAGTCCTTACTACTGGTCCACTCGCGGCGCAGGTTAACGCTCCGCTCACGGATGCCGCCAAGGAAGCGCGTTGGGCCGCCGAGAAGGAACTCGAGTCGCTCGCCGTCATCGATCGCAAGGTGATGATTCCCATGCGGGACGGTATCCACATCCCGGCCGACATCTATCGTCCGAAGGATGCTTCCCAGAAGTACCCGATTATCTGGGTTCGCACGCCGTACAACTTCAACTTCTGGGACATCCGGAATGGTGTGCCGCGGGACATGACTAATGCGGTCACCGCGATCAAGCACGGCTACGCCTTTATCGAGATGCAGGAGCGTGGCGAGTTTTTCGCCGAAGGTGAGTGGGACGTGCTGGGAGGTCCAATTTCCGACGGCGATGACGAGATCAATTGGATGGTCAAACAGCCGTGGTCCAACGGGAAGGTCGGCACCACAGGTTGCTCGTCGACGGCCGAGTGGCAACTCGGTGTGGTGGCGTTGAATAATCCTGGCTACGCGGCCTTCAATGCACAGGGGTTTGGCTGCGGCGTGGGGCGGGTTGGGCCGTTTTACGAACAGGGCAATTGGTATCGCGGTGGCGTCTTCATGATGTACAACCTGACCTGGTTTTACGAAAATCAGAAACCGCAACACCCCATGTTTGCCGCGAACATTTCTCAGGAGGACTTGATCCGCCTCTCGAGATCGTGGGATCTGGTGGCCTATGACCCACCCGTAGACTGGTCAAAGGCTTATTGGATTCTTCCGCTGCAGGACATTCTCAAGAAAGTTAACGGTCCGAAGGGCGTATTTGCGGACGCGATGCCGGTTCCAGGCGGCGGCAGAATGATCCAGCGAACTCCGAATGATCCAGCGTGGTACAAGGGCGCTCTTTATCACGATGACAAGCGCATTAACGTTCCAGGGCTCTGGTACACGTCGCTCTACGACATTGCACTCGCGCCCAACCTTGCGTTGTACAACTTCGTGCGGGAGACCGCCAAGGGTACCGCTGCAAACCAGCAATGGCTGATCATTGCCCCGGTGGGCCACTGCGCATTTACACGTGCCACCGGGGATACGGTTGTCGGTGAGCGCGACATGGGGGATGCTCGCCTTCCTTACCTGGATATCATGTATTCATTTTTCGATCTCACCCTGAAGGGCAAGAACAGCGACACGATGGATTCGATGCCCAGGGTCCGCTACTACACGATGGGAAATAATAAATGGAATACTTCGGACACGTGGCCGCCGAGAGGCGCACAGCCGATGACGTTTTACCTCGCTAGCGGCGGGGCGGCCAATACGCTTCACGGCGATGGCGCACTGACGGCGAAGCCTGGAGCGATCGACAAGCCGGACTCCTTCACTTACGACCCCACAAATCCGGTTCCCACGCTGGGAGGTTATCGGGTGGGCAGCGATCCGGCGGGGCTCGGTGGCTCTTTCGACCAGCGGAAGATCGAAGAACGCACCGACGTGTTGGTTTACACCACTGAACCTTTTGCCGAAGGAACGCAGGTGAGCGGCCCGATCACCCCTACGCTCTACGTATCGTCGGACGCGAAGGACACCGACTTCTCCATCAAGGTCATGGACGTGTATCCCGACGGCACCGCCTACAACCTCGACGAATCCATCCAAAGAATGCGCTATCGCGACGGGTACGATAAACCTATCGTGTTTATGGAGCTTGGCCAGGTGTACAAAGTGTCGTTTCAGCCCTTGGTGACAAGCAACTATTTTCTGCCTGGGCATCGGCTCCGCATCGAACTGAGCAGCAGCAGTTTTCCTAGATTCGAACGAAACCTAAACACCGGAGGTCATAATTATGACGAATCGGAGGGCATCGTCGCGCACAATGCTGTGCACCACTCGGCGAAGTATCCTTCGGCAGTGACGATCACGGTGGTGAAGCCTTCCGCGCCCTAGTTCCTTCCGCCAGTTGAGTGGTACCGCGGTCTTCGTTTTGTCGATTTTTCGGGGATTAAGTTAATTAGCCGTCAGGAGGAACTGTTTGACGCCAATCAGCAACCGAAGGCTTCTGCAGGCAACCCGCCATTTCTCGGCCGTGCACGCCATCGAGGCCGCTGGGGGTCTCCGAGCGGTGGTTCTGCAAGCGCTCTTGCTCGCCGCAATAGCTGCCGGTGCCCAGATAAAGCTCGAGTCGCCGCCTGGTGCGCAGGTCATAACTATTTCACCGCCGGGCCAAAGGGGCGACGAGGAGGTCATTGCCCTCAACCGCTATAACCCTAATCAGGTCGTGATGGCATACGGTGGGACTGTTGGCGGGAAGGCGGCATATTCGACGGACTCGGGGCGCACCTGGGCTTTGGTAAACCCGGCCGGTAAGGGTCAGATGGGTGGGAACAAGAGCATCACCTTCGATGATCGTGGGAATGTTTTTCTCTCGTACCAACTGATCGAGAAACTGGGGACCCCGGGCTACTGGGGGCACAACGCCCATGGCAACGGAATTTGGGTTCGACACTCTCCCGATGGTGGTAAGACGTGGGACGCCGACGCTACCCCGGTACTGGTGTGGCCGAACGGCCAGCATGCCCCACAGCAGGAGGACATGGCCAGAATCTGGGCCGACAACGAGCCCCAAAGTCCCTACCGCGGAAACCTCTACCTGGCATGGATCGACTGGCAGATCGACAAATCAATCGTATTATTCACACGGTCGACGGACCATGGTAAAACCTGGGCCAAACCATGGCGTATCAGCACCCATGCTGGATATCCGCGCGACGATACCGGTGCAATCCTAGGTATCCTCGGCACGGTCGGCCCGGATGGGACGCAGTACGTAGTATGGAACGACATGCTCGACACCGTCCTCGCTGTCTCGCGCGATGGCGGCAAAACATTTGATGCATCCCGATCGATTTTTCAGGTCGGGCCGCCCTACTTTGGTGGAGCGGCATCGTTCCCAGGGATTCAGCGCGTGATGGGCCTGCCCGAGATCGCAATCGACGAGCGATCTGGAACACTGTACGTAACCTGGAGCGATTTTCGGAACGGCGACGTGGATATCTTTCTCTCTCGCTCGACGGATAAGGGACAGCAGTGGTCGCCGCCGCTGCGAGTGAACAACGATCCGGTCCACAACGGCTCCGATCAGTTCTATCAGTGGCTTGCCGTGGATCCGACCAACGGGGACGTCTACGTAGAATTTTACGATCGGCGCGCCGATCCGGATAATCGTAAGACTTGGATGACCTTGGCGCGGTCCGCTGACGAAGGAAAAACGTTCATTAATTACGCGTGGACGACAAAGCCGTTCGTCGGTCACAATACGTTCCTGGGTGACTATCCTTGGCTCACAGCATACGGAGGCCGGGTCTATGGGGTTTGGGCCGAAGCCGTATCAGATACGAAGGCAATGGTTCCGTGCGGCGGCTGTGGGACGGTGGGGACGCCCGCCATCATTCGGATTGGCATAGCTGATTTCAACAAAGTCCACTGATCGCAGAGCGACGGACTTCAGGTCCCAAGCATCGCTCTGAAATCGTTTCAAAGAAGAAACTTCCCTCGCCCTGATCATGAGTTGTCTGGGTATTCGCGACTAACTAAGCCAAGGGCTTCGCCCTTGATATCCCCCTCCAAAACGAGAACGAAATTCTCGTTTCGAGGGTATAACGGACTAATCCCGAGACCGAATACGGCACTGTTCGCATCGACGTGATCAAGGTTGCATCGTTCGCTTGAGCGGCTTCGTTCTCGTGTGTTGGAGCTCTAAGAGTTTTTGGGTACTCAGCCCCAGTCGATTTAACCGCTCCCGAAGAAACCAATGAAGGGTGGCCATCTTCTCGACGCTCAGACGTCGAAGCGCGTTAAGGGAATGGTGACCCTGAGTTGAGCACATTAAGATTTTGAGCGGGAGTTGCCGTTGCGGGAATTCACTCGGGCAGAGGTTCGCTTCAGTTCAAGCGCCTGCTTCAACGACTCACCGGCATATACGATGTGCTCGCGCAGAAGTGTGGAGGCCCCGGCTACGTCACGCTTCCGGCACAGTTCCAGCATCTGCTGATGCTCTTCGTTGGCGCGTTTGGTACAACTGCAATCGCGTGTACCGTTCCCCACTATTGTTGACGTTACGAATGATCGCCATGAATCGCGGCTGATTGGCGCGGGAGTACAGGATGGAATGGAATTGGCAGTTCAACCGTTCAACCGTCCCCAGGCGGAAAAGTGGTCCTGACGGCAAAGTTCACTAACATATTTGTGCAACACCGCTTCGACTTCCGAGAAGTCTTCCTGGAGAAGATGGGGAATGGAAAGCTCCAGGACCTCGGGCTCGAGCAGCGCGCGAATCGAGAAGAGCTCTTCGATATCGTCTGGAGATAGCGCCGGGACGACCGCACCGCGGTTGGGAACAATCGCGATCAACCCTTCGGCATCGAGTTGCCGAAGGGCGTCGCGAACCGGGATCCGGCTGACCTGATACTGGGTCGCGATGGCGTCTTGCCGCAGTTGAGCGCCCTGCGGGAGTTCACCCCGGATAATTTGGTCGCGCTACTTGTCGGCCACTGCCGAAGTGAGCGATTGGCGCGGAATGGCTGAGTGGGATGAGGTTTCCAGGTCCATATGAATTAGGTTCTGTGCGCCCGATGGGTACCGACAAGTGCCACCATTTACTACATAGCATGTTTGTATTCACCAGAATCGTATGAGACTGGCTTCGGTTCAGCCAACGTATCGGCCCGAACGACTTGACAGCGAAGTCGTGTGCAATGAACTGGGGAAGCAGAAGATTGACGATGGCGGGACATTGGGCGTGAGCTTTGCGGAAGCCCAGGCATGCGATTACAAGCCACCAGACAATTCGCAGCGCGCAACGCAGTCCTCGGGCTCTCCCCAGCTGACGTAGGCCAATTATGTCAAAGTAGTCCTCCCCATCGGTTGAAAACATTTACTCAAGGCTTTGCAATCCGGCTGATTCCTGCCGGCCGGACGGCGCAGACTGAGCTGGCGTAGACCAGCGGATCAACAGATAGATCGGAATCCCCAACAGCATAATCAGCAAACCCGGCCACGTGGTCGAGGGACGATACACGAACAGCACGACGAGGATGACCGTGGCCGTAAGAATGTAGAGCGCAGGGACAAAAGGATATCCCAAGGTGCGATAGGGGCGTTGCGCATCGGGTCGCGTGAATCGAAGCCGGAACACACCGGCAACGGTCAGCACATAAAAGATCAGCGCTGCCGAGATAACGTATTCGAGCAAGTTGCTGTAAAGATTTCCCCATCGTTGGGTTGCCGGATCGTAGGTGCGTGGCAGCACCAACAGCGCAGCCCAAAACCCTTGGAGCCTCAGTGAAGAAGCTGGCACGCTTGCGGCGTTGAGATTGCCGGCGAAAGGGAGAAAGAGTTTCTGGCGAGCCATTGCATAGTAGACGCGAGCCCCGGTAAGAGTCAGGGCGTTGATGGTGCCGAAGGTCGAAACCATGATGGCGGCGGCCATGACGCTCGCGCCCACAGTGGGAAAAATTGCTTGCAGAGTGGCGGTTCCAACGCGATCAGCGGGTGCGTGCTGGATTGCCTGCAGCGGCAGCGTTACAAGATACGCGACATTTGCGAGGATGTAGAGTGCGATCACCAAGGTTGCGCCGACAACCATTGCGAGCGTGACGTTGCGTTCTGCTTTTTTCACTTCGGCGGCAGCGAAAGCAATGTTGTGCCATGAGTCGGCAGAGAACAACGACCCGGTTTGACTCAGGCAGATCGCCACGAACAAGCCAAATATTGTTGTCGCGTCGAGTCCTTGACCCAGAGCATCCACATCGTGCGGGCGCCATGCGACGGCGAAATTTGCAGAGAGCGCGGCCGCATTGCGGCCATAGAGAATGCCTAGAACGATCAATCCGCCTAGCGCGATGGTCTTCGCGACGGTAAACACATTCTGGACGAGCTTCCCGTAGCGGAGACCCAGAGTGTTGGTGAGAGTGAGCACCACGATGACTGCAATTGCGAGCAGTTGGGTTGTTGAAAGCGAGAGAGCGTAATGGGTCGAGATATGGATAGGCGTGATCAGGTAAGCGTCTTCCGAGATGAGAGGCCAAAATACGCCGGCGAAACGGGCGAAGGCGACGGCCACGGCGGCAATTGTTCCGGTCTCTATGACGGAGAATAACGTCCAGCCATACAGGAAACCCCACATCGGAGAATAGGCTTCGCGAAGGTAAACATACATGCCTCCAGCGTGAGGCATCATCGCCGAGAGCTCTCCGTAGCACAGAGCTCCCGCAATGGTGAGCCCGCCGGCTACACCCCAAGTCACCAACAGCCAGCCCGCGCTCCCGACGTGGCGAGCCATTTCGGCAGGAACAATAAAGATACCGGAGCCGATCATAGCCCCGACTACGAGCATCGTTGAGTCGAAGAGGGTCAGTCCACGTGTAAACCCGTGTGGGTCATGAACTGCTGGTTCTTGATCTCCCAGTTCGATTTTGCTGGTCATTTAAGCGGGTCGCGGTCCGACATCCTAACTAAGCTAAAAAGGATTTGATTTGACGATTGCATATTGTATCCATAAAATTGCAGTTGCGCCTATTCAAATTTATGGAAGATACGAGCTGTAAAACGTATCCCGATGACACGAGGATGCAAATCCGCTGGGGATTTGGCGATTGATCGGTGAGCACATATCCGGTGAACCTAAAGTGCCGCGACGTCGACCGAAACGTAGATGCATCGTCTTCGAACCGCGCAGAATTAGGTGGAGGAAGTACGAATGTGCGTGTGAAAGGAACTATGCTCGTGCTTTTCGGCAGGCGCATATCTACAGCAGTTTTTCTTCCGATAGGCCTCGCGTCCGTTTTGGCCGCGCAGATTTCTCCCTCGACTTCCCCGCAATCTTCGCCTTCTCAGCAGTCTGCGGCGCCTCGCCGGTTGCGGGGCTACGGGGAGCCAACCAAAGCTGACATCCTACGCGGCGCTTACGGGCGGTATCGCTCAAATAACGATCTGCTCTTCTACCACCTCGACATCCGCGTCGATCCGAAAAACAAGTTCATCAGCGGAAAGAACACCATCCGATTCAAGATGCTCAAGGACGACACGCGCATTCAGCTCGATTTGATCGACACGCTGAGCGTCGACAAGATTCTTCTCGACACTTCCCCGCTCAAGTACGAGCGCGATTCCGGCGCGGTCTTCGTCGATTTCCCCGAGGCTCTACATGCCGGGCACGTTTATGCGATCGACTTTTACTACTCCGGATCGCCAGTGCAGACCGGCCGGTTTGGCGGTTTCACGTTCGGAAAGGATCCGTCCGGCCATCCCTGGATTTACACCGCATGCGAGGGAAGTGGCGCCAGCATATGGTGGCCGAATAAAGATCAGTGGCGCGATGAAGTCGAAAACATGCAAATCAGCGTGTCGATTCCGAACGACCTTGTCGACGTTTCCAACGGAAAGTTCAAGGGCAAGACCGACCTCGGCGACGGATACACACGATGGGATTGGTTTGTGCACTACCCCATCAACAACTACGATGTTTCTCTGAATATCGGCAACTACGTGCACTTCTCCGACCGGCTCGGCCACCACTCGATGGATTACTACGTTCTGCCCCAAGACCTCGACAAAGCCAAAAAGCAATTCACCCAAGCCAAAGGAATGATCCAAGCGTACCAGCACTACTTCGGAGAGTATCCCTTCTGGAAGGACGGTTACAAGCTGATTGAAGTGCCTTACTCCGGAATGGAACACCAAAGCGCGGTCACCTATGGAAACCACTTCGCGAATGGTTACCTCGATCGCGATTGGACTGGCGTCGGCGTCAGCCCTCGATTTGATTTCATCATCATCCACGAGAGTGGACATGAGTGGTTCGGTAACAGCATCACCGCGGCCGACAGCTCAGATATGTGGATCCATGAGGGTTGGACCACTTATCTGGAGAGCCTCTACGTCGAGTACACGTACGGCCATGACGATGCTGTGAAATATTTGAACGGATATAAATCGAAGGTTAAGAATGACAAGCCCATTATCACGGAGCGCGGCGTCAACGGCGAGCCGACGCAGGACCAGTACTTCAAGGGAGTGCTCTTCATTAACACCCTGCGGAGCATCGTCAACGATGACCAACGTTGGTGGAAACTCCTCCATGACTTCTACCAGCATTTCAAATATCAAAACATCATGACCGAAGATGTGGTGCAGTACTTTAACCAGCACACCGGAATGAATCTGACGTCGATCTTCGATCAGTATCTACGCCATACCGCGATTCCCACGCTGGAATTGAAATTCGACGAGGGCAGCAGTACCGTGTCTTATCGATGGAAGGTGGATGAACCGGCTTTCCAAATGCCGGTTCGCGTCGGAAAGAAAGACACCTGGCAGATCCTCCACGCAACCACGGACTGGCAGACGATGCCGACCTCGTTAGCGAAAGACGAATTCGAGGTCGCCAGGGATCTGTACTACGTCAACGTCGCTAAGGAATAACGCCGAGCGGCGGGTGCCCTGTCACCGCGAGAAGGAGATCAATGCGTTTCTCCAGCATGATAACCGCCGTGGACCTGCATGCGTGCGGGGAACCAGGAAGAGTGATCACCGGCGGAGTGCTCGACGTGCCGGGGCGCACGATGTTCGAGAAGAAAACGTACCTGGAGCGGCATTCCGACGGCCTGCGCAAACGAATGCTCCGCGAGCCGCGCGGATATCCCGCAGCAAACTGTAACCTTTTGTTGCCACCGACCGACTCCCGAGCCCACGCCGGGTTCGTAATCATGGAGCAGGTAGAGTATCCACCCATGTCGGGCACCAATACAATTTGCGTAGTCACGACGCTGATCGAAACCGGTATGGTTGCTGCCGTCGAGCCCAGTACCATACTCATGCTAGAGACGCCGGCTGGCCTGGTGCAGGTGGAAGCCCAAGTGCATGCTGGCAAAGTGAAACGCGTTACCTTCGAGAACGTTCCTGCCTTTGCCACACACCTTGACGCGAAAGTGGAAGTACCGCATCTTGGGACGGTTACCGTCGACGTTGCCTACGGCGGCATGTTTTACGTTATCGCTGAAGCTCGGCCGCTCGGCCTCCGGCTTTCGCCCGACGAGGGTCGAGACATTGTTCGAGTAGGCGAAATGATCAAGGCCGCCGCCCGCGAACAATTGCCGGTTGTTCACCCCGAAAACCCCGAGATTCAGGGTATCACCATCGCTGAACTTACCGGTCCGCCCACAAACCCGGATGCCGTTGCCAAGAACGCTGTGATTGTCTCGACCGGACAACTCGAATGGAACAAGCCCGCTACCTGGACTGGCGCGATCGACCGATCACCGTGCGGAACCGGAACTTGCGCGCGCATGGCCACGCTTTACGCCAAGGGCCAGCTCCGGCTCAACCAGCCGTTCCCCCACGAAGGGATTCTCGGAACGATTTTCACCGGTAGCCTCGTTCGCGAAACGCCGGTCGGAGGCTTTCGCGCCGTCATACCGACACTCAGCGGCACGGCGTGGATAACCGGCTTCGCACAATATGTAGTCGATCCCGAAGATCCTTTCCCGGAAGGCTTCACGGTCGGCGATATTTGGGGTGCGGCAATCGATCGACCACTGATTTGATCCCCGCGTGACTCGGTGGACGCTGACTGAGGATTGGCTGTCATGAATGCACGATGTCCGGTTTCCGAGCCCTGCATCTAATTTCGAGGAGGATCACTTATCGATCAGAGAGAATTTTAAGCAAGAGACAGCCACCACGGTTGTTTCTTCGCTGGGTGCGAAGCTGTCTTATGGCGATGCTGCAGCGTCCCTCCATCGCACGCTCCGCCACACCGGTGAGAAGGTCTCGCTCATCGGTGTCGGCGGTTATCACATCGGCATGGCGTCGGATGAAGAGGAAAGCATCCGCATCGTGCGCACTGCGCTCGACAACGGAGTCAATTTTCTCGGCAACTGCCGGGATTATAACGGTGGCGTCAGCGAAGTGCGCATCGGCAAAGCCTTGCGCGGTGGTTGCCTCAAAGGGCTTTCCTCATGACAAAATTGACGGACAAACGAATAAAGCAGCGACCTAACAGCTGGATGAATCGCTTCGCCGCCTACAAACCTATCACATAGACCTGTTGCCGTTTCACGAAGTGATTCGCGACTCCGATCCCGCTCGAATCTTCAGCGAGGAGGGCAGTATGAAGGCACTGCTTGCGGCCAAAAAACAAGGAGAAGATCCGTACGTCGGCTTCACCGGAGTCCGGATATTCATCTAAAGATGTTGGACAGGGCCTTCGCGCACCAGTTCGCCTTCGATGCCGTGCGGATGCCGCTCAACATCATGGACGCACTTTACAACAGCTTCGAAAAGAAAGTTCTCCCCGTGCTCGTAACGCACAACATCGCCTTGCTCGGGATGAGTCCTATGGGCGACAGTGCGCAGCAAGACGGCCTCTCCCGTCGAATGTCTGCACCATGCCATGAACCTGCCGACCCGTGTGGTGATCACTGGCTGCGAATCGCTTCCCGAGCGAATTGAGGAGGGTCATGGCGAAGAGGAATCTTCAGCCGTTGCCCAATCGTCTGAGAAATACCGAACTCGCGATACAGGACAAAATAAAACCCGGCTGACAGATCCTCCGATGATGAAAGTTCGCGGCTTGCCTTGATCATCCGCGCGCTTCAGTCCCTGTTGTACTTTCCATCTGGTCACGCATACTTGGCCGGGACTGCCACGTGGCACGAATAATCTTTCTGGTTTGCTCGAGTTCATCTCCCGCCAATTCCAGGCGCGGTTGGCGTACACGAGGATTGCCAATGCCAACTTCCGCCTGCACCAGTTTGATGAGTTGAACGAAGTTGGGAACCGTATCCATTCGAAGCAACGGTAAGAACCAGCGATACAACTCAAACGCCTTGTCACTTTCTCCCTTGATGCCGCAGTTGAACAGTTCCACCGATTCGCGCGGCAGCGCATTCGCCAGGCCAGCTACCCATCCAGTTGCTCCAACCCCGATGGCCTCGAGCACGGCATCATCCACCCCGACAGATATCTCGAGCCGCCGGTCCAGTAGTGCGCGGATGGCAGAG
>Ga0209380_10002241_pt1 | contig 12522 bp, 14 predicted proteins | sample HubBroMetageWFT6_FD_188347 | JGI IMG/M metagenome (GOLD analysis project Ga0209380, IMG submission 188347) | Warmed and freeze-thawed soil microbial communities from the Hubbard Brook experimental Forest, New Hampshire - Hubbard Brook CCASE Soil... | ecosystem: Environmental > Terrestrial >...
GACGGAAAGAAGCCACATGGATTGTTCACGCTGGTTTTCCGCAAATTCCCCGACGGATGGAAAATCATTCACGACCACACTTCAGCCGCGGAGTGAAGATCTGTTCTAGCTCTAGCTTCTAGCTCCCCGTCCCATTCCCTTGTCCATGGCTTCGTTGGCCAGCCGATCAGCATCCTGATTGTGTTCGCGGAGGGCGTGGCCGATCGAAAACCATTGCAGCTGCGCGATTAAATCCTTGGCTCGGCCGTGAAGATCTTTCAGGGTGGGATTCTTCACTTTGTAAATACCTTTGATCTGCCGCACCAGCAACTCGGAATCACTGATCAGCTTGAGGGCTTTGGGACCGTGCTCGACGGCATATTCGAGGGCCGCAATCAATCCCTGATACTCGGCGAAGTTGTTGGTTTGGTGGCCAAGGTATTCGCTGAGATGCGCGACTTTATTCCCCGACTGATCCTGGATAACCACGCCGTAGCCTGCGGGACCCGGATTGCCACGGGCTCCACCATCGCTGTGGGCAACGAGGTAGTGCTCGGGAGGGTTCTCGTGATGCGTGTCCTGGCGGTGCGAAAAAAGACTTTTAGTTCCTGCGCTGCGGGGATAGGAAGGCATGACTCGAGTTTACAACGGCTGGGCTGGCCGATCAGCGGCCGGCGGCCAGGCGCGTGGCAAGCCGCGCAGGCAGGCTGGCGGCCAGAATGCGCTCCTGCGCCGCCTTCAGGTTGTAAGGCGCGCGGTGGTAATGAATGACCTGGGCTTCGGTATCGAACAGAGCGAAGGCGGCGCGCCAGTCTCCGTCGCGCGGTTGACCCACCGATCCCGGATTGATCATGTAACGCGTGTCTGGCTTCAGGTGCAACGACACTGACTCGGCTTGCCCCACGGTACGGTACTCAGGACGAAACCCGTCGGCGCTGGAGCCGTTGGCGAAGAATCCGCCTTGCAGGTGCGTGTGGCCAAAGAACGTGAGCGGTGTGCTGAGCGCGAGCAGCGGAACCAGCGCATCGCCGATGGAAACGATGTAAGCGTCTTCGTCGCCGGGCGAGCCGTGAACCAACTGCACCTCAGGGAAGCCCTCGAGAAGGAGCGGGCCTTGCGGCAAAGCATGCAGCCAGTCGTGATGCTCGCGGCTCAACTGGTCGCGCGTCCAGATGGCGGCGGAAGCGGCCAAGGGGTTGAAGTCATCCAGTTCGAGCAGCCCGGTCGCGGCTTTGTCGTGATTGCCGCGAACAAAAATCTTTCCCAGGCTGCGCGAGCGTTCGATCACCTCGTTGGGAGAAGCGCCGTAGCCGACGACGTCGCCCAGGTTGGCCACGAAATCATATGCCGGAGCCGCCGCAAGGCAGGCGTCCAGCGCTTCCAGATTGGCATGAATGTCGCTAAGGAGCAGGATTCGCAATCAGCACCAGACAAAGTGGCGATTATAGAACGAGCGGGAACAGAAGGGATACAGGGCGCCGTGTTTATTCTGCTGTCGACATTTGATGCATGCTAGTTCGAATTTACGACTGGGCAGCGGGCCCAGTGCCCCTCGCCAACTTTTACGAGCGGCGGTAGTACGCGAGCACACTCGGGGATGCGGAATCCGCAACGGGGCTCGAAGGCGCAGCCCGGTGGCATATTGTGCAGCGGCGGGACCGTTCCCTCCACGGTATCGAGAGGCCGGCCGCGCTCCGTCTTCAAGTTGGGGACGGCATGCAGAAGGCCGCGAGTGTAGGGATGCGCGGGAGCTTGAAAGATTTGGCTCCTGGCGCCGAGCTCCACCAGGCTGCCGGCATACATCACCGCGACGCGATCAGCAACCTGCGAGACCACGGCGAGATCGTGCGAGATGAAGAGCATCGCGAGGCCGAACTTAGAGCGTAGTTCGGCGAGCAGGTCGAGTATCTGCGCCTGGATGGTGACATCGAGCGCAGTAGTAGGTTCATCGGCGATGAGCAACTGCGGGCGGTTCACGATGGCCATCGCGATCATGATCCGCTGGCGCATGCCACCGGAAAGTTGGTGCGGATAGTCGCGGGCGCGCCGGTGCGGCTCCGGGATGGCGACCTCGGTCATGGCTTGAACCGCTAACTGTGCCGCCTCACTTCTCGAATTGCGGCCGTGAGCCCGCACGGCCTCGGCGATCTGATCTCCCACGCGCATCACGGGATTGAGCGCGGTCATGGGCTCTTGAAAGATCATCGCGATCCGCGATCCGCGAAGTTGGCGCATCGAGTCATCGGGAAGCGTAGCTAAGTTGCTTTGCGACCCATTCCCGGCGAAGAAAATGTCGCCGGAAACTGTTGCCTGGGACGGCAGCAAGCGCATGATAGCCAGCGATGTGATCGACTTGCCCGATCCCGATTCGCCGACCAGGCCCAGCACTTCGCCGGGAGCGATGGTGAAGCTGAGGTCGCGGACGGCGGGAAGCGTTTGTCTGGAAAAAGTTTGCGCCGGAATAGCTTGAGTGAGGACAGCCGCCCCCGGCCGTCCCGCGGCGGTGTTAGCGAAGCCGATGTTCAGATGACGGATGTCGAGCAGAGGAGGCACGGTGTCATGTTAGCAGCCGAACCTTATTGCCCCAGAATCAGCGGCAGCCCGTTCTTGCTGTTGCCGATCACCACGACCTTCGAATTCGGACTCTTCGCGAGATTTTCCGTGGCTTCGATGCCCTTCCACTCCAGCAGCGATGGCGTGATGCCTTGGGCCACAATCTGCTGGAAGTCGCGGACTCCGGCAGCCTCGATGCGTTTGCGCTGGGCTTCCTGCGTTTCCTTCTGCAGGCGGAAATTCATGGCCAGCGATTCCTGCTCGGCCTGCTGTTTGGCTTCAATGGCGGCCTTCAGCGTGGCCGGCAGTTGGATATCGCGCAACAGAACGTTCTCGACAGTCAGACCGCGCTGATTGAGTTGGGCGCTGACCTGATCGTAGATCTGCTTGCCCACCATCTCGCGTTCGCCGGTATAGAGCGCGTTCGCGGTATGGGACGCGGTCGCTTCGCGGATGGCGGAGCGGAGCGTGGGCTCAACCACCACGTTTTCGTAATCGGCGCCAATCTTCTGAAAAACATCCGAAGCACGGTCTGGATTGAGATGGTAGATAAGCGAGGTATCCAGGCTCATCATGAGGCCTTCGCTCGAGGGCACGCTGGCAGATTCTTTCAGCGTCTGTGTCTGGATCGACAACTCATTGTTCGTTTTCAGCGGATTGATGAGATGAATGCCCTCGCCCAGGGTCTCACCCGTGACCTTGCCGAAGAGGGTGAGCACGCCCACATGGCCGGTGCCAACCCTGGTTACAGAATTGAAAAGGAAAATCACCAGCAGAAGCGCCGCCACGCCGATTCCAATCAAGCGCAAAAGCCCGCCGCCACCGCCGCCACCATCAATCACTCTGCCCCGAGCCGGATCAAAGATCGTCATCGTAGTTTCTCCCGGTGTAATTTTAGAGTGGGCTGAACGGCGGTGTAAGTGACTTCTCAGAGACCAAGCTTTCCCTGGTCGTGAATCTTCCCATTCTCTGCCGCATCTTTTATGCTTAGAGTATGAGCAAGATCCACATTCCCACACCTCTGCGGCAATACGTAGATAAGCAGTCGACTGTCGACGTTAAGGCGGATACCGTGGCCGAAGCCATGAATGCGCTGGTTGCAAAACATCCTGACCTGCGTCGCCATCTTTACACCGAGGAGGGCAAGCTGCGGGCTTTCGTGAATCTTTATCTGAACGACGAAGACATCCGCTACCTGCAGAAAGAGGCGACCGCGGTAAATGAAGGCGATAGCATTTCGATTGTGCCTTCCATTGCCGGAGGCGCGCAAGATGAGCCAGTTGTCATCCCGAGCGCAGCGAGGGACCTTGGTTTCTGCCCGAAGTGCCACGAGAGGTCTTGAAGCGGGCGAGAACCAAGATCCCTCGCCCTGCTCGGGATGACAGAACTTTCCTTACTGAGGAACTTATGGCCACCATCACCACCGAAATTCCAGTCACACTCAGCAAGGACGAGATCCTGCGCTACTCGCGTCACCTGATCATGCCCGAGGTTGGCATGGAGGGTCAGCAAAAGCTGAAAGCGGCGCGCGTGCTCTGCATCGGCACGGGAGGGCTCGGTTCGCCGCTGGCCTTGTATCTTGCGGCTGCCGGGGTGGGCACACTGGGTCTGGTCGATTTCGATGTGGTCGATTACACCAACCTGCAGCGGCAGATTATTCACACGACGGCGGATGTGGGGCGCAAGAAGATCGATTCCGCCACTGACAAGCTGACCGCGATCAATCCATATTTAAACCTGCGCACCTTCGATACGCGATTGAGCAGCGAGAACGCGCTCGAACTTTTCCGCGACTTCGACATCATTGCCGACGGCACCGATAATTTTCCCACGCGCTATCTGGTAAATGACGCGTGCGTGCTTACGGGCAAGCCCAACGTCTACGGATCCATTTTCAGGTTTGAGGGCCAGGCCAGCGTGTTTGCCACAGAAGACGGCCCGTGCTACCGCTGCCTATATCCTGAACCGCCGCCGCCGGGTCTGGTTCCATCCTGCGCCGAGGGCGGGGTGCTCGGCATTCTGCCGGGGCTGGTGGGCGTGATGCAGGCCACGGAGGTGATCAAATTAATTCTAGGAATAGGCGACCCGCTGATCGGCCGCTTGCTGTTGATTGATGCGCTGGGCATGAAGTTCCGCGAACTGAAGCTGCGAAAAAATCCGGATTGCCCGGTCTGCGGCACGCATCCCACGCTGACGAAGCTGATAGACTACAACGAGTTTTGCGGCATTCGCGGGGAGGAGAAACCGGTGGCGAATGGAGTTCCCGAAATCCAGGTAGAAGAACTGAAGCGGCGTCTCGATGCGAAAGAAGACATCTTCGTGCTCGATGTACGCGAGCCGCACGAATACCAGATCTGCAACATCGGCGGACATCTGATTCCGCTCAACGACCTGCCCAAGCGCGTCAACGAACTGGATTCCAGCCGCGAAATCGTAGTGCATTGCAAGATGGGCGGACGCAGCGCGAAAGCAGTCGCATTCCTCCAGCAATCCGGTTTCACCAAAGTTCATAATCTGGCGGGCGGAATTACCGCGTGGTCAGAGCGCGTGGATCCGAAGGTGCCGAAGTACTGAGGTCGCATCGCCGGTCGCCGGCCACTTGACCATCAGGACAAAACAAAACAGGGAGCATACTGCGTGCTCCCTGTTTATTTTGCTCTGTTGCGCCCTGTTCTTACTTGCTCGAACCGCCCTGCATGGCTTCGCTACCCTCGGTCAGCTCCAGAGAGGCTTTCTTTCCCTGGAAGCGGACAGCCGTTAGTGTATTGGGTCCGCTCCCGCTCTGCGTAGTCACAGCCGCATCGTTCGCTGCCGGCGCCTGCAGTTCAACCACATGCGCGGTGGTCTTCAAAACCACGTTCTTGCCTTTCAGGATGCTGACTTCCACGTTCGGTCCAGCGCCATCCCACTCCAATTTGTAGTTACCCGCTTTCAGTGTGGTTCCATTGACTGATACGGGATTGTCAAGTTGCAAACTGGCTTTGGTTGCGGCAAAGGCGCTCGAGGCCAACAATACGGACAAACCCAGCACCAGACTTTTCGACACGGTCGCGAATTTCATGACTGCTCCTTTTTCTTTCCCGAAATTACGTCGGGAAGCGGTTGGGGCGGCCCGGTTCATGACTTCCGCGAGAAAACCCTTGTGTTTTGCCGCGAATCGCCTACAATTCAGCCGCCGGGGTTCAGCCAACAAGCCGCCAGGCCTGTCGCGCTGTGCACGGGGGTTTTCTCACCTGGGCCGCCAAACCGAGAGTGAGAAAATCCCCTAAACCCCGCAAGACTTCCAATTTTTCAAAGTAATCCGGCCAGCTGTATGGGCGCGCTGGCTTCCTGCTCTCATTACTTACGGACTCGCTTCACAGAAAGTTCCGCGATTCCTCTTCGAAGCTTTCCTCGATTGCGTTTACAGGTGTATGGACGAGGCTCCTGCATTTCCGGTAGCAAGAATCCGCATGAATTCGTTCTCAGGCAGCATGGAACATCGCTGCGATGTTCTGTCTTAGAACGAAACCTGGGAACTATCCTGACAGCGTCTTCGTATCACCCGGTGTCAATAGTCTTAGAGTTTTATAAAGAGTGATTGCGGCGTAGGTAATTCAGGAGGCGCCTCCGGCGAAACAAAACGTGATTGAACTTGTGCATCTCCGCAAAGAATATGACAACCTGCTGGCCGTGCATGATCTGGATCTGACCATTCCGCAAGGCGAGATCTACGGCTTGATCGGTCCCAACGGAGCAGGCAAGACAACGACGATCCGGATGACGTGCGGGTTGCTCGCGCCCACGATGGGCCGCGCGCTTGTGGCGGGCGTGGATGTGGCGCAGGAGCCGGAGAAAGCGCAACAACATATTGGATACCTCTCCGATTTTTTCGCCGTATATGAGGACCTGAAGGTTTGGGAATATCTCGATTATTTTGCGCACGCCTACAAGATGCCAGAGGCAGATATTCCGGCGCGGCTGACCGAGGTGATTGCGCAGGTGAATCTCGAAGTGAAGCGCGACGCGATGATTCGTGGATTGTCGCGCGGAATGAAGCAGCGCCTCGGAATTGCCCGCGCGATTATCCATCGACCCAAGGTGCTGCTGCTCGACGAGCCGGCGTCTGGACTCGATCCCAAGGCGCGTCTCGAACTGCGCAATCTCCTGCTCTCGCTGCGCGATCAGGGAGCGACGATTCTGATTTCATCTCACATCCTCACGGAGCTCGAGGGCTTCTGCACCTCGATCGGCATCATGGAAAAAGGCCGCATGGTGCGCAGTGGACGCATTGACGAAGTAACCGCGGCAGAGAATCCGGCACGGCTGGTGCGGTTGGCCTGGTCGGGGGATTCGTTGGCCGGTGATTCGCTGAAAACGGTGCAGGAGCAATTGTCGCGCGAGCCACGGATTTCGCAAGTGAAGCTTATAGGGGCCGGAGGAGCGTTCCAGTTTGCCGGACCGGAAGAAGATCTGGCGCCGATTCTTGCCGGCTTGATTTCGAACGGCGTGAAGGTGACCGCTTTCGGCGAAGTAAAGCAAACCGTTGAAGAGCTCTACATGAAGCTCTCGACTCACGAGGTGATGTGATGATGACGCGAATTTGGAGTAATCCTGAATTTGTGCGCCACCGGCGCGCGGAGCTGCGCCCGGTGCGGGCCGTCACCGTGGGCGTGGTCGTGCTGGTGATGTGCGTTCTGCTGGGGATGGCGTGCTGGAGTTTCCAGCACCAGATCCTTACCAGCATTCGCAATGGCGCCGAATATTTTAAGACCGATGCATGGACGCAGCGCCTGGCAGAGGCCGAACAGAACTTTGCCCAGAAGACCTGGCTGCTGTTTTACAAATGGCTGATCGGGCTGCAGGGCGCGGCGTTGACTTTCTGGACATTGTTCTCCTGCGCGCAGTCGGTATCGGGCGAGCGCGATCGCAAGACGTGGGATTTCCAACGCGTGACGCGGCTTACGCCGTCGGAAATTATGATCGGCAAACTGCTGGGCGAGCCGGTGCTGGTTTACTTCGCGGTACTGTGCGCGGTTCCCGTGACCCTGATTGCCGGATTGGCCGGAGGATTGTCTCTTGGCACGGTGCTCTCCGTCTTCGCATTTCTCGGGCTGACGTCGCTATTTCTCGGATTAGGCGGCATGTGGCTTTCGACGCTGCTCGAAAGCCGTACTAGAGCCGTTGGATTGATCGGCGCCCTGGCGTTCTACGGACTTACACTGGGCGCGCGCGGGATGGAGAATAGCGGGCTGCCGGGATTCGCGGCGCTCAGCCCGCTAACCGCGAGATTTGCCTTCATCGAACCCGGAGGTTTCGGCCATTCTCTTCGGCCCGTTCTCTTCGGCCGAGAAATTCCCTGGCTGCTGATGTGTTTTCTCCTTTGCGGATCGTTCAGCGTGTGGCTTGCACTGATGCTGGTGCGGAATTTGAAGCGTGATTATCAGGAAATCCGTCCACTTTCGCGCTGGCAGGCGGTGGGCTGCGCGGCGTTCCTGAATTTCCTGATCTATGCGCTGCTCCGGCCCTCGCCCGCTTTTGGCCAGTCGTGGAATGTGGACGCGCCGCCCGGGCTCTTCACCGACGCCAAAATCGTCGCCGCATTCGCCGTCGCTATGAACGGGCTCATTCTGTTTCTGATGGGGCTGGCGACCCTGACTCCGCAAGAGCGTCTCAAGGTTTGGCGCCGCAAGCGCACCACCGGTGAAGCAGCCGTATTCGCCGACGATGGGCTGCCCTGGCCCTGGCTTGGGATGTCTGCGATCGTGGCTTATGTCCTGATGGTTTGGGGTCTGCTGGCATGGAATCATACTTTGCCTCTAGGCATGGGCACACTACAGACGGCGGCCGTGCAACTTTTGCTGGTGCTGGTCTTTGTGACGCGCGACGTGCTGTTCCTGCAATGGTGCATGCTCACGCGGCTGCGGCAGCCGGTGGTGAAGGGAGTCTTATACCTAGGCCTGTATTACGCGGCTGCGGCCGTACTGGCCGGGATTGGCTCGGTTTCCTCGGAGGCGACCGGACATTGGGTGCTGGCGCTGCTCACGCCGGTGCAGGCATTCGATTCGCATGTGAACGGGCTGTCGTTCCCCACTGCAACCTACGTTGGGCTGGCATTGCAGACCGGAGTGATCGGGGTGGTGCTGACGGCGATCAGCAGCCGCCTGCAGCGGCCAATGCGAGCGGCGGCTGCGGCTTAAGGCTTTATCGCCGGGGACTGCTCGGGACCTGGAATTAGTCCGCGTCGCCGTGCTGCCGGTTGACCGACCAGATGCTGGCCGGATCTTTTTCAAACGGGTAGACGTGCACCATCCAGTTGAAAACTACGGGATGAAAGGTTCCGCCGGCGGCATCGCAGGCTTCCTGAGTGACGATCGACCCCTTTAAGCCAAACTGCGGATGCGGCAATAAACCTTCTCCGCGACGATCCGGAGGCGCGAGGCAAAAGTTCACGTGCTCGTGCCATTGTGCGACGCTTAGCGGGACGCGCTCGTCCAGCTGATCTTCGCTGAAACGCTTGGGCGCCGTGTACATCACGCCAATCAGTTTGTAGTCGTCGCCATGTTTTTCATAGAGCAGCGAGGTGGGGTGCTCGGGATTGAAGCGGAAGGCCGCTTCCATCGCGTAGCCGTAGTTAGTGAAGTGATACATCTTCTGCGGAACGTTCGGCAGAAAGATCTTGAAGCCATCGTTGAGCGCGACATGATAGTCCAGATATTTTTGCGAGGCCCGGCGCGCAGCTTCGACGACCTCTTTAGCCTTTTCGGCGTCTCCCGGCCTCTCCGGGCGCAATGCCGTCATCTTCATGTGCGGGCCCATATCCATGTGCCCTTCCATCGAGTGCATGGCGTGGGCACTGGCGTCGCTGTCTTTGTCGGCGTCTTTATCCCCGCCCATGGGCATGTCTTTATTCTGCATCTGCATGTTCGACATGTCGTGACCGGGCATGTCCATGCCCGGCATACTCTGCTGGCTGCTGGACGGTGCGCTGCCGGTGGGTTGCTGCTGTCCCCAGGCTATGCTGGTTAAAAAACAAAGCGAAATCAGAACCACAATTCGGTCGCGCATGATGAATCTCCCACGTGTGGCGTTCTCTCAATACTAACCCTGACGCGGCAGCGTTGTTTCGGCAAGAGAACTCTGGTTACCGGCGATTACACAGGTAACAGCCCTTACTTTCCGCGGGGGAGATCGCGTCCCGCAGTTTGTCGGGCTCGATACTTTCTGATACATCTAATTTCTTGACCGTCCAATCCGCCATCTTCCTGTTCTTCGCCGGAGTGCTGGGCGGAGCGTTGAACGCGGTGGCTGGCGGCGGCAGCTTCATCGCCTTTCCGGCGCTGCTGTTCACGGGAGTCCCTCCCATCCCGGCCAATGCTACAAACACCATCGCTCTGTGGACCGCAGCCGTGGCCAGCGGCGGAGCCTACCGCAGCCGGTTGAATACGCCGCGCCGGGTCATGGTTCCTTTGCTAACGGTGAGCCTGATCGGCGGCGGGGCCGGCGCTCTGCTATTGCTCAAGACTCCGGCCCAGACTTTCCTGCGCGTGCTTCCGTGGCTCACACTGGGCGCGACCCTGCTGTTCGCCTTTGGCAAGAAGCTGGCGGGCTCGCGCGGCTCCGTGATCGAACACGAGACCACAACGCTGGCGCTGGCCGGGGTCACGTTTTTTCAGTTGGTGGTCGCCGTCTACGGAGGTTATTTCGGAGGCGGCATGGGCATCGTGATGCTGGCGATGCTCGCGACGCTGGGCATGACCGACATTCACTCGATGAACGCATTAAAGAGCGTCATGGGGTTCGTTATTAACGGAGTGGCCGTTGTCGTCTTCATCGTGGCGCGAGCGGTCTACTGGAAGCATGGGACCGTAATGATCGCCGGCGGAATCGTGGGCGGATACTTCGGCGCGCATTATGCGTTGAAGCTGCCGCAGAATTGGGTTCGCGTCTTCGTGGTTCTGGTGGGAGCGGGCATGACGATTTATTTCTTCGCCAAAGCGTACTAGTGGCTAGCGTCTTCATCCGAGTTGAAATTGCGATTCAAGCGCCAGATTCCGGCATTCAAATAACCTGCATAGCTGACCCATGCGAGATAGGGCAGAAGCAGCGCGCCGGAGAACGGGGAGATCTGCCAGAACAAGATCACTGTCGCCAGAATCGCCGCCCAGAGTAGAACAATCTCGATCAGTGCCGCGCCCGGCGAGCGCATGCCAAAGAAAATCACAGACCACGCCGCGTTCAAGGCGAGCTGAATCAGAAAGACAGTAATCGCCGCCGCCGCGCCCTCCCAGCCGTCGCCAACGCGCCATACGTTCCAGGCTGCGATCGTCATCAGAAAATAAAGAACAGTCCACACCGGACGAAAGTAGGAAGCGGGCGGATTCCCAGGAGGCTTCCGTAGCGCCGGATACCAGGTGCGAACTGAGCGCGCTGTAAATGCAGACGCAGTTCCAGCGGCGGAAAATGTCAGTGCTACAAATGCCGCCAGCGCGAGGAGTAAGTTCCTGGACAAGCGACGATCCTACTGCACAGGCTCAGAGACGTGCTCATGAACGATCAACCACTTGCCGCCCTGGTTCTCAAAGACCCCGGTCCAGCGAAAGGTGCCCATCTCAACCTTGCCGGCTTTCGTCGTCATCTCCTCCTTCACCGTTGCCGTGGCCCAGGTCAAATCTCCGTGGGGATGGATAGCAAGGTCGTCATTCAAGGTGAATTTCGCGCTCTTGTAACCTGAGACCACGTTCTTCACTCCGCTCTCATATTCATCCCAACTGCCGTATTTCAGCGGGGCGATGTCGAAGAACGTGTGTGAGCCGCTGGCATAGAACCTGGCCACGTTGGCTGGATCGAGCGTGGACCAGCCATCCCAGATACTCTGCAGGTAGGCCTTGTCGGGAGCGGCAGCCGCCATCGATTTCTTCATCGCCGGCTGAGGCGACTGCGCGAGGCAGGGCAGCGTGAGAACGGCTATGCACAACAGAACGGCGGAAAGGCGCTTCATTCGAGAAGCCTCCAGGATTCGGCGGGAATTCTCGCACAGGTACTATGAATCCGCAAAGCACGCATTGACCGATTTCCACAGCGCACGCTAGAATGGTTGAGTTTGCCTGTACTCGCCGTCCCGTTCTAGGACGCTCGCCCTGGCTGCTTAAGCGCCGTGGCGGAAAACACAGCAAGCAGAGGAAGTTAACGGTCTCCCAGGGTTGCGCCCGTGTGCGCGTGGTTTCTGTTGGGTGGGCCGATCTTCACGATATTTTGACGGAGGCAGACGTATGTACGCGGTTATCCGCGCCGGTGGAAAGCAGTACCGGGTGGCGCCCGGGGATGTGATTCGAGTGGAAAAACTGGCGACAGGGACCGACGGCCAGGTCGACTTCCCAGAGATCTTGGCCGTGTCGGGCGCAGAGGGACAGATCGGCAAGCCGCAAGCAGAAGCGAAGGTCCTCGGCCACGTGGTCGAAGAAGGCCGCAGTCCCAAAATCCTGGTCTTCCACTACAAGCGCAAGAAACAATACAAGAAGCTGCGCGGGCACCGGCAGGCATTCACGGCCGTGCGCATCACCGAGATCGCTTTTGACGGGCAGAGCTTCAAAGCTCCGGAACTGGAGAAGAAGCAGCCCAAGGTGAAGAAAGCTGCTGCGGTGCACGAGCACGAAGCGCACGAATCCCAAACAAGAACGGCGAAAGCACACGCCAAGAAGAAAGCAGCGCCCAAGAAATCGGCTAAGAAAAAAGCCGCGAAGAAAAAGTAAGCGAGTACGGAAGACTCTCCCGTCTCGACACGAATTTACTAACAACTGGCAACCGGCCACTGGAAACTGTTTTTATGGCACATAAAAAAGGACAAGGAACTTCTCGAAACGGCCGCGATTCCAACGCGCAGCGGCTGGGATTCAAGGCATTCGGCGGCCAGATCGTGCCCGGAGGCACCATCATCGTGCGCCAGCGTGGCACGCGCGTGAAACCCGGACTCAACGTGGGCCGGGGCAAGGACGATACCTTGTTCGCCAA
>Ga0209380_10002242_pt1 | contig 12519 bp, 10 predicted proteins | sample HubBroMetageWFT6_FD_188347 | JGI IMG/M metagenome (GOLD analysis project Ga0209380, IMG submission 188347) | Warmed and freeze-thawed soil microbial communities from the Hubbard Brook experimental Forest, New Hampshire - Hubbard Brook CCASE Soil... | ecosystem: Environmental > Terrestrial >...
CGAGGGCGAGCGTGCGGCCGGCGCCGAGGCCGACGGCGAGCACAACGCCTGCCCCCCCATCGACGCAGTGGCATTACACGGCGAACGGCAATTTCAACGCCTCGGGTGCGTACGCGCCGGGCACCGTGGGGTTCAACCTCGCCGACGCAAGCAGTGTCGCGGAGGTGAATTCGCTGCCGGCGGGGGACGAAGCCCTGGTGTTCGTCGGCCTCTGCATCGCCGCGGCCGACCCCGCCTTCACCTCGTCATTCATCGCGGCGGTCCAGCCGTACCTGGGTAACCCGCGTGTGTTCGGCTTCTACCTCATGGACGAACCGGACCCGCAAACCTGTCCTCCCGCCAACCTCGCAGCCGAGTCCGACTGGATCCATGCGAACTTTCGTGGCGCGCGCACCTTCATCGTGATGATGAACGTGCAGTCACCCGACTCGCCGTCCTACGCGGGCACGTACACCCCGCAGAACAGCCACGTCGACCTCGCCGGTATCGACCCCTACCCCGTGCGTACCGGGCTGGCAACCCCTGCCTACGTGGACATCCCGCGGTGCGTCGCGGCCGCGGAGGCGGCGGGGTGGCCGAAGAGCTCGCTGGTGCCGGTCTTTCAGGCGTTTGGCGGCGGCAACTGGGGCGGTACCTGGACGCTGCCGACGCCCGCGCAGGAGCAGCACATCCTGACCACGTGGACGAGCCTGCTGCCCGCGCCGGAGTTCGACTACGCGTACAGCTGGGGACCGCAGAACGGCGACACATCGCTCTCCCTGTCCCCCGCTCTGCAGGCGGTCTTCGCGGCCCACAACGCGTAGCTCCCCGTCACCGGGTGTGTGCGCTACGGCTCGACGTGACGCAAGCCCAGGAGCACCAGCACGGTCCCGTACAGAACGGCGAGCGTGTGTCGCAGCGTGGCCGAGTCGACGTAGGTGAGGTCGAGACTGACGCGCCGGGGTACGAGCTCGCTCAGGTAGTAGTCCTCGGGGTCGCGGCCGGGCGGGATGCTGGGCCGGCGCATGTGCAGCTGGCAGGGCCCGGTGAGCCCCGGGCGGACCTCCAGGATGGCGCAGCAGTCGGCCGGATACCTGCTCGCCAGCCCGGGCGTCTCCGGCCTCGGCCCCACCAGGGTCATCTGCCCGATGAGCACGTTCAGGAACTGGGGAAGCTCGTCGAGGTGCTTTGCGCGTAGGACCGAGCCCAGCAGGGTCACGCGCGGATCGCCCGGTGCCGTGAACTCCGACCCAGTCGTTTCTTCGTGCATGGTCCGGAACTTGAGTATGGTGAAGAGGCGGCCGCCCTCGCCCACGCGCTGCTGACGGAACAGCACGGGGCCTCCGCCACTCAGCATCAGCGCCGTGGCGATCGCGACCATGAGGGGCAGCGACACCACGAGGACCAGCAGCGAGACCGCGATGTCAAGGGCGCGGCGCGCCACCCCGACGCGCATCGGCGCCACCGGCACGACCGCGACGTGGGATGCGCTCATGACGCCTCGGCGAGCAGCGTCAGGCGCTCCGCAGGTGCGCCGAGCGCCGCTGCGTAGACCCGACCGAGGGCAGCCGCGGCGTCGGTTGCATCGAACTTCCCCGCCACCGAGGCCCGGCCGGCATCAGCCAGACGTCGCGCGTCATCGGGACGGCTGAGCAGGCCCGCGATCGCCGCAGCGCACGCGGGCGGATCTGCCGGCGGGATGAGCAGGCCGGTCACCCCGGGAACGACGACCTCGGGCACGCCGTTCACGGCCGTCGCCACCACCGGGAGGCCGCACTGCATGGCTTCCACCAGCGCGCAGGGCAGTCCCTCGTACAGGCTGGTCATCACGAAGATGTCGAGGCCCGGGAGCAGCGCGGGCACGTCCTCGCGCTCGCCGGCCAGGTGGAGACGCGAGCCAAGCCCGAGCCCCCGGGCTCGCGCGTCCACATCGGCACGCCATGGACCATCGCCGATCCAGACCCCGTGGACATCGGGACCCAGCCGCACCAGCGCCTCGAGGAAGTCACCGGGCGCCTTCTGATAATCGATGCGCCCGACCGTGCCCACCAGGGGCACATGGTCGGGAACTCCCAGAAGCCGGCGGGCGCGCGCTCTGGTGCCGGCGTTCCGTGGCACCGAGCGGTCCGCGATCGAGACAGGGATGACGCAAACTCGTGCGGCCGGGGCGATGCCCAGCTGCACGGCCTCGGCTGCCATCGTCGAGCAGACGGCGACAAAGCGATCCGTGATGCGCCCAAGGCGGCGCTCGGCGGCGATATACGCCGACCGCCGCAGTGGGGATTGGAACGGATGAAAGGGAAACCCGTGAAAGGTGTGCACAACGGCCGGCACGTGCGCTTCGCGGGCGGCGATGCGCCCCAGCGCGCCGGCCTTGGCGCTGTGCGTGTGCACCACATCGAATCGACCCAGTTCGAAGAGCGAGCGCAGCTCGCGCACCCCCGCGATGGCGTCGGTCGGGGCGATGTCGTGGCGCATGTGGCGCAGGGTCAGAACCTCGAGGCCCGCAGCGGTGGCCTGGTCGATGAGCGAGCCGCCCGGCGCAGTCACGATCGTGGACTCAAAACGGGCGGGATCGAGGCCGATCGCACCACGCAGCGCCACGCCGCCGGCCCCCGCGATGAAGCGTGTGACCACCTGGGCGACGCGAATTCTGCCGCTGGGCATGCGCGGGCTCGTCCGGATCATCCCGAGCCTTCCTGCGAGCTGATGCGCCGCGCCGTCACCGCCGGCCGGCTCTGGAGGGAAAAAAAACCCACGCAGGCAATCGTTGAGCTGAGATATGCCGCCGTCGACGCGACCGCCGCCCCGACGATGCCCATGCTCGGGATCAGCAGGAGGTCGAGGATGACGGTGACCACGACGCCCACGCCGACTCCGGTCGATGCCATTCCGGGCATGCCCTGGCCGTACAGGTACGCGACGGCGACCGCCGCGACACCCTCACCGGCGAGGCCGACCAGAAGGATGCAGGCGGGCAACACCGCGGGAGCGAATGCGACCCCGAACAGCAGGGGGATCATCACGAGCGACAGCAACGCGAGAGGGATGGCACCGGCGGCGACGCAGAGCCCGGCGCGGCGCATGGTGGCGCGCGCCGCGGCGGGAGCTCCCCCACCGCCGCGCGCAAATCGCGGATACGCAACCCACATGACCGCGTCGGACGGCAACCGCAGCAGTTCCGCGTATTTCGACGCCACCGCGTAGATGCCCAGCGCCGCAGGCCCTGCCATCACATCGACGAGCACGAAGTCGAATCGCAGGTTCATGAGCAGCATGACGTTGCCCACCTGACCGCGAATCGCAAACCGCCAGACCTGACGGCCCAGCGCGAGATCGATGTGACCGCCGGATCGGAAGAACCCACGCCGTGCGAGACGCGCCCCGCCGACCAGAGCGGTGATGACTCGCGAGGCGAGCAGCGAGAGCACGATGAGCATGCCGTCGCGCAGTCCCGCGACCCACAACGCGGCGAACGCGGGCAGGAATGTCGATTCCTCGAGAACGATGATCAGGTTGCTGCCAGGAAGGTCATTATCGCCCTGGCAGAACGATTTGAAGCTCGAAACCGCCATCTGGCTGAGCACCAGGACACCGGTGAACGCAACCAGGCCGAGCCCGAGCTCGGGGAGCAGCGGGGGGCCGATGAGCGGCGTGAGCACCACCCACGCCGCGGCGCCGAGCAGCGAGCCGGCGGCGCCCAGCGCCAGCAGCGTCGGGCGCAGGTTGGGCTCGGCGCTCTTCGATCCGGCCAGGAAGTAGGGCGCGGCAAGGGGCAGCCCGCCGGTGCCGAGGAATCCCGCGAGCGCGGGCAGAACCCGGAGCAGCGCCAGCGCGCCCACCCAGACCGGGCCGGCGGTGCGGGCCACCACCAGCGTCGCCAGCCCCACGGCCAGCAGCGCGCCGAGCCGGGCGCCGAAATTGCTCAGCACCAATCGGGGGCCACCCCCTCGTGTCAGCACCTGGCGAGCGGCTGTGATTGTCATGCGGCTCGTTTCCATCCCCAGATGCTCGCCGCCGCCAGCACCGCGAAGAGCGTCCAGACGTAGCGGAAGTGGAGGAGCTCGTAGATGTTCGCGGCGATGGCGTAGGCGACGAGTACGCCCACCAGCGCGCCCGGGTGGCGCACCACCGCTGCGTAGCCCGACCGGAGCGGCCCCAGCACCCTGCGCGCATGGAAGGCGAGCACCAGGATCAGGAGCAGCAGGCCGGTTGCGCCGAGCAGGCCGCGCTCCGCAACCGACGCGGTGAAATCGCTGTGAGCCTCGAACGCCACACCATCCTGTTGCGCCTGCAGCGTCGGCTTGACCTCGCCGGGGCCGATGCCGAGCAGACCACCCTGTTCGACCAGCGCGAGCGTCTCGTGGAGCAGGGTGTCACGACCCGCGGTCGTCTGCGTGAACCGTCCGACGTAGTCGCGCAGCAGTGGAGCGCTGGTCGCGGCGTCGTTGACGAGCGTGGTGACACTCAGCTGGGAGGCGACCGCCCCTCCCACCAGCGCGAGGGCGCACGTCAGTCCCAAGGTCGGAAGCATCCCGCGGCGCCGGGCCATGCCGATGAACGCTGCGACGGCGCATGCCGCCAGCGTGGCGATCGTGAAACCGTTCGAGCCGGTGAGGATGATCGCCGCCAGCAGGATGGCGACCGCGGCGCCGCGCGCGACCGCGCGCCGCGGCGTCGCCGAGGCCCACACCACCATCAGGCTCGAGCAGTAGTAGCCGGCCGCCATGTTGGGGTCCCCGAACGTGAGCGATTCGCGGCTGCCGGTGCGCGCGCTGATGCCTGACAGCAGATCGATGTTGGTCAGGGCTCCGAGCATCATCAGCAACGCCCAGACCACGCTCGCGTATGCCCACGTGCGCATCACCAGGGACAGTCCGCTGGGGGTGCGGCACACGGTCACCACCGAGGTCGCCCATCCGAGCAGGACCAGGTCCTGCACCACCGCAAGCACCCCGACCGAGGGATACGTGCTGAAGAGCGCGGCGATCAGCCCAGCGAACGCCATCACCGCAACCGGCAGCACGTACGCGGTCTTGATCTGCAGGCGGTCGATCAGCGCCCAGCACAGCGTCGCCATCATCGCCAGGGAGATGAGCGCGTCGACCGGCGACACGTTGCCCGGACCCGCGGGCTGGAGGAATGGCAGGAACGCAACCGCAGCGCAGGTGCTGCACACGGCCACGCTCTGCCAGGGCAGCAGCGCGAAGCGCGCCTGCTGACGGAGCGGGAGCGCGCGCCCGATCGGCGCCGCGATCTGCATCAGCGTGCGCCGAGGTGCGTCCGCGCCGGGATGCGCGCGAGCACGCGCAGGTGATGACGCGCAAAGCCGTCGTCGTCAGCCCGCGCCGCCACCTCGGCCACGCCCGCGACGATGAGTTCGGGCCACAGCTCGCCGGGCACACCGAGACGGCGCATCCCCAGGCGGAGGAATGCGCGCAGGAGGTCGCAGATCCAGCCACTCCCGCTGAGGAGATGGTCGATGCCGCACCCCCAGGTGCCGGCGGTCAGGCCGGGATGACCGGCCACCCGGGCTCCCGGACGGGTGTGCCGATCGAGGTAAAGCGCATAGGTGAGCGCGAATCTGGCGAGGTCGCGCAGCGGCTCGCCGCGAAGCTCCGCCTCCTCCCAGTCGACCACGCCGCTCACCGCCCCGTCGCGCACCAGCACGTTGCCGCACCAGAGGTCGCCGTGCACCACCGTGCGCGGAGCGCGATGTGCGTGCAGCGTGGTGCAGGCCCGTTCCACACGCTCGACGACGGTCGCAAGCCCGGGCTCGTCGCCGAACCGTTCGGTGAGTCGCTGCAGAGTGCCGCCATCCATATCCACCGGGGCGTCGCTGTCCGCGGTCTCCGACTGGAGGCGCATCAGCCAGTCAGTGACGGCGCCAAGGTCGCGGGCGACGCGGTGTGCCGACCGCGTGTGCCCCCAGCGGTGATACAGCGTCGACATCGGCGTTCCCGGAAGCAGCGTGAGCACCATCGCCTCGAAACCACCGGCGGTGACGGACTCGAGTGGGACCGGAGCTGTCATGGTGATCACGCTCGAGCGCATGCCGTGGAGCCCTTCCAGCACCCGGCGCTCCCGCGCCACGGCGGCGGCGCCGGCGGCCGTGGTCGGCACCTTGATGACCACGCGAGGGCCGGGCGTGTCCGGGAGCACGAGCACGGTCAGCTTGCCGTTGGGGTCACGCGATGCACCGAGCACCGCCAGGCGCACGGTCGGATCGCCGACGATGTCGAGGAGGTCGCGACGGGACGTGGTCACCGCCGCCATCGCGGCGCTCATACGCGAGTGCCGACCGCTATTCGGGAGCGGAGAGCGAGTCGCACCAGTCGCGACCTTCCGGCTAGCGCGCCCACGCGAAGAAGCCCCCCTGCCGGGCCGGCGAGGCGAACCAACCCTGGCGGGACGCTGAGAAACGCCGTGCACAGCAGCGCGAGCGGCAGGGCGTCGTCCTCGACCAGGTACGCGGGCGATGTGGCCGACGGCAGCGCGATCAACTCGCGTGCGATGCGCACGCCGGCCGCGCCGGCGAGCGCACGGATCGCGGAGCTGCTGCCGCGCAGGACCACACCGCGCCCCGGCGGCAAAGCCCGCACCGTCATCGCGGTCTTGCGGCGAGCGCTGCGGCTGCGAGGCACATCGACGACCAGCGCGTCCGGTGCCGCCATCACCTGGTAGCGCGTCGTCCAGGCGGGGTCGCCGTTCAATTCAGCCCCGCGATCGGTCGCATCCGCGCCACCGGACGGACGATGCCGTTGCGCACCAGGATGTTGAGCCCCTCGCCGACGCCGCGGTCATCGAGGTGCGGCACGCGCTCGGGCCCGGTCGTGTCGTAGGCGAAGCGGAGTGTCGATCGGCCCTGCGGATCCGTCCGTGAGAGGCCGCGCCGTGCGAAGTCGGCGACGATCGTCCCGGTGCCGTGGCAGGTGGTGTGCAGCGCCGCGTCCGCGTCCTCGGCGGCGACGCAGAGAAAGGACGAGGTGCGGTTGGTGCCGGGCAGGAGCACCGGCTGACCCGTGGCGGCGAACACCGGGTGCCCCGTCATCTTGGATGCGGGGAAGGCGCGCGACGAGTTGTGGCGGTGCATCACGACGCTCTCGCCGCGAAGCTCCTCCTCGTACATCGAGTCGTGCGGCGAGTCGACGATGAGCCGGTCGCTGTTGATGCCGAGGACCTCGCGGGCGACGCCGCGCAGTGCTGCATACGTCGCCAGGCGGAACGCGAATCCATAGTTCATCGCGAGCGCATTGGCGAGGAGCAGGCGCTGACCCTCGGTCCCGTGGCGCGGCACCGGCGGACAACCGTCACGGAAGTACAGGGCGAGCCGCGTTCTCGCCTCGTCGAGCGAGCCCGCCGTGGCCAGGTGATACAGCGGTTTCTGCCACGCCATCACCACGCGGTGCTTGCGCGGATAGTCGATCCGCCGTCCGAAGAGGCGTCCGATCGCCCCCGTGAGGATGCCTCCCCCGCCGTGGTATTGCAGGGTGAGCTGACCCTCGGCGATCCCGAGCCGCTCCGCTGTGTCGGGCTCGTAGATCTCCTCGACACGCTGGAGCTCGATGAAGTGATTGCTGGGTCCGACGATGCCGAAACGGCAGCGAGACAGCTGGGTGAGCAACCACGGGAGCTGCCGTCGTGCACGGCTGACGCCTCCGTACGCCTCGGGATCCAGGCGGCCGCCCTCTTCGATGCGATCGAGGTCGGCTCGATTCACGTCATACCGGTCCGCGGCGAAGCGGGCGCCGTCGTATGCGCAACGCGCGACCTCGTCGGCCGTGAGATCGCGCTGATTGCCGGACGGATAGGGCAGGCGCCGGCGCACGGTGTCGAAGAACTCCGAGATGGTGCGCTCGGACGGCTGGTCGCTGTCGAAGGCCATGAGCGCCATGCCGCAGTTGACCGCCGCGCTCGTCAGCGTCGGGCGGATGGTCTCCCGGGTGGCGATGGCGATGCTCGACGGCATCTCGATGTTGTGCTTGTGATGAAAGTCGGGCAGCACCACCGGTGGCGCGGCCAGATCCATGCCGTCGACGCTCTGCTCCAGCTGTTCCAACAGGTTCACGTCCGCCGGCGTGTCGGCGCTTTCGAACACGGACGGCGTCCAGTGCTGACCGTTGTGCGCTACCGGTGCCGACGCTGCGGGTGGCGCGACGAATGTCATGCGCATGTCGAGCGCTCCACGGTCTCGAGGACCTCGTGCAGGCGCATGTCGCAGTGCTCCGGGAGGGCGACCTCGAGGCACGCGAGTCGCCGGCTCAGCAGCCCGGACGTTTCCGTGATCGCGGGGTGCGCGGGACCGAGTCCCGACGCCGTGGCAAGGGTTGCCGCGAATGCCCAGTAGCGGCGCAACTCGCCCGCCATGTATGTGCCGCTTGCGAGCGACCGTGCCGCCTCGCCGGCGCTGCATCGGCGGATTGCGAGCGCACCGTCGACGCTGCGCCGCAGCACGACCATGACGTCAGGCATCAGGCAGTCGACGCGCTCGTTGAGGTGCGTCTCACGACGGCCGTGGGTCATCCGCCTCCCGGTCGCTCCCTCGGCGCGGACCGGTTCCACCACTCCCCAGCACTGCGTGCCGTCGCTGACGCAGAGGTTGTCCGAGGTGGCGACCCCGCCCTTGCGCACCTCGCGCATGAGGACCGTGGTCTTGCCCACCCCGGACGGGCCGGCAAGCAGTGTGGTCGCACCACCGGCGCTCAGCACCGCCGCATGCAGCGGCACGGCGCCGCGTGTCGACGCGAACCACATCGCCGGGTACTGCAGCAGCGCGGCGCGTGCCAGCAGCCGGAAGCGCGCCCGCAGCGTCATCACCGCCGCGCGCGTCGTCGCCGGGGGTCGCCAGCGGTACGAGAGCACGGGACGTCCTCGCTCCAGTCGCATGCGCAGGTCGAACCCGGACGTGCACACGTCGAGCATCACCAGCTCGCCCGGCCCCGCCCAGGCGGCGCGCGTCAGCGGCGCCAGTCCGCCGATGTCGAAGGGATCACGCGAACGCTCGATGCGGATGCGCAGCTGCGCGGTGTCGATGGTCGCGAGCTGATCGATCTCGAGCGCATCGCCGCAGCACTCGGCCAGCAGCCGGGCCACCCATGGCAACTCGCATTCGACGCCGACCTGCGTACCGGCCGTGCTGACGGAGGCGCGCATCTACCAGTCGTCCGGGTACGGAGCGACCACCACGGCCGGGTCGCCCGCGCTGGGCACGTAGCCGGGAACCAGCACCGCCAGGAGGCGGCGCACCTCCGGCGCGTTGTTGACCGCGCTCGCCGCGTAGAGCTGCTCCAGCAGGCAGTCGAAGTCCGGTGGGAGCCCGACGCCGGACCGCGAGTTCCAGATCTTGGGGTGGGTCGTGAGGGTGCGTTCCTCGTTCGCGCTCACCAGCGTCTCGTCGAGCTTCTCACCGGGACGCAGGCCGGTGAAGCGGATCACGACGTCGCGGCTGTTGCCGTGCAGCTGATCCGCGTAGTTGCGGACAAGATCGACGATGCGCACCGGCTCGCCCATGTCGAGCACGAAGACCTCACCGGCGCACGCCATCACCGCGGCCTCCAGCACGAGGCCGACGGCCTCTTCGACGGTCATGAAGAAGCGCGACACATCCGGGTGCGTGATGGTGATCACCTCGCCCCGTTCGATCTGCGAGTCCAGCACCGACAGGAGTGACCCCCGGCTGCCGAGCACGTTGCCGAATCGGACCGACGCGATTCGCGTGTCCCCGCCCGCATAGCTGCGCATGATCATCTCGGCAAGTCGCTTGGTCGCCCCGAGCACCGAGCTGGGGTCGGCGGCCTTGTCGGTCGAGATGAGGATGACGCGCTCCGCACCGGTCGCGATCGCGCACTCGATGAGGTTGGCGGTACCCGCGACATTCGACTTGACGCCCTCGCACGGATGACGTTCCAGGAGCGGCAGATGCTTGTGCGCTGCCGCGTGGAAGACGACCTCCGGGCGCAGCTCGCTGAACAGCTGCTGCATGCGTCCTCGATCGCGGATGTCCGCGATGATGATGTCGTCCGAGTCGAGCAGGCCGTGGCCGCGCAGCTCGAGCTGCAACCGGTGCAGGTTGGACTCATCGTGATCGAGCATGTAGAGCGCGGCCGGAGAGAAGGCGTCGATCTGACGGCACAGCTCGCTGCCGATGGATCCGCCGGCTCCGGTGACCAGCACGCGCCGTCCCGCGATCACCGAGCGCGATGCGGAGCGGATGACGTGCACCTCGTCGCGCCCGAGCAGCCTGTCGATGCGAACGCTGCGCAGGTCGGAGATGCGGACGTCGCGCTCGAGGGCGGCGACGAAAGACGGCAGGAAGCGGACCATCACACCAACCGAATGCGCGCGCGCGGCGATCGCAGTGATGCGGTGGGGCGCCAGTGAGGGGATCGTGACCAGCGCGACATCCACATCGTTCGCCACCGCCACCTCGGCCATGTCGCTGATGCTCCCGAGGACCGGGAGGCCCGCAACCTGCCGCCGTACCGGGTTGTCGTCAAGAAAGCCGATCGGCGTCAAGCCGTATTCGGGCACCCGCCGCAGTGCCTGGGCCATCGCCCGCCCGGCCTCGCCCGCGCCGATCAACAGCGAGCGAAGCCCCGCCGCGCGAATGCGCGTTGCGGGGACAGCCGGGGGCTTGACCTCGATCATCGTCGCACCATCACCGAGTCGACGACTGCCTCACACACGCGGTCGACATCTGCGTCGCTGAGACGCGGATGCATCGGCAACGACAGCACGCGATCAGCGGCCTTGTCCGTTCCGGGCAGCAACCCGGCGTGATCACCGAGCAGGTCTCGGAAATAGCGCAGTTGATGCACCGGAATGAAGTGCACCGAGCAGCCGATCTCCATCTCCTCGAGGTGCGCCGCGACAAGGTCGCGATTGACATCGCGTCCGCCCTCGACCTGAATGACGAAGAGATGCCAGGCGTGACGGCCTCCGTCGGGCTCGCTGGGGAGACGAATGCCCGGGACGCCGGCGAGCGCGCGCCGGTAGCGCGCCGCGGTCTGCTCGCGCCGGCGCTGCCACGCAGGCAGATGACACAGCTGGGCCCGGCCCATGGCGGCAGTGACATCCGTCATGTTCGCCTTGATTCCGGCGACCTCGATGTCGTACCGCCAGGTGCCACCCGGGAGATAGCGTCGCCACGCGTCCTTGCTCATCCCGTGCAACCGGGCGCGACGCACGTGCGAGGCGATGAGGTCGCTCTCTGTGGTGATCATGCCGCCTTCACCGAGCGGCAGGTTCTTGGTCGCGTAGAAGCTGAAACAGGTCGCAGCCGACAGCGTGCCGACGTCGCGCCCCCCTGGAATGCGCGTCCAGAGCGCGTGCGCGGCGTCCTCGACCACACGCTCCATTGGCAATCCCGCCGCATCCGCAAGTGCAAAGATGTCTGCCGGTGCTCCGCCGTAGTGCAGCACCACCATCGCGCCTGGCCGCGGACCGCGCGCCGCTGCCGCCGCGACGTGCTCCGGTGCGGGCATCAGGGTTACGGGATCGATGTCGACCAGCACCGGCTGGAACCCAGCCTGGAGAATCGCGTGCACCGCCCCCGCGAAGGTCATCGATGGCGTGAGAACCCGCGAACCAGGAGGGAGTTCGAGTGCTCGGAGGGCCAGCTGCAGCGCGGCGGTGCACGACGACACCGCCACCGCGTGACGGGCACCGACTGTGGCGGCGAACTCGTCTTCGAAGGCGGCAACCTCGGGCCCGGTGGTGATCCATCCGGTTCGCAGCGCGCGCGCCGCCGCGGCGCGAGCGTCAGGCGTGATATCGACGACGCAGAAGGGAACGGACGTCGAAAGCGGGACGACGGCGGCGACGGTCATGACACCAACGCCGCCGGCGCCGGCTCTCCCGTTTCCTCGACCTGCAGCTGTGGCTTCTTCGCGACCTCGAGCTTGACCTCCTTGCGCCGGCGCTCCCGCCGCCACGGCCTCCGTGGTCTCAGGATCGCCCCGAGCAGGAAGAGACCCTCACCCGTGCAGAGTTCCTCAGCCTCCTCGATCCGGTGCAGCGGCACCCGAGGGGGTACGACGACGACCAGGCCCGAGCGCGGATGGATCACCTCGCCGGGAATCGCCGCGCGCACCGTGAGTGTGGGTCGACTCGCCGAGCGAGGTCCCGCCGGTTTGGCCGACTGCAACCGCTGCGCGACGTCGCTCAGGTCGTCATCGCCGTTCCAGAGCACGGCCGTTGCCGTCCTGGCTCGCTCCGCGGCCTGGCGAAGGCGTGCATTGAGCGCCATGACCTCAGCCGACGCGGTTGCGGTCACCGGCATGATGCCGAGCACCGGCACGCCCAGCGCCTGCTCGATCGCGTCGCGACCCACGAGCGTCGGACGCAGCGACTCCATCAGCACGGCCAGCGCGACTCCGAGGATGAGGCCCGCGAGGCCTCCGAGGATGAGATCCAGTGGTAGACGTGAGGGATTCGGCAGCAATGGAAGGGCCGCCGAGGAGATCACGCTCGCGCCAACGCTTTGCGCCATCTGCTGCTCGATGTCCGCGTCACGTAAGGCGAACTCGAAGGCCGTAAGGG